>Ga0265327_10002148_pt1 | contig 21753 bp, 15 predicted proteins | sample 41621metaG_FD_202089 | JGI IMG/M metagenome (GOLD analysis project Ga0265327, IMG submission 202089) | Rhizosphere microbial communities from Carex aquatilis grown in University of Washington, Seatle, WA, United States - 4-16-21 metaG | ecosystem: Host-associated > Plants > Roots > Rhizosphere...
AAATAATGAAACTATTTTTCTACTTTTGAAATGTACTAAAAAGGGGAAGCCTACAAATGGGCAACCCCCATTAGTAAAGAACATGCGCAAGAAATAATTATCGGAAATCAAAGACACATGGATTGGTCAAATCCTGAAGCGATTAGAAAGATTAGTCAAATATTCTTTCATCAAGGATATGTTTTTAATACATCTTTAAGTGCAATAAATAATGACTTAATGGATTTAAAAACTATTCGAAATTCTGCAGCTCATATGTCTTCAACGACTGCAAGTAAACTTGACGGACTAAGTACTCGCATTTTAAGTGCGCCGTGTGCTAATTATACCGCCTATAGAACTCTTTTTTCAACAGATCCTCGTTCAGGGGCGGCAGCTCAAACAGTAATCGACCGTTATCTTCAAATTCTTGATGTTGCGGCTGAACAAATTGCAAATGGTTAGTAAACCAAAACTGCCTACAACATTGGCTTTATGCAACTTGGGCATGACTTTGTACTCATTAACATTCTGTGTATATTTAAGGAACGGGAATAGTTTTTCATAAACTCCCGTTAGCGGTCATTCTATGGCGATAGTAATAACATTAACCTGACACTAAAAACAAACGAACTACAAGTTTTGGCAGTGGAAAGACTAAATATGAGCAATTTGAATTCGGAGATTATAATTATTCACGATAGGGATAAAATTATCATTAATAACTATTATAGACTCATATGAACTCTATTGCCTTCGTTGATACTGAGATTGAGCCAAAGACTCGAAATATTCTTGACATTGGAAGTGTCAAGGACAACGGTAGTTCTTTTCATTCAAATTCTATTGCTGACTTCATAAAGTTTCTCAATGGAACACAGTTCATTTGCGGACACAACATTTTAAATCATGACTTACAGTATATCCAGAAGGCTGTTACTGATGCCAAAGTAAATCCTGCTAACATCATTGACACTTTGTTTCTCTCTCCTCTTTTATTTCCCACAAAGCCCTACCATTCTTTACTCAAAGATGACAAACTTCAAACAGAAGACTCGAACAATCCGCTTAACGATTCTATAAAAGCCAAAGACCTTTTCTTTGACGAAGTTTCTAATTTTAACCAGGCAGATGAGAAACTAAAACAAATTTTTTATTTGCTATTAAACGACAAAAAAGAGTTCCATCCCTTTTTCCGTTTCATTGCATACACAAGCAGCGACACACAAACTGAAAAACTAATTCGTGAAAAATTTGATTCTGTTATATGTGAAAATGCAGACCTTCCAAAAATAATTTCAGAATACCCGATTGAATTAGCTTATTGTTTAGCTCTCATCAATTGCAACAACCGATATTCAATAACACCGCCTTGGGTTTTAAAAAACTATCCCAAAGTTGAACGGTTAATGTTTCTACTAAGAAACAATCCATGCTTAACAGGTTGCAAGTATTGCAATCAAGCGTTAGACATTCACAAAGGGCTAAAAGATTATTTCGGTTTTGATGTTTACAGAACTTATGCAGGCGAAACATTGCAAGAGAACGCAGTTAAAGCAGCAGTTAACAATAAATCATTATTAGCTGTATTTCCGACAGGTGGCGGCAAGTCAATCACTTTTCAAGTTCCTGCATTGATGGCTGGTGAAAATATAAAAGGTTTGACAGTTGTGATTTCACCTTTGCAATCGCTAATGAAAGACCAAGTTGACAATCTCGAAAAAATAGGAATCACCTATGCAGTTACAATAAACGGATTGCTTGACCCAATCGAAAGAGCAAAATCGATTGAAAGAATCCAAGACGGTTCAGCATGTCTTCTTTACATCTCTCCGGAATCTTTGCGTTCAAAGACAATTGAAAAAATTCTTTTAGGGAGGAAAATTGTTCGCTTTGTAATTGATGAAGCCCACTGCTTTTCTTCGTGGGGACAAGATTTCAGAGTTGATTATTTATACATTGGTGATTTCATCAAATTACTTCAGGAAAATAAAAATCTTGAAGAACAAATTCCAGTTTCATGTTTTACAGCAACTGCAAAACAAAAAGTAATTGAAGACATTTGTGCTTACTTCAAAGAGAAGTTAGGAATCAAATTCGAAATTTTCCCTTCTAAAGTTACAAGAACTAATCTGCACTACAGCGTTTCTGAAAAAGGGGGCGATGAAGAAAAGTATAATGCAGTTCGTGATTTAATTGAAGAGAAATATTGTCCTACTATTATTTATGTTTCAAGAACCAAACGGGCAAGGGAGCTTGCTGAAAGACTAGTTAAAGATGGCTTTGATGCAAGAGCATTTCACGGTAAAATGGAAAGTCAGGAGAAAACAGAAAATCAAGATGCCTTTATTTCGGGTGAGGTTCAAATAATGGTTGCCACTTCTGCTTTTGGGATGGGAGTTGATAAAAAAGATGTTGGAATGGTAATTCATTATGAGATTTCTGATTCACTTGAAAACTATGTTCAGGAAGCTGGCAGGGCAGGACGAGACGAAAACATTACAGCCGCCTGTTATGTTTTATTTAACGAGGAAGACCTTAGTAAACATTTCATTTTGCTGAACCAAACTAAAATCAACATTCATGAAATAAAGCAAATCTGGAATGCAATAAAATTCATTACCAAATTCAAATCAAGCGTTCAGAAATCTGCCTTGGAAATTGCAAGAGCAGCAGGCTGGGATGACAATTTAAAAGAAATTGAAACAAGAGTTACAACTGCAATTTCTGCATTGGAAGAAGCTGGCTATGTGAAACGGAAGCAAAACATGCCAAGAATTTTTGCTAACAGTATTCTTTCAAAGACGGCACAAGAAGCGATTGATAAGATTATGCTATCGCAAAAGTTCAGCGAAGAACAAAAAATTACAGCGACAAGAATTATTAAAAATCTTTTTTCAAGTAAAAGCAGAAAGCACTCAAATTCCGATGAAGCAGAATCGAGAGTTGATTATATCTCTGATAATTTAGGAATAGAAATAAAGAACGTGATTGCTGTAGTTAATCTATTACGAGATGAAAAGATTTTAGCAGATACAAAAGATTTAACTGCATTCATCAAAAAGGGAGAAAACAAAAACCGTTCACTTGCTATTACAGAAAGTTACAGGCTGATTGAGAATTTCCTTTGTCCGATGTTTGAGGAGCAAGAAAAATCCTTTCACATCAAAGAGTTAAATGAGCAGGCAGAGGAAAGCGGATGTAAAAATATTTCGCCAAACAAAATAAAAATCATTCTGAACTTTTGGGCAATTAAGAATTGGATAAAACGACACAATAAAGATTATTCAAAGAATCATGTTGTAGCTATCAGTTGCCAACCAACAGAAGAATTAAAAGAGAGGTTAGAGAAGCGACACATTTTAGCAGAATTTGTCATTGGCTATATGTATGACAAGAGCAACGAAATTCTTGAAGAAGGTGAGGCTGAGAAAGACGAAGTGTTAGTTGAATTTTCCGTTCTTGAATTACAAGAAGTATTTGCCAAACAATTTCAGTTGTTTGAAGTGAAAGCAACAATTGAAGATATTGAAGACACTTTGTTTTATCTGTCAAGAATTGAGGCGATAAAAATTGAAGGTGGTTTTCTTGTGGTTTACAACAAACTTACTATTGATAGAATTGAACACAACAACCGAGTACAATACAAAGAGCAAGACTATCAGAAATTAAGTCAATATTACGACCATAAAGTTCAGCAAATTCATATCGTTGGCGAGTATGCCAAGAAGATGATTGAAGATTACACAGGAGCATTGAAATTTGTTGACGATTATTTTCAATTAAACTTTCCTTCATTCATCAGCAAATATTTCAAGGGAAGCAGGGAGTTTGAAATAACAAGAAACATCACGCCAAAAAAATACAAGCAACTTTTTGACTCGTTATCTGATGTTCAACGAAGAATCATCGACGATAAAAATTCAAAATACATTGTAGTTGCAGCGGGGCCCGGAAGCGGTAAGACAAAAGTTCTAGTTCACAAATTAGCTTCGTTACTTTTGATGGAAGATGTAAAACATGAGCAGTTGCTTATGGTGACTTTTTCAAGAGCTGCAGCAACAGAATTTAAAAAGCGATTGATTGAACTAATCGGAAATGCAGCCAACTTTATTGATATAAAAACCTTTCACTCCTATTGCTTTGACTTGTTGGGCAAAGTCGGCACGATTGATAAATCCGATTCAATTCTAAAAACGACAGTAGAGAAAATCAAAAACAATGAGGTTGAGGCAAGCCGTATTACTAAAACAGTCTTGGTAATTGACGAGGCGCAAGACATGGACGAAAATGAATATGAATTGGTAAAGATGCTAATGGAGAAGAACGAAGAATCCATAAAAGTGATTGCCGTTGGTGATGATGACCAAAATATTTACGAGTGGCGTGGTGCAGATTCAAAATACTTGTTGAGTTTTATTAAAGAGAAAAACGCAACCAAATACGAACTCATTACAAATTACAGGAGTAAAAGCAATTTGGTTTCATTCACTAACCAGTTTGTAAAGACAATTAAGGAACGGCTCAAAGAAATACCAATTGAAGCAAATCAATCCGACAACGGAAAAATAAAAATCGTTCATTACAAAAACGGAAATCTTATCACTCCGTTAATTGACGACATACTTTCTGCTGGACTTTCGGGAACAACTTGCATCTTGACACATAAGAACGAAGAAGCGTTTCAGGTTGCAGGACTACTGACAAGGCACGGACTACAAGCAAAGTTGATTCAAACCAACGACAGTTTTAGTTTGTATAATCTTTCAGAGGTTCGTTTCTTTTTAGATGAACTGAAATTAGATGATGAGGTATTTATAATTAGCGATGATGTTTGGGGAAATGCAAAGAGAAAGTTGATTGACAAATTCAAATTGAGTTCAAAATTTGAAATCTGCAACAACCTTATCAAAGATTTTGAGGGAACAAACACAAAGAAGAAGTATAAATCCGACTTTGAAGTTTTCATCAGAGAATCAAAAATGGAAGATTTCATTAGCACAAACGGAGAAACAATATTTGTTTCAACAATTCATAAAGCAAAAGGGAAAGAGTTTGACAATGTGTTTCTACTTCTTGAAAACTTTGATGCAGGCGAAGATGAAAAGAAAAGACAGTTATATGTTGCTATGACAAGAGCAAAGCAAAAACTTACAATTCACTTGAATGGAGATTATCTTGACAAATTCAAGACCGATGAATTGGAGAGGATTGAAAATATCAACACATTTCAACCGCCAAGCGGATTAGCAATACACCTTTCACACAAGGATTTAAACTTAGGTTACTTTGAATTTGTTCAGAAACGAGTAAACGTATTGACAAGCGGAGATGCAATTGCCATTTCTGATGAAGGTTGTAAAAACGAAAAAGGCGAATTGGTTTTAAAGTTCTCAAAGAAATTTCTTGAGAGATTATTAGAAATAAAGAATAGCGGGTTTGAGTTGAAAGAAGCAAAAGTGAATTTCATTGTCTATTGGACAGATGAGGTAAAAAAAATTGAGGTGAAAATTGTTCTTCCTGAATTACATTTTGAAAAAATAAACAAGTCAAATGGGCACCTTGACTAACATTAATAGCTATATCAGACCGCTAATGACCAGACGGAAAGAAGCAAGCTTTCAGTAAAATTTTTTCAGAGTTTCTTAGTCTCTTGTCTTATAAAATAAAATTGATTTTTTTGCTCCCACGTAGTCATAGAATAATTTCCATTAAGTCTAATGTTGCCCTGCCTGTTTGCAATTGGAGCATTTAAATGACCCGTTACATTTTGACGATACAAATTAGTGGAATATACCGATACCTGGTCGCCAGCATGTTTACCTTTGGAATAGTAATCATCATCTGAAATCATCAGATGTGTGCCGAAGCCAAAATTTTCCAAAGTGGTATATTGTTCAATATTTTCAATGTCCATCCAGTAGTCATACATTCCAAGATTTCCAGCACCTCGCTTGGTAGTCTTACCTCTCGTTAATTTACGAAAACATTTTAATTCTATTGGAAAATATGTTTTAATTTCTTTCTCAAAATGTAAAATAACAATATCAATTATTCTTCGGTTTGGCGATCTGTCGATTGTAACTGGAACTTCTAATAACACCGATAAAGTTTCTCCTTGTCGAAATTCAAAAAGAGGCATCAACGTCTGCAACATAAAAGCAAGCTGCAATTGCATCATTTTTTCGTTTTCTGGCTCCAATAATTCAGACGCCACTTTGTTTTTATAGCTTTCCCATGCAATGTCTATTATCTGCCGAACTTTACTATGCATCTCTTTATTTTCATTTCGAACCAATGAAACTTGAGTACCATTTCTTCTAAAAATGCTGGGATAATTTTTAGTTCTTCCATGAATTTGAAAATCTGTAATTACAGATTTATCTTTTTTAATGTAGAGCTTTCTTTTATTTATCTCTACGGCAATTTCATTCGTAGTCATCGAATGGTTTCTATCTTTCAAGATTATTAGGATTGCATCATGAAGTGTCATAGGCTAATAATTTTTATATACAGCAAAATAGTCCTGAAGATTGAAACATAATAATAAAAGCTATACTCCTCCTAATCTTTCTATCCGAACTTATTCGTTAAATAATTCAAAGCTCTGTCTTCAAGATAGATAACTTATATTTTTACCATATTGCTTTTCCCAAACCACAATTCTGCTTTTTTAATAGTAGTTGAATCTGGCTGTAAATAAAAGACGGCAAGATTTTCTTTTGCTCTAGTACAACAAACATAAAATATTTTTTGCGTTCTTGATAAAACTGACTGTTTGTCCGTTCTGTTATGAAACAAATATTCAAAATTATACAAGCTCCATCTGCCATTATCTAGAATAACAAAAACGTTATCAAATTCGGAGCCTTTTATCTTGTGCTGGGTTGAAAATGGAGTAAATCCTTCAAGATAATAAAATAGGTTTTGAAACTGTTGAAACTTGACTCCTTTCACTCGATTGTATAAATATTCATTCTTAAGAATAAACTTATTTAATTTGTCGTCTTTTTTACAAATCATATTTTGGTCGGCGAATTCTATAACCTCTTCAATAGTATTCTCAGACATTCCTTCTAATTCTGAAATCAAATTTGATATTTGCTCTTTGTCTTTATTCGTTCTAATAAAAAATTCAGTCTTCCTTAAAAATTCATTATATTTTTTAGCCCGGTAGAGATGGACATTAATTTGAATTTTGAAAAGATGTTTGATCAAGTTATCTCTTTTAGAACCTTTCCTATTTTCATCGCTTTCATCTTGCTTTTTATCATCAATCAAAGCTTCTTTATCTGCATAAATCTTTCTAACAACTTCAAAAGGCAAATCTTTTAATTGATTATATAATGTTAAATGATTAGCAACCAACACATCTTTTTTAAGGTTTCTTTGTATATTTTTTAAAGCCAATTGATCTACCACTTCGTCGAATGTTGCATCCTCCGCTATTGCAATTGGTGTCCCTGCCTTCTTTTTTTCTCTTATCTTACCCAAAATATCAGATTTCAAACTAAGTACTGGATCGTCATCATAAATGGCCATTAATTCGCCAAAGCCAGCTTTGGGTGCAATTAAATTATGTGTTAGATTCAATTCTTTTGTTTTCTCGGCGTCATTGAAATCCCAACCTAAATGTCTTCTGATCTTATCTAAGTCATAGGTATCGGAATAAATAAATTGTAAGTTTCCTTTTTTGACTACACCTGACACCATATTTGGTGCATTATTATCTGTGGATGGCTTCTGAATTAAACCATCGCTTCTAAGATCATTTGCAAGATCAATAATTAATTGCGGATTTCTTCTATTAGCAGACTTTTGAATTTCAAAAACATCACCAGAGGCTATATATGCTTTTAGGTCGCCAATACCATTTTCATAGATTGCTTGCATTGCATCTCCAAAAAAGCCTACGATATTTTTTTTATTGCTTTGCTTAAGATGCAATAAAAATATTTCTACTACTTTGGGATGTGTGTCTTGATATTCATCAATGAAAATGAATTTGAATTTGTCTTTTAGTATATCACATAGTAATGGATAAGCTTTGAACATGTAGTTAGTCAGTTCTATAACTTCGTCATGAGAGATTATCCCATCTTTAATTTGTGTCCATTCTTTATACTGGATTCCTTCTTTCAAATCTTTAAAATAATCATTAGGAATAACTTCATCCGTTGTTTTGATTGTAGAATCGGGATCTTGCAAAAGAGTAAGTAAAGAAATTGTCAATTCCTTTTGGAAAAACTTAATATTATCCCATAAAAAATCATGAATAGTTGTAACGTTTAAATTTGCATGATTTACTCGTTCTTCAATTTCCTTTACTGCGGCATTTGTATAAGTCATACAAGCCACTCGAGAGGTTGGGTTCCTCCTAATTGCTTCCTTAATAACTTGTACCAAAGAATAAGTTTTACCGCTACCCGCACCTCCACTCAATAGAAAGTTTTGATTGCAGTTTATCTTAGTAAAAATATCTATTACCTCTGGTTCTAATTTTGCCGTAACCATAATAGCCCTTCCTTTATATATGACGGAATCTCCCAATTAGAAAAACTATTTCCTAAACTGTCTTCTTTGCTATTTAGTAAAACCTCCATAGCAAATGAAGGTTTTTTAGTAACACATTTTTCTGCAAGCAAATAGGGGGAATTTGTCTCTTTAAATAATTTGAAATTCTTGAGGCTTTTAAAGCCAGCTTCATTATCAATAATGAATTGGCGATTTAAGTGAAAGAATGAATCTTCAAAACTGCGTGGATAGTAATGTTCATTTTTTTTATTTTTCTGTTTATTTTGAAATATAATGGCAAGACTTCCAGTTTTATCTTGTAACCATTTTTTATTTTTTTTCAATAATTTGTCTTCAAATGATAATGCTTTATAAAAAGAAAGTTCACCTTTAGTATCGAAGAAAAATTTTAGTGAAGCATTCGTTATAAGCGAAGCATTTGAATGTTCAACCTCACAAGCTTCCTCTGTTGTTATATCTTTTTCTTTGTCATCTTTCGTTGTGACTTTCATTCCAGAGTCTATATCTGTAATTATCAAAGATTTTACATTAATAAAATTGATGAATTTTTCAAAGATGTGAGAATAAGCTCCGACTTCCACTATTGATATATTTTGAGAAAGTAAAGCATTATTTGCAACACTTTGGTCAATCTTTCGCATCATTGCCGGTAAAAGAATTCTCTCTGTATCTCCTTCAATAAAAATAGCTTTATCAGCGAAAAATAATTCTGCTCTATTTAATGTGAGATATTGTTTTAGAAATTTGAAATTTTCAATTTCTCCATCTTTAACATATTCCTTCTCTAAATCTTTTAAATTTTTGGCTACAACTTCATTCTGATCTTTTTTAGAAAAATATTTGATATCATCAAATTGACTTTCTGCTGCAATATGAGAAGAATGGGTGGTTATAATAGTTTGTAAATTGAAAGGCATCGTCCCTTCATTACCCTTAGAGGCATCACTTAAAATACTTTTTATATTTTTTATAAAAACATATTGCATTTGTGGATGTGTATGCGCTTCTGGTTCTTCGATAAAAAGTAAGTTAATATCGGCAGGAGTCTCGTTTTCTTTATCGTCCTTTCGGAAATCCGTTAGTAATACCTCTATCTCAAATATCATCCCAATTAGATTCATGTAACCAAGGCCATTATAGTGTTCAGGTAGAGAATGTTCGCTATTATGGTCATACATTACGGTTGTGTTACCTTTCAAGAGTTCCTTATGCTGTAATGTTGAGACGATTTTTATTATTGAATCTCCTGTTTTAACTCCTCCGAATTTTTCCACTTTTTGTATCACATTTCTGAAGAGATCCAGATAAACTAAATCTAGCTTATCGTCTGTTTCACTTAATGTTTCTTTAAATTCATCGATTGCGGCGGAATCTTCCTTTAGACCTTCCCTTTTCTCATAGTATTTCGAGGATAATAAAGATAAAGTCTTGTTTGAATCTTTATTAGATACTTCTCTCTTTGCGCTAATGATTCTAAAGTTTATTATTTTATCTATTTTTATATTTTCATCTGTAAGATCTATGTAGATTGAATCATCCTCTTTTTCCGTTTTAATATCATACAGAACCGTTTTAATCTTAGGTTTAAAGTATTCGTGCTGGTGTTTTCTCAAAAAAGTATAAAATAGGTTTTTTACTTTTTTATTTCTTTCCGCTTCATCATTACTTATTTTTGGACTTACAGTGTCTCTTTCTGTTTCTTTATCTTCTATCACAGAACTTATAGTTTCTGTAGTTACTTCTTTAACTTTTGTGTCTGAAGATATTGTTTCGTCTTTTTCTGTTGCAGTATTTGCGATTTCTTTTTCATCACTTTTAGCTTTCCCATCCTCTTTCAAATATTTAGCAAGTTCTCCAATTTCAAAAGCTTTATAATCTGAAATAAATCTTTGCAAATCCTCCTCATGTAAACGATATTCGAAAGAAAGAACTACTGTTTTATTTTGGGGATCTAAATCCATCAAAACCTTGCTCAGATTTGATAAGTTGTCCTTCTCATCATAGGCGATAAAAAGTTTTAAATTTATTCCAATGAAAGGCAAATCGGTTGGCAATGCATTTTCGCAAAGATTTTTCAGACGCTTTTGAAAATCAATATTAAAGTCATCACAATTGAACTCGCTAGAGAAAGAACGTTGGCCAATAAACTTATCTAATATGGAAAGTAAAGAAGTTTTACCCGAGTTATTTTTCCCAATGATCAAGGACAAATCCTTCTCTAAATCAAGTTCGAATTCTTTCAGCAATCGATAATTGACAATTTTTATTTTTATGATTTTCATTTTGTATGCCTTAAGTAATTTTTAGCTCTATTTGACTGAAAATGAACGAATATAAAATCTAATATAGTACTTATGTGTTCAATTTCCAACTTCGACTAATCGGTTTAAGCGATCAGACAGTATTTTAATAAATTAATTTACTTGAATTTTATTTTTTAATTCATATTTTTGAATAATGACTGATTCAACCATATATAAAAAGGTATTAGACGAGATACATTCATCAGATCTAGGGCTTGTGGTATCGAAAGATTACAGCAGCGAGTCAATCGACTACTTAAATAATAAGGCTCGGACTCTAAATTATTATAAGGAAGAAGGGCTCTTACACGAACGTGCCAAAAAATCGAATTTCAGTTTTGTCGAATTGGTATGGGTGAGGATGATATATACCTTAAGGGAAATCGGCGTAAATACGGATTTGATAAAAAAATTAAAACAGGCGTTGTTTGCGTTGATGAATAAAGAAACACTCTATGAAGCTTATAAAGAAAGTGAAATAAATTTACATGCTTATTTGAAAAACCTTCCAAAGGAAGATGTTGAATCAATTAAAGAACAAATTGATCATGCTTTCAAGAAGGATTTATACCTCACGCAAATACAGTTCAGCAAATTATATACACTCATAGCATATTCGATAATAAAAAAAGTGCCGATAGAAATTCGAATATTTGCTGATGGCAACATAGCATATTTTTCAAAAGACATGGGGAAATTAAAGGAATTGGAATTGGAAGAACGTCCTGAGTTAGTACTTCCTTTTACCAATACTTATATTTCAATCTCCCTTACTGAAATTATAACTTATCATCTTGGCACGAACTATTTAAACACAGCATTACGTGAGATTTTTTTTACTGAAGATGAATTACTAATTTTTGAAACAATCAGAAAAGAAAAACCAAAAACTATCACGATTGATTTTGATAATGATAATTCCATTGACCTTATCAAAGTAACAGGAACCAAAAAAATTGATATAAACCAACGCCTTACTGAATTGATTTTAAATAAAGGTTACGAAGAGATTACAATAATAACCGATAAAGGAAATATCGTGAAATGTATTAGAACCAAGAAAATCAGACCAAAAAAGAAAACCAGATAAGCTGGGTTTCATTGTTACGTAGCTGGCTAACTTAAAAGCGAGGATGCTGGCAAACATAACCAAATGTTTGACGTAAAAAAATGTCGTGAAATATTAAAAGAAGATGGAGAAAATTGCACTGATGAAGAAATAATGTTGATTTATGATTTTTTAAAAGAAATGGCTGAGTTAAGTGTTGCTCAGTATCGTAAAAACTTAATAAATGAAGAAAGCAATTCTAATGTCGAGGGTGAGCTCTGATGAACAATCAAAGGGCTACAGCCTCGACATACAAGTGGAGAAATTAGTGGCACATTGTCGTAAAGAAAATATTGAGGTTGTCAATGTTTTTAAAGAAGACCATTCTGCAAAAGATTTTAACCGACCCGAATTCAAAAAGTTTATTCAGTATATCACCAAGAACAGAAACAAAGTCGATTTGTTGTTAGTTGCTACTTGGGACAGGTTTTCGAGAAATGTTTCTGAATCATATGCAATGATCACAAAACTGACGAACCTTGGAATTGAAGTGCAAGCCATCGAACAGCCATTAGACCTTGCAATTCCTGAAAATCTGCTGATACTTGGAGTTTATTTATCGCTCCCTGATATTGATAACCGTAGAAGATCAATTAAAATAACCGAAGGGGTAAGGGCAGCAAAAGCCGCTGGTAGGTGGTTAGGCCGTGCGCCATACGGATACGAAAATGCAGTAGATAATTTAAAGAAGCCAATAATAATTCCCAGTAAAAAAAATGATGTTGTAAAAAGAATATTTACGAGTCTTGCAAAAGGTGAAGCTCAATCTGAAGTGAGACGCAAAATTAAGGAGGAAGGCTTTTATTTTAGCGAATCGTCGTTCTCTGCAATGATCAGAAATAAAGTTTATGTCGGGCAAATTTACGTAACAGCTAATACCGATAGTGAAGGCTATTACGTCAAAGGGCTACATGAGCCTACGGTCACCAATGAATTGTTCGATAAAGTGCAGACAATTTTATCACAGAATGTCAGGGCTAAAAAGAAAGTGGATGCTAAGAGCTTTAAAAAAGAATTGCCGTTCAGGGGATTGCTTGATTGTGCTAATTGTGGACGTCATATGACAGGCAGCACATCAACAGGTAAATCTGGTAAAATGCACCATTATTACCATTGTAATTACTGTTCTAAGGTGCGGATAAAGGCCGAAGATGTTCACGAAAAAATTGTAGCGATTCTCAGCGAAATTTCAATCAAAAAAAATAGCAAAGCTTTATATGACAGCATCATAAAAATGCACGTTAAAACTGATGCGGCGAAAAGAAATCCTGCTGAAAAAATTGAAGAGGAAATAAAAAAACTTGAAAAGAGAATCAGAAATTCCGAAGATGATTTGGCTGACAGAAAAATTGATGTAACGGTTTTTAACAATACCGTCAATCGATATAAAAACGACATCAGCTCATTAAAAGCTCAATTGACAGATGGTAAAAATGAAATGTCGGAATATACCAAATATCTAAAAAAAGGAATTGACCTTATAAGTAACATTACCACCTTTTATTTTACCGCAGATGTACCGGCAAAAAGAAAATTGCTGAGTTCGATTTTTAACGGAAATCTTATTTTTTCAAAAGAAAATTGTCGAACACCCTCTTTAAACAAGGCCCTTCTCATGATAATGAGTGTGGACAAGGGTTTTAGTCAACAAAAAACCGGTGGACTGTTCAAATATCTGACGTACACCGGTAATGTGGAGAGTATCGGGGTCGAACCGACGACCTCTTGCATGCCATGCAAGCGCTCTAGCCAACTGAGCTAACCCCCCAAAATGGATTGCAAATATATAGTGGCTATCAGTTGCATCCAAAATAAAAGCCCGGTGTTTTAATATTACCAGGCTTAATACTAAAAAGTTATATTTCTTTAATCTCCCCAAATCTCATCCTTACCGTCTAGCCATTTCTTCACTAAATCTGTTGTTACAGATTTTGGTCTTTCTAATGGGAAGGCAAGCGCCCTGTCCCATATCAAACTTGCCAATACGCCCAATGAACGTGATACACCAAATAGTACGGTATAAAATTCATATTCCACCATACCATAGTGTACCAATAATGCACCGCTATGTGCATCTACATTGGGCCATGGGTTTTTTATCTTACCCAATGATTTTAAGATAGGCGGTACCGCCTCATAAATATTCCAAACGGTTTGTACCAGTGGGTCATCAGCCATATGTTTTTTACCAAACTCCATTTGTGCTGTAAAGCGGGGATCGGTTTTACGCAATACCGCATGACCATAGCCTGGCACCACTTTTCCTTCGGTTAAAGTTTTCTTTACGTATTCTTCTATTTGAGTTTTTGAAGGTGTATCTGTTCCAATTTCTTCTCTTAATTCATATATCCATTTAATTACTTCCTGGTTGGCTAATCCGTGCAAAGGGCCGGCGAGGCCGTTCATGCCTGCAGCAAAACTTAAGTAAGGATCGCTTAATGCAGAGCCTACCAAATGTGTAGTATGTGCTGAAACATTGCCACCTTCATGATCAGCATGAATGGTCATATATAAACGCATCAATTCTTTAAAAGATTCATCTTCATAGCCCATCATGTGAGCAAAATTGCCTGCCCAATCCAATAGGCCATTGGGTTGTATATGGTCACTGTTTTTATACTTACGGCGATATATATACGCTGCAACCCTTGGCAGGCGTGCAATCAAATCCATAGCATCATCAAATACCGCATCCCAGTAATCTTTTTTGCTCATACCGGCAGCATATCTTTTACTAAACTGGCTTTCGGTTTGTAATGCCATAATAGCTACCACAAACTGCGTCATTGGATGGGTGGTAACAGGTAAAGCCTCAATAGAATCAAACACATGATTGGGTACATGGCTGCGGCGCTGCCACACACTGGTAACATGCTGCACATCATCTTCATCGGGTAAATCGCCTACCAACATCAAATAAAATAATCCTTCGGGTAAAGGCTCGGAGCCATTGGGGGCTTTTGGCAATTTTACCTGCAGTTCGGGAATGGTATAGCCGCGAAAGCGGATACCTTCCTGCGCATCAAGCAATGAAGTTTCGGTTACCAAACCAGTGATGCCACGCATGCCCTGGTACACCTGGCTTAGGGTAACTTCACCAATTTTTTTATCGCCATGTTCCTTAAGTAATGCTTTAATTTCAGCAGCAACAATTTCTGATTTTGCTTTAAATTTTTCTTTGATTATTCCCATACCTGCAATTGAGATTTTATGATGTAACAGTATTGAATACATTCAAAAACCGGTTGTATTCAATTATTTAAAAAGAATGTTTAAAATTACGATGTGCCGCCCTGTTAAACAAAAGTTTTGAAAGAAACTTTGAGGAATAGTTCTTAGTTGATAGTTGATAGTTGATAGTTAATGGTTCGTGGTGATAGTTAAGGGCTAATCAGTAAAGCGTGCTATAAACCACAACTACTTGGGCGATTTTCTATACAGGTAATAAGCAAGAAACCCAAAAACAACATTTGGCAGCCAGGCCGCCAATAGCGGTGTAAGAGTGCCTTTGGTAGCAAATACAAAAGTAAACCTGCTGAATAAAATATACACTACGCTAATAATAACACCCAACGCAAGGTGAAGTCCACTGCCACCCCTTACTTTACGGGAAGCCAGCACAGCGCCAATTATAGTGAGAATAAGCACCGAAGCCGGAATAGCATCTCTGTTATACCGCTCCACCAATAACGAGCTCAAACCTTCAGTACTTCTTAATTTTTGCAATTCAATATACCTGTTTAAAACCGGGGTCGACATCTGGTCTTTTAAATAGTCATCTTGCCTCAAGTCGATTGGTTTAAAATTATAATTGAGCCTTATGACAGGGGTATGTTTAATATCCTCAGTAATGGCATTGAGATGTCTTTCTATTACATTATCTAATTTCCATTTTTTTGTAGCAGAATCCCAACCAAAACTTGGTGCCCTTAAATTGTACAATAATTTGCTATTGGCAAAACGTTGTACAAAAAAATTAGTACCGGTTTTTTGAACAGTATCGTAGCTTCCTATCCCAATATAGGTATTAGAATCATTTCTAAAATACAGGTTGTGTTTTACAGCACCACTACTACCATCAGGGTTATAGTTAGGGCCATCAATATATTTGGCTTCAAAATCGCCCCATTTTTTATTGGCTTTGGGTACAACATACTGATAACCAAACCATAACAAAGCAGTAAGAAACAGGCCACCGATAAAATAGGGTAGCAAAAAGCGCTTAAAACTTACACCACTGCTTAAAATAGCTACAACTTCGCTTCGGGCAGCCATTTTAGAAGTAAAAAATATTACTGCTATAAAAACAAACAAAGGAAAGAGCATTGCATCAATGCGTGGGATAAAACCAAAATAGTAGTCGGTGATTATTTTTGAAGCCGGCAATTTCGATTTCACAAAATCATCCGTTTTTTCGCTAATATCTACTACCACAACTATTACGGTCATCAATAAGATACAAAAGAAAAATGTAGATAAGTATTTTGAAAGTATATAACGGTCGATCTTTTTAAACATGCAATTAACTGGCGGCCATTTATTTTGGCAAAGCAAATGTAGATTAAAAAAGAGTTTGATTAAAACCCTATATTTATAACTCTTTGTGAAGATTAGACCCTTGAGTAGACAAGCAACTACAATTTTGTTGGCGTACAAAACAAAAAATAACACCAAAACAAACTAAATGTGGAAATTACTATTTTTGTACGTAAAATTACTTGGTAGTTTAAAAGAATCTATTATATTTGACTACAAATCAAATATATATGGCTGTACTGGATTCGGCTGAAATAGTAATTGCAGGAGTAAAGCATTTGGAGAATTGGTTAAAAGAGAACGGATACACAAGCATTGCCATCGATATTTGGCAGCCAGGTTCTGCCGACATACAGGCCAACGGCAAAGAGGACAGCATACTTGTTCAGGTTAGAACAGTGTGCCAATCAACAGAAAAAATACCCATTAATGGTACCGACAAATTTGCCTTGGAAGAAAGAGCGAAAAGGCTGTGCCAGGTACCATACGTAGCTTATATAACTATTGACAACAATAATAATTTAGTAGGCGAAATAATTTGGGAAAGGCTGGGATTGCCCATCGGCGAGTAAATTATAATTCGCCGCCAGCAAAACAAACAGCTATTTGGCAGCCGTGGCCAGGTTTAGATTGAATGCTTACTTTACCATTGTTTACCTCTGATCTACTTACTATGTTTTTCAGGCCCACCCCACTTCTTTTTTTTGTGGTATCAAAGCCTATTCCATCATCTTCAATAGTAAGGTAAATTTTTCCCTCATTTTTTACAATCGTTATAGTAGCTTTATTAGCTTCTGCATGTTTAATTATATTATTCAATTGTTCCTGTATTATTCTAAAAATGGTAAGCTTTAGTTTTTTATCCAGTAAAACTTCCGAAAAATTGTCCCAATTGGTCACCAGTTTTAAAGGCTTTACCAAAATTATATTTTCTACAAGGTCATTCAAAGCTTCCAGCAAACCAATCTCTTCTAACGAAGGTGGTATTAATGAATTGGAAAGCTGCCTTATTTCCTGCATGGCTTTTTCAGTAAGTATTTTACTGTCATTAATCAGTTTGCGTTGAAAATTTTCTTGTGCCAAAGCGCACTCCAGGTAAAGTTTTGTAGTAGCCAATATCTGGTTGATATTATCATGCAGTTCCTGCCCAATTTCTACCCGTTCTTTTTCCTGTCCGTTTATTACGGCATCGGTAATTTGCTGCTGCCTTATTTTTCTTTCTTCCCGTAAACTATTTTCCAATTGCACTTTTTGGGTAACATTATTACCCATAGCCAATACCGATTTTTCGCCATTATATATTAAAGGATGGGATGTAACCTCCATTAAAATTTTTGTTCCCGTTTTGGTAATGTGTTGCCAGCGAAGCGTTCTTTTTATAAAGTTGCTTTCTTTTGAAAGTTTTACTACTTCTAAAAAAGCTGCCTGATCCTCTACAGCCCTAAGATCGAGAACAGTCAATTTTAAAAACTCTTTTCTTGAAAAACCATATAGGTCTATGGCTGTTTGATTTACTTCGGTAATTTTTAAATTATTAAAATTCCAGATGATGATACTTGCAGGGTTATTGTTAAATAAGTACTTATAACTTTCTACCGAATGTTGCAGCAGCAAAGCGGCATCTTTTTTCAACCCTTCTTTTTCAATATGCGCCAATTTCCTTAATTGTATAGTTTCGCTAATATCTGTTATAAAGGCGCTGGTTTTTAATTCGCCATTTGCATCAGTAAAAACAACCGAAAATATTTCGACAGGGAATTTTTCGCCACTTTTTCTTATTCCAGTTGCTTCAAATTTAATATGACCATTTTTTTTATGTTGCTTTAAAGTGGTTATTATATTGGGTTCCGTATGGTCGATAATATGCTGGCGGGTAATATTTTTAAATTCGGATAAGGAATAGCCAAACATTTTTGATGCTGCAGCATTAGCTTCAATAATTGCTCCATTAATATGGGTAAGGAAGAAGGCGTTTAACGAATGTTCAATAAGTACTTTGTATTGCTCTTCTGCTGGTTCATTTAGGTTTTCTTTACCTGAAGAATCGGGGTAATTTTGGAATGAGTTTTTCATAAGAATACCTGGCGTATTTTAGATATCAACCGCTTAAACAACTGATACTGTTGAACAAACGATAAAATACCTTTGCGGTTTTGGATACTGAATTTTTATCTTTCTTATTCAAAAAGAATTAAAAGCAAGGTAAAGCAATAAAATTTATACTTTTGTCGAAATATTTCTATCTTTATTATAAACCTTAACCTAAATCCTCCTTGAATTGAAAAAGTTCTTGATCGTGGACGACCATGTAATAGTACGCTCAGGAATCAAATTCCTACTCTCTGAAGTGTACCAACTTGCTGAATTACATGAGGCTTCCGATGGCGATAGCGCCACACAAAAATTAAAAGAGCACAATTTTGACCTCATTATGCTGGACATTCAAATGCCCAAAACAGATTCGTTTGCTCTGATGGAATACATACATATTAAGTACCCGCAAGCCAGGGTGCTGGTATTTTCGGTAAGTGCAGAAAATACTTATGCCAGAAGGTTTATGAAAGCGGGTGCCTACGGCTTTGTTTCCAAAGAATCCCCTTTAGAAGAAATCATCAAGGCTATTAATCTGGTACTTAACGACAGGAAGTACATCAGCGAATCGCTGGCTTATAAAATTGCAGAAGATTCTTTTGCCGGCAGGTCTGATAATCCCTTTAATAAATTATCGCCAAGGGAATTTGAAATTGTTGCCCTGCTTTTAAATGGCCAAACTGTAAGTGATATTTCACAATCATTAAATATTCAAACTTCTACTGTAGGTACACACAAGGCCAGGCTGTTTGAAAAATTGAATATTACCAATATACTGGAGTTGAAGGAACTTGCGCTGGCTTACAATTTATAAGAAGAATTTCAGTAAATTATTTACAAAGAAGTCAAGTTTTTAAAAACTTGACTTCTTTTTTATTTTTAATTACCGGTAAGATTTAGGCCCTTTAAAAAATCTGCAATAGCTTTATTCACTTCCGAATTTTTGTCTTTAGGAAATTTGCCGTGTAGTCCACCCTCTACCGTTATGAACTCGGTTTTCACACCTGCATCCACAAATTTTTGGTGCAGTGCTACAGATTGCTGATAAGGCACTGTAGGATCGGCATTGCCATGCACAATAAATGTTGGCGGGCTATTTTTATTTACATAAGTCATTGGAGAAACTGATTTGGCAAACTGCTCATCTTTTGCCTTATCTCCCAACCAGTTAGTGGCAGATTTGCTGGTGAGGTTTTTTCCATATGCCCAATCCCACACATCAGCAATACCATATTTATCAATGATAGCAGCCACTTTAATATTTTCTACGCCGGGGCAATTGCCATCAAAGCGGTGATCGTTTCCCAACAACCCACCCATCAATGCCAGGTGCCCGCCGGAACTCCCACCCATGATCACAATTTTATTTACATCAATGTTTAATGCTTTTGCATTTTTTATAAGATAGATTAATGCACAGCGGGTATCTTCTACTGCCGCCGGCGCTGTTGCCTGGCCTGTTAATCTATATTCGACATTGGCAACTGCGTAACCCATTTTGAAAAAAGTACTAAAACCAGATTGTGATTCTTTGGTGCCGTGGTTCCATCCACCACCATGTATATTGATAACAACCGGCGTAGGCTTTCCAGCTCTCGGAGAAATATAAATATCCATTTTTTGTTGCCAATCTTTTCCTGAAGTGTATACTACATTTAATTGTGCCTCAAACCCTGCAGGATATTCAACCGGTTTAATGGTGGTATCTGCATCTTGTGCAAATGCATGTATCGAAAAAGCGCAAAGTAATATGGTGATTATTTTTTTCATAGTTTTCTGTAATTAATTTATTCAAAAAAAATCTTCACTAAAACATTCTTATTGGAATCTTTTATTTTGCCCGCTGCTTTTCTATAAGAATCATCTTTAAATTTATCTGCAGCAATTAATAATATGCGGTAATAGTCATACCCTTTGTAAGGATTGATCTGTTGATACTCCCATTTTTTCCCTTCTGTTGCATAAGGCAATAAATAATCAATGGCTTTTTTAATACTTCTGCCATCGGCAGTTTGATAATGCCATAGGTCAACGCCTTTTGTTTCGGCAGCAGTTGCCAAAAGGCTCCATGCTTCTAAATTAAAAATGGAATAGCCTAATGCTAAAGTTCTTTCCAGTTCCAATGGTTGTTTGCCATCTGTTTCTATCTGGTTGGCAATTCTTGCAAATGAAGTTTGCAGTTTTTTATCTGCCACATCGGTTTCGCCACAAAACAATGCAATGGTTACTACCTGCATATCATAAAAAGTACCATGATTATTTTTTGATTCAGCTTCTTTCTTTCCATTTTTACTGCTAAGCAACCAATGCAAATAAGCTGTGAACCATTGTTTCATTCCCTGTTCATCTGATGGCTTCCATTGTTTGGATGAGCGCAATAAACCTATTGCATCAACAACCTGTGGCAAGTTATGGGTATCAATTAATCCACTATTGGATCCTGTATCAATTCCTGTTCTTACTTGCGCATGATTTAGATTGGGCATCATATAAGTTGCAGTATCTAAAAACCAAAAACGAATCAACTCAATACTTTTGGTTGCATACTTTTCTTCATTGGTAAAATAATATGCCCACGATAAAGTATTTACAGCACTGATCAATACATCAAAATTTTTATCATCGCTTACCAAATCATTGGCTGGATTTTTTTCACCGTCTTTCTTAATATATGGTTTGCCGTCAGGCTTGCTCGGGTCGGGCCAAAAATATTTTGCCATGCTCAAATACTCATGCATATTGCCACAAGGCGTAGCTACTTTTTTATCCATTACAGATCCAAATTGCTGCGGCAATATTTTATCTGCATTTTTCGCTAATTGCTTTATGTTTTCTGCTGTTGCAGTATTCGATGCTGCATTCTTCTTAACGGCTGCAACTTTTGCAGCATCTACCAAATATATTTTTGGCAATTGCGCCATTAACCGTTGCTGAAAACAACTTATTATAACTAATAAAACAACTCTATTAATCTTCCTCATTTTTATATTATCGTTTAGTGTACAACAATAAATTTTTATTTATGGTTATAGGCTAAGTTTTTGTTGTATAACTTCTTATTAACTATTACATTTTTAGTAAGTAAACCCAGGTATCACAACCTGAGATTCTGTTAGAACGGCACGTAAGTCTCTCGACTTATGCCGCTCCGATTTTCCTACCGTTGGTTTCGAGTTAAGGAGTGTCCAATGTGCGAACATA
>Ga0265327_10002149_pt1 | contig 21745 bp, 14 predicted proteins | sample 41621metaG_FD_202089 | JGI IMG/M metagenome (GOLD analysis project Ga0265327, IMG submission 202089) | Rhizosphere microbial communities from Carex aquatilis grown in University of Washington, Seatle, WA, United States - 4-16-21 metaG | ecosystem: Host-associated > Plants > Roots > Rhizosphere...
TGGCCTCGATGTCGCGCGCCGGATCGAAGCCGCCGGGGCCGAGGGCGCGGGCCAGGAGGCTGCGGATCTGGAACTCCATTTCCTGGAAGCCAAGCACGGTCAGCGCATGGCGGCCGGTCCGGCTCTGATCCCTGGGGGATTGGCCTTTCTCACCCAGGACGGTCTTGACGAGATGGAGCAGCACCGGCTCTTCCGGGCGGTCGGCGAAGCGGTAGCCGCCGATGCTGACGGGATAGTCGATCCGGCATTCCTCCCACCAGCCGCCCGGCACCGTGAACCGGGAAAGGCCGAGCTTCGCCAGAGACTCCCAGGACCGCAGCAGCACATTGGCGTAGACGAGCGGGACTTTGTGCTGATCGTTCAGAGCCAGGGTCTGAGCTTTTGAAAGCTCGCCGGTAATAAGCGGGATCACCCGGTGCCAGCAGGCGAGGATCGCCCGGTCCGCCGTCACCTTGCGCAGTTTTCCCTCTGCGACATAGCAGGCCTCTACTCCCTTCCCCGCATGTTTCTCATCCACATGGCCAATACGGACGCAAGGCGCGTTGAGGCGGATGCGGATGCGGTTCGAGGGCTGGTCGAGCCGCGTGTAATCCGCCTCCGCCAGAAGGAGATCCTCGATCGCCGAACCCGGCAGCGCCTCCGGGATCAGGGCGCGGACCAGCGCTCTGGCGAGGGAGGCGTTGCCGTCGGGGAAATGATGGATATAGGGATCGGAGCCTTTCTGGTTGAGCCTCCCGCTCGGGCTCAGTGCCGGATAGACGGCATCGCCCAGATCCATGGCGTCGAAGCCGGGATTGCCGATCGAGCGCGCGTCGAGGCAGCCGACAACATCGATGCCGGCGCCGAAATAGGCCTTGGTCGAATCCGCGAAATAGGCCGCAACCTCGGGATGCAGGCCCAGGATCTTCAGCAGGAACGCCTCATAGGGGGTGTCGGCAAGGATGGCTTGCTTCTCCGCCCGCGTCTTGCCCTTGAACGGATCGGAAGGCGCTTCGTACAGCGCTATCAAATCGCTTTTCGCCTTCGGGCCGAGTGGCGTGCGCGGAACCCAAAGCGATGCCTTCTCCCCGTTCGGCACCATGGCATCGGCGCCGAATTTCTCGCTCGTGAAGAATGCCGCCTCATGGAGGCCCCGGTCTTCGTCCCAGCGCTGATCGAACCAGGTCTCGAATTTGCCGAGATCGATCCCGGCATCCGCGATCAGCCGGGCGGCGGCGGGGGAGAAGAAGCTCGGCGACTGGAAGGATTCGGAACCGCCATAACCGATGATCCGCCGTCCATTCGCGGCGGTGAATTCGTTGCGCCGCGCATGGCCGCCGAAATCCTCGGAATTGTCCAGGATCAGGATGCGGGCATCCGGTCCCGCCTGCTGGCGGAAGAGGAAGGCGGCGGCAAGGCCGCTGATCCCGGCGCCGACGACGATCAGGTCGTAATGCTCGCCCGTTGCCTCCGGCGTTCCGGCATTCTTCCAGAAATCGCCGTCGCGGAGCGCGTGCATGACCGAGAAGCCCCGATCGGTCTGCCCCTGGAACTTTCCCTGGGTAGAGGCGGCACCGGCCTGCAAGGGAAAGCCGGCCAAGGCGGCACCGATGCCGATCGCGGCGCCGTTCAGGAAATCGCGCCGGCTGATCGGACGGTCCATGCCCAAGGCACGCTCGTGATCGGAATCATCTCGTGTGGGCATGGTGAACGGCATGTTGGATCAGGCCCGTTACGGCATCGCTTTAAGGATACCCGCACGAATAAACGCGCCAGGATGGCGCCGGAATTTTGTTCGTCCGCGAGGCGCGGGAAGGGAGCATATCCTTGATATGTGACCCTTCCCGCAACGAAGCGGGCGGGCAAAAGAACAAGCCAGACGGTGCGTTTATTCGTGCGGGTGTCCTAAGGAACCACGACCACCGGAACGGATGCAAGGCTGACGAGCTTGTGCGAGACGCTGCCCACGATCAGGCCGGCCAGGGTGCCGCAGCCGCGCTTGCCGACAATGATCATGGTGCCGTTGATTTCCTGAGCGACCTCGATGATTTCCCGCGCGGGATCGCCGGTGCGCAGTTCCATATGAACGGTCTTGGCACCAAGTTCCTCGGCACGTTCCTTCGCCCGCTCCAGAAGCTGCACCGACAGAGCGGAGAGCAATTCCTGCCGGTCCATATGCTCGCCCCGCGCCAGGGCGTCGATTTGTACCGGGCTCAGGCTGCCATGGTCCGAAACACTCACCAACCACAAATCGACATGCTTCAGCGCCGCCCATTGTGCCGCGAAATCCACGGCCCGCTCACTCGCATCCGACCCGTCCACCCCAACCAGAACCCGTTCCATCTTCTTGTCTTTCTGTACCGTCCGGTAAATTGGGCAACAATATAGCCAGTTTCTCCGTTCAACTCGTAGTCTTTAATATCGACCCATGGATTGAATCCATGGATTTGAGGGGGGGCCAAGATGACCGAGCTGGATCTGAGCCGCCACGCTCCCGCCAAGCCCCCGGCACCCGCGCCGAAACCGGCGATAGGGGCTCCGTTCGGGCCGAAATTCATCCTTCACGACGTCAATTTCTATTATGGCGAAAAACACGCGCTCAAGGACATCGACCTGACGATAAGGGACAAGAACGTCACCGCGCTGATCGGCCCCTCAGGCTGCGGGAAATCCACTTTGCTGCGGGTATTGAACCGGATTTACGAGCTTTATCCGAATCAGGCGGCAACGGGGGAAGTCCTCCTCGACAATGAGGACATTTTCGCGCCGGCGATCGACATCAACAGCCTGCGGCGGCGGATCGGCATGGTCTTTCAGAAGCCGACGCCGTTTCCCACCTCGATCTTCGAGAACATCGCCTATGGCATCCGGCTTTACGAACCCCTCTCGCGCGCCCGGATGGCCGAGCGGGTGGAGATGGCGCTTCGTCATGCGGCACTTTGGGACGAGGTGAAGGACGTCCTTCACCGCAGCGGCCTCTCTTTGTCCGGTGGTCAGCAACAAAGGCTCTGCATCGCCCGGACCATCGCCGTCAATCCGGAGGTGATCCTGTTCGACGAGCCCTGTTCGGCCCTCGACCCCGCCTCGTCCCTTCATATCGAGGCGCTGCTCGACACGCTCAAGCGGGATTTTTGCGTTGTCATCGTCACCCATAATCTTCATCAGGCCGCCCGCATCTCCAACGACGCCGCCTTCATGTATCTGGGCCAGATTATCGAATTCGGCCCGACCGAGACGATCTTCACCCATCCGAGCCAGCGCCAGACCGAACAATATGTGACCGGGCGCTTCGGGTAGCCGATCGCGTAATACCGAACTGAAGAAATTCAGAGTCCTGGCCGGTGCACCGCGCCAGCCATTTTTATTATGGCCTGTCATCTGGCACCCGCTGGACAGCCGTGGTGCATCCTTCGAGACGGCCCTCAAGGGGGCCTCCTCAGGATGAGGAACTTTCTTAATGCCATCAACGATCTACCTCATCCTGAGGAGCGGCCCTCTTGGCCGCGTCTCGAAGGACGCAGTATCGCTTTGCCGCGAGGACGGGCACCAAGCCTCAGGAATCCCCTCATTTTTTGGCCTTCTATAGTGTTTCATCCGCAGATGTACGCAGATTCAAGCGAACTCGAAGTCCGGCGCCATGGCTTTCATCTGCGCACATCTGCGACATCTGCGGATAAACGAGCGGGCGCAAATCATGCGTTGATGCGTATCGCATTGATATGGTTTGGAAAAAATGAGGGGATGCCTGAGGGGAACACTCTAATCGATCCGGCTGCGCTTACCGCTTTTCTTGGTCCCGGCACTGCCTTTCAAAGCGCTGCCTCGCCCGGAAAGGCTCGGATTGGTCATGAAATAGGCATGCGCACTGAAAGCGCCTTCGGCAGCCGCCACCCGGTCGAAGCGGCCATCCGGCCTCATGATCCAGCTTTGGGCTTCGTCCTGAAGATTGGCGGTCATGATCTGATCGAGAATCTGCTCATGAACGGTTGGGTTCTCGATGGGAACGAGGGTCTCGACCCGTCCATCGAGATTCCGCGGCATCCAATCGGCGGAGGAAATAAAGACCTTGGCCTTGGGTGACGGCAGCCCATGCCCAGCGCCGAAGCAGACGATACGCGCATGCTCCAGGAACCGTCCGACGACGCTTTTCACGACGATCTTCTCGGAAAGACCGGGGACGCCCGGCCGCAGGCAGCAGATGCCGCGCACGACGAGGGTGATAGCAACCCCGGCTTGCGATGCGCGATAGAGCGCGTCGATGAGCTGGCGATCGACCAGGGAATTCATCTTCGCCCAGATCGCGGCATGCGCGCCCGTCAGCGCAATGGCGGTTTCGGCCTCGATCAACTCAAGCAGGGCATCGCGGATGCCACCAGGAGAGATATGAAGCTTTTCGAGGCTCGGCGGCCGCGCGGAACCGGTGATGAAATTGAAGAGGCGGGCGGCATCGCGGCAAAGCGCCGGATCGGACGTGAAGAACGAGATATCGGTATAGATCTTGGCAGTGATCGGGTGATAGTTGCCGGTGCCAAAATGAACATAGCTGCGCATTCCATCGCTCTCCCGCCGCGCCACGAGCGAGACCTTGGCATGCGTCTTCAAATCGACGAAACCATAGACGACCTGTGCTCCCGCACGTTCCAGGCGCCGTGCCCAGCCGATATTGCGTTCCTCGTCGAACCGGGCCTTGAGCTCGACCAGGGCCGTCACCGATTTGCCGGCCTCGGCGGCCTGGACCAGTGCCGCCACGATCGGCGAATCCTCGGAGGTCCGGTAGAGCGTCTGCTTGATGGCGATAACGGCGGGATCCTCGGCGGCCTGACGCAGGAACTGGACGACGACGTCGAAGGATTCATACGGGTGATGAACGACGATGTCCTTTTGCCGGATCGCGGCAAAGCAGTCGCCGCCGAAATCCCGGATTCTTTCGGGGAAACGCGGTGTATAGGGCGCGAACAGAAGGTCCGGCCGATCGCCGACGATCAGTTGGCGGACATCGGCGAGCCCTAGAAGCCCCTTCAGCGTATGCACGTCGTCCCGGGCGACGCCGAGTTCCCTGGCGACGAAGTCCTGCAGACCAGGCGACGTCTCCGCCGCGAAGCTCAGCCGGATGATCTCGCCGCGCCGCCGGCGCTTAAGCGCCGATTCGAACATCAGCATGAGATCATGCGCTTCTTCTTCAATCTCGATATCGCTATCGCGCAGGATCCGGAACGCGCCCTGACCCACGACCTCGAAACCCGGGAATAGCTCCTCCAGCCCCGAAACCAGAATGGCTTCCTCGAAGCGGATGAACCTTATCCCCTCCCCCGGCAAACGCAGGAAGCGCGGCACGCGTTCGGGAACGAAGACCAGCCCGTTGAGTTCCGTGCCCTTTTTCGGCCGCCGCAATTCCAGGATCACGACGAATCCGCGATTGGGCACGAAAGGAAAAGGATGCGCCGGATCGACGGCGATCGGGGTCAGTACCGGAAGCAGTTGGTCGGTGAAGTAGCCCTTGAGCCAGCGCAGATCCTCAGGCCCAAGATCGTCCCGCCCGCAAAGGACGATCCCTTCCGCCCGCAACAGCGCCTCAAGATCGATCCAGCACTGCTGCTGGCGCGCCACGAGCGTCGCCGCGTGCTCCTCGACCGCAGTCAGTTCCTGTTCGGGTGCCAGCCCGTCCGGCCCAGAGACGCTGATCCCCGCCGCCGCGAGGTGCCGAAGCCCCGCAACCCGGACCATGAAGAACTCATCGAGATTGCTGTCCGAAATCGACAGAAACCGGACCCGCTCCAACAACGGATGCCGGGGATTGCGGGCCTCGTCGAGCACGCGCTCGTTGAAGGCCAGCCACGAGAGTTCCCGGTCGATGTAATTGGCCGAGCTGGGAAGCTCCACCTCTGGTTCATCGACGAGCGCGACAATATTTTCCGTTAGGCCGCCAGACATCGATCCGCTCCACAATCTATAATATTGTCAAAAAAGTTGAGGAAAATAAGCATCCAGCCCGATTTAAATCAATGATATTTTGTAAAAAATTGCCGCAACAATTCTGTAACTGTAATAATATTGTAATCGTTCTTGCGATTTATTTTTGTTATCTTACACTTCTATAAGCCAACGGTCTTAGTACCAACAGCTAAAAACTCTGACCGTCATTGCGAGCCGATAGGCGAAGCAATGACGGCAGAGGAGAAGCGGGGCACGAACGGTCAATATTTTTGACCGTTCGTATTATAGGCTAGCGATTCCAACTTATAGCTGGAACCGACACCCGTTTATTTTGCTTGATTCTTAAAATTGGCTGGGGCGCCAGGATTCGAACCTGGGAATGGCGGAATCAAAATCCGCTGCCTTACCACTTGGCGACGCCCCACCAGTGCGGCGCGGCACCTTAGCGGCAAAGGTGGGATATCGCAACGTCGAGGAATAAGGTGGCCGAGAAATAAGATTCGATGCGAACCCGCAATGCGCGGCTCAGGTGAGCGTGCCGGCATCGGCCCACCAGCCGGGATGGGCCTCCCTGGTGCGGGAAACGGTCAGGCGGGCGGCGTCGAGGTCGGCGCAGAGGGCGAAGCAGGTGGCGCCGCTGCCGCTCATGCGGGCGAGGAGCACGCCCTCCTGGCGGTTGAGCCAGGCCAGGATATCGGCGATCGCCGGCACGAGGCCCAAAGCGGCATCGGTGAGGTCGTTGTGTCTTTCCGCAAGCAGCGCCGCCAGTGCAGCCGCATCCGGGGGCGTTTCCGTCCAGCGCGCGGGTTTCGACCAGCCGCCGCCGCGCGCCTTGAATACCGAGGGGGTGGAAAGCCCGATGCCGGGATTGACCAGCACCAGCGCCGCCGCCGGCATGGGGGGAGCGGCTTCGATCTTCTCGCCGATGCCGCCGACCCAGGCCGGGCGGTTGAAGAGGCAGACGGGCACGTCGGCGCCGAGTCCGGCGCCTAAGCGTGCCAGCGCCGCCGCATCGATATCCAGGCGCCAAAGTGCCGCCAGGGCGCGGAGAGCGGCGGCGGCATCGCTCGAACCGCCGCCGATGCCGCTCGCCACCGGCAGGTTCTTGACAAGGCGGAGACGGACCCCAGCCCGCCCCTCGATTCCAGCTTTAAGGGCCAGGAGGCGCGCCGCCTTCAGCACCAGATTTTCGGCCTGATCGCCCTGAAGGATTCCGGCGAAGGGGCCTTCGATGACGAGACTCACCTCGCCCGCCGGGGCCGGGGAAGCCGTCACCTCGTCGCCCACGCCGGCGAAGGCGATCAGGCTATCCAGTTCGTGATATCCGTCCGAAGCGCGGCGCCCCAGCACATGGAGATAAAGATTGACCTTGGCCGGAGCCAGAAACCGCTGTTCTTGCGCCATCGCCGGGTCAGCCGCCGCGCGCGGAGGCGGCGGGCTTATCCTGCTCCGCCGCGGTTCCAAGCCCCTGCGAGAGCTTGCCCTCGATGGTCTTGATTTCGTCGGCATCGGGACCGAATTGCAGCGCCCGCCGCCATTGGTAGCGGGCTTCCAAAACCCGCCCGGTCCGCCAATAAGCGTCGCCGAGATGGTCGTTGATGGTCGGATCCTCGGGCCGCAATTCAGCCGCCTGTTCAAGATTTTGCGTGGCCTGAACATATTTGCCCAGCCGGAAATAAGCCCAGCCGAGGCTGTCGACGATATAGCCGTCATTCGGCTTCAGCTCCACCGCGCGGCGGATCATGTTCAGCGCCTTGTCCAGATGCACGCCCTTATCGACCCAGGAATAGCCCAGATAATTGAGCACCAGCGGCTGGTCCGGCTGAAGCTCCAGCGCTTTCAGCAAATCCGCCTCGGCCCGTGGCCATTGGTTGGAGCGCTCCAGGGCGATGCCGCGGCTATAGAAGATCGCCCATTGCTGCGGATCGGAAGCGCCCAGACGCGCCACCGCCTGGTCATAGGCGGTGGCGGCTTCGGCGAAGTGATCCTCGCCACGCAAAAGGTCGCCGAGGAGGAAATAGGGCTGTTCCTTCTCCGGCCGTTCCGCCGACATCGCCTTGAGTTCGGCGATGGCCTCGTCGTTGCGTCCCAGGGTTTGGAGATTGGCGACGGCGCGGAGCCGGGCCGCCCAGCGGAAGGGCGAGGCGGGATCGATCGCGCGGTCGATCGCCAGCGCTTCTTCCGGCCGATGCTCATTGGCCAGTACGTCGCCGACCAGGATCTGCGCCAGGACGTGGCCCGGATGCAGGTGCAGCACCAGCCGCGCATAGATCAGCGCCAGATCCTGCGTATCCCCGTGATCGAGGACGCTCGCCAGATCGAACAGCGCCTCGGCCATGCCGTCGGCGGCACTGGCGACGCGAGGCGCCGTCATTTGATCCGCGACGCGCGGCGGCGGCGCGGCTTTCTGCCCGGAGGCGAGGCGGGCCAGAGCGGGCGCCACCAGATCGCCATCCTGCTCCTGCGCCGCGAAGTGCTCATAGAGGCGGCGTGCGTCCTCATTCCGGCCCGTGCGTTCGAAAAAATTCCCAACAAGATCGACGAGGCGCCAGCTCAGATGCGGGTTGGCCTTCAGCACCGAGGCATAGGCCCGGTCCGCCGTGTCCGTCTGACCGGCGAGATCCGCGATCAGAGCCACATGCAGATCCTTCAGCGGGGCGATGCCGGGGATCTGGTCGAAAGGCTGCAACGCCGCCAAGGCCCCCGGATAATGCCCCATTCCCGCCCGTGCCCAGGCCGAAAGCATCGGCCCGATGAAACGGTCGGCGCCGTTTGGGGACAGGCTGGCGCTCAGTTTCTCGGCGGTGGCGAAATCGCCCGCGCCGGCGGCATCGACGATACGGACCAGCTCCACCATGCCGGAGGAAGCGTCGGCCCGCTTGACCCGCAAGGCGAGCATGCTGGCATCGGCAACCTTCCCCTGGCTCAGGTCGAGAAGGAAAGTGCGGCCCAACAACTCGCTATTGCCCGGATCCTGGTTCAGCGCCCGCGTATAGAAATCGGCGGCGGCGGCATAATCGCGTTCCTGCTGCGCATGCCGGCCCGCGAGATAATTGCCATAGGGGTTGCTCACCCCGAGATCGGGCTCCGCCGCGATCGAAGCCGGCGGCTGCCGAGGTGCCGCCCCCGGTGCGGCACAGGCGGCAAGCCCCGCCCCCAGCATGAGAGCGAGAATCCGGCTAATTCCATTCCCTTGGCGCAAAGAAACCCTCACATGTTTGGATAGTTCGGGCCGCCGCTGCCCTCGGGCACAACCCAGTTGATGTTCTGCATCGGATCCTTGATGTCGCAGGTCTTGCAGTGAACGCAGTTCTGCGCGTTGATCTGAAGCCTGGGATTGCCGCCTGTCGCATCCTTCACGATCTCATAAACCCCAGCCGGACAATAACGCTGCTCCGGTGAATCGTAGAGCTGATAATTGACGGCGATGGCCAGCGCCGGATCCCGCAGCTTGAGATGCGCCGGCTGGTTCTCTTCGTGGTTGGTATTGGACAGAAACACCGAGGACAGCCGGTCGAAGCTGATCTTGCCGTCGGGCTTCGGATAGGAAATCCGGGGCGCCTCCTCGGCTTTTTTCAGCGTCAGATGGTCGGCATGGTGATGGAAGGTCCAGGGCGCCTTGCCCCGGAACACATAGGTATCGAGCGCGGCATAGGCGATCCCGGCCCAGAGTCCGTAACGGAAAGCCGGGCGGATGTTGCGCGCCTCCCGCAATTCTTCGAAGACCCAGCTTTCTTCGAGCGCCTTGCGGTAACCCTTGGCCGTCCCGCCGGTCAGCGCGGCGAAGACCGTCTCGGCGGCGATCATGCCGGATTTCATCGCGGTATGGCTGCCCTTGATCTTCGGCGTGTTGAGGAAGCCGGCCTCGCAGCCGATCAGAAGCCCGCCGGGGAAGCTCAAGCGCGGGATGGATTGCAGCCCGCCCTCGTTGAGAGCGCGGGCACCATAGGCAACCCGGCGTCCGCCTTCGAAGAATTTCCGGATTTCCGGATGGGTCTTGAAGCGCTGGAATTCCTCAAAGGGGCTCAGATGCGGGTTATCGTAATCGAGCCCGACCACGAAGCCGACCGCGACCTGATTGTTTTCGAGGTGATAGAGGAAGGAACCGCCATAGGTGCGCTGATCGAGCGGCCAGCCGACGGTGTGGATGACGAGCCCCGGCTTGTGCTGGGCCGGATCGATGTCCCACAGCTCCTTGAGGCCGATGCCGTAGGTCTGCGGATCGGCGCCCTCGCGCAGATTGAACCGCTCCATCAGCATCTTTCCGAGCGACCCCCGGCAGCCCTCGGCGAAAAGCGTCTCGCGGGCGAGAAGCTCGACGCCTTCCTGGTAGTTTTCGGTGGGCTCGCCATCCTTGCCGATGCCCATGGCCCCGGTGGCGACGCCGCGCACGCGGCCATCCTCGTCGTAAAGAATCTCGGCGGCGGCGAAGCCCGGATAGATCTCGACGCCAAGCTCCTCCGCCTGCGCCCCGAGCCAGCGGCAGACATTGCCGAGGCTGACGATGTAGTTGCCCTCATTATGCATCTGCGGCGGCGTCGGCAGGCGCACGGCACGCGATTCGGTCAGGAACAGAAAGCGGTCTTCCACCGCCTTCGTCACCAGCGGCGCCCCACGCTCTTTCCAATCGGGGATAAGCTCGTCGAGCGCCCTGGTTTCGATCACCGCGCCCGAAAGCGTGTGAGCGCCGATTTCAGCGCCCTTTTCGATCACGCAGACGCCGAGTTCGGTCCCGGCGGCGGATGCGAGCTGCTTCAGGCGGATCGCGGCGGCCAGACCGGACGGACCGGCCCCGACGATGACGACATCATATTCCATCGTTTCGCGTTGCATTCTAAGGCTTTCCCCGGCGCATCTCCCGCTCCGTCGACGCGGCCTTCCTCTCGAAAGAGCCCGATCCGGGAGCGATGCGACATAAAATGTCTTTCCTGCTATTTATAGCCAAGCGAAACAAAGAGCCATAGAGAGTCGATGCCCCCTCCCGACGCATTTTCCCGCATGACCGCCGATCCGGCCGCCGAGCTTTTGCGTTGGTATGCCGAAATGGGCGCCGACGAGGCGATCGGCGAGGAGCCTTTTGTCCAACAGCCGGTTATCCAACAGCCGGGGGCATCCTCGGGGCGACCACCTGAGGCGGCGGGGGGTGGTTCCGTCGCTCGGCCCCTCACCCCCCCCCTCTCCCCCGAGGGGAGAGGGAGAAACCAAGGGGTGCCCTCCTTCGAGAGTGCGGAGGCGCAAGCGGCGGCGGCCCAGGATTTGGAATCGCTCGAAGCGGCGGTGCGGGCCTTCACCGGCTGCGCGTTGCGCCAGACCGCCACCAATACCGTTTTCGCCGACGGCAACCCGCAAGGTCCGGTCATGGTGATCGGCGAGGCGCCGGGGGCGGATGAGGACCGGATCGGCAAACCCTTCGTCGGGCGCAGCGGCCAGTTGCTGGACCGGATGCTGGCTACTATCGGGCTCGACCGCAAGGTCAACACCCTGATCACGAACGCGATCTACTGGCGTCCGCCCGGCAACCGCAAGCCGTCCCCAGCCGAGGCCGCCGCCTGCCTGCCCTTCGTCCGGCGCCATATCGCATTGGTCAAACCGAGCCTCATCGTGCTCTGCGGCGGCACCGCCGCCAGCGCCCTTCTCGGGGTGCCGGACGGAATAACAAAATTGCGCGGACGCTGGTTCGAGCTCCGGATTCCAGAACTCGATCACCCGATTCCAAGCATTTGCCTCTATCATCCCTCATATTTATTACGAAGCCCGGAGCGCAAGAAAGAAACATGGAGAGATCTCCTCTTGATCCAGTCAAAATTGGAAGAAGTGAACAAGAATTCGTCAAGAACATAGAACGGTCCCGAGAACTACCCCGGAACCCATGTTAAATTAACATTTTTTTGCTTGCCCTATGCTTCCCGATGCCCTATGAATTTGGGCATGAGACGACGGAAAAGCACAGCTAAATCCGCGAGGATTTGGGGATCTTCCCGTTTTTCGGCAGGCCTTGTGGCGTTGCTGTCCGCTGGATTTATGGCTGCCGCAGCCGGGTCCGGGGCATCAGCCGAGGGATTGCATGTCGCGGCACTGACGCCCGGCATGGATACCCCCCGGGAAAGCCAATTGCCGAAGATCCTCTCGACCGGCGACATCGCTCGCTATCGCACCATTCTGTCCGAACAGGCAGAGGGTCGGTGGGCGGAAGCCGACCGCGCCATCCGCACGCTCGGCGACCGGGTTCTCCTCGGTCACGTGCTGGCGCAGCGCTACCTCCACCGTGGCTACCATGCCCGTTACGACGAGCTGGCCCTGTGGCTCGACCACTATTCCGACCTTCCGGAGGCCGCGGTTCTGCATCAGATGGCGCTGGGCCGCCACCCGGCGGGCCAGCCGGCACCGGCCCATCCCGTCGGCGCGCCGGTGCCGTTGCGCGGAACCGCCGAGGATCCGATCGATCTTCGCCCGGCGCCGAAGCCCACGACCCTGAAGCTGAGTGCCGCGGAACACCGCGAGGCGGCAATCCTTCGCGACAAGATCCACGCCGCCGCCAAGGGCGATCAGGCCAAAAGCGACCTCGACGAAGCGCAGCACCTGTTGCAGGCCGCCATGGCGCAGAACCTCTTTGACAATTCGGGTTACGACGACGCCGCCACCGAGATCGCCGAGGCCTATGTCGTCATCGGCGCCTATCGCCCGGCGCTCGACCTCGCCGCCACGATCCATACGGCCCCCTATCGGGCCGTCGGCCAATGGATTGCCGGTCTTGCCACCTGGGGAATGGGCCGGATGGGCGAAGCCGCCGGCCATTTCGAGACCCTGGCCGGAATGCCGAACCTGTCGAGCTGGAATGTTTCGGCGGCGGCTTTCTGGGCTTGGCGCTGCCATGTGCGCGACCACCATCCGGAACAGGCCGCCCGCTGGATCGGCGTTGCCGCCGACCATCCGCGCACTTTCTATGGATTGCTGGCGAGTCAGGTCCAGGGCCGCCGCGTCTTCCTCAATTTCGAGCGGGAAATCTTCACCGAGACCGATGCCGGCGTCCTGACCAGCCTGCCGGCGGGGCGGCGGGCGCTGGCGCTGCTGCAGCTTGGCCTGCCGGTGCCGGCTGAGCTTGAACTCCGCATCGTCGCGGGTTCGGCCTCGCAACAGCTTCTTCCGGCCCTGGTCGATCTCGCCGATCGCGGCAATCTGCCGGCGCTCAGCCTTCAGCTCGCCTCGATGCAGGCGCGGACCGATGGGCGCCGCCACGATCACGCGCTCTACCCGCTGCCGCGCTGGGAGCCCCGGAACGGCTTCACCCTCGACCGTGCCCTGCTCTTCGCCTTCGCCCGCCAGGAATCGGAATTCCTGCCCGACGCCGAAAGCACCTCCGGCGCCCTGGGGCTGATGCAGCTCATGCCGGCCACCGCCGCCGAAGTCGCCGGGCGCGTGGGCATCAGCCTCAAGGACCATCAGCGGACGCCGCGCGGGCTCTTCGACCCCGAAATCAACCTCACTTTGGGGCAGCGCTATCTGTCCGAGCTGATCGGCAGCGACCCGATCAAGGGCAACCTCGTCCTGCTCGCCGCGGCCTATAATGGCGGTCCCGCCAATCTCGAACGCTGGAAGGCGCGGGCCGAATATCGCGGCGACCCGCTCTATTTCATCGAGACGCTGCCCAAGCGCGAAACCCGCGTCTTCACCCAGCGGGTGATGACCAATTATTGGGTCTACCGCCTGCGCCTCGAACAGAAGACCGGGGATCTCGATATGCTGGCCTCCGGCAAATGGCCGATCTACGGTGCGCTCGACGCGTCCTCCCAGCCGGCCAGGATGCGTTCCGCCTCCCGGTAGTTAAACACAGGTGTCCCGCGTGCCGCGTCTCGATGAATCCCGCCCCTTCCTCGCCGTGAACATCGCCATCCTGACGGTGTCCGACACCAGGACCGAGGCTGACGACCGCTCCGGCGATACCCTGGCTTCCTTGATCGGCACGGCGGGGCACCGGATCGCTCAGCGCCGGATCGTCCGCGACGACCGCGAGGCGATCGTGGCCCAGCTCCGCGACTGGATCTCCGATCCCCTGATCGATGCGGTGATCTCGACCGGCGGCACCGGCGTCACCGGGCGCGACGTCACGCCCGAGGCATTCCACACCGTCTATGAGAAGGAAATCACCGGCTTCGGCGAGCTTTTCCGCATGCTCAGCTACCAGAAGGTCGGCACCTCGACGATCCAGAGCCGGGCCACGGCCGGAGTCGCCGGCGGCACCTATCTTTTCGCCCTGCCCGGCTCGCCCAGCGCCTGTAGAGATGCCTGGGAGGACATCCTCGTCCACCAGCTCGACAACCGCTACCGCCCCTGCAACCTCGTCGAACTGATGCCGAGGCTGCAAGAGCATCGCGCCAAGCCGGCATAATCCCTCAAATCAAGACCCGATCAGCCCAAGCTGCGGGCTCGACGGCTCGGCGTGGGAGCGTTTGGGGATGCGGCCGGCGAGATGCGCGAGGCGGCCGGCTTCGACGGCGGCCTTCATGGCTTGCGCCATCCGGCGCGGATCGCGGGCCTTGGCGATGGCGGTGTTGAGCAACACCGCCGAACAGCCGAGTTCCATCGCCAGCGCCGCATCGGACGCGGTGCCGATCCCGGCGTCGAGGATTACCGGCACCGGACTGCGCTGACACAGAAGCTCGATCGCGAAGGGATTGGCGATTCCCCGCCCGGAGCCGATCGGCGAGCCCAGAGGCATCACCGCCGCCGCCCCGGCATCGGCGAGCTTCAGGCAGGAAACGAGATCGTCATTGCAATAGGGCAGCACGGTGAAGCCGTCGCGGACGAGGGTACGCGTCGCCTCGATCAGGTGCTCGACATCGGGAAGCAGCGTCTCCCGGTCGCCGATGATCTCCAGCTTGATCCAGCTCGTTTCCAGCGCCTCCCGCGCCAGTTGCGCGGTCAGCACCGCGTCCTGCGCGGTGGCGCAGCCGGCGGTATTGGGCAGAAGCCGGTACTTCCCGCCCAGAACCTCGACCAGACTCCCCGCATACCCCTCCAGGCTGACGCGCCGGATCGACAAGGTGACGATCTCCGCCCCGCTCAAACCGACGGCGTCGAGCATCACCTGCTGATTGGGATATCCTGCCGTGCCGACCAGGAGCCGCGAGGCGAAATCCACGCCGCCCAGGGTAAAAGCATCCTTCATGCAAGCTTTCTCCACAAAATCACCCGCCCTGAAGCGGTTTCACGATCTCGATCTCGTCGCCCGGAGCCAGACGCGCCGCTTTCCATTCGGAGCGGCGGATCACGGCGCCATTTACCGCCACCGCCAGGAACCGCGCCGCCGGATCGATGCCCCTGCGGGCGAGAAGCTCGGCCACGGTCGCCGAATCGTCGTTCTCGATCCGGCCATTGATGCGCAGGGTATTGCTCATGCTCATGCTCCTGGCGGATTTCTCTGAAACCGTTCGATCCCGAAGGCGCGGATTGATTCAGGAACCACGCCGGTCAAGATCTGCGCCGCGATCGCCTCCGCCGTGACCGGAGCCAAGAGGATGCCGTGGCGGTGATGCCCGCAGGCGAAGATAAGGCCCGGCACGGCGGAAGGGCCGAGAATCGGCGAATCGTCCGGCGAGCCGGGGCGGAAGCCCGTCCACATCTCTTCGATGGGGCAATCCTCGATCGCCGGCAGCACCCGCCAAGCACCTTCCAGCAAAGCCAGCACGCCCCCCGCCGTCATCGCCGGATCAAAGCCGCGCTCCTCCACCGTGGCGCCGATGACGAGCCTGCCGTCGCCGCGCGGGACGAGATAGCTGCGCGGCGCCCACACGACATGACGCAGCAGCGGCGCCGCCTTCGGCATGCGGAGCGCCAGCATCTGGCCCTTGATCGGGCGCACCGGCGGTTTTGCCGCCTCCGGCAGCCCGCCAAGCTCCCGCGCCCAGGCGCCGGAAGCCAGCACCAGCACATCCGCCGCATGAAGTTTTCCGCCCGCGCGCAACCCCATCGCCACGCCGCCCGCGATCTCGATACCCTCCACCTCACAGCGTTCGTAAAGCGCCCCGCCGGCCCGGCTGAAAGCCTCCACCAGGGCCGCCATGACCAGACGGTTATCGGCCTGATGGTCTTGCGCACTGAAGCAGGCGGCGGTCAGACGGGGGTTGAGGCGGGGTTCAAGCGCCAGCGCCTCGGCGCCGGAAAGCCAAGCGATGTCCAGCCCCAGCCGGCGTTGAAGCTCAAAGGTGAAGCGCAGTTGCTCGGCATCGTCGCGGGTCACGGCGGCAACGAGCGTGCCCTCCGTGCGATAGCCGACGCTGAGCCCCGAATCGGCTTCAAGTTCGCGCGCGAAATCCGGCCAGAGTTCCCGTGAGCGCAAGGACAGCGGCAGCAGCCCCTCTTCCGTGGGCTCCGTCTCCACGCCAGCGGCCAGCATTCCGGCAGCCGCCCAGCTGGCACCATGCCCGGCCTCGCCGCGCTCGAAGATTTCGACCACGCAGCCGGCCTTCGCCAGACGCCAGCCGATCGAAAGCCCGATGATGCCGGCACCGATGATGGCTACCCGCGTCACAGAATCCCCACGTTATCGAATATAAGGCACCCCAGCCGCTTCGGCCGGACGGAATGTGCCGGATGGGACCGAACCTAGCACAGGGAAGGATTCCAGATCGAGTGGGCGAATTAAGATCGAGTCAGGGAATTAAGAAGTGGTGGGGAATTAAGCCGCGCTCAAGGCCCCGACCGTAGGGCGGGGCCTTTTTCACCGAGTTCCAATTGCGAATGGGCGGCGGCGGCGGAAAGTTCGTGTGACGGATACTCCCAGAGAAGCAGGACCGCCGCTGTGACCGCCGTCACACTTCCCTAAAACGTCACACTTCCTAAAAATGCGTCTCACGAAACGGTGATGGCAACCCAGAATGAATAACGCTCCTTTAACAAAACTAAAAAATGCGCGATAATCGGCGCACCAAATCTTGCTCGAATGAGATCAGGGAGGGCGGTATGTCCAGCGTTGCCATTCTCGGCGGCGGAGTAGCGGAAACGCCGGCTCCGATTTACCAGAACGCCAATCTCACCGGCGGCAATCCGGTCGGCGCGGCGGCTGCGGCAGCCGCCGCGGCCGCTGCTTCCGGCATCGGGGCCGCCACCACTTCCACCGGTCATATCCTTCCCGATCTGCTGATGCGCCTTCAGGAACAGGCCCTTGGCGCCAATGGCTCGACAAAGCCGATACCGGCTGCCGCCGCCACTGCGGGTTTTGGGCCGAACGCCGGCGGGGCCGGGGTGCAGCCACTCCTGCTGAGCTTCGATCCGGACGGCGACGGCGTCACCGAAGAAAGCGGCTCCACGAATCTCGCAAGCCAGGTCCAGTCTCTGAAGACCGCGCTCGATCCGAGGGTGGATAATGTCCTGGGCGCGGGCAACACCCAGGCGGAAAAGGCCGAACTCGGTTCCGCCGCCCCGCCGGAAGCGGCGGATGGCGGCAGCGGCGCCGTGGCCGAAGCCCAGGCCCAGGCGCTGATCATGAACCTGACCAGCCTGAACGCGCAGATGCAGCATCTCTCCGTCACGGGCGGCTAGAGAATTTTCCCCGGAATTCGTCCGGAAGTAATTTGTTAAGCCGCCGGGGGCACGATATGGTGCGTCGTCGTAACCTGTAGGCGAATTTGGACCGGAACCGGAGGATGTTGAGATGCTGAACAGCCTCGGTGGCAGCAACCCGGTCGCTGATTATCTGACGGCTCAGTCGACCCAGACGCAGATGACGGCCCAGTTCCAAAGGACGCCGGCCTACAGTCAGGCGGTCGCCTACTATCAGGCCAATATCGGCAGCGTCACATCGGTCGATGGCCTCCTCAAGAACTACAAGCTTCTCCAGGTGGCGCTCGGCGCCTTCAATCTCAGCGGCGCCATCAACCAGACCGGTCTTCTCAAGCAGCTCCTGACCCAGGATCCGACAGCGAAGACCTCGCTTGCCCAAAAGATGCTCGATCCGCGCTATATGGGCTTCGCCAAGGCCTTCTGGTCCTTGAGCACCGATGGCGGCGTCAGCACCAGCAACCCGATCAACGTCGATTCGGTGCTGGCCAAATACACCAATTATAAATATCAGGCATGGGTGGGCCAGACCCAGAAAGATCCCTCCGTCCGGCAGGCGCTTTACGCGCAAAACAGCATCCAGGACGCGGTCGACATCAGCAATGTCGGCAGCCTCTTCACCCAGTTCCAGAATGCCTCGGACACGCAGGCCGCCGTCAACTACTACCAGACCCATATCGTCAATGTGACCACGGTCAGCCAGTTCACCTCCGATCCGCAGCTCGTGAACTTCGCGCTGACCTCCTATGGCATCGACCCCGCCTCCGTGTCAGCCGACACGCTGAACAAGCTCATGACGCAATCCCCGTCGGACCCCGCCTCGGTCGCGGCGAACAACCCCGCCTATCAGAAATTCGCGCAGGGTTTTTCGACGCTGAACAGCGACAAGGGCGCCACGGTCCAGAGTTCGGCCAGCATCGCCGCCGTGGTATCGAACTATCAGAACTTCGCCTTCCAGAATACGGTCTCCAGCGGTAACAGCACCACGCTGACGCGGGTTTTCGGGGCGAACGGCGCCAAGCAGATCGCCACGCTCCGCCAGGATTTCAACACGTCGTCCGGCGTCACCCAGAGTGCCGCCAATTACACGGCCAATATCGGCAACGTGACTTCCGGGACGGATTTGAGCAAGAACCAGGGCCTGCTCAATGTGGCGCTTCTGGCCTACAATCTCGACCCGTCGCAGCTCCCCTCCTCGGGCATCGCCTCGGCCGCCAGCTATTACAAAGCCCATATCGGCGCCGTGACGACCGTGGCCAAATTCACCGCCGATCAGCAACTGGTCAATGTCGCGCTGACCGCCTTCGGCATCAACCCCGCCGCGGTCGGCTCGGTCCAGCTCAACCGGCTCCTGACCGAAAATCCGACCTCTTCCACATCGCTCGCCCAGACGAATCCGCAATATCTGGCTTTTGCCCAGGCGTTCCAGTCGCTGAACTCGATGAGCGGCGTCTGGATTCACAGCAAGAACGCCATCGATTCCGTCGTCAACGCCTACCAGACCGATGCGATGCAGACGACCATCAGCACGCAGCTGACACAGCAGCAGGCGGGCTCGATCCTGCAGGCGGGCAGCTACTATCAGGCCAATATCGGCAATGTGACGAGCCCGAGCCAGCTCATTACCGATCCGAAGCTCCTGAGCGTCGCCCTCACCGCCTTCGGCATCGATCCCAACAGCACCAGCAACGCCACCGTCAGCCAGCTCCTGACCCAGGATCCGGCCGCCGCCGGTTCGCTGGCGCAGACCAAGCCGGAATATCTGGCCTTCGCCCAGGCTTTCGCCTCGTTGAATCCTTCTGTGTCGAATCCGGCGACGGGCGCCGCAATCCACAGCAAGGACAGCATCGACAGCGTCCTCGTCGCCTTTCAGAAGAACGAACTGACCGCCGAAAGCTTGACGCTGCCCAATACGCAGCAGGCGAGCGCCATCGCCCAGACCATCACCTATTATCAGAACAATATCGGCGGCGTCACCAGCCCGGCGACACTGCAGGCCGATTCGCAGCTCACAAACATGGCGCTTCTCGCCTATGGCATCAATCCGTCCTCGGTCAGCAGCACCCAGATCAACCAACTCCTGACCCAGAATCCGGCCACCGCCGGTTCACTGGCGCAGACCGATTCGCAATACATGGCCTTCGCCAATGCATTTTCGACGCTCCAATCGGATAATGGGACGGCCATCCATTCCGCGGCCAGCGTCAGTACCGTCATCCAGAAATATGAAGCGGCGATCCTGGAGCCGCAGAACGCCACCCTCAGCGCCTCCGCCTATTATCAGGCCAATATCGGCAAGGTGACGGACGACAACCAATTCCTCGGCGACCAGCAGCTCATAACCGTGGCACTGACCGCCTATGGTATCAATCCGGCCAATGTGAGCGCCGCCCAGGTCCAGACTCTCCTGACCCAGGATCCCACCGCCTCAACCTCACTGGCGCAGACCGATGCGCAATATCTGGCCTTCGCCAATGCCTTCGCCTCGCTCGCCACCGATGGCGGAGCGGCGATCCAGAGCCAAGCCAGTATCGATACCGTGCTGGTCAAGTATCAGAATTCCGCACTCCAGACCACGAGCGGCACCCCGGCGGGCAGCCAGGCGCCGACGCCGCTGGCGAACCTCTTCACGCAATTCCAGTCTTCGCCGACGACCCAGCAATCGATCGCCTATTATAAATCGCACATCACCGGCGTGACTTCCGTTGCCCAGTTCGCGGCGGACCCGAATCTGGTCGATTTCGCGCTCCAGGCCTATGGCATCGACCCGACTACCGTCGATAGCGCCCAGATCAACCAGCTTCTCACCCAGGATCCGACCTCGGCCAAGTCGCTAGCCCTCCAAAACCCGAAATATCTGGCCTTCGCCCAGGCATTTGCGAGCCTGAACAAGGATAACGGCGCCACGATCCAGGGTTCGGCCAGCATCAACACCGTCGTCGCCACCTACCAGAACGCCGCCTTCATGGCGGCGTTGACCAGCAACACCACCAGTGCCAATTCGCAGATCTTCGATACGACGAATGTTCAGCAGATCGGCATGCTGCGCGACGATTTGCTGACGACGACCCCCCTCAACCAGTTGCTGACCCAAAATCCGAACGACCCGCTGTCGCTGGCGCAGCAAAATCCGGAATTCACCACCTTTGCCCAGACCTTCGCGTCGTCGACCGCCGCCAGCCTGACCGCGCTTCACAATGCGGGCAATGTCTCCGCCGTGGTGACCAAGTTCCAGAACAATGAGTTCAGGGCGGTCGTCGGCGCCGATCTCGCCCAATCCCAGGCCGCCAAGCAAGCCTATGCCAGCGCCTATCCGCATGCCAATGCCAGCAAGGGCGCGCCGCCGATAACGATCAATCAGGTTCTGTCCGACCCGACCATTTCCGCCGTCGTCCGCGATGCCTACGGAATGCCCGCGTCGGAAGCAGCACTTTCGGTGACGCAGCAGACCGCGGCGCTCACCAGTGCCGGCTTCGATCCCTATAAGCTGCTTCAGCCGGGTGCCATCGACAAGCTCGTCAAGCAATTCCTGGCCAATGCCGCCGTCAAGCAATCCGATACGGCCAACAGCTCGGGCGACAGCCTGGGTGCCCTGCTGTTCCCCGCCGACAGCGATTCGACGCCGCTGAACCTCGCTTCCCTCATCACCCCCGTGAACAGCGACAGCGACAGCGACAGCACCGCCCCCAATTACAGCCTCCTGATCTGAGGCTCCGCTTGCTGTCCGCATTGGCGCAACAAAAAGCCGATATCGAGCCTGAACTACAACAGGCCAATGCCTTCTATGCCGAGGGGCGCGTGGAAGAAGCGAAGGCCACCTATCTTGCGGCCCTCGCCAAGGATCCGACGCATTTCACGGCGCTCAACAATTTCGGCACGCTCTGCCTTGAAACCGGCTACCGCAGCGCCGCGCGGACCCTCTATGAGGAGGCATTGCGGCATCATCCCGGCAACCGGGTCGCCCATGTCAATTTCGCCAATCTGCGCTATAGCGACGGCAATCTGGCGGCGGCACTGCTCCATTACACGGCGGCGCTGAGGCTCGATGTCAATTGCATCGAGGCCCATCGCGGCATGGGCAACGTCCTGGCCGATCTGGGCCAGGAAGAGGCCGCGGAAACGCATCGCAGCTTCGCCTACTCCCAGCAGCCCGTCATTCCCATGCGTTTCACCGGCAAGAAGCCGGGGGTAAAGCTCCTGATCCTGTTCGCGGCCACCGGCGGCAATATTCCGACCAAACCGCTCATCGATCAGCAAAAATTCGAGGTGACGACCA
>Ga0265327_10002151_pt1 | contig 21723 bp, 16 predicted proteins | sample 41621metaG_FD_202089 | JGI IMG/M metagenome (GOLD analysis project Ga0265327, IMG submission 202089) | Rhizosphere microbial communities from Carex aquatilis grown in University of Washington, Seatle, WA, United States - 4-16-21 metaG | ecosystem: Host-associated > Plants > Roots > Rhizosphere...
GCTCGGCCGTTGCCTTGTCACCCAGTTGGGCGATTTCCTTTGCCGCTGCCAGCAGTGCCTTCTTCTCTTTGCTGTTGATGAACAGGTAGTCTTCCTTGGTGTCCACGTCGCTGATGTGCGTATGCCCGGCCTTGGCCAGACGCTGGCGGATTGACTGGACCCGCTTGTCGCCTTCATTGGCGGCATAGCTGACTTCGGTGGCAGCCGCTTCCAGGTGCTTCAGGACGTCGCGTCCCCCCTGGGCCAGCTGCAGATGTTCCTGGGCCGCCTGGTAGTGATGAACCAGGATCGACTTGACGACGGCATCTTCCGTGCGGCGGACTTCGATGATCACCGTCGCCAGACGCTCATACGATTCCACGGCCGCATCGAGCGACGTCCCAATCGCTTTTGCCGGAGGATCTGCCGAGACAGCGGCGCCACTTAACAGCACAGACAACAGCAGGGAATTCATCACATCCTCCGGGTAATTGAAGTCATTGACGGGTGTGTCTAATCGCGCAGGGAAGTCTAACGAACGGGATTGGCCGCGGATAGAAGCGGGATGCGACTTGCGGCTACTTCCCCGTGGCCGCAGGGAGCGCGTCTTGCAGCGTCATCAACAACGCCTGTTCCATCTCACCCACTTTGAATCCAAACGGACCTCGACCGCTCTTATAAGTGACCTTTCCCTGCAGGTCGATCACATACAGTCTTGCCGGCATCCCGCTGTAGGCATGGCCTGTCGTGTCCTGGATATCATCCACCAGCAGGGGAATGGATGGCTTCAGCAGGCGATGGCACTGCTGGGCCACCGCGGTTCGTTCGTCATACGACTGCGGTTGAGAGACGGCCACGCCGACCCTGGTATTCGATTCCATCTTCCAGCCGTCTGTCGGATGCGCTTCGCGGACGTAGACGCCCAGGAAGACCGCTTCATCATGGAAGCGGCGATAAACGTCCTCCACACCCGGGTACATCGAACGGAACGGGCCGCAGGTGAAGTTGCCGAAGACCAGCACCACGGGCTTGCGGCCGATCACATCGGCCAGGTGAACAGTTTGACTGCCATCATGAGTCTTGAGGGTAAAGTCGGGTGCGGGGGCATTGATCTGCGGGCCTTCCTGCATCGAACCGACTTCTCCCGCGAACAGTCCCTTCAGCAGTTGAGTCTGGGTCGGGGCATCACCCGGATAGAAACTGGACGAGATTCCTGCCAGCCAGGCGCTGCGGAGTTCTTCCAGTGTCACTTCATTCTTGCCGCCTGAGACAGTCTCGAAGAACGCAGTCCATTCTTCGCGAGTCAGGCTGCCATCCCCTTTCGTGTCGAGTCGGCGCAGCAGCCGATTGACCATGTAGGCGTGTTGGACCCAGGGATTTCGATCGGACCAGTCGAGGTCTTCCGCGGTAATGGAACCGCTGCGGTTGCGATCCAGCCGAGCAAACCATTCCGGCTTTCCCTGGAACTGCGTGGCGTCGATGCTTCCATCGGGCTCAACACCATGCCGGGCGGCCAGAGTGCGAAAGTCATATCGGGCCTGTCCCGGTCCGAACCAGCCTTCGTTCGGCCCCATCATGGAACCGCGGGCGATGGCAATCAGCATCCGCGTCGCTTCCGGCGCTGTTCCTCCTTCATATGACTTTTCCAGCTTGTCAGCCACTTCCTTCAGCTGATCGGGTGAGGTCTCCTTCCCTTTGACAAGGGCGATCAGCTCATCTCGAGTTGACGTTGCCGCCGCCGGAGGATCCGCAAACGCAGTCGACATGGTGAATCCAATCAATGAGAACGAAACAAGAATGCGAGAAACCGATGGGACAGCGATGGACACGACCGAAACTGGATTGGTTGTCCAACGCCTCATTCGCAGTCGATCAGATTTCGCATTCGTTTCCAAGGACGATTCCGTCATGTCAGATTCCTTCATCGAGTAAGAACCAGATTCTGGAGGCCTGTTGTCATGAATCCGTGAACGGAAACGGTCGCCGCGAACTTCCACGGGACGCTCCATCAGGATTGGGAGACTCGCTTCAACAGGCGTCTGTCGCGGGGTCAGGGAAAATACAGAGTTCAGCGACGCGTGGCCGGTGACTGTTTCAAGCACGTTAATCATCAGGAAGCGGAGCGCTTTTGATCGCGGACGCGACAGCTGTTGGTGACTCCAGGCCGAGCACGACCCCTGCTTCCTGAAGACGGAGCGCAAGGTTCTTTTCCGCAGCCTCGGCCCCCGGTCCCCCATTGAAGTAGCGCGGCAATTCGTCGCGAGCGGCCCAGAGCAATGATTGCTTGGCACGCTCCTGACCGTTTGCCGTCGCCTTCAACGCGTCGGCAATTTCCTTCCCCGTCGCCAGGGCTTTCGTCTTCATCGCGGCAATGGCACTGGGGTTTTCCCGATTGGATTGAATCTCTTTCAGGATCTGCTTCAACGCCTGATATTTCTGAATATCGGCCGCCTTGCTCTTTGGTAAGAAGCCCCAGCCGACGATCAACAGGACAACGGCGATGGCCGCGATCGATCCGATCGCCTTGGGTTCCTTCAAACTGGCCAGCGTGTCGGCCAGCCACGGCGAACTGGGACCTCGCGATGGTTTGCTGTCGGGCTTGCGAGCGGGGGCTGGTGGTCGATAAGCAGGGACGCTTGTCGAACCGGAGCTAGATCGATTGGGCGATGCGACAGGGTTGGACATCGGCGCGGTTGGCGGCGCAACTGGTTCGGGAACTCGTGCCGCGGGACGTGAATCGGCCACCGATTCCACTCGACGCGACGATTCCAAATCCGAATGAGACCCGGAATCGGAAATGGATCGGCCACGGGGCGACGCGACACTGAATTCCGGGTCGGAATCTCGGGGTTTGCCAGCGGGAGGTGGCGGCGCCACTGGAGCCTGTGCGGCCTGAGATTGGTACTTGAGGATCGATTCGGGCAATGTTGTGGACGGGCGAGTTTGCGTGACGGCATGCTGCGCCTGCGACTTTGCCAGGGCCATCACTTCCGTGGCTCGTGCCAGCATTGCTACCGCATTGAACAACCCGGGGACATTGGATGAGGGGCCGTACTGGCCATGCAGTCCATTGCGAACGAGATCGTTGGGCTTCAGTTGACCGTTGCGTGCCAGTCCGAAGACCTGAGGAAACTCAACGGGTCCGAACTCCACGCCTCCCGCCCATCCCCACCACTGGCGATCCGCCCCCGCAGCCGATGCCCAGGCAATTTGCGACCTGGCCTGATCATCGACTTGCTTAAAGGCTTTTTCCGCGTGTTCCATCAGCGATTCTGAGATTCGGGTCCGGGCCTCCTCGAAGGCGGCCTGGTAGATCACCGTCAATTCGGCCGCAGACGTTATCGGGGTCGCACTTCGGGAAGTCGGGGGAGCGGGATCAACCACCGGAAGTTCGACGACCGGCGTTTTCGATTTGGGTGCGGTTTGAACGATGTTCTTTTCGACCGCCTGATAGGGAATCACGGCCATCAGTCGACCGATGGAACCGACCCGTCGCCATTTTCCCTGTTCACCAAGCTTCACTTCGTCGTCAACGCCAAGCTGTTCGTTCTCGGCGTATTGAGTCAGCTCTTCGAATGACAGCGGCCCCAGTTCCTGATCTCCCAGTCGACAGAACCAGTCATCCGTGCCGCGTTTGGCGGGTGGCTCAAAGTCGAGTCCCCCGCTTGCCGCAGTGGCGACTGCCGTCGTGACTTCGCTGTCGGCCAGTCCCAGTTCACCAACGGAGGCCGCCGTCACCCAGTTCGACGACTCGGCGGAACGGACTTCATCCGTCCCTGTGACCATGCCGAACTCGGTCAGTTCCTTGAGTTCCGCAAATGGCATCGGACCGAACTCTTCGCCGAAGACGCGGTAGTACCACTGATCAGACATAAACAATCGCTCCACAGCTCACAGGCCTGGGCAAGGGGACAGACCCCGCTTCAAGAATGAATCTCATCGGAGTCCGTCCCGGGCACGTGAACGATGACAGATGGGATTACTGTTCCACTCGCAGGCCCGCTGACTCGGTGATTCGGTCAAACGAGGCGCGGTTGGTTGTGTAGATAATGGTTTGCACCACGTCACGCGGTCCGGCCTGCTTCACCGCCTCGGCCACATCCGCGTCGTTCAAGACCACCGGTGTGGCCGCCAGCTTCTTCGCCAGAGTGAACAGCGACCGTTCGGCTGGGGTGAATCCAGACCAGTCGCCGTCGAGCGAATAGATCTGTTCATCGGACCAGCCGAGTTCTTTCAGCTTCTGTTTGGCCTGTCCCACGGCATACCAGGCCCGGTCCTGGCGACCGATGATCCAGGCGACTTGCGCTTTGAACAGCGGCTTCAGATCATTGCGCTCTTCACCCGAGCGAACACTGGAAATGCGACCCTTGGCACTGTTCGGGAAATTGGCCAGCAGCCGGACCCATTGAGGCAACGGTCCTGCAGGAAATCCCTCGGGAAGCAGTTCCCGAGCCTGTTCCTCGGCCACCAATGGCAGGCGGGGATTCCGCTGCCGGGCCGCCTGCAATGCCTTCTCGACTTCGGCCCGCGATTCCAGCGGAGGACGATTCGAAACGGTTTTGCCGGTCGGCTGACCTGAGACGGGGTCCAGTGAAATTGGCGCCACCTTCGTCACGGTCTTCTGGTAACGCTCTGAAGTGGGGGTCAGGTAACTGTGTGAGGTGGGGGCCGGTCGTGCAGGACGTTCGGCGGCAGCGGCTTCGCCACCCGGTCGCCGATTGCCAAAGTTCCCACCCCCGGAGGATTGAGGAATCCCCGCCCCTTCCTTCCAGCGGTTGATGGAATTGTTTCCGGCGACGGACAGGATCATCTCCAGGATCTGTTTGTCGGTATAGTGCTTGCGCAGGCCATCGATATCCGCATCGTTCAAAAGATGAGGTTCGTAGGTGATCTTGCGGGCAAACGCATAGGCGGTTCGCTGGGCGGGCGTGTGTTCGGACCAGTCGCCATCCAGGGCCGCAATCTCGTCCTCGGTCATGCCGGCGCCGAGCAACTTGGATTCCTGGTGACCCAGGCAATACTGGCAGTTGTTGGTTCGCGAAACGATCCAGAACAACTGCACTTTGAATGCGTAGTCGAGCGTGTTATCGGGATCATTGTCGCGGCCGAAGCCGCCGCCACCGGCCCCCCCGCCTCCCCCTCGACCCTGCCCACCGGTTTGACCTTCGGATCCCGTAGTGTAGTGATACCGCAATCGGCCTTCGTAGCCCCCTGCTCGTTCACCCAGCTTTTCCTTGTCGGCTTCCGTCAATTCCGGCAGAGGAATGCGAAGAGTTCTCCCTTTCATGTCTTCCAGGAATTCCTTCATTTCTGGTCGCGTGAGAGGAATGGGACGAGGAGCGTTGGCGGAATCGACGGCTCGCGCTGATGATGCAGACAACAGTTCCCACCCGATTGCAGCGACAGAGGTCCCTGCAAAGAGGATTCGATTGGCAAACTTGGTCATGGTGTGGTCCGAGTATAAGGAATGACGATCGTTTTCTGATTCGGTGACCGGCATGCCTGAGATGGTCAGGCATGCCGGAATGAGAACAAATTCCATCCGGGATCAGTCGGCCCGGCTGATTGCCGTTGAACTTCCTTCCAGTGGCAATCGCAGTATTTCCGTGAAGCGATCGAATGAATTGCCGTCGCAGACCAGGAAGATGATTTCGGCGACTTCGTTGTCAGAGAACAGCTTTCTCAACCCGGCAATATCTTCATCAACGATCGTGTGTGGGGCCGAGGTGAGTTTGCGCGCGAATGCGAACGTCGCCTGCTCGGCGGGACTGAACGATGCTTCATTGGAGCCGATCAGGAATAGCACATCGTCCGAGACTCCCAGCGCATTGAGGCGAGTTCGCGCGTGATTGGCAGAGTACCAGGCGCGGTTTTCGCGGGCCGTGACCCAGGCAATCAGTGCCTTCAGGTTGGGGTTCAGCTTGCCATCGCGAGCGACCGCCTGCCGATGCTTCCAGGCGCGCAAGGCGGACTGCGGCGCATAGGCCATCGCCTGGCACCAGACGGGAGGAACGATTCCGGGGGTGTCTGCCGCCAGGGCCTGGCGAGCGGAATCGATGCTTGGCAACTTGACCAGCGGAGTACGACCGCGGCAGGCGGCCATGGCAGCCTCGGCGTCGGTCCGTGATTCCCAAGCGGGCCGGGGTTTGTAGTCGAGCGGCGCAACCTGTGTTTCGATCGTGGAGAACTCGGCGGATGTCGGCGTATCGAGCTGACTCGGTTCATCACCGCCGAACGAACGGTCCTGCGGAATTCCCGTGGACGCTGTCCAGCGATTGGTGGAGTTATATCCGGCCACCGTCTGCAGGATGTCGACAATCTGTGCTTCCGGGAAGTGCTTCTTCAGCGCGGCCAGATCGTCATCGGTGACCAGGTGAGGTGTCAGGGTCAGCTTGCGGGTGATCCGCATCGCAGCCTGTTCATTCTCGGGGAATGCGGACCATTTGCAGTCGAGCGATGCAATCTGATCATCGGTCATGCCGACCCGGCGCAGCTTCAGTTCCTGATGACCCAGGCAGTACTGGCAGTCATTGGTGCGTGAGACAATCCAGAACAAGCGGGTCTTGAAACCATAGTCCGGCTGCTGTTGTTGCTGGTTCAGCGTCGTGCTGACGTTCTGCGGCTGACCTGACGTGCTCGGTGTGGCCGATCGATTCGTCTGCCACGATTCCGGCAGGTAAATCGATCTCAACCGACCGTTGTTGACAGAGCGCTTTCCCGCAGCGATTTCTTCCGGGGTGAGTGCGGGAAGGGGAATCCGCGCTTCGCGCTGCTTGAGCCCCTCGATCCGCTTTTTCATTTCCGGGCGGGTTCTGGCCAGGTCAACTTCCGCAGCGAGGGCACTGGCACAGACGGTTGCCAGCAGGGCACTGCACCAAATCTGTTTTTTCCACATGGAGTGTCTCCGAATCGGTGAAATGAAATTCTTGTGTGATGGGAATATGGATCCGTCGATCGGACCTCTGCCGGATCAGCTGAAATCTGTGAATGGCAACGGCGCGGGAGGATCCCAACGCCGTCCCCAGGCGCGCTGTCAGGTCTCGACCCAGTACGTGGGAAAAAGACGGTCCAGCCTGGTGATTTCGAGAACTTCGCAGAGTGCCTCGTTTGGGTTAAAGAGGCAGACGCTGATTCCCTGTTGATGGATGGCGACAAGCAACCCCAGCATCCCGCTGGGGATGGAAGGGGTTGCTGTCAGGTCGATGGCGAGCAATCGGCAGCGCTGCTGCCGAATCAATTCAAAAACTTCGTCACGGCACTCGGCCAGATTCATCTGGTCCAGGTGCTCGCGGTCTCCAAATCCGATCACGGTTAACGCGCCCGTCTGGTAGACCTCCAGCTGTTTGATCGACTGCATAGAACGACTCCGGAAGACCGGCGAAGGAGACTATTGGTCGGTTCGGAAGACGGTGATGGTCGGTGAAGTCCCGACGACATACCCGACTTCCTGCTCCAGCAATGTCCCCTTGGGAGTCTTGATGGTTCGGCGGACTTTGAAATGGAGGTTCGCACCATCGCTGCGTTCTTCCGGCAGGATTTCATACGATTCCAGTGTCCGGCCCGTTTCCCAGTCCGAGTCCTTGCCGATGATTTTCGGCGCGAGATCTTCCGCTTTCTTGCCATCCTTCCAGGCGGCAAGAAAGGTCGTACAGGCTTCGCGAGCCGTGTTTTCGTTCACGGACAGGCTGCGCGCATTCTGTTCGCAGCCAACTGCAATAATCGAAAACAAGGCAATCAAGGCCAGGAATGGGATGGAACTGGCGATCCAGTCCAGTGTGAGTGGTTGATGAGATCGGGTGGTCATGGGAAACCTGCCTGGGAAGATATAGTCGGGCGCAGCGGGCCGAGTCAGTCGCGCCCGGCGCGACTGACTCGGGGATGCGTAGCCTCGTAAAGAAAACAGGAACGCAACGGTCATGGCGATTCAGGTCGCCAGAACGGGATTAGAAATCGCTGACGACTTCGGATCCCTTTCGGGTGCCGATGGCGCGCCAGACGTTCAGATCGATATTCTCGGTCACGAACCGAACCGCTCCATCAGCGACCAGCGAATGCACGCCACCGGTATGCCGGCTGTTCGCCGTCGTCGAAATCCGGCTGGGTGGGTACATGCAGGAGAGATCGTTGGGCGGCAGAACGTGATAGTAGTAGGAGGTGGTGTGGTCTGGGTTCAGCCACGACACACCGCCGTTCGATTTTCCCTGCTTGGTCAAATCGTTGATGTTCGTCGCGCGACAGATTGTCAGGGCGTCGTTGGCATCCACGGGATAGACTCCGGGCTGGTAGGTGTCGGACTTGCGGGTGCTGATCCCGTTGCTGCCGTCGCCCAGGCAACGCTCCGACATCATGATCGTGGAACTGCTGCCGTCCAGAATGTCTCCGACACCGACAAAGCTGTCCTGAAACATGATCCCATCGGGCATCGGCATGCCATAGTTGGTGCTGCCAACCGTTGTTCCTGGCAGCGAGTTGCCGATGATGGTGCCGTAGTTGGTGTAATAGTTGTTGCGTCCCCCTGCCACCGCCTGCATGGTGTCCGGGTCCGAAGGACAACGGAACCCTGGGACCGTGAATGCATAGGCGACCGCATTCAACGGATCGGTCGGCTTCACATTGAAGTTGATCTGAGCATAGACCGAGGACTGATCCAGCTGGGGCAGGATTCGGGCTTGGGCCGGGAAATTGGTTGGGGCGGTGGCGGATGAGGTGTTCTTCGCCATCGGGAAGCCCTTGAACACATCATGGTAGTTGTGCAGGGCCAGACCCAGCTGCTTCAGGTTGTTGCGGCATTGTGTCCGCCGGGCGGCTTCGCGCGCCTGCTGAACAGCGGGCAGCAACAGGGCAATCAGCACCGCGATGATCGCGATGACGACCAGCAGTTCAATCAACGTAAAACCACGTCGACGAGAGGACTTAAGCATGACAGTACTCCAGGCAAAATCGTGAAGAAAGAGACGCGCAATCGCGCGAAGAGAATCGAATGTCTGAACCAGCATGGACCTTGGTGAGCGCAACCCTGCCAGCAAATCAGTGGCGGAAAGTACTCAAGGCAGCATGACGGGCCGACGGGAAGCGAAGCCGCGTCATCCTGCAGACCAATGACTGGCGCAGGGGACGACTTCTGTGTCACATGTGAACCGCAACGAGCAGTTTTAAGCGTGAAAGTGCGCCCGACAACAGCTCAGAAACGATCCACCTCCGTCAGCCAGCACTCAGGCCGCGCGAGGTGGTCGGAAGACCCGGCCGACAGGGCCCTGCGTCGGATCGGTATCAGAAGAAGAGGTCCAGTTTACGCCCGCCACAGCCGGAAGCGTTGCGACCGCTGTCAGGATCGCATCCGTAAACGTGGGAGCTTGAATTGCCTTGGTTGGGGCCGCGGGGGTTTCCCGGTGCCGTTGGCAACTGGGACCAGAACAGGCGGGACGAGGAACTTCGCCAGCCCGATGGCCACCTGCCATGGGGGCTGCGAACTGGGAATCATTCATTCCCGGTCCATCATGGGAACCATGGCCGTGAAGATAGTCACCGCACGTCGCCCAAGCAGTCCGGACGTCACTCAGACAGAAAACACCCAGACAAAACACAAACAGGCACAGCGACAACGGGTTGCCGCGCGTGAAGAATCGACTTGGCGCTGATGAGCGTCGCCAGATCATTTCACGTTGCCAGAAGTGTTGAGGTGATTTACGGGTCTGAACGAACTCCGCTGAGCCGCCGTCGAAGACTCTTTCGGCGTTTCGCAACGGAATCTTGCGATATCAACGGAGTAGACTAATGAACCCCTGCTGAAAAAAGCAATGACCGAATTTGGCCTGATCCAAAGATTTCCTGAAGAAACGATGCAAGGCAAACTTCTGGACAGTCGTTTCAATTGAACAGAGGCGGGACTTACTCCTGACACGCTGAAAATTCTGCCTGGCCATCAAAGTCATTCGGAAACCTGGCAGGAACGGCTCAGCTTTCTGCGTCGTCGCGGACGCTGAATTCCAATTTCCACCGGCCGCTGCCGCGAGTGCTGACGCACCACAGTTCCAACAGGCCCAATTCGGTGATCTTCGTGTGAAACTGCACCGGAACATAATGGTCATCCAGCGCATCATCCTTCGGGAGCGTCGCTTCCAGGGAATCGGTTTCCGACAATTCTTCGTCAGTCCAGCGCTGCAGGCGAACTCCCGGATCGTCCTCCTTGCGGGTCGACGAACTGAAAAACCGGAAATGAGCGGGCTGGCCGACAATCAATCCGATCGCTTCCGAAGGGACATCGACTTCTGTCCCTTCTTCCATCCCGAACGGGACCACGCAAAGAGCTCTCAATGGTCGCGGGGCACCCGGAATCGCCAATCCCGCCGACTCGATCCCGATGTAATATGACCGGGCGGCGCCGCCGCGGATGCGAACTCCGCCATTCGTCTTGGCCCAACCGTAATAGGCCGCGCCACGTGCCACCGCGTAGTCCAGATCGTGAATCCCTTCCAGCGCCTGAGGCGACGTTTCGGGGAACCACGCCTTCAGCGTATCGAGCAATCGTTGACGCAACGGATCGGCTTTAAAGACACCTCCATTGAACAACACATGGGTCGGACGCGCCGGCTGGCCTTCTCCCTCGCCATGACTCTGCAGGAACGCGGCCAGGTGCTTTGTCACCGCCGTGTCCGCTTCGTAGGGAAGCCCCAATTCCTGGAAGCCCGATGCGCGCTGTCGTGCGGGGCGGTCGGCGACGCCACACTGGGGAAAGAAGCCGTTGACCAGCAGTTCCAAAGTCGTATCGCGAGGGACATCGACCGTGACGGTGCCGCCAATCAGCTTGCTGCCGCGTCCCAGCACCGAAACCGGGTGTTTTTTGGGTCCGTCTGGAGACAGCAACGTTTCCTTGGCCTGTCGGCAGGCATGCCACAGAGAAACCGACTGCCAGGGGTCCAGATTCACCCCCTTTTTGGCAAACAGACCCGCCACGTGATGGGCCAGCGTCAGATCCATGTTGTCGCCACCCACCAGCAGATGATTACCGACAGCGATCCGCTTCAGGACCAGTTCGCCTCCTTCTTCGGCCACTCCGACGAGCGTCAGGTCGGTCGTTCCGCCGCCGACATCGCAGACAAGCAGGGTATCCCCCACCTTCAGGGCTTTTCGCCATCGCTCACCGATCGCGGTCAGCCACGAATAGACCGCAGCCTGGGGTTCCTCCAGCAGTACCATTCCGTCGGGCAGGCCCGCCAGGGACGCGGCTTCCCGCGTCAGTTCCCGCGCGCTGGCGTCGAATGAGGCCGGGACAGTCAGCACGACCTGCTGGTTGGCAATCGGATCCCCTGGAAAGGCATCGTGCCAGGCGGCGACAAGGTGTTCGAGATACCGGCGTGCCGCGGTGACCGGACTCACCTTGGGGACATCATCCCCGGCACCCCAGGGAAGGATGGCCTGATGTCGGTCGACTCGACTGTGACAGAGCCATGATTTCGCCGCGCTGACCGTACGCTCAGGCAACTCGGCCGACTGGCGCCGCGCCATTTCCCCCACGGCAAACTCGCGGTCCGTCGCCCAGGGGACATCATAGGCTCCCGAAGCGGCCTCCTGCTTGTTGGCCAGGTACAGAAACGATGGCAGCAGATTGCGGTTTTCGACGGTGGCAGGAGCCACGAGTTGCGGGATCGGCAACAACTTGACGTCCGGCTTGTCCGCATCCAGCGCCGCATAGGCCAGGGCGCTATTGGTCGTGCCGAGATCAATTCCGATGATGTACTTGGCTGTCATGAGTCAGACTTTGTGCGAGGGCAAACAGGAGGCGTGAAGACGAATCGGAGCCACGTCGGGGATCGACATCGGGGCTCCGCTATCCCACTTCCACTTCCGCCGGGGCGATCATCCGGGCCCCGGTTTCACTACCGGTGAATTGTGGCATTTCACAGCGTGTCGATTCCCAGCCATGGTGCCGCAGGGTACCGCAATACGGGGCCTGGCCTGCGACTTTCCCGGTCAGGCGATAGCGGGCCGCGTCAAATCCCTGCGGGACTTCGACACTGGCGCCCTCTTCATCGGTGATCACCGGTTGAATGCCGAACAGCCGATCCAGGACCTTTCCCGCATCCTGGTGGATCGCGCGGACAGCGGCCCCCACCTGGTCATCGCTGTAGCTGGTCAGATCCTCCTTCAGGAAGTCGACCAGGCGCGCTTCCCGTTGCAGTGTGGCCAGCAGAGTGATGGCTTCGTGCTGCACAGGTCGCTTCGGTTCTGCCTTGGGACGCTCTTCGACTTTGGGCGCGGGGGCCGGCTTGGGAACAACCGGTTCCGGTTTGGGAGTCTCGACAGGCCCCAGTGCGCCACCGACACGCCTGGCGGTATCGCCACTGAACAAGACGGCAAAAAAGACGCGAAATGCAAGTAGAATCCGCCCCATCGACGCACGCTCCCCGATTCAGAACTCATGGAATGAGGCTCAAGTAGCGCGGCTCGATCTGCAATTGTCAACCAACACCCATAAACGGACTTGTAATCACCTATCTGTGGAATTTGTGAATCGCGTGGATTCAGTGGACGCTGTGCGGGTTCGCGCGTAGAGTCTTCAGGCGCTCAGATTCCGAATCCTGAGATGATTGCGTTTTGCGCGCCTGTTTGGGCGAGTGCATGGCGGCACCGATTCCGCAGACTTCGAAGGTTGATTCCGCGATGAAAGTTCAACAGTTCCTTGAGCATCATGGTCTGAAGCAGAATCCGTTCAGTCAGGAAGATGCTCAAACCGATCCCCTGTTTCAGCAGTTCTGTGCGCGGGGGACGTTTCATCCCGCGTGGGACAAGATTTTCGGCGATGCGGGGACACCGTCGACCGCCGTGGTGTTTGGAGAAAAGGGAAGCGGCAAGACGGCGCTGCGACTGCAGATTGTCGACCATACCGCCGCCTACAACCGCGAACACCCGGACAACCGCATCTTCATCATCGAATACGATGACTTCAATCCGTTCCTGGATTGCTTCAATGAAAAGATGTCCTGGCCCGGCGCGACCCCCGAGCGGACGCTGGCCAAGTGGCGGCTCTGGGATCACATCGATTCGATTCTGTCGCTGGCGGTGACACGCCTGGTTGATGACGTCCTGGACGAACGGACGCACGGTGACCCCGAGCCGTTCGAGGTCCGCGGGGAAAAGTTGCAGAACCTGAACCGCTCCCAGAAGCGGGATCTGCTGCTGCTGGCGGCGTTCTACGATCGCAGCACGCATGTCAGTGTGCAACATCGTTGGACCAGCCTGCGCCGCAAGCTTCGCTTCCAGAACTGGAAGACGTGGAAAGAACTGGCCATCGGGACCAGCGTTTCCCTGGGACTGTTCGGGCTGCTTGCGCAGTTGGGCTACCTGACCCAGTTCGGCAGCTGGTGGGTCTGGTTGGTCCTGCTCGTCTCGTGGGCGCCCTTCCTGTGGAAACAGGGACGCCTGGCATGGCTGTCGTGGAAGGTGAAACGTCAGGTCCGTGTCCTGGATCGCCAGGTCAATCCCCTGCGAGAAATCCTGTCCGGGTTTGAATGGGGTGACCTGTCCGGCCAGCCGCTGCCGGCGCGCGAACGCAGCGATGATCGTTACGAACTGCTCGGAAAATTGCTCGCCATCCTCAAGGCGCTCGGCTTTGAATCCGTGACGATTCTGGTCGACCGCGTCGATGAGCCGCACCTGATCAATGGATCGCCTGAGCGGATGAAGGCGTTCCTGTGGCCCATGTTCGACAACAAGTTCCTGAAGCTGGGGGGCCTTGGCTTCAAACTTCTTCTGCCGATCGAAGTCAGTTTCTTCCTGGCCAAGGAGGATCGTGAATTCTACGAACGCTCACGCCTGGACAAGCAGAACCTGATTCGTTCGCTCGAATGGACCGGGGAATCGCTGTACGACCTGGCCAACGACCGCATCCGGGCCAGCAATCCCCACCATCAGGAAGCGACTTCGAAATTGAAGGCCTGGTTTGAAGATGCCATCAGCGAACCGGAACTCGTCAGCACCCTGGCGCGGCTTCGCGTTCCGCGGCATCTGTTCAAGTTCCTGCATCGCCTGCTGGTCGAACACTGTCACCGCTACACCGATGAATCGCCCCGCTGGGAGATTGGTCGCGAAACATTGCAGTCGACCCTGGCGGTCTACATGCGCGACCTCGAAGCGCACGATCGGGGACTGGGAACCGGTTGATTCCTCTCTTCGGATTTCCGAAGTGACCGTCTGGAGGTCATCGGGTGGCCATGAATTGGACGTGATGCATTGAATTGCCGCGATTCGCGCAATTGATTTCAAGTTGTGCGGGAACAAGTCCGTTTAATGCGATTGGAGACGGTGAAACTGCCGGACGAGCATCCACGGACTTCGGGAAGGTCGAACTGATGGACGTCATCTATCGCTATGATCCATTCGCGCCGATTGCAGCGCGGCAGATTCCCGATGCGAAAGCCGCTTTGAACGCCCTGGTCCAGGGCAACGATCGGTTCAAGAACCTGGTTCATCGGATGCAGGAACGGACGCTGGGTGGGGATGCCGGCGAACCGATCGTGATTCCGATCAGTCCGATGACATCCGGATTGCCGCTGTTTCCGGGGGCGATGCCAACCCAGGCGCCGTTTGCGGTGGTCCTGGGATGTTCCGATGCGCGCGTGCCGACAGAGGCAGTGTTTGATCAATCGTTCAACGATCTATTCGTCCTGCGGATCGCCGGAAACGTGCTTGGATCGGAATGCCTGGGTTCACTGCATTATGCGCTGCGGAACCTGAAGGAGAGCCTGAAGCTGATTGTGGTGCTGGGTCACTCCAAGTGTGGCGCCGTGACCGCGGCCGTGGATACGCATCTGTCGCCCGATGCCTACGTCAACATTGCCTGCACCTTTCCGCTCCGTTCGCTCGTGGATCAGATTCAGATCGCCGTTCGCGGTGCGTCACATGCGCTCGAGAAATACATTGGCGCTGCGCTGCCGAACAAGACGCTTTACCGGTCACTGCTGGTTGGAATCACAGCGTATGTCAATGCGGCCGTGTCGGCGCTGGAGCTTCAGCGGGAACTGAGCCTGTACAGCAGCGAGGGGCCGGATGTCGTTTTCGGCGTCTACGATTTCGAGACCCTGCGCGTGCAAAGCAGTCCCGCCCTGACCCCGGCAGCGCCCCGTCTGCGTCCCGCCCCCCGTAGCGCCGAGGAACTGGCCAACTACGCTTCCGAAGTGGTCGATGCCCTGATGTCACTCAGCGATGATGAACGCGATGCGGGATATCTGCTGACCGTCCGTGCCTGACCGAATCCGACGGGATTTTTCGCGTCTTCCAGACACGCTTGTCAGCGTTGTCCTTCTGAGCTATTTCTGAACCAGGGCGGCAGCGTAAGTCACCAGATCCCCGCGGGATTCGGCGCTCTTCAGCAGCAGGTCGAATCGACCGGCCTGCTGGCAGAGTTCCGCAAACGCGGCGGCAAAGTCCGGATCGGCCCCCACCAGGTACTTTTCGGCCAGGGGAATCGCCTTGTCGAGTTGCTCGGTCCGGGCCAGCAGGTCGACCATCACATAGGCGATCAACGCCTGATCGGGCGCATCCGGTTCGCTTTCCAGCTGCCTCTGGAAGTACGCCAGCGCGGTGTCGCGGTCTTCTCCCAGCAGGAACTTGAAGAACTGAATATGCGCGGGATAGAACTCGGTGAATGGCGGTTCCCCCGCATATTGAAACTGAGGTGACAGCTGCGATCCATACTCGGCCAGGTCCAGGGCCAGCTTCAATTCCGCAGTGCCGCTGGTCAGCGATCGGGCGAAGCGGACTGTGGAATTCAGGTGCGAGACATCAATGTGATAATTGTTGTCGGCGAACAGCCATTCCCGGCCCGCGATCAGTTCGCGCAGCGTCCCCGCCGGTGGTGCGAATGGCATCCGCTTCTTGACTTCATGTTGCAGTGACAACAGCAGGTCGGCATGCAGTGATTTGACCAACAGAGCCGCGCACGCGGACCGTTGTTCCGGCGACAGGTTCTGAAACTGCTGATCCAGCGACGTGATTGTGCTGCACGTGCCATGCGTTCGCAGCATCACCTGCATCCCCTTCAGGGGATGGACCAGCTTGTAGAAGCCCAGGTCGATCAGTTCTTCCGATTCTTCATTGGCGTCACGCGGCAGCGGCGCCGCTTCGATCGCGTCACGGACAGGCTGGGTTTCGCGGATGGCATGAAAATAGATCCAGGCCTGCGCGAGTTTCTTGTCGGCCAGCAGCAGTTGTCCGACTTCGCGCGCGGCGTTCATGTAGGCTTCTTCGAACTCATCACGCTTGTCGGCGGGGACATCGTCAAACGCGGTCGGTCGATGCAGGGGAGCGCCCAGTTCATGCTTCTTGCGGGCGCACAGTGCGTCGAACAGTTTGTGATAGTCCTTCTGCTCACGCAGGATCCCCGCCAGGGTCTCGAACACCGCAGTGGAACCGCCGGATTGAAGTTGATCCTGAAGCTGAGCAAACGAAGATTCGGCGGCCATCAGGCAGGTTCCTGGAAAAAGGCAGGGTGGTGTCTTGGCGAGTGGCGACGTCTCCGTTCACGGGCAAGTGGGGGAGACAGACCCATTTTCACGGTCCGGCGCGAATTCGAGGCACGTCGCGCCGACGTCAGCCAGTTATTTCTGCCGTGAAAATGCGTCAGTCCCCAGCCCGCAAGCGGAGACGGGGCATAGATTATGCGCGGAACAGGGCGACTTCACAGCCGATCCTCGAAAATCGTTGAATTCACCAGTGTCATGAATTTGCCCGTCCATCAATCCTGGCGGCATTCCGCGGCGATTCGCGTGTAGATTTCCCGGGCCTGATCATAGGCCTCTTTCGCGGCAGTCCGTTCCGACTGCCGGATGCGTCCCGACTTGGAATTCCAGCAGACGTCGACCGCCTTCGCACACCACTCCGCACTCTTGCGGCTGGCTCGAATGGGCTTGCCGTCGATTTCGACAAAGATGGGATTGGTATGACACGACGGCAGGACTCGCAGGGCGATCCAGCTGGATTGCGGCAGATCCACGTCAAACTCCAGGGAATGCAGGGATCCGTCAGCCGGAATGGCCTTTGTCTGCACTGCCTTGCCGTTCACAACGAGTTCCACCGGGACGGTGCGGGTCTCGCCAATCCGGCAGCGTTCCAGGTGCCAGTACGGCTTTTCGTCCAGACGCCGGTTGCGAATGGCCTCGGTCTGCGGCGTTGGTTTTTCGGCCAGCAGGGCGGTGGCATCACAGGTGACGCGCACCCGACCCGCCTGCTTCAGCGGCAGGTGACTTGGCTTGGACGACGGCAGGGATTCGCCGACACCCAGTTGATTGACAGTGAAGTTGAACAGATGACTCAGTCCGTCGCCGCAGTAGCTGCGACCATCTTTGACCCCCTGGATCCAGTCTTCATAGGTCAGCGGCTTGTCGGTGGGAAGCTTCACATAGATTCGGCCCAGGCCGACCTTGTCCCCGTAGATGCAGGGAAAATCCGTTTCGCCGCTGATGCGGGTCTGCATGCCACAATTGAGCGTGTGATACCAGATGTTCAGTTCCCAGATGGCGGGGGTGTCGACCGCGGAAATGAAATCGCAGGCGCCGTGAACGGTGGTCACGATGAATTCGTTGGCGCCGATTCCATCGAACCGGGGCATCGCCAGGTCCGGCAGTTCCTGGGCGGCCTTGCCAGGCCACTGACCGGGATTCACGCGGGGTTGACCGGGGAACATGCGGGTTCCATCGGGCATCACATCCGGCAGCGCCAGGCCCCATCCGCTATGACTGTAGCCGACGACTCCCCCTTGCTTTTGTCCCCATTGCAGGACTGGTTGAGTCCACGTGGGCCACTCTTCCAGTAACGTCGTGCCGGGATAATCGTCCTCCTGCAGGTTGAGCAGGCAGAGGTGTCCGGCGTGCGAAGAGGGGAAACCCGAGACCTCGACGTCATACCGCATCAGGTAGTTGGGTCGCGACAGCGCCGATGTCTTTCCTTCGAAGTACCGCTTCTGGGTGTACCAGCAGGGCCCCCAGCTGAGGACGCAGCCGATGTTCAGGTCTTCGCCCAGGATGTGTCGCATCATGTCGCCGGGGGTGACCCCTTCGGTCGGACTGTCGTAATGGGCGCAGCCTGCGGCATGAACATGGTGATCGCCCGAGAACCAGCCTCGCTCGGCCGCATGAATCCAGCGGCGCAGTTTCAGATCCAGACGCTGGCTGACACCATCGCTGCGGACGGTCAGGGGATGAGTGTCGACATGATATTCCGGACCCCGCTGCACGACGATCGTGTAATCTCCCGGGGGAAGATGAACCGACTCGCCATCCATCCGGTAGATCTGTTCATGAAAGAAGAAGTCCGGTGCCAATCGCCGGGCCGGGTTGGGATAGACACGACCAAACTTGTCGCGGACCGTCAGGGCTGCCGTGGTGGGAGTGCCATCAAAGTCCCGGATTCCCAGGGAGACTTCGACAGCAGGAACCGAAGTGAACAGCAGCGGAACAGAATTCCGGAAGCCCAGATCCTGAGTCCCCTGGCCGACGTGAAAACCAAGCTGCGCTTCGCGTCGCCCCACGTCACGGCAGTAAAGTTGAATGATGCGGTATTCCAGTTCCAAGCCCGACAATTCTGGCTTCAGCGGTTGCTTGTCGAACATCTGAGCATCCAGGAACCGGTTCGGCACATCGGCGGGCTGGACAAGTTTGTCGTCGGTCATAGGTCGTTCGCGGGCCTGCTTGCCCCGTTCGTAGACGGGGAGCAGGTTGGGGCTTTCCGGTACGAGCGGAGCGGTCACGCCCGCTTCGTTGTGGACTTTGATCAGGAACGTCCGCCAGCCCTGTTGCACCAGTTCTCGTTTCGCCGGTCCTTCCATGACCGAGACGCGACTTTCGGGGTTGATGCTGACCCCCGCCAGGCAAAGGGGATCGAGGATTTTCTGGACCTGTTCAGTGCAGTCTGCGGCGTTGGGGAGCTTGATGGCCTGTTCCAGGGCCTGACGATCTGCCGCGGACAATGGCGTTCCCACGTAGTCCAGCGCCTGGATCAGTCGTTCCGAAGCGGCGGCCAGTGGCTGCTGTTCCACCTTGACAACCTTGGGCCATTTCCCGTCAGCACCGTGAGCGGGGTGGAAAACCCCGGCAAAAATCGTGAGAATCGAACCCACCAGAACGGATGAACGAAGCATGATGGACGTCCTCTGAAGATTTGAGGTCGCAGCCGGAGTCGGATCGGGAAGGGACGGGTTGCCAAATTTGAGGAGATCAATATACTCCGATGGCAGCAATCGTCCATGAACATCGGACCGGAATGCGAGGAGCGCTCCCTTGTCAGACCAGCCTGCAGATGAAGGTATCGCCTGTTTGAATCTTTTGCAGATGCTCGCCGACAGCATCGTCCCTCATGCCCGAGAAGAGATTCAGCGGCATAAGTGGATTGAGAGCGAAAAGGCTCGCCGCGATCTGGGATACAAGGCAGTCGAAGACTGGCTGGCCAAGTTCTGGTGGCGGTTCTGTCGCTGGCGTCGGTTGGAGCACATTGAAGGCCATCGCTGCTGGCGCGAGTTCAACCAGCTGGACTACGACATCCTCAGCCGCTCCTCGCGTGACAAGCAGATCCGGGAACTCCTCGACGCGATCATGAAGCGGATGAAGGGGGACGGGAACAAGATCCACGACAACCTGGAAATCATTGTCTGGGCGATCGAGAACCAGGAAATTCAGTATCAGCGTGTGGAGGAGTTCCTGCTGCTGATCGACATCAACTCCGCCCGCCTGCCGATCCCGAGTGAGCTTCGCTGCGCCACCGTCGCCTGATTGGAAGGAAGCGGCACGGCGCGAGTCGGCCATTGTCGGTAATGCGACGTGAATGTCTGACCCGCGCCATCTGCGGCATTCGATGAGCGCTCCTCAACCCGGGCGAAGAGCCAGGCCGCAGGTGTTCTCGACGCGCGATCCTCGTTCGCCTATCTTCCGCATGGCGTTGTCGGCGACTGACTTTTCCTTCCTGCGGCTCCATCGTGAGTGACTCACTGCGGAACGTTTCGCGCAACCTGCGTGTTGTCAGCCTGTGCACGTTGATCAGCCGCGTCTTCGGGCTGTTGCGTGATCAGGCAATGGGGACCCTGTTCGGCGCCGGAGCCATTCTCGATTCCTTTACGGTCGCATTTCGCCTGCCAAACCTGGCTCGCGTACTGCTGGGCGAAGGCGCCCTGACGACCGCCTTCCTGCCGGTGGTCGTCGAGGAACTCAATCAGCGCGGACGCGAATCGGCCGTGAAAGTCACCTGGGCGGTCTTCTTGTCACTGGGTGTGGTCCTTTGCGGATTGGTCGTGCTGGCGGAGGCGGGACTGGCGCTCCTCGTTGGAACCGTGCCGCTCGGTCCCGAATCGAGGCTCTTATGCCGACTGACCGCGATCCTGCTCCCCTACGTCATCCTGATCTGCCTCGCGGCGCAATTGGGGGCGGTCTTGAATGCGCTCGGGCATTTTGTCTGGCCCGCACTCGTTCCCGTCGTCCTGAATGTGGTCTGGCTGATTGCGTTGTGGGTGATCATCCCGTTCGGCTGGAGCGATCCGGACAGCCAGATCCAGGCCACCGCGGTTTGCGTGGTCCTGGCCGGGGGACTGCAACTCGCCTTTCTATTGCCGATCATCTGGCGGTGCGGGTTTGGATATCGATCGGACTGGAGGCAGGCCTTTGGAACTGTTCGCCGAGTCGCGCAAGAGATGATGCCGGTCGTCGTGGGTCTCTCCATCACGCAAATCAACGCGGTACTCGACAGCTTCGTTGCCTGGGGGTTTGCTCAACCGGAAGGGGCCAGTCCCTTCATGCCGCTCCCCGGTTCACCCCGGTATCCTTTGCATTCAGGGACCGCCACGGCGCTCTACCTGGGACAACGGCTGTATCAATTCCCACTGGGTGTATTTGGAGTGGCCTTGGGGACTGTGCTGTTTCCGTTGTTCACTCGACATGCGCAGCGCGGGGAAATGGATCGACTGTCGCGGGATCTTTCACTGGGGATCCGCCTGGTGCTGGCCATCGGTCTGCCCGCCAGCGCCGGCCTGATGCTGGTGGGGCATCCCCTGGCATCGTTGTTCTTTCAATATGGAAAGTTCGACGCGGTCGCCGCCCGGCAGACCGGTGACATGATTGTCTGCTACGGGGCAGGGGTCTGGGCGTACTGCGGACTGCTGATCCTGCAGCGTGGATTTTACGCGACAGGGGATCGACTGACGCCCATGTATGTCGGACTGGTCGCGCTGGTGCTCAACGTCACCTTGAACCTGACATTGATCTGGCCGATGGGTGGTCAGGGCCTGGCGTTGTCGACCGCGTTGGTCGCCGCGCTGCAGTGTGGCGCCACCTGCCTGCTGCTGCAGCGACGAGTCGGGCGTCTCGACTGGGGGCCGATTGCAGCCACGGCGGGCAAGACGCTCCTGGCAGCGACCGCCATGAGTGGCGCCTGCCTGGGAATGACGCTGTTCACCGGGGGAGGCGGCTCGGGTTCAAGGTTTGTCCGACTGGCCGCGCCATTGGCGACCGGCGGCCTCACCTTTTTTGTGGCGGCCTGGCTGCTGCGATTGAAAGAACCATGGATGGTCCTGTTTTCTCGTCATGAAATCCGTTCGACCATAGATCCCTGATCCGGGGAGTCTGGTTCCACGCCGGTTCAGCCGTCCATAATGCGAAGAAAGCTACGAATGCTCGCCCGTCCTTTACGGGAATCGTCGGCAAGTTCATGTGGGGTGCGTTGAGGAGTGCGAGTAGGTGCGTGGAGTCATCGGAACGCACCATGAGG
>Ga0265327_10002152_pt1 | contig 21718 bp, 16 predicted proteins | sample 41621metaG_FD_202089 | JGI IMG/M metagenome (GOLD analysis project Ga0265327, IMG submission 202089) | Rhizosphere microbial communities from Carex aquatilis grown in University of Washington, Seatle, WA, United States - 4-16-21 metaG | ecosystem: Host-associated > Plants > Roots > Rhizosphere...
AGGTTACAACTGCGAGTGGTCGCAGGAATTGAAAATGCAAGAATCTTTTCACGAATATTTGAATGCCTGGATTATCATCCATATTCTCGACAAAATTTTGAACGTCAATAAAAATTACAAAGACATTGGGACGATATTCAACATGAGCGTTGGTTACAACATGGACGGCATTCTGAATGAAAACATGCAGTGGTTTTTTGCAAAAATGAATGACTGTACCGATGAACTGCAAGAAAAAATTGAGCAAATAAAATCAATTTATGCCGACGTCAATAAACTAAACATTCCTGCTAAACTTTCGAATAACATTACGCTTTCAACCATGCACGGTTGTCCTGCCGACGAAATTGAAAAAATAGGATTATATCTTATTGAAAAGTTGAAACTTCACACAACCATTAAGCTAAATCCGACTTTACTCGGCGCCGACGAACTGCGACATATATTAAATGTAAAACTTGGTTACAAAAAATTAACAGTGCCCGACGAAGCTTTTGGACACGATTTAAAATATCCGGACGCGCTCAATATCATCAAATCGTTGGCGATCGCTGCAAAGTCAAACAATGTTTTTTTCTCATTAAAACTCACCAACACGCTCGAAGTTATCAATCACAAGGATGTCTTCAAAGACGAAAATGAAATGATGTACATGAGTGGTAGAGCGTTGCATCCTATTGCTATTCATTTGGGACGAAAATTGCAAAACGAGTTTGACGGTAAACTCGATATTTCGTTTTGTGCAGGCGCCGATTGTTTCAACGTTTCTGACATTTTATCATGTGGTTTCCAGCCTGTAACGGTTTGTTCTGACTTATTAAAACCGGGTGGTTATTTGCGCATGTTGCAATATACCGAAAATTTAAACGAAAACTTAACAAAAACAAATTCTGGTTCGATTAGGGAATTTATTTTCAATAAAAATAATTTTCCGAAAAACGAAATTATTATAAAAGCGGCTCTGCACAATTTAAATAATTACGCATCGGTTGTTGCCGACAATCCAAATTATCAAAAACATGGATTTGTCGAACCAAATATTAAAACCACGCGCGAACTCAAAACGTTCGATTGCATCAGTGCACCTTGTGTTGAAACTTGCCCGACAAACCAAAACATTCCAGACTACATGTTTTACACTTCGAAAGGTGATTACAAAAACGCTTTCAAAACTATTTTGGACACAAATCCATTTCCCACAGTAACCGGAATGATTTGCGACCATCTTTGTCAATTTAAATGTACACGCATAAATTACGATAACAGTTTGCATATCCGCGAAATTAAACGCTTCATTGCAAATCATGCACACGAAGAAAAAACAGAAAGGCATGAAACCACAAAAATAAAAGTTGCAATTATTGGTGCGGGACCGTCAGGTTTAAGTTGTGCAAATTATTTGGCTCTTGCAGGTTTCGATGTAACAATTTACGAAGCTAAAGATTTTTCAGGAGGAATGGTATCGTCGGCAATACCAACATTCAGATTGAAGGACATCGATATTTCAGTTGACGTTGAACGAATTGAAAAACTTGGAGTCAAAATAATTTACCATTCTACCATCAACAAACAAAAATTTGATGAGTTACATAAAACAGTACATTATATATATGTTTCGGTCGGCGCTCAGTTAGCAACTAAATTTGAAATAGAAGGCATTGAAAGCAAAGGCGTTTTGAATGTGCTGGAATTTTTATTTAAAGCACGAAAGAATGAACCAACCGGGCTCGGCAAAAATGTTGCGATTATTGGTGGTGGAAATACTGCTATGGACGCGGCACGCACGGCTTTTCGTCTGGTTGGAAATGGCGGCAAAATAACAATAATTTATCGTCGTACACGCGAGCAAATGCCTGCCGATTTTCACGAAATCGAAGCGGTTATTGACGAAGGCATTGAAATTTTAGAATTGACGTCACCCGAAAAAATTATTACAAAAAATGAAATTGTAACCGGACTCGTTTGCGCTAAAATGAAACTTGAAGGAATAGATAAAAGCGGTCGATCTAAACCGGTCAGAATTGAGGATTCCGAACAAATTTTATATTTCGACTGCGTCATTCCAGCCATTGGTCAGGATTTGAATATCGATTTTGTTGATGAAAAATTATTGAAAACCGATACTGGATATAACACACAATTAGCTAATGTATTTATTGGTGGCGACGCAAAGCGTGGTGCTTCGACCGCAATCAATGCAATTGCTGATGGCAAAAAAATTGCTGAACAAATTATATTAGCCGAAAATTCGATACGTCAAAAAATAAATCCCAAAGTCGATAAAATTTTATCTTATTCGCAATTGATTAAACGAAAAGCAACACGCGAATTTGGTGTAAAAATTAACGAAACTGATTTGACAGATCGCAAAAATTTTAAATTGGTTACACAAACATTATCCGAAACAGAAGCTAAAATTGAAGCAGCGCGCTGTCTTAGTTGCGACGAAGTTTGTAATATTTGTGTAACTGTGTGTCCAAATCTTGCAAACTATTCTTATAAAACAAAAGCGTCTAAAATTGAATTAAATAAAGCCGTCAGAAAAGGAAAAAATATAGAAATTGTATTTGACAAAATTTTTGAAATAAAACAAAATTATCAAATTTTAAACATTGGAAATTTTTGTAATGAATGTGGCAATTGTTCAACATTTTGTCCTACAAACGGAGCTCCGTACATGAATAAACCAAAATTTTATTTGACGCACGAAAGTTTTGACAAAGTTCCTGAAGGATATTTTATTGAACAATCAAATGGCAATAAATTTATTTATCACAAAACGCCACAAGAAACATCAATTTTAGTAAAAACAGAAAATGATTATCAATTTGTAACGACAAAATTTAAAGCCACCATATCGCTCAATAATTACGAATTGAAATCAATTGAATTTTCAGATGATTTTATTCAGGAAGCTAAAATTGAACAAGCAATAGAAATGTCAATTCTGCTGGAAAATGCTGCATTGATGTATGTTTAGATATTTTCTCAAAATTATTAAAATCAAATTTTGAATTTAAAATAAATTGCGCTACTTTTGCAAAACCAAAATTTGAAATTGGTATCTGACTCCGTAGCTCAGCTGGTAGAGCACGACACTCTTAATGTTGGGGTCGTGAGTTCGATCCTCACCGGGGTCACGAAATACAAAAAAAGCCCGCTAAATTATTTTGCGGGTTTTTGCTTTTTTATATTTTGACTTTTGAACCTTTATCAATATTTTTACACAATAAAAATAAAAAAATGGACATTATCTTTCTAATTATCGGTATTGCTTGCGGAACAATCATCGGCTGGTTTATTGCAAAAAATAAATTTCAGCAAAACAATTTGGTAAACAATGTTTCATCAGATGCAAACGCACAGCAAATTCAATTGTTTACAATTAAACTTGCGGAAGCCCAACTTGAAATAAATGAACTTTCCAAACTATTGGCAGAAGCCGATGCGAATAATAAAAACTGGGCTGCAAATTTAATGGAATCGAAAAATAAAAACACAAATCTCGAATCCGAATTAATTCTTAAACAAACCGAACTTTCTAATTTATATCGCAAATATTCCGAAAAAGATGCCGACCATAAAATGGCTGTCGAAAAAAATAATGATTTAATTTTGACATCAAACGAAAACAAACAACTACGTAACAAAGAACTTGAACTTACGAACAAAGTTACTGAAGTTGAAATTCAATTTAAAAACCTGTTGGAACAATATCAACAGAATGCTGATAAAATTATTTTACTCGAAAAAATTGTTAACGAAAAAACCGAACTTATAATAAATGTTAATAAATTGTTAGCTCAAAAAGAAAGTCTAATTACAAATTTTCAACAACTAAATAATCAATTGTCAAAAGATTTTGATTTAAATAAAATGGAACTGTCAAAAAAAATTGACCAAATAAATGAAATGAATAAAAAATTATCTGCAAACGATGTAGAATTAAAAACGTCAGCAGAAAAATTATCAAATCAAAAAAACGAAATCGAAAATCTGCAAAAAAAGTTTACAGCCGATTTCGAAAATCTGGCGAACAAAATTCTTGAAGATAAAAGCCAAAAATTTACTGACCAAAATAAAATAAATTTAGACAGAATTCTTAGCCCCTTAAGTGACAAAATAAAAGAGTTCGAGAAAAAAGTTGACGATACATATAATAAGGAATCAACAATACGGCTGTCGTTGGTCGGTGAAATAAAAAAAATGTTCGATCTCAATCAACAAATTAGCATTGAAGCAAATAATTTAACAAAAGCACTAAAAGGACAGTCAAAAACTATCGGCAATTGGGGCGAAATGATTCTTGAAAATATTCTCGAAAAATCCGGACTGACAAAAGATCGCGAATATACAGTTCAACAATCATTTACCAATGCTGAAGGAAAACGTTTCCAACCAGATATAGTTGTCAATTACCCTGGTAATCGTTTTATAGTAATCGATTCAAAAGTTTCGCTCAATGCGTATGAACGTTTTTCATCACTTGACGATAAAGAATTGCAGGACATTGCGCTTGAAGAACACATTAAGTCTATCAAAACACATATTTCAGAATTGAATTCGAAAAATTACCAAAATTTAAACGAAGGCAGAAATTTAGAATACGTACTAATGTTTATTCCAATTGAACCCGCTTACCTTTTGGCAATTCAAAATGATAATACACTTTGGAATTTTGCTTATGAAAAAAGAATACTGATTATCAGCCCAACCAATCTTGTCGCTATTCTTAAAATAATTTCCGAAATGTGGCGAGTCGAAAGTCAAAATAAAAATGCGATAGAAATTGCTCAAAAAAGTGGAGACTTGTACGATAAATTCGTTGGGCTTCTAACCGACTTATTAAATTTAGGCAAGAAAATTGATGATACACAAATCATATACAACGAAGCAATTAATAAATTAAATACCGGAAAAGGAAATTTAATTAAGCGAGCAGAAGATTTACGAGAATTAGGAGCAAAAACTAAAAAACAATTGCCCCAAATTTTTATTGATAAGCTACAAGATATGTAGTTTAACGTTTGCCTTTTATAATTTTTATTTTCATTTTTAAATTGTTTTTATAAATTTGTGCATAATTTCAGAAAAATGGCTTATCGATTACTATTTATAATTTTCTCGCTGTTGTTTATAATTTTGCCAACACGCGATATTCGTCAACAGGAAATTGACTTGCCTATTCCTGCTGATACAAATGCTATCCTAACAAAATATGATGCAGGAACAAAAACATTTCTAATTGATAAATACTTCCAGGAACTTTGTAAAAAAGGAGGATTCAACGGAACAATACTTGTTGCACAGCAGGGTAAAATAATTTATGAGAACGCACATGGATATAGTAATTATCAGAATAAAGATTCCTTAATAGTAAGTTCACGATTCCAACTGGCATCAGTTTCAAAACAATTTACAGCAACAGCAATAATGATATTGAAAGATCGTGGTTTATTGAGTTACGAAGACACTGTCCAGAAATATTATCCTAATTTTCCTTATAAAAATGTTACTATAAGATTATTACTGACGCATCGTTCTGGGATTCCAAATTATATGTATTTCTGTGATAAATATTGCAATCAAGATTCAATAATAAACAATCAAGACCTAATGCGTATTATAGAAAAATTCCAGCCACTAAAATATTTTAAACCGGATAAAAGATATATGTACAGCAATACTGGTTTTGCAGTACTTGCTGCGATAGTTGAAAAAATTACAAAACAAAAATTTGCTGATTTTATGCATGACAATGTATTTAAACCTTTACGAATGAATAATACTTTGATTATTGATGCAAAAAATGATAGTACTTATAAAAATGTTACTAAAGGTTACTCAGATTCTCGGTGGCATGCGGTTCCTAAATTTTATCAAGACGGAGTTGTTGGCGATAAAGGAGTTTATTCAACCGTTGAAGATTTATTCAAATATGATCAAGCTTTATATGAGGGAAAATTGATAAAAGATTCGACATTATTGGAAGCATTCAAACCATCTAATCGCCAAGTACGAGGCGTGAAAAATTATGGATTTGGATGGAGAATTTTAACATTTAACAACGAAAACAAAATCGTTTATCATGGAGGCTGGTGGCGCGGTTTTAATTCATTATTTATGCGTCAACTGAATGGTCATAACACAATTATTATATTAACTAATAAAGTGAATCATTCCTTTTTACATAATTACTCAAAGCTCTTGGAAATCCTAAATATATCATCAGAAAACGACCTTTCTGCTCAGCTTTCAGAAACAGAAGAAAATAGTACTGCAAAATAACAACATTATTATTTTATCGATTTTTAAGGATTTCTACCATTTCTCGCAGAAGCGAATTTTCTCTTTTCAATCCATAATTTTCTATCTCCAATTTTTCACAATTCGATAACCGCTCCTTTTTATTTTCACCGTCAGTCAATGGAATTTGACTTTCATTGGAATTAACATCACCATCGCCGGTAATAAGCCATCTTGCATTAATAGTTTTAAAAAAATTCAGAATTAATCTTAAAGACTCTGCATTAGGAGAAGTTTTTCGTAATCTGATATTTGATAACGATTGTTTTGACATTCCAGAAGCTCTGCAAAAGCTTGATGCGTCAATATTATTTGACTCAAATAAAAAATTAATTCGCTCATTAATAGGGTTTTTCATAATAACTAAATAAATAACTGTAAATATATTTGACTAAGTAAATAAAAATCACTACATTTGTATAAATACTAAACAAAATTTGACAATTTTATTGACAGTAAAAATAAAAAAACAAAAATTATTTACCAAATAAAAATCAAATTTTGGATAAATAATTGTAATTAATAAAATATAAAAAAACGAAATTACAATTAATAAACAGTATTAAATAAAAATAAGTATTAACTAAATTAATTAAAATGATCGAAACACTATTTCAAATTTTCAATGGTAATGATCCTACCGACATCAGGACTCGAACCAAAATGGAGGCGAAAAAAGAAATTCGAAAAGCTGTAAAAGAAAGTAGAACGAATGTCTTTTTTGAACCCCAAAAAATAGCGGATTTTAAAATCAAACGCTTAAAATAATTAGTCCAGTAAATTTTGCTGGACTAATTTTTTTTCTAAATGCGTACAAAAATACTTATTTTTTGAATTTTCAAACTTAAAAATATCCTACCTATCATAAAAATCTAACCGAATTAAATCCAACCACGAAAAAATTTTCATAGTAGAAAAATCATTTCTAATTTTGACAAAATTTAAAAATTTGTATTTTATAAAATCAAAATTAATATTATTATGAAAAAAATTGTATTATATTTATTTGTTTCATTGATTGTTTCATTTATAATTTCGTGCAAGAACGAAAAAGAAAAAAGAATGGAAAAACAACGAAGTATGCTCATTGGTACGTGGAAATTAACAGACTACCAAGATAACTATAAACCTAAGAACCCCAAAGAACAGCAAGAATTATTGTTACAGCGCGAAAATATGAAACGGATGACTTTAATTATCAATGAAGATAATACTTATTTTAGAAATTTGGATTCACTTTCAGAATCTGGTTTGTGGAAAACGAACAACTTTGGAATTACATTTACAGTTAAAAATGCCCAAGGTGCAGAACAAACAACTCGCATGGGGTTGGATGATTTATCAGAAACCAGAATGCAGCTACGTATTACTGATAATTCAATAATTACAACTTTAATATTTGAAAAACAAAAATTTGGTTTAAACTAATTTAAAATGCTTTGCCTTTTATTAAAAGCATAAAAATATTTGCATTTTTCAAAAAAACAAGTCAATACAAGTAATTTATTAATGGATATAACCCAATTATCAAGATATCAAAAACAATCCTTATCATTTCTAAATTTTCAAAATATTAAATTGTAAAACCATTTTGATTTTTGTTAAAAAATATTACTTTTATGGCAATAAAAAAACTGAAATTATGAAAACGTTTAAACGTATTTTATACAGCATTTTAACTATTTTGGCAATCCTTTTTGCGATTGCGTTTATTTATGTTAGACATATAGCCACCAAGGGATTGCCTGATTATACCGGAAAAATAAAACTTGCTGGGATGATATCAGAGGTAACTGTCATTAGAGATGAATACGCGATTCCGCATATTTACGCAAAGAATGATGATGATTTGTATCGGGCTGTTGGTTATGTGATGGCACAAGATCGATTGTGGCAAATGGATTTGCTTCGTAGAGCTACAATGGGCAGATTAAGCGAAATTTTTGGAGCCGATATGGTTGACACAGATTTATTAATGCGAATGTTACGTATTTCCAAAAAATCGAAACAAATTCTGGATAGTACGGATGTTAATATTAAAAATGCTTTGATTGCTTTTGCTGATGGCGTTAACCAATATATAGACACACATAAGGATAAATTGCCACCGGAATTTTCGATACTTGGGTACAAACCAGAAAAATGGGAACCAATTCATTCAATAAATTTAGTAGGTTACATGTCCTGGGATTTAACTTCTTCATGGAATTCTGAGATTTTTCTTAATAAGATTCGCGAAAAATTGGGTGAGGCAAAATTAAAAGATTTAGTACCAGAATTAAAACGTCAAACTACACCCATATACCCAAATTATAAAATGGATTCTGCCAGACAAATTTTAAAAGCATGCCTAATAAATCCTTCAGAAAAACTTGAAGAACTTGGATTGGTTGTATTCAATGCAAGCAACAACTGGGCAGTATCAGGTAAAAAAAGTACATCAGGAAAACCAATTTTAGCGAATGACATGCATCTTGGATTATTTGCTCCAGGTATTTGGTATCAAATTCATGAAGTCATTGAAGGAAAACTTAATGTTACTGGACTTGCTCTTCCCGGTCAGCCAATGGTTATTGCAGGACACAATGAACGCGTTGCATGGGGAATGACAAATGTAATGCTTGATGATGCAGATTTTTATCAGGAAACTGTTAATCCCAATGATTCGAATCAATATAAATTCGATGGTAACTGGCGAAAGATGGAAATTGACAAGGAAACAATTAAAATTAAAGGAGGAATATCTGTTGAAAAAACTTTAAGGTTTACACATCGCGGTCCGGTGGTTTCTGGTTTCCATAAAATCAATAACAATGCTATTTCGATGCGCTGGATTGGAAATGAATTTAGCAACGAAATTCGAAGCGTTTATTTATTAAATCGCCAAACTAATAATTGGAGCGATTTCTGCAATGCGGTTAAAACGTTTATTTCGGTAAGTCAAAATATAGTTTATGCTGATGTTGATGGAAATATCGGTTTATATTGTTCAGCCGGTGTACCGATTCGAAAAGGCGATGGATTTACAATTCAGTCGGGCGAAACCGATGAATATGATTGGAAAGGGTTGGTACCTTTTGAAAAATTGCCACACGAATACAATCCCGAAAGAGGTTATGTTTCGTCGGCAAACAACAAAACTGCGCCCGATGATTATCCATATTATATTAGTCTGTGGTTTGATCCTCCTTATAGAATTGACAGGATTAGAGAAATGCTCGAAAGCAAAGATAAATTGAGCATTGATGATTTTGTCGCAATGCAAGCCGATGCAAAATCAAAACTTGCCGAGCGTTTTAATAATAAAATTGTTGTCGAATTAAAAAAAATTGATAATCCAAAACCAATGCAATTTTTAGCAATTCAGGAACTCGAAAATTGGGATTGTACAATGGATAAAGATAAAGTTGCTCCTGCAATTTTCGACAAACTATATTACCAGATTGTAAAGAATTTGGTATCGGATGAAATGGGCGATGATTTATTTAACGATTTTATCAAAGATAAAATTTTGGTTCGTAACATGATGGAAAATGTTTTTGCAAACCCAAATTCTGAATGGTGCGACGACATCAACACAAAAGACAAAAAAGAAAATCTTAAAGACATTATCCAAAAAAGTTTCAACGAAACAATTACTGACTTAGAAAACCAATTCGGGCACAACCCGCAAAAATGGCAATGGGGTAAATTGCATACACTTACGCTTAAACATCCGATGGGGAAAGTAAAAATACTTGATTTATTGTTTTCGATGAATAGCGCTACATATCCGGTTAATGGCAGTTATCATACAGTCGGAGCGTATGGCTATAATTATAAGACCGACATTTTCAAGGTCAATCATGGTTCGTCTCACAGACATATTTTTTCAATTGCCAACTGGGATGAGTCGCTAACTATCCTGCCAACTGGCACGTCAGGAATTCCGGCGTCGGCATTTTATTGCGACCAGACAAAACTTTATGTCAATAATAAATATCACGAAGACTTGTTTAGCAAAGCCAATGTTCAAAAACATGCTAAATTTACTATGATAATTAATTAATAATTGATATTATTGCGTAACATTCACAACCAACCTATAGACGAACAAAAAGAAATTATTGAATCGACATTAGAAAACTGGGAAAATATTAACGACCAAGTTGATGATACACTTTTTATGGGCATTAAAGTTTAATAATATCATATAAAAAGTTGTATGTTAAAATGTTTTAATTTTATTTTTGATTGCTGGCAATTTAAAAACCAGATTATTTATTAAGTCACTTCGTGTAGAGCCTTCACGCTGAACCACAAAAATTGTATCGTCGCCGGCGACAGTTCCAAGTATTTCGAAAATATTTAAAGAATCAATAATCAATGCAACTGCTGATGCAAATCCGGTCTTTGTTTTAAAGACTGCAATGTTTCCCGAAAATTCGACTGAAATTAATTCTGCCAGTTCTTGATACTCGTCTGGAGTATGATTCACATCGAGTTTGTCGGGCAAAGAATAAACAAAACCACCGGCGTTATCAAAAGCTTTGGCAATTTTCAGCAACTTCAAATCGCGCGATAGAGTAGCTTGTGTACAAAATATTCCTTCGTCGTTAAGTTTGCTAAGCAACACTTCCTGACTATTTACCGGAAATTTCGAAATTATCTGACTAATAATTGACAGTCTATGATACTTTGATTCCATACAGCATAATCATACAATTGTTTTACAAAAATATACCGAATTTTAAAATAAAAATAATTTTTACAAGTTTTTTTTGAATCGATTTTTAATTTGTTTTTTTCGATATTAAATTGTAAATTTACATTTGTTTAAAAAATTAACAACCAATTTACCGTAAGGAGAAGTGTGATGGAAAATATTTTGATGAAATACATGACCGAGAGATTTAAAGAACAACATGACGAGAAGACTGTAAAAACCATCGGACCAGTTATAACCATTTCGCGCGAATTCGGTTGTTATGCAACTAAAATTGCCGAACCGCTTTCTACACAATTAAACAAAATATACCAAAAAGCAAACAAACCAGCACAGTGGCGCTATATTTCCAAGGAAATTTTAGAAAAAGCTGCTGAAGAACTAAAAGTAAATCCAGAAAATATCAGCCATGTTTTTGAAGCTGAAGCCCAAAGTTTATTAGGCGATATTATCCTTTCATTCTCAAACCGTCATTATAACAGCGATGCAAATATTAAGCGTACCCTAAGTAACATTGTGCGTTCCTATGCCGAAGAAGGACAAGTAATAATTGTAGGAAGAGCAAGTTGCATTATCGCAAAAGACATCCCCAATTCGTTACACATTAGACTTTTTGCACCATTTGACTGGCGGGTTCGCGAAATACAAGAGCATTACAAATTAACATTGCCCGAAGCAAAATCGCGCGTTTTGGAAATCGATGAAAAACGAGACCAATTTATGGCTTTCTTCAGAAACAATACACCACAGAACGATTTTTTCGATATAGCTTTTAATAGAATGATTTTAACCGAAGAACAAATTGTAAAAACTATTTTGGATTTACTTAGTTGTAAAAATTATTTTATGTAAAACTTATTTGGTGGTCACATTAAAACAATTAATTAACTCGTTTGATTAAAAATTGTTTTCAAAATATTTTTTCATAATTTTGCTACCAATATAAACTTGATTTTAAAATCAAATTTTGGTTTATGCAAAAAAATGAAATAGCCGCTTTAATTAGCGAATTAACAGATTTAGAACTTGTTGTGCTGTCAATTTTATCAATTTATCCAGACATTTCCAGATCAGGAATTTTTGACCGGATAAATCAGTTGGGTTTTAGAATAAATTCTCGTGGCGTTTACCCAAAAGACTTTGAACCTACTTTAGAAAAATTTCTTAAAAATAAAATAATTGTACGTAATCCGAATACCAGCCGATATCTTGTTGACGAAGAATTTAGAACCGATATTTTATGGAATTTGAAAAACAGCAAAATTATCGATTTATTTAAAGCTTATTTTCTAAAAAGATCAACGATTTATTATTATAGAGATACAAACGAAGAAATTTATGCAAAAATAATTATCAGTATTTTGTCAGATGATAGCTCTCAATTTTTTGAATTATATAAGCTTTATGGAAGTCAAGTAGATTTAATTTTAATTGATTTATTTGATAAACCGTTTCGGGCAGAAAGAATAGATGAATTAAATGAAAAAATCAAAATTAGTATTCTAAATATTTTAGTTTTCGAAACAATAGAAGAAACCAGAAATTTAAATTCTTGCATTGAATATTTTGAACAAAGTAATATTGAAGACAAAGATCATATATTAAATGTTTTATATATACACAAAGGCGATCTTGAAAAAATAAAAAATTCCGGTTTCGGTCAAATTCTGGCACTATATAATCTTTTACAAGGTCGTTACGAATTAGCTTTACAAGGTTTTGAAAAATATCTGGCTGATTACCGTAAAACCATTGGCAAAAAAAATGCTTTTTATTTCGACATAAGCACTCCATTCTATCTCATTGCTTTACTGAAACAAAATAACGAAAAATCGAATTCGATTTTTGATGCCGCGCTGAAAGAAGCGCTAAAACATAAAAAAGGTGAAACGTCAGTTTATTATCTTTTAGACGTAGTTAGACATTTCAGACTTAATAATATAGCGCTGGCTAAACAATTATTGACCAATTTTAAAAATATGCTCAATCTCTCTTGGGATAAATATTTAGTTTGGGCTTTGATTAAACACTGGTTTGATAAATTTGATAAAGATGAACTATTTTCTTTACAATCAAAATTAAGACAAGCGATTCTGAACGAATAATGGGTATTGGCTGTCAATTTATACGATATTATTGAAGCACAAAATAAAATAAGCGCCGAAGCTTTCGAAGATCAAATAAAAGAAATACGCAAAAAAACCGGACTTGTTGGATTGGCACAATTGATTGAAACAGAAGAAGACTGGGAAAGAGCATTAAATGCGTTGACTACGCTAAGCAACAATAACCAGACAAAACGCATAAGCGATAAACGTTTGATATGGTTGGTTGATTTCCTAAACGGATATATTCAACCCAAAAAACAATCGTTAGGAAAAAATGGTTTATGGAGCGATGGTAAAAACGTTGCGTTGAAACGTTTACACAAAAACGAATTAGAAAGCATGACGCCACAGGACATGAAAATATCATCAGGAATTTATAAAGAAAGTAGCAGCAGCTATTGGGGCGGTGGCGATGAATACTATATTAATCGAGAAAAAAGTTTCAAAGAAATGATTGGTCATCCATTATTATTTTTGTATGACAATCCTGTAGTTGGCGTAGAATTGGTAAAAGGCAATCCCGAATTAATTATCGAAAAAACAAACGGTAAATACGAAATCAGTTTTAACGAAAAATTTGATGCGAAAGGAATAACAGTTATTAAAGAAACGCCTACCCGATTCAAATTGATTGAAATAACCGAAGAACTTTTGAACATTCGGATTTCGTTGGGAAAGCACAAACTCTTTGTCCCAGAAAAAGGGAAAGAAAGATTATTGACTGCCGTTAAATCGTTGTCGTCTTTTGTTACGGTACATTCTGATATGGCTGAAGATAAAAGTATTCCGTCGATACAAGCGAACCCACAAACCTGTGTTCACTTACTTTCTTTTGGCGAAGGTTTTAAAATAGAATTTTTCGTAAAACCTTTTACATCGACACCGCCGTATTTCAAACCTGGTGCCGGTGGCAAGGTACTTTACTCAATGCTCGACGGCAAAAAATATCAGGCAATCCGTGATTTGCAAAAAGAAGAACAATTGGTTTCAGATTTTATAAATGCCTGTCCATCCTTATCGCAAATGGACGACATCAAAGGAAGTTGGGTTTTTAACGAACCTGATGAATGTCTGCAATTTCTAACCGAACTCGAAGATGTCAAAGATAAAATAATTGTCGAATGGCCTGAAGGTGAAAAATTAAGAATCAAACACCGGTTCTCGTTCAACAATTTGTTTTTGAATATCAAAAGTAGCGGTAATGAATGGTTTAATGTCAACGGCGAATTGAAAGTTGATGAAAAACAAGTGATGGACATGAAACAATTGCTTGATTTGTTGGAAAAAAATAAGTCGAATTTTATTCCGCTTGGCAATGGCGATTTTCTTTCACTAACAAAAGAATTCAGAAAACGGATGGAAGAAATGAGCTCGTTTGCCGACCAGACAAAAGGTGAATTTAAGTTCAATGCTATTTCCGCTTTTGCACTGAATGATTTATTTGACGACCTTGACATTAAAGCCGACAAACGATGGAAAGATACCGTCAAAAATATCAAGGCAACGTTGAAATTAAAACCAGAAGTTCCACCGACATTGGATGCCGATTTGCGTCCATATCAAATTGATGGTTACAACTGGTTGTTCCGTCTTTCGCATTGGGGCGTTGGCGCTTGCCTTGCCGACGATATGGGTTTAGGTAAAACCGTTCAGGCGATTGCGCTTTTATTGGAACGCGCATCAAACGGAGCTGCATTGGTTGTAGCGCCGGCTTCGGTTTGCAACAACTGGATCAAAGAAATTCTGCGTTTTTCTCCAACATTAAATCCTGTTTTTTATGCTGACCAACGCGATATTTTGCAAAATATCAGTCCGACTTATGTCGTAGTTTGCACGTATGGATTGTTGCAATCAAACATTGAAGCATTTACGGCAATCAATTGGCATACGGTTATTCTCGACGAAGCGCAGGCAATAAAAAACAACACAGCAAAACGTTCGCAAGCTGTTATGGAATTGAATGCCAATTTCAGACTTGTTACAACCGGTACACCCATTCAAAATCATTTGGGCGAACTTTGGAGTTTATTTAATTTTATCAATCCCGGATTGCTGGGCAGTTTGAAAATGTTTAACGAGCGTTTTGCTATTCCCATAGAAAGAGATCAGGACAAAATAAAACGCAATCAATTAAGGCGACTCATTCAGCCTTTTATTTTGCGTCGCACCAAGAATCAGGTTTTGGAAGAACTGCCGGAAAAAACCGAAATAACAATTGACATCGAACTGAGCAAAGAAGAAATGGCTTTTTACGAAGCGCTGCGTCGTCAGGCAGTTGAAAAAATTGAAAGCGGTGAAGGCAATCTGGAACAAAAACGAATTCAGATTCTGGCTGAAATCACAAAACTTCGTCGCAGGTGTTGTAATCCGTCTTTGGTGAATCCCGAAATTGAACTTGACAGCTCTAAATTAGCAGCATTCGAAGATATTGTTGACGAACTTATCGAAAACAAACACCGCGCTTTGGCTTTCAGTCAGTTTCTTGGACATCTCGATATTGTTCGAAATCTACTCGATAAAAAAAATATTACCTATCAATATCTTGACGGCAGCACTCCACTAAAAGAGCGCGAAACAAGAATATCAGCATTTCAAGCCGGCGCAGGCGATTTGTTTCTCATCAGTTTAAAAGCCGGTGGACTTGGATTAAATCTGACTGCCGCCGATTATGTTATTCACATGGATCCGTGGTGGAATCCCGCAATCGAAGATCAGGCTTCTGACCGCGCGCACCGAATCGGACAAACGCGACCGGTAACAATTTACAAACTGATTACGCAAAACACTATCGAAGAAAAAATAATCAAACTTCACCAAAACAAACGCGACTTGGCCGACAGTCTTCTTGATGGTTCTGACATGAGTGGCAAAGTTTCGGCAGACGAATTGTTGAAGTTGATTAAGAGTTAATAAATGTTTACTATTTTTTCAACTACATTTTCAAACAAAAATTTACAATTCTCTGTAAATATTTTAATTTTGCGCATCGCAAAACGTAAACAATTTAAAACATGACAAAAACTTTAGCAGATTTATGCGCCGACAATATTCGAATTCTGGCAGCATCGATGGTAGAAAAAGCAAAATCGGGACATCCGGGAGGAGCAATGGGTGGAGCTGATTTTATCAATATATTATTTTCCGAATTTTTACAATTCGATCCCAGCGATCCAACCTGGCATGCCCGCGATCGTTTTTTCCTTGATCCGGGACACATGTCATCTATGCTTTATGCGCAACAAACACTTCTGGGAAAATTTTCATTAGAAGACATAAAAAATTTTCGTCAGTGGGGAAGCCCGACTCCGGGACATCCGGAAGTTGATGTAATGCGTGGAATTGAAAACACATCAGGCCCACTCGGACAAGGTCATACGTATGCTGTTGGCGCTGCAATTGCCGAACGCTTTTTGGTGGCGCGTTTTGGCGAATGGATGTCGCATAAAACATACGCTTTTATTTCGGACGGTGGAATTCAGGAAGAGATTTCGCAAGGTGCCGGTCGCTTAGCCGGACATTTGGGTTTGAATAATCTGATTATGTTTTATGACTCGAATGACATTCAATTATCATCATATACTGATGCCGTAACCAGCGAAAATACAGCAGCGAAATACGAAGCGTGGGGCTGGAAAACAATAACTATCGATGGAAACAATGCTGCCGAAATCCGTAAAGCATTAACTTTAGCAAACGAAGAAAAAGAAAAACCGACTTTGATAATCGGAAAAACAATCATGGCAAAAGGCGCGGTTACCGAAGCCGGTGAAAGTTTCGAGCGTCGCTACGAAACGCATGGAATGCCGTTGAGCGAAGCTGGTGCGTCTTACAAAAAAACAATTGCAAATTTGGGTGGCGATCCAGAGAATCCTTTTCAGATATTCCACGACGTTGAACAATATTATCAAAAAGTTGAGCAAATAAAATTATTGCAGGCTGGTCATAAAAAAGAAACGCAACAACAATGGGAAAAAGAAAATCCCGAAAAAGCTGTCAAACTAAAAAAATTCTTGTCCGGCAAAGCTCCAGAAATTGATTACGAAAAAATAATTCAGAAAGAAAATATTGCTTCACGAGCTGCATCAAGTGCAGTATTAGGATACTTTGCACAACATGTCGAAAATATGATTGTATCGTCAGCCGATTTATCAAATAGCGACAAAACCGATGGATTTTTGAAACACACAAAAGCTTTTACAAAAGGCGATTTTAGCGGCGCGTTTTTACAGTCTGGCGTTTCGGAATTGACAATGGCTGCAATTGCAAATGGTCTGGCATTGCATGGCGGCACCATTCCTGTTGTCGCAACATTTTTTGTTTTTTCCGATTATATGAAACCTGCTTTGCGCATGGCTGCATTGATGCAATTACCGGTAAAATATGTCTGGACGCACGACGCTTTCAGAGTTGGCGAAGACGGACCAACGCATCAACCGGTGGAGCACGAAGCACAATTGAGATTGATGGAACAATTATACAATCACGCACATCAACGCAGTACATTGGTTTTGCGTCCTGCCGATGCTGTCGAAACAACAATCGCTTGGAAAATGGCGCTTGAAAATACTAAGTCGCCGACAGCTTTAATCTTCTCGCGTCAAAATATAAAAGATTTGCCAGCCAAAATTGGTAGCACAAGATTTGTTGATGCGATGGAAGCCGCAAAAGGCGCTTATATTGTAAATGATGTCAATGGAAAACCAGACATTGTTTTAATTGGTAACGGTTCGGAAGTTTCTACATTGTTTGATGGCGCTCAAAAGTTACTATCAGAAAAGAAACTCAACATTCAAATTGTTTCAGTTATTTCCGAAGGTTTATTTCGCGATCAACCTGCGGAATATCAACAAAAAATATTACCGGTTGGCGTTCCTGTTTTTGGTTTGACGGCAGGTTTACCGGCAACTTTGCAAGGTTTAGTTGGTATTCATGGAAAAATTTTCGCAATGAACCATTTTGGATATTCTGCGCCTGCAAAAGTGCTCGACGAAAAATTTGGATTTACGCCCGAAAACGTTTATAACGAAGTTTGTAAATTTTTAAATATTTAACTTAATGGAAAATCTTAGTGCTCCTTAGTGAAAACCCTTTGTGCGCCTTTGTGGTAAAATTTAAAACCACGAAGGCGCACAAAGGGTTTTCACTAAGGAGCGCAAAGTCAAAATAAAAAAATGAAAATTGCAGTTATTGGTACTGGCGGCGTTGGTGGTTACTTTGGCGGTAAAATTGCCAATGCTGGTTTTGATGTTACTTTCGTTGCGCGTGGAGAACATTTGCAGGCATTACGTCAAAATGGTTTAATAGTCAAAAGTATTGATGGCGATTTCAAAGTTCAAAATGTCAATGCAACTGAAAATATTTCTGATTTAAAGTCGATCGATTTATTTATGATTGCTACAAAAGCGTGGCAAGTGAAAAATATTGCCAAAGAATTGCAGTCAACAATTAATAAAGGCGCTATTATTCTGCCAATGCAAAATGGCGTGTTGGCTACCGAAGAATTAGCTGAATTTATTCCATCCGAAAATATTATTGGTGGACTTTGCCGGATTATCAGCAAGATTGAAGCGCCGGGAATAATTAATCATTTCGGTATAGAACCGACTATTATTTTTGGCGAATTGAATAATGTCAAAACTGAACGTCTAAATAAATTGTACGAAATTTTTTCGAAAGCAGGAATCAAATCAAAAATAGCTGAAGATATTCAGGCTGAATTATGGAAAAAATTTATTCCGATTTGCGTGAGCGCATTGCTGGCAGTTACAAAAACAACCTATGGCGAATTGCGCGAAATACCAGAAACCCGTCAACTTGCGATTGAATTAATAAATGAGATTTATTCACTTTCGCAAAAAATTGGCATCAAAATAGAATCGTCATTTGTTGAACGCGCAGTTTCTTTTATCGATTCGTTTCCTTATAATTCAACATCGTCGTTAACGCGCGATGTTTGGGAAGGAAAACCGTCGGAAATTGAATATCAAAACGGAACCGTTGTCAAACTTGGCGAAAAATATAATGTTCCAACACCGGTTAACCGCTTTATTTACAATTGCGTTTTACCGATGGAAAAAAAAGCAAGAAATAGCGTCTTATAAAAATATTGAGACGATTTGAGAATTTATAATTTTTGAAACATGAAAAAAAGAATAGTAATTGTTGACGATTATGAGAATACATTAATGTTAACAGCATTTACATTAAAAACGTTAGGTTACGAATTGTGCACCGCCAAAAATGGGAAAGATGCTTTACAATATTTTAATGGACAACCAGTTAATTTATTGATTACCGATTACAACATGCCAATAATGAATGGTTGCGACCTTGTACGTGCCGTACGAAATATTCCGGAATATATAGATATGCCAATAATAATGTTTTCGACAGCAAAAAATAAGGACATTATCGAAACTATCGAAACTTATAAAGTCAACGATTGGATAACTAAACCGATTAAATCGATTGAATTAATTACTGTCGTAAAAAAACATTTAAATGAGCCATAAACTTTAGAACTAAATAATTTTTTCAGCCTTTATACATTGATAATTACATTTGCCTCGCTTGCCGGTATTCCGCCACGAATGCCCCAGTTTTGAAGTTCCGGTTCGTGAATGACAATTGTAATATCATTTGGTGGGACGTTGAGCAAGGACGAAATATTATCGACAATTTCGCGGTACAATTTTTTCTTGGCTTCAAACGAGCGACCTATAAACATAGTAATTTCGATAATCATGTAATCGTCTCCTCTCCCATTTTTTTCGAAATTTTCTGGCTCCAGTTCGTACAATCTTTGGCGGCGGTCATCATCAGGAATTTTAATATTATTTACCAAAGCATTGTGAACAATGTCAAGCAATTTCTTTTTAAAATCAGATGATTTTCCTTTTGTAATTTCGATTCGAACTAATGGCATCTTTATAATTGTTAATTATTAATTGTTAATTGACTAATACTAAATAACATTACAACATCATCACGCCGCCATTTACCGGTAAATAATTGCCGGTAATAAATTTAGATTCATCGGAAGCGTAAAACAAAACAGCTCCTGCAATATCTTCGGGCAAACCAATTCTTCTCAGCGGTGTGAAATTTATACTCGCGTCTTTGTGAGTTTGCGGCATGTGCATTGTTGCATCGGTTTCGGTAAGTCCGGGTGCAACCACATTAACTCTGATGCCGATTGGACCAAGTTCGAAAGCCAATGCTTTAGCAAATCCATCTAAAGCAGATTTTGCTGTTGAATGAGACGAAAAACCATATCCCGGACGTCGTGATAAACCGCTCGAAACAATAATAATTGAACCAGATTTTCTTTCAATCATCGAAGGTAAAACGGCTTTTATCGACCAGAAACTTCCTTTGACTTCTTTTAAAATTTTAGTTTCGAAATCTTCCCAGGTTTGTTCAATAAACGGAGCATTTTTAAAATTTGCACCGGCGTTTAAAACAAGTACATCAATTTTGCCAAGTTGTTTTTCAACTTCGCTCACCATTTGCACAGATTGCGCTTTATCAAAAACATCAGCCTTAACAGCAATTGCACGACCGCCGTTCTTTTCAATAGCATCGACAATTGCTTTGGCTTTGTCTTCGCTGTTGTTATAATTTACCGCAACTGACGCTCCATGTTGAGCAAGTTTTATTGCTGATGCTGCACCAATACCGCGACTTGCACCGGTTACCAAAGCGATTTTTCCTTTTAAAAGCATATCCATTTTTCTTTAATATTTTATAAATTATCTGTAGTAAATACATTTTTCTTTTTACGATACCCAATTGTCTGACTAAATAAAACTTTTTGATCAGGTCGCAAATTTAATTTGGTGGTCAATGCTGGTTTGTTGCAATTATGAAACCATGCGCATAAACCCTGCGAAGCCGCAAACATATACACATTCGCAGCAATCATTCCGGTATCGACAAAATAATATGACTTCTGAACTTCGGCATTTTGCAAACCGGGTTCCTGATAGCCTTTTGTATTGGAAAGTTTTTCAATGTCGGCAACATAAATTAAACGAACCGGAGCTTTGTCTCCCAAATTTGCCTGACCAACGCCAATTGCAAGTCTACGAAGATCGCCGGCTGCAACTGGATTGAGTTCGTGATTGTTTGCGTCGTACAAATACGTTCCTTCTTGCAATGCTACGTAAATGTCAATTTCTTGCGAGTTGCTGGCTGAGGCTGCTGTTCGTCCACAAACACCGAACGGCATTTTTTTTCGATTAACGCCACAGGCAGCCCAAAGCAAATTCGAAAGTGTTTGCAATGAAAGATTTTTTTCGCTTATTTCGCGTGTTGTTTTTCTTTGCTGTAATGTTTTGAATAAAGATTTTTCGCTCTCGACTTTGGGTTTTAACAGCACGATTGGTTTTTGGTGTAGGAAAGAATTTGAATCATCTTTAACAGAAATGGAATCTTTTATTTTAGCATCTTTTTGAGTTTTCATATACGCTAATTTTTGATTATCGAATATAATTGAGACTTTTATTTTGAATCGATTAGAAAAACAAATTCGGTTAATTGTTTTATTCAATAAATTATATATAGACTACAAAAATTTCATACTTTATTTATGAATTTT
>Ga0265327_10002153_pt1 | contig 21709 bp, 14 predicted proteins | sample 41621metaG_FD_202089 | JGI IMG/M metagenome (GOLD analysis project Ga0265327, IMG submission 202089) | Rhizosphere microbial communities from Carex aquatilis grown in University of Washington, Seatle, WA, United States - 4-16-21 metaG | ecosystem: Host-associated > Plants > Roots > Rhizosphere...
AAGGTGGGATGCCATTGTATAAATACATTTTCAATCGCATGTTAACCTTTACTCAAAATATTTTAATCAATCAAAAATTATCCGAATACCATACGGGTTACCGTGCGTTTTCAAAGGAAGTAATTCAAAAAATAAATTATCATGCAAACTCCGATGATTTTGTTTTTGACAATCAAATGATCTCGCAAATATTTTATGCTGGTTTTGATATTGCTGAAGTAACCTGTCCGACTAAATATTTTCCGGAAGCAAGCTCTATTAATTTCAGGAGAAGTGCAAAATACGGTATGGGTGTTCTGGGAGTGTCTTTCACGCATTTTTTTAATCGTATTGGTTTAATGAAATCCGAAATTTATAAAACTAAACCCTAATTAAAATGGCAGTTTATCGTTTTAAAGTTTTTCTTGAAGATAATGAAGATGTTTTTAGAGACATTGACATTAAGGCCGCTCAAACCTTTGAGCAATTTCATACTATAGTTCAGGAGGCTTTTAAGTTTGATGCCAAACATGCTGCCGCCTTTTTTGTGAGCGACGATTATTGGCGCAAGGGACAAGAAATTACTCTAAGAAAAGAAGATTTACCTTTAGAAGAAGAAGAAATTCGAAAAAAAGTAGATCCGAAAAAATTAATGTCGGAAACAAAAATTGCAAAGTTTATCGAACAACCACACCAGCGTTTTGTATATGTTTTCGACCCCGTTGTGCAATGGACATTTTTACTGGAGATGATCAAAATCGTAGAGGATAATCCGAAATTAACTTATCCAGCTATCGTTAAGAGCTATGGTAATGCTCCAAAACAATACAAACAGATTAATTTAGCCAAAGAAGAATTAAGCCCGGATATGGCGATGGCCGGTTTATTGGGCGATTTGGATATTGAAGACGAAGAAGTATATAAGACCTTAGATACAGGTGAAGAGGCGGTGGAAGAAGATGATATTAATAGTCTTGAAGGTGAAGAAGGTGAAGAGAGTGAAACCGAAGAAGAATCGGAGGATATTGAAGGCGGTGATGAATATGGTTTTGAAGAAGATCCTGAAAGTTAACTGTAAATTTATTTCACCGCACTGGTACTGTCAGCATTCATGTGTTGAAAATCGATATTCAGTATTTTAAGGTCTTTATTTTTTGTCATCCTTATTCTCTTAATCCCCATTTCTCTTATTAAAAAGCCTGTAGCAAGCAAGGCAGCTGATATGTAGGCCGCTTTTGGACTAAATACAGGTGACACATCGGTAATAAGATTATTTATAGTATTTAACGTAATAAAGCCTACTCCACCCGCCATAAAAAGCACCTGAAAGGTGCCTAATAAGTGAATATTCTTATTTAACCGCAAAGCCTTAATTTGATTTAACTTTATTTCAGTATAGTTCTCGAACATTATTGTGCTATCCTTCATACTAATAATTTTGTCCTTTCTAAATGAATGTTCGCCCTTTAGTTTATAATGTAATACCTCTGAGTTAATAACTTCATAAACTTTAGTAGAACCAAAATGTGTATAAGTAATGCGAAGAAAAGATTGTGATTGAAGTTCAAAACCAAGGAGGACTAAAAAGACGGATATGAATTTAAAAGGCTTCATTACTAACGTTTAATTAAATGTACGATTTATTGGAGATATAGTTCAATTTGTGTGCCAGTTATTTATAGAGATTTGAACGATTTAATTCTTCTTATGTGTTGTCACCTGAAGTTCAAGAAAAAATGAGTGTAAGTCCGGCTAGGTTGATAATTAGCTTTCAAGAACGCACACTTATAAATAAATAAGGTTAAATTTATTTTCTAAAATTGGAATGAAACGAATTGCTTATATATACCCCATAATCTCCACGTTTGTAAAAAGAGACCAGGAAATTATTAGAACTGAATATGAATTAAATGCTTTTGAATTTTACGTTAATTCGAAGTGGAGTTTATTTGTACTCTTTCTGAAACAATTTTTTTTTCTTCTAAGGAACAAAAAACACACAAACGTAGTCGTTTGCCAGTTTGCGGGCTTTCATTCAATAATGCCTGTAATGCTGTCAAAAATAACAAGGTATAAAGTTTTAATCATTACCGGCGGAACAGACTGCGTTTCTTTCCCCTCAATAAACTATGGTAATTATCGGGGTGGTATTTTAAAATGGGTAACATCCTATTCTTTAAAAAATTGCACTCAGATTTCCTCGATCCACGAAGCTCTGATATACGTGGAGAATACTTTTTACATCAGAAAAGAAGAATCTATTCAAGGCTATAAACACCATATTCCAGGGATAAAGACACCAGACGAAGTTATTTATAATGGTTATGATGGAGAAATATGGTACAGGAATTTAAAAATCACGCGCAATGAAATTATTTTCCTAACCGGTGTTGGAAAATATTATGAGAAAATTCAATTCCTGAAAGGATTTGATATGATTATCCAATGTGCAACGTCTTATCCGCAGGCAAAATTTGTAATACTGGGTGTAAATGAAGATGAAAAGCCCGATATATTTAGTTCTAATGTTTTATTTTATCCTGTTCAAGACAGGGAAGCTTTGTTTACCTGGTATAATAAAGCTACTTTTTATTTTCAGCTCAGCATCTCTGAAGGATTTCCGAACGCGTTAAGTGAGTCAATGTTATGCGAGTGCATTCCAATTGTTTCCGGGGTATCAAGTATGCCTGAAATTATTGAGGGATGCGGTTTTGTTGTAAAAAAGAGAAGCATGGAAGAACTAAATTCTGTGGTAAATGAAGCCCTTTCATTAAGTAAGGACGAAATACAACATTTAAGCAATAGTTCCCGAATGAAAATACTTTCCAAGTATACTTTAAAAGATCGAAAAGAAAAGTTGCTGGCTTTGATCAAAAAATTAGCTTAGTGCATTATTTATTTTGTAATACAATATAAAAATACTGAGTAAAAAATTTAAAAGGCCAGACTTTCCCCAAAGCATAATTCAATTTATTTAGAAGATTAAATCCAGGCACTTTGTGTAAAAAATGCCAGTAGAATAAATTTGTTCCCGTTGACTGAATGAGCTTGTAAGGCTTATCTTTAAAGAGATTTATGGTTTTATAAAAAGGATAACTTAAATGATCAATCATTTCCTGGTTAAATTTTCTTCTTTGGATTTTATATGAAAGCCAGGTAAGTATATAGGGATAGCTAATAACATTAGGCAGTGTGATAATAGCAATTCCTCCTTTATTAAGAATGTATTTAAAATTTTCGATCATTTTTTTTTGATCCTGGGTATGCTCGATCACTTCGGTGCACAGTATAAAATCATATTTCTGCGTTCTGTCAATATTCTCCGCATTCTCAACAGAATAATGTATTGAGCAACCCTCTTTATCTGACTCGAAATTAGATTTTGCAATCGCAATTAATGGCTCGTCAATATCTATGCCCTTAACCTTTTTAAATCCAAATTCGCTAATGAGTTTACTGTATAACCCACGGTTGCATCCGATATCAATTGCTGAATCAAATTTTGTTAGGGTGCCGGATTTAATTAGTTTTTGCATTAATTCCACAAATAAATAAATTCGCATTTTATGAAAATTCTGAAGCTCAATATCCTTATAATTATAGATTTTATTGAGGCTATCTGAATTTTTAAAATTGGTACTGGAAGTAAATTCCGTCAGAAATTTGTTCATGCTATTTTAGGTGATAATATTTATTGAATAATTGGCCTGGGCTCATTGTGTTATACTTTTTATCTTTTATATAATAGAGCAGATCCTCGTAAGGCTCAAAATAGCCTTTGAAACGGTAACTACTGAAAAAGTGATTATGCCACAAAACGGAAATAACAGAATTAACTTTATTTTTTTCTATAAAATCAATAATTTTTTTTGACGTTTCTTCAGCCGGGATTTTCATGTACTTCTGGAATGTTCCATCCATTATATTTAAGGGAATCTCGAGAAAAGAATAAGGTTTTGCAGCATTTAAATTAAAAGGCACAAAAGGTATAGCCAATGAGTTTCGAAATCCGTAATGCTCGGCAAAACCAAGACTACAGTCGATTCGGATATCCGATTTTTCGAGATCGTTAAAATGCTGTGGCAACTGGAATCGTAAATAATGATTTCTATTTAACACAATGTGCTTGTTTAATTTAACGATCTCCTGGTTAAATGATTCTCCTGAAATACTTTTGTGCAACCCTATATAATTTCCTTTTCCTTTAATGGAGACAAGTGTATCCTGCACTTTTTTAGAATTAATATCGTAATCGGCATTCGTGAGAATCTTATTTACACGTCCTTTGTTCACGATCCAGAAAAAAGTGGACCTTAAATCGTACTCACTTTCTACATCTAAAATTTTATCAATGTTGAACCAATCCGGTTTAAGAATGACTGCATTTACAATCAAGCGGGTAATAATATCCAATCTTCCTTTTTTTAAAGCAGCCTTGCCATCCTGCAGGAATGCACCATATAAGCTATCAATGTCATGTGATAAAAAAAAGGTGGACTTCTCCTCTACCCTATTATCTAATACCATTGGAAAATATTTTTTAAAATATTTTTCCAATAAAAATGTTGCATAATTTTGCTCAATTTTATTAAATCTTTTCTGATAGCTATTTTCAAACTTATAGCGCCCAATTCCATCAAGTTCTGCAGTATTAAACTCTTGCAAACAATTAATTAAGTAAAATGCCGTTAAAAGCTCATCCTCGCCTGCTTTACTTATTATAACACCACCTTCATTGAAGTTAAATACTTTTTTATTGATTGTTTCTTCTGTGAGATCTATTTCAGATAAATAAGTATGAAAGCCTGATTCTAGTCGGATGGTTTTGTAACCATTTATTTCTTTTTCATCTGCTTTAATCTTTTTAAGATTAAGCGCCATAAAACCTGTTCTGAGAACCCAAAGTAGAGCTTCCTTGTTTCTTGTGTCCGATGGAACAAATATGAGATAAGAAGTCATTACCTGTTAAAAATGATTTTTTTAGGTGCACCCAATAAAACATTTAATAAGAGTACTGCATCCTTTTTTTTATAAGCCTTTATAAGTTGACTATAGACTTTATTAAAATTATGCGTCTTATTGTAAACATGTTCAATGGGTTCTGAAAGTTGATCGAGACTTTTAAAAATTGTATAATTATTGCCTATCTCCGCGTATGTGTGAGCATCGCTGCCGGAAATAAAAGGTTTGTTATGTTTCCTTGCTAAGTCAATTGCCTTCTTATTTTGCTCAGCATTGCACCGGCCATTATAACCTTCTATAAAATCAAATGCGCTAAAATTAAGTCCTTCAAGTTTATGTCCCACGAAAGGATGGTTAAGAATTGAAAGTCCATTTTGCTTTTTTATTTTTTCAATTACTTCAAGGTACGGACCTGGCTCAATTTCTTCCTTTAAAAAAATACCGGTTACATCACCAATATCGGTTTTAACTTCAGAACCGATTATAACTTCAATATCAAATTTTTTTTCAAGCGTTTTACATTCAAGTCCGCCTTTTATAGTGTTATGATCATTTATAACTATATGCGTTAGACCTTTCTTCTTTGCGATTTCAAGAATCTTTTCGCAACGCATGTTACTGTCGTAAGAAAAATGGGTATGTGTATGGAAATCTATTTTAATCAAGACTTAATTTTTGATTTAATTACTTTGTAGAAATCAACAGGGATAAATAATAACTGTATTAAGTTAGGTTTAATATCCTTAAACCAAAAATCTTTTTTGGAAGTAAAAGCAGTTTTTATAATGCTAAAAAGACTTAGAGGTCTGTTAAAAAAATGATACAACTCGCCGTTTAAACACCATTGAAAGGAAAGGTTTTTTCTATAAGAATTTTCTACTTTAACTTCAGGTATATTCAAAGCATCGTTAATCATAAATAATGGAAAATTAACGCCGCTGCAAATGGCCAGTTCAATAGAACCCCATAATTTCGGATTCACTTCCAGCAGGTAATAATCGTTGCTTGATGTTCTCTTAAATTCAACCATGGCGCAACCATTCCAGTTTAAAGCATCTAAAACCAGTTTACCATTTTTTTCAAGTTTTTCGTCGTAAAAAGACCTTGCGCAAACACTTCTTCCACCACTTACCGGGAATTCCCTGATTCGCTTGTGCATAAAAGAACGAACCACCTTTCCGTTTTTATAAAAAGCAAAATAGCCCACCCCTTCACCCTTAATATATTCCTGGATAATAGGATAATTGGAAGGCAGTAATTTAAAAGATTCTACGAGGAATTTAAATTTGGAAATCAGGTCTGTCTTTGTATTGGCATACTCAACCATTCTTCCGCCAATTTCATTTCTTGATTTTATAACTACAGGAAAACGCAGATCAGCAAGTGTATCAAGTTCATTTAGGTTTGCTATCGATTTGGTTTTGGGAATCAATACGCCTTTTTTTTCGGCGAGTAATGAAGTCTCAATTTTGCTAGTAGCTGTTATAAAACTCTCCTTTGATGGCAAACAAAGTTTAGTGGCATGGCTAACCAGCTCGATGTTTTCAATAATAACCTGGTGTGCATAAAAGCCAACAGGAAGTAGAAAATCAATTTTTTCTTTCTGGCAAATGGAAATTATCTGTGATATAAATTCAGAGCTTTTTGATTTTGGATGCGGGATGAGGAAAAACTCTTTACAATATTTTGAAAATTTACATAATGCTGCATTGTTATAACCAACTACGTAAATTTCGAATTTCTTCAAAATGCCCAATTGGCGGAGAATCCCTAAAGCATTGACGCTGGCACCATCTGTTATTAGAATTCTAATTTTTGTTTCCTTTACTGGCATTCGAATTCAGGAAATCTTGGATTTGAGATTTTCAAATCCTAATTTTATTTTTTGTTTTGGAATGAGTTCTTCTCTTATAAAATTCTTTTTTAGCACAATACTTAAATAATCTTCATGCTCGTATGTTAAGCCATACGGGGTGACAGAAAACAGATAAAAGCCAGCAGGATAAACATTGTTACATAAATCCTGAAGAGATAAAGATTGATCAATAATTTGGAGTGTTTCAGGGGTATTTCTTCTGAACCAATCCAATGTATAGGGTTCAGGAATATTAATAAGTACTACTGCTGTTTTTTTTGATAACAATGAAATCGTTTGAAAAATTTTAGCATGTTGTTCAACAGGTATATGCTCGAGTACATCAGGTAGTACAATAAAATCAAATTTAACTTTATGACTAAAGGTGCTCATATCATTCACAATAAACTCAGCATTTTTAGAAGCTTTATTTAATTTTTTTGCAACTTCAATGCTTTCATTGCTTATATCCACACCAACAAAACAACCTTTTGTAACAAGTTTTAAAATCTGACTGCTAACGGTTCCAATTCCACATCCAATTTCGAGTACGTTTGAATCGGGTTTAAGGTTCAATTTTTTCAGATTTTTGAAAATAGTTCTGTGCCTTATATTAACGCCAAGTTTTTTTTGATGCTCTTTAAACTTATTATAATATTCCTCAACTTGTTCTTTAGAAGCTAAATCTTTGTGCTCTGCCATTATAAAATATTAATCTTTGATAAATATTACATTTTTTGTGTAAAACAACACAATTTATTGGCAAATTTATACATTTATTGATAAATGATAAGTAAATCATTTTTAAAATCATCATTAGTTTTTACCATAGGAGGGGCATTGCCTATGGTGGCAAGCATCATTTTGTTACCCTTTTATGCCAACTACCTGGGCGAAGTTAATTACGCTAAAATTTTATTTTATATTCTCATATCTTCTTTATTCCAGATTTTATTTTCCTTTAGCACCGAAAATTATTTCGGTATTAAATACAGCCAACTCTTCGAAGACAAAGAAAAACAAAAGCGTTTTATTGGAACTGTTGCATGCTTGTTACTTTTAATTGGTGCGGCGCTGATAGTTCTATCGGTTATTTTCGGTGATCTGTTGTTTCGAACTATCTCAAGAAAAGATCTGATCATTGAGTTCTGGCCGTACGGATTTTATTCGATATTGACGGGTTTTTTTAATTCTTATTTTAAAACGGCGACGATCTGTTTAATTTACTCAAAACAATCTCGTTTATTTTTAATTGGGAATGTTGTGAATTTTTTTGCTACTGTTATTATTTCCGTTGGGGGGTTATTTCTGTTTCCGGGTACTATTGTTGGCCCGATTTACGGACGTTTATTGTCCGGAGCGATTATCTTCTTAATAGGGCATTATATTTTTGTAAAAAATGGAACAATTACGTTCGATATTTCATTTCTTAAAGACCTGAAAGCATTTTGCGTTCCATATTTGCTTTATGCTATTTGTGGGTGGATATTAGCCGGCAGTGACCGCTACATTTTACTCGAGTTTCACATCGAAATTAAAAACCTGAATGCTTATGACCTTTTATTAAAGTGTTTTTTTGGAATTGAGTTTTTACAGAACAGCTTATCCGCAGTCGTTTTTCCGCGCTTATATGACATTTGGGCAAAAAACAAAATAAACGTGACGACAACAGAAAGTAACCGTTATTTTAATGTTTTTACCGCTATAAATATATTTCAACTCATTTTATTCTGCATTTTTATCCCAATCGTTTATAAAATTTTCATCAAGAACGAAACGTTTTATGAAAGTGAGCGATACATCGGAATTTTAGCAGCCGGATATGCACTTAGAAGCATACTCAATTTTTATTTAGCCACTATTTTATTTACAAAAAATATCGCGGTGATTTTTAAAGTCTTTGCTATTTGCACGGTTTTTCAACTTATTTTTACAGTGCTTGCCGCAAAATATTACGGTCTGGATGGTGTTATTTACGCGGGTTTGGCGACCAAAATTTTGCAAATAATTTTATGTATACTTTTTACAAAGCCAATTTTTAAATATGAGTTTAATTACTTTAAAATTATTGGAGTGCCTTTTATTTATATTGCCATTAATTTAATTCAATTTTTAGTTTTTAAAGAATACAATGCTATGTTGTATGTTTTTCAGTTGATTATTTTCTGTATTTTATTTTATACTTTATTTAAAAATGAAATTAAAAGAGTACTCGTAAGTTTTAATTTAATGCGTGAAAGTTAATTACCTTTTTTTTGATCGAGTAGCTCTAATATTTCTGCCTTTTTTCTACGGGATATCTCCAGCATAGAGTTATTCTTCATCGTTATAAAACACTCCATTCCCTTCGAGTAGCTGACTATGAAATTCAGATTAATATACGTGCTCTTATTAATTTGAATAAAATTTGGTAGACTATTGAGAATAAATTCGAAATCGGATAGTTGTTTAGAAGAACTGTATTTTTCATCTTGCTCTTTAAAAAACCATGTGCAACCATCTTTTGAAAGTATATATTGGATTTCATTCACAGATAATAGAATTACCTTATTGTTGTAATGTATGGGTATCTTTTTTACAACAGTGGGAATATCCGAAGATGATTGTACGGAATCTTTAAGCATTTTAAGATCCGGTATGTTTCTTTCAAGTCGTTGCTGCACCCGATCGAGAGTTTGTTTAAATTTATCCAAATCTATTGGTTTTAAAACATAATCAAGAGCACTGTGTTCAAATGCTTCTAACGCATAGTTATCGAACCCCGATATAAATACGACTTCAAAATTAACTGAACTGAATTGTTTTAGTAAATCAAAGCCGCTTCCGTCGGGCATTTTTATGTCCATAAAAACAACATCTGGTTTAATCTCGTTAATAAGTTTATAACCTTCCGCAACACTTTCGGCTTCACCAGATATTATAAAATTGGGATTTAGTTTTTCAATAAGCATGGTAATTAACTCGCGGTTAAAGAACTCATCATCTATCACTACCGACTTTATTTTATTCATTTTGTAAAGGTTTTAAATTGATGGGTAACGAAATAATAACTTTGGTCCCCGATTCAGCCGTATTTTTATTAAAAAGATCCATAAAAACCAATTTAGATGTTGTAATATCGAACATATAATTGATGTTATTAAGCCTTTGCTCTGTTAAATCGATACCCTTAGACTCTCTGGAATTACTCAAATTTTTTCCATTTTGTTTCCTTCCAATGCCGTTATCTTCAATTATAAGCAAAAGAGTGTTTAATTCTACTTTAGCCTCAATGAGCAATCTCCCTTCTCTTTTATTTTTTAAAGGGAGTAAGCCGTGCCATATCGCATTCTCAATTATTGGATTCAAAATTAAGGCTGGGATATAGATATTCTGTATGTCCAAGCCTTTTTCGACTTTAATTTCAAATAAAAAATTTTTCTCAAAGCGTAGTTGTTCTAACTCAATATTTAAAGAAGCAATTTCTAATTCCTCTTTTACTGTAACAAGCGAACGTGTCGAAAAATTTAAAATTTGTCTAACTAACATTCCAAATTTTGCAATATAATCCGTTGCCAGGTCCACTTTGTTATTAATTATTAAATGTTGAATAGCGGTGAGACAGTTGGACATAAAATGTGGATTAATCTGGGCCTTTAAAGCAATTAACTTGTATTCGAGAATCAAACTTTCTGCTTTTGTTTTTTTTGCCTCCTTTGCCTTTAAGTATTTAAAAAAATACCGAATAATATAAATGCAAAATAAAATTAAAATAAGCGATCCCAAGATCAAAAATGTGTTTGTCTGCCAAAAAGCCGGGATAATAAAAAAAGTTATTTTAATTTGTAATTTTTCTCCATTAATAATACTGGGATATACTGTTAACGTATAATTTCCGGGTGAGAGTTTTTGGAAGGCAATTGTATTTATATCAACCAACCCGCTATCATTTGACTCTCCAGTTAACTTATATTTTAGTGAGTATTTGTCTCTTTCGAAAGAAATAAGATCAAAAATAAATTCTATATTATTTTGATTATAATTAATTTCTTTCATGCTACTTACATTAACTTCATGAGAGTTAATTCTTATGCCGGCGAGATTAAAATGAAGACTTTCTTTGTCATATATTTTTTTATTATCAAGAATGACCAGACCATTTTTTGTACTCAAATAGATTTTATCTTCAAAAAAGAGAGCTTCTTGAACTGAACCTGAATAGATTTTTTTCCAGACTATGTGATTTTTCACTTTATTAAGTGACTCTGTGTAATACAAGCCGGTATTTGTCGTCAGAAGAACACCCAGCCTGTTAAAACTTACAGAGTTAACAATATTACCTGGAAGTTCTTCAGTCGCTTTAAAGTGAACTATCTTATCATTAACATCCAATTTAAAGAGACCATTGCCGGTCGAGCAAAACCAATAATTATTTAGTGAGTCAATTATAATAGATTTAAAGACTTTATTTTCTGTTTCTTTTAGATAATAGGGTTGAAATAAGGTGTTATTATTTAATTGCCAGATACCATTTTCCATGGCAATCAATATTTTTCCATTTCTCAATTCACAACTATAAGCTCTGAAATTAAAGTTAATCAGTCGCTTGAACGATCCATTTTCCATAATATACAAGCGTTTTCTCTGTAGGAACAGTACCGAATCGGGTGAATGCGAAACAAGCTTAATTGCAAGCACTGGTGGCAAAATGTTGGTTTCAATTTGATTAAAATTATAACCCGATTGCTCTATCGAATACCTCGCACAAAAAATAAAGCCCGACTTAATTTTAATCATGTCTTGAGGCTCATCACCTTTCGCCTGTTTTTTAAAATAATGGATGTGATTGTTTTTAATTGAAAATATGTCTCCCAGAGAATTGGCAACATATAAATGGTCTTCAATTTTCTTAATATAACTTAAGGATTTGCCGAGTGGCAAAGATTCAGAAAAATAGAAATCGCTAAGATTGGAACAATGAAAAAGACCCAAGCCTGAGGATGAGGCCCAGAGGCCATTTTGTGAATCAACGAGCACATCATTAATAGTAGTTCGCTCAAAATAATGGTTAATTATTGAGTCTTTCTCATTCAATTCATAAAGACCGTTATTATAACAAGCTACCCACAAATGATTGTTTTTGTCCTTTACAAAATTCAGCACAATACCGTTAATTGGAATAATAGAAGTAATTTGTCCATTAGTTATTTTTCCAATTTTATCATGATATGAAAAATAGATATCATTTCCGTAGTGTTTAAAATGTCTGGGTTGACTTATGCTACAATCGAGCTTTATATAGAATGTTTTTTTTTGTGTGTTGAAGAGTAATTTCATGTTATCTCTTCCTCCACAAAATACAGTGTCATTCCCGGTATAATTTAAAACGCGAAAAAGCTTATTATTTTTTTCGTATATCCTATAAGTTATAGAGTCCTTGTTTCCGGTGCTTAGGTTTATTGGAGAATACCCATTTTTTCCTTTTACAAATTTGTAACTGTGGTGTTTGGTTAAAGCATATATATTAAGTGCGTCATCAACGTGTAATTGTTGTACTTCAGAAATACTTTCACGAAGAATCTTTGAAGTAGACTCGGTACCTTTAACTGTAAATGCGCTATCATTTATGATTTCAAATAATTTTGCATTTGAATTGGCAATCCATTTTCTGCCGTTTTCATTTTCATAAATGGAGTATATAAATGATTCATTGAAAGGGAGATTTTTTAGTACTTGTTTGAATTCGGTACCGTTAAATTTTAATGTTCCATAATTAGTAAAGATCCATATATACCCTGTTTTATCCTGATGCAAATTGTATACTTCGTCAGACATTAACCCGTCGCTAGTTGTGTATCTGTTAAACTTAAGTGTTTGGGTTAAATATCCCGAATATATGCAGGAAAAAATTAAACAAAATATTCCGGCTTTAAAAACAGGCATGAAGGCAAATGTAATTAATCAGTATAAAAAAATCTAAAAATGTGAAATAAATCCTTTTAATGGTAAATAACCAATTAAATTATTTAATTATTTTAGTAAGATACTGTTGGTTCATTTAATTTATCATTGAATTATTTGTGTAAACCGAGTGAGTCATAGCATTGAATGAGTAAAACAAAAGAAATTATATATCTCTTAAAGTAAATTTGCACTAACCTAATTATTACCCATGAAAAAGATTCTAATTGTCACAGGTTTATTATTTTTTAAATCTCTTCTTGCGCAGATTCCAACGGCCAACTTATTAGGGTATTATCCTTTTACAGGAAATGCTAATGATTTAAGTGGTAACGGACAAAATGGCATTGTGAATGGAGCCACGCTAACATTAGACCGGTTTGGCAATAGTAATAGCGCTTATAGTTTTAACGGTTCAACAGATTATATCTCTCTACCTACTACAAGCTATGTCAATTTAAACGTTTACACGTATAGTTTTTGGATGAAGCCTACGACATATCCTAGCGCCGGCGGAATGGCATATTGCGTGGGAGAAAACGGACCCTATTGTCAAGCCCTGACTTATCAGACAGCGGGCAACATTTTTGCGGGGGGATACAACATTGGAAGCAGTCCGGTTCAATCATATTCCCAATCTGGTCCAATGTCTATCAATCAATGGATTCATGTAGCGGTTACGCGTGATATGACTAATATCAAATTGTATGTTAACGGAATTTTAAATACTGTTTTGAGTACTGCAAATACATCTAATCAATCGGCTGATTATGGAAGTACACTACCCTATAGAGCAATTATCGGCGCACGTTCCAATTTTTCATATTATTTTACTGGTTCTATAGATGATTTGCGCATCTACGGAGCTATATTATCTCAATCAGGTATAACAGCTCTTTATAACGAAAGTTGTTTTCAGAGCATTACTACCACTTACAGTGTCTGCGAATCAAACACTCTTGCTTTAACAGCAACTCCGTCACCTTCAAATACGGTTAATTGGTACTCCTCTCTTACCTCTACTTCTACTATTGGTTCAGGTACCTTATTAACCACACCTCTTCTTACTCCAAGTGGAGTTTACACTTATTACGCCGCCGCAAGTACCTGCACCGCGTACAACAGAACGGCAGTAACCATTACAGTAAATGCGCTGCCTAACATAAATGTTAACAGTGGTAACCTGTGTAGCGGAAAATCGTTTACTATTTTACCTACTGGGGCAAGCACCTATGCCATTTCGGGTGGATCTAACATTGTTTCGCCTTTGGTTAATACCACTTATTCGGTAACCGGAACAAGTGCACAAGGTTGCCAGTCGCCCAGTATAGCTATTGCCAATGTTACGGTAATTGCATCACCAACAATAGCCGTTAATAGCGGGACTATTTGCTCGGGTGATTCATTTACACTCAATCCAACCGGTGGAATCGGTTACGTTTACTCGGGTGGATCTGCGGTTGTAAGTCCTTTGTCTAATTCTGCATACACGGTTACAGGCTCCTCGGCAAATGGTTGTTCGTCCAGTGCTGTTTCTAATGTAACTGTTCTCGCGTTGCCGACTTTATCTATAAGCGGGAATACCAGCGTATGTGCCGGTAATGCCACAAGCTTAAGCGTAAGTGGCGCAAACACCTATTTCTGGAGCACCGGAGCCACTACTTCTACTGTTTCAATAACACCTCCGGCCACAGCATCTTATTTTGTTACCGGCGTTGGCATAAATGGTTGTCTGAAACTGGCTACAGCATTGATTACCGTAAATCCATTACCTTTTATAAATGTAAACAACGGCAGCATTTGTTCAGGGAATGCGTTTACAATGCTGCCCACAGGGGCAAATACTTACACTTATTCGAGTGGAAGTAATGTAGTTTTTCCTAACAGTAACACAAGTTATTCTGTAACTGGAACCAGTGCCCTCGGATGTCTTTCTTCGAACGTAGCTGTTTCAAATGTAACAGTTACCCCTACTCCAAGTCTGAATGTTAACAGCGGGTTTGTTTGTTCTGGAAACTCTTTCACACTATTGGCGAGTGGAGCTTTATCTTATACGTATTCCAGTGGTTCGCCTATTGTTTCTCCAACAGTAAATACTACTTATACAATTACCGGAAGTAATGGAAATGGTTGTACATCTTCTACGATTTCCAACATTGGGGTTGTAGCGTCTCCTACTTTAAGTATTATAAATCCTGGTAATATTTGCATTGGGAATAGCGCAACACTGAGTGTAAGTGGTGCTAACTTTTATACCTGGGATTCGGGCGCTACCACAACAACTATTTCAGTTACGCCAACCACTACTACAAACTATACCGTAACGGGCGTAAATTTTTTCGGATGTTTAACTTCTTCTGTCACCACGGTAAATGTAAATCCTTATCCCACCATCTCCGTGAACAGCGGATCGGTTTGTCTTGGAAATTCGTTTACCATCATACCCAGCGGTGCTTCCACTTATACTTATTCGGGAGGCTCCAATATTGTGTCGCCAGTTGTTAATACAAATTATACAGTAACCGGAACCAGCGCCCAGGGTTGTATTTCTACAAACACTGTAGTATCAAGTGTTGTAGTTATCGCAAATCCAATCATCACAGTAAACAGTGGTGCCATCTGTTCGGGAGATTCCTTTACAATGAATCCTTCCGGTGGTGTGAGTTATATTTATTCAGGCGGATCTTCTATTGTTGCACCGGCCTCTACTTCCAATTATACGGTGACAGGCACAGGTAGCAATGGCTGCACAGCTAAAGCAGTTTCAACGGTAACAGTGAATGCCTTGCCTCCTATTGCTATTACGGGGTCAAATGCTATTTGCAGCGGCGGCACTACAAATCTTACTGCCACAGGCGCTGCTTCCTATACGTGGAATACAGGCGCAAGTACTGCAGCAATTGCTATTTCGCCACTATCAACCATTACTTATTCTGTCGTTGGATCTGACATAAATGGTTGTTTGAATTCTTCTTTTAAAGTACTCACAGTAAATCCCCTTCCTTTTATTAGTGTAAATAGCGGCACAATTTGTTCGGGTAATTCCTTTATAATGATTCCTTCCGGCGCTTCCACGTATACATACTCAAGTGGAAGTAATATCGTTTCTCCTTTAAGCAATTCCAATTATTCTGTTACAGGAACAAGTGCTTTGGGATGTCTTTCATCTAATGTTGCTGTATCTAGTGTTAGCGTTCTGTCGTTACCAGTTATTACTGTAAATAGTGGCTCTGTATGTGCAGGCACCGCCTTTGTTATGAATCCTTCCGGAGCCATTTCATATACCTATTCCGCTGGTTCTGCAACGGTTACTCCTCCGACCAATACTTCCTATACCGTAAAGGGGTCAGACGCTTTCGGTTGTATTTCTCCGGCGGTACTCTCTTCGGTAACGGTTGTAGCTTTGCCGCTAATTAGTGTTAACAGTGGAAGTATTTGTGCTGGTAATTCCTTTACCATCAGTCCATCGGGAGCATCTTCCTATACCGTTTCAGGAGGTTCTTCCGTTGTGAGTCCACCCACTACAAGTCTGTATTTAGTTAGCGGTACCAGTTCCGTAGGATGTATCAGTAATCCGGTAACAAGTACAGTAACCGTTAATACACTTCCGTTCATAGGAGTAAATAGTGGTACTGTTTGCGCCGGAAAGATATTTACCATGATTCCTACAGGTGCTTCTTCTTACGTATATTCTAATGGTTCAAATACAGTTATTCCTGTAGGTACTTCCAGCTATAGCATTACGGGATTAAGTTTGCAGGGCTGTCCTTCTTCAAATACAATTGTATCGTCGGTAACGGTTGTGGCTTTGCCGGTTTTAAATGTAAATAGTGGAACCGTATGTTTAGGATCAGTATTTACTATGACACCTTCGGGAGCTTCCTCTTATACTTTTTCCAATGGATCTTCCACTGTAATTCCATTGTCAAACACCTCATACACATTGACCGGCACCAATTCTGTGGGCTGTGTTTCCTCAGTTCCGGCTATTTCGAGTGTAACAGTTTTAGCGCTTCCTAACGTGTCCATCAATGGAAATTCCGTTATCTGTAATGGAGTTGTCACTTCGTTCACCGCATCAGGTGCGTCCACTTATACCTGGAGCAACGGCCCCTTGACTTCTACAAACCAGGTATCGCCGGCATCTAACATCAGCTACACTGTTTTAGGTTCAAACGTTAATGGCTGTATAAATTCCGCCATACAATCTGTGAGCGTAAATCCTTTACCTATAATTTCAGCAACTGCGGGTGTTATTTGTATCGGAAATTCTTTTGTAATAAATGCGGCTGGAGCTAATACGTATACTTTTTCAGGAGGTTCTGCGACCGTGAGTCCGTTATTGAATACCACATACAGCATAACGGGAACTAGCTCAGCCGGCTGCGTTTCTACAAATCCTGCAATTATAACGGTTACCGTCAATAACTTGCCGGTTCCAATGATTACCGGGCCAAGTGCAATATGTATTGGTCAAACGGCTACACTTTCTGCATCAGGCGCAACAACGTATTCCTGGAGCAGCGGTAGTTCTGCAACCTCCATTACAGTCGCCCCAACTGCTCCAACCGTTTATACATTAACGGGTACATTAAATTCATGTTCAACCACTGCTGTACAGCTTATCATTGTTAATCCATTGCCTACGATTACAGTTGCAAGCGGAGCAGTTTGTCCGGGCAACTCCTTTACACTTAATCCGGCAGGAGCTAACACGTATACTATTTCAGGGGGCTCTACAGTTGTTACGCCCGCCTCAACAAGTACTTATTCAATAGTAGGTACAAGTAGTGTTGGTTGTGTATCGCCATTGGCTGCCATAGCAACGGTGAGTGTTATTAATACTTTAACCGTTACAATAACTGGTAACTCAACTATTTGTTATGGGGAGGTTGCCAATTTAACCGCTAACGGAGCCAGTACCTATTTTTGGAATACAGGTGCTTCTACGAATACCATTTCTTTAAGTCCACTGGTGAACACCAATTACACAGTTACAGGTGTAAGCGGCACCTGCAGTGATGTAGCGGTTGGAACAATTTCGGTTAACCCTTTACCCACCGTTACAGTAAATAGCGGCTCTATTTGTTCAGGATCATCTTTTGTGATGAGCCCGGTGGGCGCGCTCACCTATACTTACTCTGGTGGCTCGTCTACTGTTAGCCCGTCTATTTCCACAACCTATAGCGTTACAGGAACAGATGCAAATGGCTGTGTTTCACAAAATGCGATTTCTAATGTAATCGTAAATCCCCTACCGGTTCTTATGATAACGTCCTCTTCATCAACCAACCTTTGCGTTGGCGAATCGGCAACGTTAACCAGCATTGGTGCTGTAAGCTATATTTGGAATAACGGCACTACCACGGCTAACCTTGTTATTACTCCAAGTATTACTACTGCTTACACGGTTACTGGTCAGGATCAAAATGGTTGTGAAAATGATACAACGTTTGTACAAAACGTGAGTGACTGCACCGGCTTATTAGAATTGAAACAAAACTATTCGGGTGCATTTTTAATTTATCCAAATCCAACAAATGGTAATTTTTCAATCCAATATGATTTAACTTCTACCTACTCCGGTGAATTAATTATTGAAGATATTCAGGGAAAAACAATACAAGTACATTCCTTAAATACGATCGAAAAAAATTACGAAGTAAAAAATCCAAATCTTAAACCCGGAATTTATTTTTGCAGATTAAAAATAAACGAAAAAACAATTGGGGTGAAGAAAATAATAATTACTGATTAGTATCCGAAAAAAAGGAGAAAAGTAAAACTCTCCTTTTTTTAATTCATTATGAGATCTGGCATTGCTTTGTGAGCCGCATCATGGAAGGCCAATTCATGAATGGTAACTTTCACTTCTTTAATAATTGGAAAAGCGCTTAAATAATCCATTACTTCATTTTCATTGTTAGCAGAAACAAAAACCCAAACATTTTTGCGTTCCATATCCAGTGAATAACTTAAAATAATCTGTTTTTCCAAAAGCTCGTTTATATGCTCTCTTTGCTTTGGAATGGTGTCATAAAATTTCTGAGTGAAAACATCGGGCAATATGATATGTACAAGGAATACATCTTTCATTTGAACCAAATTTAAAGTAAAAAATCATTGTTTTTACATCAAATTACATTTGTTTGACTTTTATCAAATAAAAAAACGGGCAAAAGGCGCCCGTTGTTATTGGAATTTGTCTTTTTAACCGAAAGGTACTACTCTCAAACCCGCTGTAAAAGGGTATAATTCAGGCCCTTTACCCGATTGAAATAAGGGAGTAAGACTATATTCTGCAAAAAATGTCCAACTTCTGTAACCCAGGTTAACAAGCGCCTTTGCAGCAAAAGGACTCATATTATAATTGTCTTTTCTTACATGCGTTGTTTCATCTTTTCCTTCCATCAATACTTGTTTTGTACGCGAAGAGATAAGAAATTGTCCCACAACTCCGAACGCAATATGAAATGTTTTGTGAGGATCGTTACTGGTATTAAATTCTAACAATAAAGGAACCTGCAGATACGTACAACGCAACCTGTTTTTTTTGTAGGAATATTGATTTGTAGAATCTATCATGCCTGACGTATAAGAGCTGTCAGCATTTAAAGAAGTTTTGTTAGCTAACTCATACATATGATAATCGAAGCCGAAGCCGGTAACAATCTTGAAATAATTTTTTACGATGTTAAACTGACGCTCAATAATATTAAACTGAAGATTAAAGCTATGCCTGTAATCAAGGTCCATGTAACGGTTATGTTTTGGAAGCGTTATGCCTCCACCTGCACCCATGTAGCCATTCACAGCCATTGAGAAACCCCTCCAGTGTTTAAATGCCTCATCAGCATTATCTGACGATTTAACATGAATGCCATCGGAATTTTCAACAATAAGAATTTTTCTTTTTCTTAAATTAATATAGGTGGTATCACCTTCCGATTTATCATCAGTTACAGAAAGGTCTTTGAGTCGTGTAATACTCGCCGAGGTACTGGTTTCGGCTGTTACGTCTTTAGGATCGCCCTTTACTTTGATATCACTTGCGCTGGTTGCCGTAGCTTTTAATTTTTCAGTCACGTAAACTTTTGCAGATGCAGCTCCAGAAGTTACAATAACTGCCTCTTTTGCAACCAGGCGATAACTTTTAAGTGCAGCCGCGCTTGAAATATCTGCGTCCAGATAATTCGCCGTTCCCTCCAAAACAAGGTTGCTCGCCCCTTCTTCAGTACACTTTATTTTTCCTGAGTTGATCTTTATTTCTGCTTCCGCAGCACCCGAAAGACTTACATAAATGGAATCATTCTTTAAAAAATTTGTCGTTTTAAAGCTCGTAGCCCCTGAAGATTCGAGGCTGTAGAGCTGATTGTTTTTTACATACACGTCCAATTCACCGTGCGACCCCTTGCTGGAAATAACCAAAGTTGAACCTTCTACTTTGGTTTCAACTTTGGCAACGTCGTTCTCTTTACCTTTTACGGTAAGATTTAAAGTATCAGAATTTGTATAAATAACATTTACGGCACCCGAAATTTTAATTTTGGTAAATGCCGAAATGCTCCGTTCCTGGCTTCTTTGCGCGTGGCAGCTAATGAAGGTTGAAACGAGAAGGATGGATAAAAAAGATAATTTATTCATGTGGAATATTTTTAATGCGTTTATTTTTAATTATTTATTCTGCAAGCTTGTTGTTCAGTAGTAAGACGTTTATGAATTTAAAAAGTTACAGAAATAAATTATTTTTTTTCTACACTAAAAGAATTAAAAGAAAGCCTGTATTTATTCTTAGAGTTTTCTTGCCCGTCAATAGATTTAACACCCAGCTTGTTGGCTTGTTTAGCTAATTGCACCGCACGTTTCCAAAAGCCTTTCGGGTTTGATCTTTTTTCGCCGTATGATTTCTCTTCGTCATCAGCCACTTCTTCTGTTACCAATAAATAATTTTGTTGACTCAGAATAGTATCAATAAAGTTCTTAGGTTCTTTATTTAAAGTGATTTCAGTTTTTTGCTCGTTAAAAGGAATTGTTTTTTGTTCTTGTTCTTTCACCTGGTCCTTGACAATTTCACGTGAATTTTCTTCAGGCAGGGTGCGAATCGTTTCCTTTTCTACTTCTTTTACAATTTGTTTTTTTACAATTTTATTGGCCAGTGTTTTATCAAAAGATATTTTTTGAGCTACTTTACCTAAAGTGTCTTTTGTGATTGTAATATTTTTAACCGGGTTGTTTCCGTTGGGAATACTTTTTAATTCAATTTTATTTTTTATAGCAAGGTTTCCTTTAACAACAGATTTTGTAGTATAAAAATTATAAATAAGTGCAAAGCCCAACAGCAAGAGAATGGCCGCTGCCATAGAACCAATGGTTCGTAAATTAAACAAAGCAATAACTCTGTTTTCTTTTTTGAGGTCTTCTTTGTCAGGGTAAAAGATAGATTCATCTTTCGTTAAAATCGTTTTCGAGATCAGCTGGAATTCTTTTTGTAATTCCACATTTATAACGAGTTCTTTTTCAAATTCGATTTTTTCCGCTAAAGGCAATTGATTTTCCAAATAGGAAATTAACCTGCTGTTTAAAATAAAATCATCTTCCGTTTTTTGAAAATTTTTTTTAAATTCAAAAACCTCTTTCGGATCCGTAATTAAAATTGTTTTTTTGTAAGCCGCCAAATCCTTTGCCAGATCTTTATCGCTGGCTAATTTAAATTCGAAAGAAATGCGCTCCTCCGCTGATAAATTATTTTCAAGATAATTAAGTAGCTCCTCATCGGCGACTTCTGTTTCTGTCTTTTTTAGACTACTTTTTAAATCAAATGCATTAGTTTCTCCGGTTAAATAAGGAAAATCAAAATCATTCAGATCAATCTCTAATTCAGGATGGGCAGCAACAAAAGTTTTTAACTCAGCAATAACAGTGGCATCGAGAGTCCCTTCGCTGTAATCCAGCAAAAAGGCTTCGTAATTATGT
>Ga0265327_10002154_pt1 | contig 21706 bp, 24 predicted proteins | sample 41621metaG_FD_202089 | JGI IMG/M metagenome (GOLD analysis project Ga0265327, IMG submission 202089) | Rhizosphere microbial communities from Carex aquatilis grown in University of Washington, Seatle, WA, United States - 4-16-21 metaG | ecosystem: Host-associated > Plants > Roots > Rhizosphere...
CTTATGGTGGCCTGGAACCACGTTTTACTATTCGCTATGCATTAAATGATGAAACTTCTTTAAAGGCATCGGTTACACGAAACCTGCAATACATTCATTTGGTGAGCAATGCAGGCACCACTTTACCAACCGATATATGGGTGCCCAGTACCTATAAAGTAAAACCACAAATCAGTTATTTGTACGCTGCAGGATTATTTAAAAACTTTAAGGACAATATGTATGAAACTTCTTTGGAGTTGTATTATAAACAAATGCAGAATCAAATTGAATACAAGGAAGGTTATACGCCCAATAGTTTAGATGATACTGAAAATTCCTTCTCATTTGGAAAAGGCTGGAGTTACGGCAGCGAATTATTCATCAATAAAACCAAAGGAAAACTTACCGGTTGGATTGGCTACACTTTAAGCTGGACCTGGAGGCAATTTGCCGCATTAAATTTTGGACAAAAATATCCCGCTAAATACGACAGGCGTAATGATCTTAGCATTGTTGCCATGTATGAATTGAATAAAAAATGGAAATTATCTGCCGCATTTGTGTATGGCAGTGGTAATGCTGCTACGCTGCCAGAACGTTTTTATATTATTGGGGGGGTACTAACCCAGGAGTATAGCCGCATAAATGAATACCGCTTACCTGCATATCACCGCCTGGACTTATCAGCCATTCTTACACCAAAGAAAAATGAACACCGCAAATGGAAAAGCGAATGGGTGTTCAGCATCTATAACGCCTATAGCCGCCAAAACCCTTATTTCATTTATTTTGATCAGAGTGGCAGTCCTTACAATGGCACTTTAACCATACAAGCCAAACAGGTTTCTTTGTTTCCCATCATTCCTGCCGTAACCTGGAACTTTAAGTTTTAAGCAAAAAAAAGCGCCCCAAAAAAGGGGGCGCAGTTTACTGTGAGAGTTCGGATTAAGAACTAATTTACTATCGGATGAAAGTGTAATATGTTTCTACTTTTGCTCCGGGAAATGAAGGGTCGCTTGTAGAGGTACTTACTGTTGTAAGCAATTTATCGGTAAGCGTTAGCATTTTCCAGTTATAGGTGTTGGTTGATGTTGTTGAAATAATAGTATCGCCGCTCCATGCATATGTACCGGTTTGTACTGCTGCGCTGTTGTAGCACAATTGAAAACCGTTGCTTGCATCAAATTGCGTAAAATTGAGTGGGTTAGGCCTTGCAGGAACAATAGTGTCTTTTGTAAATACACCGCTATAATAAATTCTTAATTGAACACGGTTAATTTCCCATTTACCTATGATCTGTTGTTCTTTTGGCAAATCGTTGCTGGTATCTGTTTTAGCACACGAGGTGAAACAACTAATCGTAATTATACCCATAAAAAGTACGGCGGTCGCAGTGAGGTTCTTCATCACCTAACAATATTGGTTTGTATCATTAACGCCGAAGAAGGTAATTTATTGTGCAGTTTTTTGTTTATGTATAAAACGAATTGCACCGCTTTTTTCAAGATCGGAAGTGATACGTACTTCATAACGGTGATCGCCATCAGTTACGACCATTAATGCCGTGTTCGGTGGAATCTCTCCTAAATTTTCGGCATACATAATCAATTCATTTACATCTTTTTTACTATCTGTGCTAAGGGTAAGGCTAATGGCTTTTTCACTAAGGCGCCTGTGAGAAAGTATCAACCTGCCATTAAAGAACAACGATATCGAATCGCCATCAACAGTGCCATTATCATAAAGATCTACTTTAAAAGTTTCATTTTCCACCTCAATTGTTCTGATGAGGGTATTATTGCGCTTTTCAAAACCTATATCGGTGCGTTCTTTAATTTCCGGCACTTTTGCAATTGGCGAAGCATTAGTGTCTAATTCCACTTTTGGCCGTTTAACAGACGGAGGTGTAAAAACAGGTTTAGTATTATTTTTTGCAACTGGTGGATTAGCTGGTTTATTCTTATCTGCAAAATTAGGTGTTGCTTTCGCTACAGGTTTTTGAGTAGGTTTAACTGTTCTTGCAGTGGCTTTATTAAAAACAGGAAAATCTCTTTTTAGTACCCTTCTCGATAAGCTGGTAGTACCATAACCACAATCTCCTTCCTGGTTGGGGGCTGGAGACCAGCTTCCTTCTAATGTTTCAGTATCGCCCTGTTTAAAATAAGTGAGTTTATGTATTTGAAAGCAATTTCGGATATGATTAGGCACATTGGTTTTTGTTCGTTCTATTTCTGTTACCTGAATGGAGTGGCTGCGCTTGTCTAACTTGCCCTGCAACCTGCAAATAGTATAAAAGCGTTTGCCGCCATCATTAAAATAGGTGTAAGAGTAACCGGTCACATTATTGCCATTAGCTTCCAGTTCCAGTACATAATCGCAACGGTCACCGCCCCAGCCCATGAATGTAGTGCTGTTATCAATGAATTGCCCTTTCCACTGGCCTTTAAAATCTTGTGCAAATGCAAAGTGTGCAAAGAGCATACACACTAATACTGGTACAATTTTTTTCATGTTCACTTTAAAATTTAGCGAAGTAAATCCTTACAATTTTTTATCAGGGATTTTTGGAAATTAAGTTCAGTTTTTTTCTTGTAGTAACAAAGATATTTTAGATTAATTTTTCCATAGCTAATAGTTCGTTAAATTTGCAATCCGAATCGTGAGACGTGAAGCGTCAGTTGTGAGTAAAGTTCAAAATGCAAGGAGTTATTGTTTCAAATACCCTTTCTGTTGAGGTTTGCTTACCATTCACCACTCACTACTCACCACTCACGATTCACCAGAAAATAAAGATATGATAAAGATTACATTACCCGATGGGGCTGTTAGAGAATATGAACAGGGTTCATCAGCTTTGGATGTGGCCAAATCCATCAGCGAAGGTTTAGCAAGAAAAGTATTGGCTGCAAGTGTTAACGGCGAAGTTTGGGATGCTACACGCCCAATCAACAGCGATGCCAGTTTAAAACTATTAACGTGGGATGATACAGATGGTAAATCAACATTTTGGCATTCTTCGGCACATTTGATGGCAGAAGCAATTGAAGATAAATTTCCAGGCGCAAAGTTTTGGGTAGGCCCGCCTATTGACAATGGTTTGCAAAAAGGTTTCTATTATGATATTGACCTTGGTGATCAAAAATTAGCGGAAGAAGATTTGGTTACTCTTGAAAAGAAGATGAGTGAATTGGCCAAGCAAAACAATGCTTACCTGCGTACAGAAAAATCTAAGGCTGATGCCCTTGCTTACTTCACTCAAAAAGGTGATGAGTACAAATTAGATCTATTGCAAAATTTGCAGGATGGCAACATCACTTTTTATACACAGGGAAAATTCACCGATTTGTGCCGTGGGCCGCATATTCCTGCTACTGGCGCCATCAAAGCCATCAAATTGATGAGTATTGCCGGTGCATATTGGAAAGGCGATGAAAAGAACAAGCAGCTTACCCGTATTTATGGAGTAACATTTCCTAATCAAAAAGAATTGGAGGAGTATGTTGCTTTACTGGAAGAAGCCAAAAAACGTGACCATCGTAAGTTAGGAAAGGAGTTAGGCATTTTTACTTTTGATGATAATGTAGGACCTGGCTTGCCTTTATGGTTGCCCAATGGAACCATCGTTATTGAAGAACTGGAAAAACTGGCTAAAGAAACAGAAAAAGCGGCTGGATATAAAAGAGTGGTTACTCCCAATATTGCAAAAGAAAGCATGTACTTAACCAGCGGGCATTTACCTTATTATGCAGATAGTATGTTTCCGCCAATGGAAATGGATGGCGAAAAATATTATTTAAAGCCGATGAACTGCCCCCATCATCATAAAATATTTGATGCAGAGCATAAGAGCTATAAAGATTTGCCTTACCGTATTGCTGAATATGGCACTTGCTACCGTTATGAACAAAGCGGTGAATTATTTGGTTTGATGAGGGTACGTTGCCTACACATGAACGATGCACATATTTACTGCAGCAAAGAACAATTTGCACAGGAATTTATGGCCGTTAATGATATGTATATCAAGTACTTCAAAATATTTGGTGTAGATAAATATGTAATGCGCCTGAGTCTGCACAGCCCCGAAAAATTAGGGCAAAAATATGTGAATGAACCAGCGCTTTGGAAAGAAACTGAGGATATGGTTCGCAAGGTGTTGATAGAAACAAATACGCCATTTGTTGAGGTTCAGGACGAAGCGGCATTTTATGGCCCGAAGATTGACGTGCAGATTTGGAGCGCTATTGGTAAAGAATTTACACTGGCTACCAACCAGGTTGATTTTGCTCAGGGCCTCAGCTTTAAATTAAGTTTTACCAATAAGGATAATAACCCAGAAGTGCCATTGATCATTCACCGTGCGCCTTTAGGTACACATGAACGTTTCATTGGATTTTTGCTGGAACATTTTGCCGGAAAATTCCCAGCATGGCTGGCGCCTTTGCAGGTAAAGATTTTACCCATAAGCGATAAATTTATGGATTACGCAAATACTATTTTGCAAAAGCTAAAAAATGCTGATATTCGTGCAGAGATTGACGATCGTAATGAAAAGATTGGTAAAAAGATTCGTGATACTGAATTGTCAAGAGTGCCGTACATGTTAGTTATAGGTGAGAAAGAAATGAATGAAGGCAAGGCTTCTATCCGCAGACAAGGTGTAGGAGATTTGGGCGCAAAGGATGTTACAGAATTTATAACAGAAATTTCAACAGAAATAAAAGAGCGTTCTTAGTAGGTTGAAAATTTTTTTTCGACTTGCGGGAATAAAAACGAAATGGTAATTTCGTTTGAACAAACAAAATTGTAAACTAAAAATTGTAAATGGCATTTCCACCAAGACCGCCCAGGGGAGCGTTTAATCCCCGGTTTAAAAAAGAACAACAACAGGAGCATCGTACCAATCACATGATTAAAGTACCTGAGGTACGTTTAGTGGGTGATAATGTAGAACCAGGCATTTATGCAACTGCCGAAGCTGCAAAAATTGCAAAGGAACAAGACCTTGACCTGGTAGAGATTTCTCCGGGAGCAAATCCGCCGGTTTGTAAGATCATCGATTACAACAAATTTTTGTACGAAGAGAAAAAGAAAAAGAAAGAGCAAAAAGCAAAAAGCAAGACCAGTGAAGTAAAAGAAATTCGCTTTACTCCTAATACCGACGACCACGATTTTGAATTTAAAGTAAAACACGCCGAAAAGTTTTTGAAAGACGGCGATAAAGTAAAAGCGCACGTACAATTTAAAGGCCGTGCCATTATGTTTAAAGAACGTGGAGAATTATTGCTGTTGAAATTTGCTGATAGCTTGAAAGAAGTAGGCCAATTGGAAGGTTTGCCTAAAATGGAAGGTAAAAGAATGTTGGTGATGTTTGCACCTAAAGTGCTCAAGAAAAAAACAGGTTCTGAATTGGGTAAATTACATAAAGACCCGGTTCCGGCTCCGGCAACTGAAGCACCAGCGGAAGACAGCGCAAGCTAATCTTAGATTTTTAAGTTATCCTGATGGTAATTAAATAATAAAATAAAGGGAAGCACCGCTTCCCTTTATTATTTTTGGAAAATGATACTAAGTTTTTAGAAATGACTGCAATTAAGCCAAATCTAAAACCTGCAATCTAAAATCTACAATAGTTGGAAACGATAAGTTTAAACAAATACATAAGCGAAACTGGTTTTTGCAGCCGCAGGGAAGCAGATAAATATATTGAGCAATGTCGTGTAACCATTAACGGTAAAGAAGCGCATAAAGGAAACCGTGTTGGTGAAAATGATGAAGTGCTGGTAGATGGCGAACCTATTAAGAAGAAGAAAAAGCAAAGCCCTGTTTATATTTTATTGAACAAGCCCAAAGGAGTAACTTGTACAACTGATTTGAAAGATAAAACCAACATCATTGATTTTATCAATTTTAAAACCCGCATTTTTCCAATAGGAAGATTGGATAAGAGGAGCGAAGGGCTTATCTTTTTAACCAATGATGGCGATATTGTAAATAAAATCTTACGTGCTGGTAATAAACACGAAAAAGAATATATTGTAACGGTTGACCAACCCGTCACCACTGACTTTATCAATAAAATGCGTAATGGTGTAAAGATATTAGGCACAGTAACGCAACCTTGTTTTGTAAAACAGGAAGGGCCGAATCGATTTAAGATTATACTTATACAGGGACTTAATCGTCAGATACGCCGTATGTGCGAAGTATTAGGCTATAATGTGCAAGCTTTAGTAAGAGTTCGAATAATGAATATTACATTGGCAGGATTACCATCTGGTAAATGGCGCTACTTTACTCCAGAAGAAATAACTGTTGTAAACAACATGGTAGCCAATTCCAGTAAAACTGCGGATGGTAATGAAGGTATGGATGAGTAGTGTGTATTTGGAACGCCGAAATTGTATTTCGGCACAATTAATCGAAATGTAATTTCGATTTACTAAGTAAGCCGAAATTTTTATTTCAGCTTAAACCATCTAAACAATTTCGATGTACATTTAATACATGAAATCAACTATTGCGCTTTTACTATTTTTCTTTACACTTAATCTTTCTGCTCAGACGCAAGTTGCCCAGACTCCACCAATGGGCTGGAACAGTTACAACTGCTATGGCTCTGCTGTGCATGAAGATGAAGTAAAAGCAAATGCGGATTATGTAGCCAAAAACTTAAAGCAATACGGCTGGCAATATATTGTGGTAGACTTTTTATGGAGTTATGATAATCCTCCGGGTAGCAATATTGGTAATCCTTATCAAAAAAATTTACAGGATGGTTCTTTAGTACCATGGCTAAGCATGGATGAATGGGGAAGGCTAACACCGCAGGTAAATAAATTTCCTTCTGCATTTAAGGCAAATGGATTTAAGCCTTTATCAGATTATGTACATTCTCTTGGATTAAAATTTGGCATTCATGTAATGCGTGGCATACCACGACAAGCCGTGTGGGCAAAAAGCCCAGTACTAAACACCAATGGCATTACTGCAGATATGATTGCCGATACTGCTTCTAAATGCACCTGGATGAATCACATGTATGGGCTAAACATGAACAAACCTGGCGCACAAGAATACTTAAATTCAATCTTAAAACTATACGCTTCCTGGGATGTTGATTTTATAAAAGTGGATGATATTGCACGGCCTTACAGCAATGCAGAAATTGAAGGCTATAAAAAAGCGATTGATAATTGTGGCAGGCCGATAGTATTGAGTTTATCACCTGGCGCTACGCCTGTTGCACAAGCTGCACATGCCACACATTACAGCAACATGTGGCGTATGGCTGATGATTTTTGGGATAACTGGAAAGAGATATTGCAGATGATGAATTTTGCCAAACAATGGGAAGGTGTTGGCGGCCCCGGCCACTGGCCCGACTGTGACATGCTCCAGATCGGTAAACTGAGCAAACGTGGCCCTGTAGGCAAGGAGCGCTACAGCCGCTTTACTGATGATGAATTATATACGCACATGAATTTTTGGTGCATCTATCAATCGCCATTAATGATTGGCGGCAACCTGCCAGAGAACAGGGAGCTGGAACTGAAATTATTTTCCAATGAAGAAGTGTTAAAGGTAAACCAGCAAGGCGAACATCCAAGGCAATTGTATAAAACTGATAGCGCAGCTGTTTGGATATCCAATACAAAAGGCAGTACGGCTATTTATGTAGCATTGTTCAATATCGGGAATAATGAAGCACCAGTAAAAGTTGACCTTACGCAGTTAGGCTTAAAAGGAAAAATGACGATAAGGGATTTGTGGATGAAAAAAGATGTGGGTACTTTTAAATCAGTGTATACGCAAACGTTAAATGGCCATGCAAGTGTATTGTTGAAAGTTTCGGTACAATAATATAACCTGTATTTGGTACGCTGAAATCCCCTTCCGGTATATTAATCGAAATACAATTTTGATGTTCTAAATTCCCCGGCGCATTTCAATCATATGTTTTTTAAAACCTGTTTTTTCATAAGCTTTAAAAGCCGACTCGTTATTATAATAAACATCTAGCCTTTGTTCGGTGATGTTTTTTTCAACGCACCATTTTGTAAGTTCATCCATTATCTTTTTGTTTACGCCTTTGCCCCGGTGCTCAGGTACCACATACATAAAACCTAAATAGGCATGTTGCAGATGCCGCACATATGGTTTTGCATTTTCAATTCTTGCATAGCCGCTACCGATTAATGTATTGTTTATTGTTGCAACAAGAAGTTCAACTTCTTCGGACGTAATCATCTTTTCAATATCATAATAATTAATAGGATGATGTTTTAAAGTAAGGTCAAACGGGCGTTCAGTTGCAATTACGCCTTGTTCGAATATAAGCAATACAGGCATATCACTTAATACTGCTTTTCTTATAGTTATTTCTTCCATATAGCGGCAAAGTTATTTTCAAAAATAAACTATTTGAAATTTCCACAATAGGGTTGCCAACCTTTTGCAATACCAGCTGAAATGAAATACTTTAAGAAAGGTTGGCAACCCTTGCAAAGCCTTCAACAAAATATTAACAAATTGGAAATTGTATTTTTTAAACCTACTTCACCAGCACAGGTCTATTATACAAGAACAAAAATTTAAAAAAAATTACTAACCAATTAAAAATGTCAATCATGAAACAATTCTTCTCAATCAAATTAAGTAAAGCTGAAGCAATCGCTTTTGTAGTTATTATGGCCTGGATAATCGCTTCGATATTTGTTCCACTGCCTGCTACTAACTCATTAGGCATGTAATCAAAAAAATAATCATTAACCGATAAAAATATTAATCATGAAACAATTCTTCTCTATAAAAATAAGCAAAGCTGAAACAATCGCTTTTGTAGTTATAATGGCCTGGATAATCGCCTCAATATTTGTTCCATTGCCAGTCACCAACTCGTTAGGTATGTAATAAAATAGTTTTTACTTGACCAGCGTTTCATACAACAGGCTTTAGCAATAAAGCCTGCTTTTTTATTTTAGTTGATGCAAAGTGGTAGGTAAAAAACACTGCACCTGCCCAATCACTAACCTTAATAACAAAATACATAAAACGGCATAATTTTATGATATTGAACCGAATATACCGCCTAAAAGGGCAATTTTTGCTGAATACCCGAAGCTAAGTAACCAGCTAACGTTTGCCTGATCTTCAGTTTGGGTAAAAAATCTTAAATCGGCAATCCTAAATTCAAAATTTCTTCCTACCTTTGCCGACCGAAAAAGAAAAGTTCTCTTTATTCGACATTTCCCACAAGGTTCAAAAAGTTCTCGAAATTTCGAGGCACCAGCAGGGAGTAACTAAAAACAAGTTATACAATGCCAAAGGTTAAAACCAACAGCAGCGCTAAAAAGCGCTTTAAAGTTACCGGTTCCGGTAAAATCACTTTCCAAAAAGCTTTCAAACGCCACATTCTTACAAAAAAATCTACCAAACGCAAACGTAATATGCGTATGGATGGAGTAGTTGCAGATGCAAACCTGCATTTTGTAAAAAGACTATTGGGAATGAAATAACCTAAAAGCTAATTGCCAATAGCTATTAGCAAATCAAACTATTAACTTTAAAAAAATTAGAATATGCCACGTTCAGTAAATGCAGTAGCCAGCAGGGCCCGCCGCAAAAGGATTTTAAAAGCAGCAAAAGGTTTTTACGGTAAACGTAAAAATGTATACACCGTTGCCAAAAATGTTTTAGAAAAAGGACAAACCTACGCTTATGTAGGCCGTAAAATTAAGAAAAGAGATTACCGCAGTTTGTGGATCGCTCGTATCAATGCCGCAGTAAGGGCAGAAGGCATCACTTACAGTGAATTTATCCATAAATTAGCAAGCAAAAATATTGAGTTGAACCGTAAAGTTTTGGCAGATTTGGCCATGAACGAACCGGAAACATTTAAAAAATTGGTTGATTCAGTAAAATAATACTGGCTTAACAATTTATTAAAAACGCCTCCTTTAATTGGGGCGTTTTTTTATGTGTAAATATTTTTCAATCAAGTACATTTGTAAAAAGTTTTACTAATCCCAATCAAGAAACTACGTAAATGGATAATACTTACAACGACCTTGTTCATCAAACCTTCAACTTTCCACAAGAAGACTTTAAAGTAAAGAACGAGTATTTACAATACAACGACCTGGATATAAAAGCGCTGATTGACAAATACGGTACGCCTTTAAAACTAACTTATCTACCCAAAATTGGTAAGCAGATCAACAAGGCAAAAACCATGTTTGCCAATGCTTTTAAAAGGCATAAGTACGAAGGAAAATACAACTATTGCTATTGCACCAAAAGTTCTCACTTTTCATTTATAGTAGAAGAAGCATTAAAGAATGATATTCATTTAGAAACATCTTATGCTTATGATATAGACATTGTAAAAAAACTATACGCCAAAAAGAAGATCAATAAAGATACTTTCATCATTTGCAATGGCTACAAGCAAAAGCCTTATACCAGCCGCATTGCAGGTTTACTAAACAGCGGGTTTAAAAATGTAATTCCTGTGTTGGATAATGTAGAAGAATTGAGGGCTTATATCAAATCGGTAAAAGTGCCTTTTAATTTAGGCATACGTGTGGCAGCAGATGAAGAACCTAACTTTCCATTCTATACCTCACGGTTAGGCATAAGGGCAAAAGATATTTTAGAATTTTATGTAGATAAAATTGAAGGTAATGAACATCGTTTTCAATTGAAGATGCTGCACATCTTTTTAAATAAAGGTATTAAAGATGATATCTATTACTGGAGTGAACTGAATAAAGTGATTAACCTGTATTGCCAGTTAAAAAAGATTTGTCCCGAATTGGACTCAATCAATATCGGTGGCGGTTTCCCTATCAAGCATTCTTTGGGTTTTGAGTACGATTATCAATTTATGATCAATGAAATCGTACGCAACATTAAAGTGGCCTGCAAAAAAAGCAAAGTACCCATGCCGCATATCTTTACAGAATTTGGCAGCTATACAGTAGGTGAGAGCATGGCGCATATTTACAGCGTTATTGGCGAAAAGAACCAGAATGATAAAGAAACCTGGTATATGATAGATTCCTCTTTCATTACTACTTTGCCGGATACCTGGGGTATTGGCGAAAAATTCTTAATGCTGCCCATTAATAAATGGGATAATGAATATCATCGTGTGGTGCTGGGCGGTATTACCTGCGACAGCCACGATTACTATGACAGTGAAGAACATATCAATGAAGTGTTTTTACCCAAAGTAGGCAGTGGTGAGCCGTTGTATGTCGGATTCTTTCATACCGGGGCATACCAGGATCAGATCAGCGGCTATGGTGGTATAAAGCATTGCCTTATTCCTTCGCCAAAGCATATAATTGTAGGGTACGATAAAAATGGTAAACTGGTAGATTGGGTTTATGCCAAGGAGCAAACGGCACAAAGCATGTTGAAGATACTGGGGTATAAATAAAAATAAGCCTACGAGACTGGTTCCTGCTGGTAGACTTATTGTTATGAAAGCGTTTTTTGTCGCTTCAATATAGTTAACGTAGGGTTGGGGAAAATATTATGTGCTACTGGTGTGCGTAGCTATCACTATTTTCTTTACGATGTAGCTTTGCCATCTTTTTTGCCAATTTTTTATTGGGGCTTGCACCTGCAACATACTTTTCATCCAGGTAATATTTACCATCGCTCTGGCGCCAGTAACGGTAACCATCTTTATCATCGTAATACATTTCTCCATCCTTTGTAGTCTTTGCCTGTTCATCCGCAATAGTGATTACCTGTGGAGGTGTATATCTTGCTTCTCTTGGTTTTGCACTTTCATATTTATCGTCTGTAGTACTGGCGTTATTTCCCGGAATTTCTTTTTGGCTGCAACTTGTAAATAGCACAACCAATAATAATACAGGTAGCCATTGGTGTAATTTGTGTTTGTTCATGCATAGTTGGGTTATATATTTACATAGCAATAATTTATCCAAAAATTACAAATCAAATATTTATGAAACAGTTTTTATTTTTTTTAACTTTTATTGTACTAACAGTTACGGGCAACGCCCAAACAGCAACCGATTCCATTAAGATAACCATCGGTAAATTATTTGATGGCATGAAAAACAGTGATGCTGCATTATTGAAAGCAGCTTTTGCAGATAACGCCATCTTACAAACCATTACAAAAGATAAAGCAGGAAAAACAATCATTGAAAACGACAGGGTAGAAGAGTTTGCCGACATAATAAGTAAAATGCCAAAGGGCGATGGCGATGAACGCATCACTTACGATGTGATAAAAATAGATGGCCCTTTGGCAATTGTATGGGCACCCTATAAATTTTACTATAAAGGCGTTTTCAGCCATTGCGGTATTGATTCTTTTCAATTGGTACGCATAAACGGCGTATGGAAAATTCAGTATTTGATTGATACGAGAAGAAAGGATAATTGCCTTTAGGGACATGCCTGTGGCGTGTGCCTCGTCCTCGTCTCTGACGAGGATCTTTTGGTTGTAAGTCTTTGACTTACAACTTTGGGACAAAGTCTCAAAACCAATGCATCCTCGTCAGAGATGAGGATGAGCCCAGAATTCGCTACAGGCGAATTGCTACAAAAACAGCATGTTAAGGACAATATTTTGTATATATATCCGTTTCAAATACAAACCCTCCAATTATGAAAACACTATTACCCTCTTTAAAGGCTGCGACCTGCCTTTTATTGATCCTAAACTCCTGTACATCAAGTAAAAACACATTACAAACCACACTAGCACCAACAATAAATCCAAGAAGCGAAGTTGCTTGTTTTGTAGAAATGAATGATGGCACCATCAAAAATTTTAACAGCTTGAAATTGGTTACCGGCGTTTTTAAAACCCCACATTTATTGGCAGATGACAGTGTTTTTATTACTGCTGATCAAATCAAAGTATATCAGAACAAAGAGCATTATGCTGTTTCTCAAAAAGAATTTACAGTTTCTAAGATGAGTTATGTAGCTGTAGACGCATTACCTGGCTTTGCAGTAAGAGTTGCCAAAGGCAAACTGAATGTTTACGCACTGAAATTTTATAATGGACATAATACTACCGAAAAATTCTTTTTACAAAATGGTGAAGACGGCCCAATTGTAGCTTACACGCCTGAATTGATGAAAGAAATGATAAAAGATAATACCGAAGCCTTAACCTTCTTTGGTGGTAAGAATAAAGATAACACCTTACCCAAAAAAATATTGGGTACTGCCGATCTTTATAATAATCCCCGGGACGTTTCAAAAAACTAACTACTCTTTATGGAAGCCGGCTTAATGCCGGCTTTTTTATTTCTTCCAAATAATAACTAATTTGCCTGCTATGAAAAAACTCGTTGCCATCATAGCCTGCAGTATCTTTTTATTTTCCTGCAACAGCAATAAAAACCCACAGATACAGATCATCACCAATATAGGATATATTAACGCAGAACTGTACCCCGACAAAGCACCTGTTACCGTAAAAGCATTTTTATCTTATGTAGATTCAGGATTGTACAAAAACAGTTCTTTTTATAGGGTTTTGATGGTAGAGTCTATGGCGAGTGACCTTAACAGTGGTGTGATACAAGGTGGCATTTGGCAAAGCGATAATAAGAGGGCAGTAGCATTGCCGGGCATACCACACGAATCACCCAAACAAACAGGTTTATCACATACTTCGGGTACACTATCGTTAGCAAGGACTACACCTGGTACTGCTAACTCAGAATTTTTTATTTGTATTGGCGATCAAACAGGCTACGATAGCAGTAAAAACTTTAATCCTGATGGATTGGGTTTTGCTGCTTTTGGAAGAGTGACAAGAGGAATGGACATTGTACGCCAGATACAAAGCCAGCCAGCTGATGGGCAGCTATTTACCAAGCCGATTGTGATACTGGATATTAAGCGGCTGTGACAAATTAATAATTATTAATTATTAATTTGAAAGCATCGCCAATAAAAAAAGGGTTCCGTGATAATAGAACCCATGATAATTTTAAGCAGCCCCTAAATAATTACATAGTAACCAATGCTACTAAAGCTAAAAAGCTATAGAAAGCGGCAATAATTCCAATGGCTGCGAAAGTGTCTGCAACAACAGGAGTGTAAATCTTTTTCATTTCTTACGGTTTTAATTGTTTTAAGAATTAATTACAAAAACCCGTTTTCCTGGAGGTTCGGAATAAGAAATCAACTTAAAAAAAGATACTACTTTAGGGGAGGTTGGCTATGATAGGCATTGAATCGTTGTCATAAAATTACTACTAATATTGACAATTGCAAACATTTTAACCACTTTTTTAGCTAAAAAGCAATACAGTAGCGTAATACAGCCGTTTTTAAACTGTTTTTTGCCCAAATAAAGTACTTTTTTAAAACTTAAAATGCTATAATTTCGTTTGTTTATGGCAATGAACACCTCAATAACCCAATTTATTGACTCTGGGCTTTTGGAATTATATGTTTCCGGTACTACCACAGCTGCCGAAACTGCCGAAGTTGAGCAAATGGCTGCTGCACACCCCGAAGTGGCTGCAGCATTGGATGCTATTGCCCAGGTTGTTCAGGGTTATGCTCAGGCACACGCCGTTGAACCCAACCCTACCATCAAGCCTTTTTTAATGGCTACAATCGACTACACCACCAGGTTACAACAGGGCGAGCCAATGACTTTTCCGCCTGAATTACACGCTGGTTCTACCATTGCCGATTACTACGAGTGGTTAAACAGGGCTGATATGAAAGCACCTGGCAATATTCCTGATATGCACGCCAAGATTATTGGCTACACCCCACAAATGACCACAGCCATCGTATGGATAAAAGAAATGGCACCACAGGAAGTACACGATAACGAGATAGAAAAGTTTTTGATTGTGGAAGGTACCTGCGATATTATTATTGGCGATACTGTACACCAATTAAAGGCAGGGGATGTACTGCAAATTCCATTGTACGAACATCATGTGGTAAAGGTAACGTCGATGATTACCTGTAAAGTTATTTTGCAAAGGGTAGCGGCTTAATGAATGATTAAAATAGTGTTTTTACAACCATAATTTAACATTGCCAAATATTTTGCTGCTAATATTCCTTCAATTGTTGTTTTGTAACTATCCATTCTTCATTAGTAATATAATATAATTTAGGCGCAATCAGGTTAAACCCTGGGCGTTATTTAGCTTTAAAAAATGCCATTGTTTTTTCTTGTGGATTAATTTTTACATAGCCACCCCTCACGGTTACCAATACATTTTTTTCATCTAATACCACTACCGAGGATGGATAAAGCCCTTGCCAAAATAAATCAGTGAAAATAATTTTTTTCTTTAAAGTTTTGTTCAGTGTATAAAAGCCTTTGTCGGTTGCCAGGTAAATTACATCCTTATCAATAGCCATTGCACAAGGGGCTTCATCAAGAGTAACAGATTTTGAAATGTAAAAAGAATCCTGTTTATAGCTCAGCGAAACAATAGAACCAAAATTTAAACCCATGTGTGCAAGTCCCCCCATAATGTAAATAGAATCATTAAAGGAAAATATAAATTGCACATTGCCACTTAGAAAAAGCGAAGCATTTTTAAGTGTTTTGTGTATGGGATTATTTATAGGAACCTCTAAACCATCTGACCATCTGGGTTGAATATCTTTAGCATGTTTACCGTTGATAAAAATATCTTTTGTTGAGTCTGCCGGTTTATAATATAGGCCGCCACCAAATTCACCCATATTTACGCCAATTAATTTGCCATTTGGCAGATTATATTGAATATAAGGGTTGTATTTATTTTTGGAGATTTCTAATTTACCTAAGGTTAGAGAAAATATAAATTCCTTATCAGTAGCTTTATTAAAAATAAACCAATCTTTATCACCCGATTTTGGTATTGCACATGCTTCAAAATCATTCAAAGAATAAGTTTGACTAAAACATAAAGAGAACTTGAATGATATTATAAAAATAAAAAGCAGTTTCACATGTTGCTTCTTTTTAGATATCAGCTGCTAATTCTTTTTGCAGCTAATAACCCTGTTAAATTTTCCTTTACGGTTGACCATTCTTCTTCAATCACACTATAAAACGCTGAGTTTCGCCTTGTCTTATTATCCCTAATCATTTCATTGCGTAAAATCCCTTCAAACTGCCCACCAATTTTTTCAATTGCTTTTCTTGAACGCATATTATTTTCGTCTGTTTTCAATTGTACCCTAACGGTACCTAATACTTCAAAACAATGCTCCAATAATAAGAGTTTACATTCTAAGTTTACAGTTGTAGCCCAATAATCGGGATGCAACCAGGTTAAACCTATTTCTAATTTTTTGTGGTGTTCCTGAATATCTAAAAAGCAGGTGCTGCCAATAATTTTATTATCGGTCTTGTGGTAAATTACAAATGGAAATTGAACACCTTTTTCTCTTTGCAGGCTAACATTATGATAAATCATTAGCAACAGGCTACCATCGGTGCCATCAAAAAGATAAAATTCCCATATCCGTTTGTCTTTTGCTAATGCTTCCAATTCGGGTAAATGGCCCTGTTCTAATGGAATTAATTGCACCGTTTCACCTTCTAAAATAGTTGGATAATTTACCCAATTCATTATTTTGATTTGTCAATTTTTTTATTTGAATTATTATCCATTGCCAGCGAACGAGTATTTATATCCCCAAACTCCACCCATCCCTATAAGTCCTCTTCACAAACTGATTAGCTTCATCAAAATTGGTAATCTTCATATTGCCGCCGTCCCACAATAATTTTATTCCCCTGCCAGGGTAATCAAAGTTTTTAGGGTTATCAGCACGGGGGTGCCTGATATCATAGCTTCTTATAGCTAAGTTGCCCATTAATACGGTTTCGGTTAGTGGCCCGGCAATACTAAATGGAGAGCTGAGGTTTTTGGCTTCTTTGCTGTTTACACCGGCAATGCAAGCTTCCACCCATTGCCTGTAGTGGCCACCAGCGCCACCGGCTACACGAGCAATGGTAACAGGTGTATGAACTTCCTTGTTGCGGCTCAGTGGCAGCAGCCTTGGCTTTTCGCCATAAGTGTCGCACATCATTTTACCTTTGGTGCCAACAAATATTACACCGTTGCCGCCATCCCCCATAATTTCGTTAGGGGCAAGTTCGTCTGGGCGTTCGGGTTGTATTCCGCCATCCATCCAGTGCATGGTGATATGTTCCCTGCCTTTTTCAAATTTTAAAGTAACATGCGAAGCCGCAGGGGCGCTTTCTGGAAAATATCCACGGCGGAACGGCCCGGTATAATAAGAACTTACAGAACAAGTTGCTTCGGTAGGGTAACCCAGGCCGAGTACACGAAAAGGCGCTTCTATTAAATGGCAGCCCATATCTCCAAGTGCACCAGTGCCATAGTCCCACCAGCCACGCCAGTTAAAGGGTGCTATATTTTCTACATAATCTTTTTGTGGTGCAGTGGTTAGCCAAAGGTTCCAGTCCAGGCCTTCGGGCACAGGTGCAGGAGTGGCGGGCCATGCAATACCTTGCGGCCATACAGGGCGGTCTGTCCAGATGTACACATCATGCACATGGCCAATTACATCGGCGTTGTACCATTCCATCAATTGCCTTACGCCGTCGCCGCTGCTGCCCTGGTTGCCCATTTGTGTTACCACTTTATGTTTAACTGCTGCTTCGGTAAGCATCCTGGCTTCGTAAATATCATGTGCCAATGGTTTTTGTACGTACACATGTTTGCCCAGTTGCATGGCAGCCATAGCCGCAACTGCATGTGTATGATCGGGCGTAGATACGGAAACAGCATCAAAATTTTTGTGCTCTTTTTCCAGCATCTCCCTAAAATCTTTATAATATTTTGCTTTGGGAAAACGCTCACGGCTGGTTTTAGCCTGGCGGTCGTCTACATCGCATAAGTAAGCAATATCTGCTTTGCCACTTTTGAAGAATTCATTTAAATCACCTTCACCTTTTCCACCTGCGCCAATGCCGGCAACAATCAGCCTGTCGCTGGGTGCAATAAAGCCGCGGCCCAATGCATGGCGTGGAATAATATAAAAACCTGCAGCAATTGCGGCACTGTTTTTAAGGAAATTACGGCGGGAATTGTTGGAGGAAAGAGCGTCTTTTTTTTTCATTGTGCAAGCTTTTTAGATAGGTTAGTATTTTAAAAATTTAATTTAAAGCAATTTTTTAGAACAGTGTTCTTTTTTAATTATTTTTTAATCATATTATTTTAAAGGGAAGACAAAATAAGTTACTTACTTTTACAAAAAATATCTGTTATGAAGCTTTTTGTAGCTGGCTTGCCTTACGACCTTGATGATGCAGAACTGGAAGAAATTTTTGAAAAATTTGGAAAAGTTGCATCGGCTAAAGTGGCCATTGATAAAGAAACAGGAAAAAGCCGCGGCTTTGGATTTGTTGACATGCCTGACCGCACCGAAGCAAAGGATGCGATGGATAGTTTAAATGAAATCTCTTTGGGTAAGAAACCTTTGGTGATAAAAGAAGCCGAAGAACGCAGTGGCCCTCCAAGTGGTGGCGGCAACCGTGGTGGCGGTGGAGGATACAATGGTGGAGGCGGTGGTTACCGTGGTGGTGGAAGTGGAGGTAGTGGCGGCGGATACAATGGCGGCGGAGGTGGCGGAGGATACCGTGGTGGCGGAAACAGCGGAGGTGGTGACAGGGATAGAAATCGTTATTAATCGTGTTTAGTACGCTGAAACTATATTTCAGTATTTTTATATAAAAAATTTAGGGCTGAAATGCGGTTTGCATTTCAGCCTATTTCATTACATACATAGTTGCCGAAATTAATTCGGCATACCATCAACCCAAATTATATGAGCGAAGTAAAATTGACACAGGGTGAAATTCACACCCAAAAAGGAGTTTTAAAATTTGAACTATACGATGATGATGCGCCTATTGCAGTAGCCAACTTTAAAAAACTGGTGAGCGAAGGTTTTTATAACGGCCTTACTTTTCACAGGGTAATACCCAATTTTATGGTGCAGGGCGGTTGCCCCAATGGTACCGGCAGCGGTGGCCCTGGCTATACCATCAAATGCGAACTGAATGGTTTAAAACAATACCACGACCGTGGCGTAATGAGCATGGCACACCGTGGATTGAATACCGGCGGTTCTCAATTTTTTATCTGCCATGAAAGAAATAATACCAAACATTTGGATGGTGTTCATACCTGCTTTGGAAAAATCATTGACGGACTTGATGTGATTGATGATATCAGGGGAGGGGATGTGATGGAGAAAGTGGTGCTGCTTTAAAGTTTACAGTTTTTAATTCAAGTTCTTAATTTTTAGTTCTTGGTTTGCGGGATTTAAAGTTTATCATTTTTATTTATCAATACAAAGGCCGGTTAATTTTAACCGGCCTTTGATATTTTATATGTAAATAGTTAGACTTAGTATTTCTATTATCAGCAAAACGCCAATAGCTAAAAACTAATGAACTAAAAACTTGTATTTTGTATTAAAGAATAATAACGCTGTTACTTCCACCAAATTCATTTGGCTGTTCGCTATCTGCTTCTGGTTCGTTAACCCATGTTGTTTCGTTGATCCTGTATTTAAACTGGTGCTGGGAGTTTTTTGGCAAAGACACATCGCAGGTAAAGCTGCCATCTTTTTTCTTGCTCATTATTACACTGTTTTCCCAATCGCTGTTTAAGCCTAAAACTTCTACAGTTTCAGCATCTTCAGCTGTAAACACAAATTTTACTTTACAGTAGTCTTTGGTTTTGAAATACGTTTTCTGGATCATTGTTTGTTTTCTTTTTAGTTAAAATAATTTGGTTTGATTAACATCATCAAATTCAATACCACTATTAATATTTTTGTATAGCAGGCTGAAAAATTGCCTCGTTAAAGCAGTACAGTGCTAAAGGCTTTACAGAAGAAAGCTTGTAAAACAGTGTACAGCGGTTAATACCGAAACTTTGAAAAGGTAACCCAATGGGTTTGGAGTTCATAATTTGGTAACATAGTACATTTTCACGCAAAGCTGCAAAGGAAATAAGACGCAAAGTAGTTCTTATGTCTTTCTTTGCATCTTTCCTGCTTTGGGTGAACCTCCCTAAAAAAGAAAAACTTATAAGCACCTCTCTCAGGGGCACTTATAAGTTCAGTTTTAGTTTACTTTAGTTTTTCTACAGGGAAATAAAGTTGTTGTCTTATAAATTAAAGAACAACCATATCATTTTCGCTAACAGTAGTAGTTTCTTGTAAGCTCGTAGAAGCAGAGAAAGTTTTGCTGTACACTTTGCTGCCTGCTACCAATTTAAAATTCAACTCCTGTCCGTCTTTCTTTTCAATTTTAAAGGTTTGAGTTTTTAGACCTGTTTTCCAGCTTTGAGAATACAATTCGCCTTCTGCTTTATCACTGATTTTTAACATAGTAAAGTTGCTGTTTGCAGCAATATCAACCTGAAAATAAAGATAGTCATCCTGGTTGCCGATGTACTTTACTGTAAGTGGTTCGTCAGCTACTGAAGTTGTTGCTGTTACTGTTTTTGCTTTAACAGAAGCGGTAGTCTGTGCTGTAGCAGTGGTTGCTAAAAAAGCTACTGCTAAAATTGCGGCGGTGATGTTTTTTAAATTTTTCATTTTGTTTTAATTTTAAAGGTTACTAATTAATATTTGTTTTAAAGGTGTTGCTATGTTTGTTGTATCAACTGTATCACGCAGTCAATCTGTCAAGAACTCCATTCATGTAATAAAGCTGATAGTCGTTAGAAACTTCGATATGGCAGGCAAACGGATAAGTGCTTAACGCAACTTTTAAAAGGAAGAAACAGTGTTCACAGGTCTTGTTTGTTGTATGCTGTGAGTTTATTTTTTAAGAGCACTGTTTAATTCTGATGCAAACATACAGCGTGTTTTGGTGCCCATTAAATCCATTTATATAACTTTTTATTACTCCAAAATTGTTAACGAAAACTTGAAACCCTTGCTGACAGGGCATTTTACAAAAAATGTTTAATTACACCCAACCCGTTTTTAGTCCTAAAAAAAGTAGGTTTTGGGTATAATGCATAAAATTTGACGTAAAATTTATACCAAATTATTGGTTATTTCAGCCTTAAAGTTTAATCACATTTTTTACACAATGCCCATTTGCCTTAGAGTAAGTTCACATTATATAGTACTTTTAAAAAAATATTCCCTAACAATGTTGCCTTATTCTAACCTTACAAGGTTCCTTTTAACAGGAACAATATTTTCATTGGGTACTTTATTCGTATCTGCACAAAATAGTTTTAAACTGAAATATGATAATTCGGCAGTGTATGCTGGTATAGAAGTGGGTAGTAAAGGCGTAAAAATGAGTGTGCTTGAAATAGGGAAAAATGCACAAAAAACCGGCGCTTTTAATGTGTTAAAGGATACTTCTATTAACTCTGATTTTATTACATTTTCTCCAGCTACTTTTCAAAGTACACTTAATGCTATTACGGCTTTATACAAGTCTGCTACAAAAGACTATAATATTTCTGCCGAAAGTGTTTTTACCGTTATAAGCAGCGGTGTAAAAGTGCAGGCAGAAAAAGACAGCAAAGAATCGTGGGTGAAAAATCTGATTGACTCTTTTAAAGTGAGGATCAATGAGCCGCAAAAAGAAGTGCCCGTGGTAGATGTGGCACAGGAAGCTAAATTATCTCACCTGGGCATTGTGCCTGAATCAAGAAGGTACACCACTTTTTTAATTGACATA
>Ga0265327_10002156_pt1 | contig 21699 bp, 23 predicted proteins | sample 41621metaG_FD_202089 | JGI IMG/M metagenome (GOLD analysis project Ga0265327, IMG submission 202089) | Rhizosphere microbial communities from Carex aquatilis grown in University of Washington, Seatle, WA, United States - 4-16-21 metaG | ecosystem: Host-associated > Plants > Roots > Rhizosphere...
GTCGGCGCCTGAGGATTGCACGCGCGCCCGTACCGGCCCAGAAGCCACTTTCGGACGCCCGCCCGGGTTCGCAACCCGCCCGACGCAGCCACAATCGCCCATGGCCATCCGCTACGACATCACCCACACCACGATTTACCGCTACGCGACGCCGGTGAGCTTCGGCCTGCACCGGGTGATGTTCAGGCCGCGCGACAGCCACGACCTGCGCGTGCTCGCCACCGACCTGCAGGTGAGCCCCGATGCGCATGTGCGGATGATCCAGGACCCGCATTCCAACTCGATCGCGCTGGTGCAGCCGATGGGCGATGCCACCGAGCTGCGCATCGTCTGCTCGTTCACCATCGAGCATGTGCCGACCCCGCTGGACGAACTGGCGCTGGAGCCTTCCGCCGAGGTGCTGCCCTTCGCCTACTCGCTGCAGGAGCGGCTCGACCTCGAGCACTACCTGCGCCCCCACCACGACGATCCCGACGGCACGCTGATGCTGTGGGCGCACCAGTTCCTGCACACCGACAAGCCGAACAGCACGCGCGAGGTGCTGACCCGCATGAACGCGCACATCGGCCAGACGCTGACCTATGCCGCGCGCGACGAGGAAGGCACGCAGAGCCCGCTGCAGACCCTGGCGCTGGGCACCGGCAGTTGCCGCGACTACGCCCTGCTCATGATGGAGGCGGCGCGCCGGCTCGGCATCGCGACGCGCTTCGTCTCGGGCTATCTCTACGACGCGGCGCTCGATATCGGCAATGCCGAACCCGGCGAAGCCATCAGCGGCGCGGGCAGCACGCATGGCTGGCTGCAGGCCTACCTGCCCGGCGCCGGCTGGGTCGCCTTCGATCCGACCAACAACCTGATGGCGAGCGTGCAGCTCATCCGCGTCGGCGTGGCACGCGATCCGGCCCTGGCCGCGCCGATCTCCGGCAGCTGGTTCGGCGCCGCCGACGCCTACGAGGGGCTGGAAGCCAAGGTGCTGGTGCGGCGCCTGCCAGGCTGAATTTCCACCACCGGTGGATCGGCGTTTCGTGCAGGCAGCATGACGCCCTGATGAAAGGCCGAAGAAGCCGAAGCGGCACGACTTTCGTCGTGTTGCAGTGCACCATTGCCCGACTTCGGCGCTAGGATCGGGCCGACCCGAATCCGCGGCAGCCTTCGCGACAGCCGCATCGACGCGCCAGAGGAGGCCATCTTGAAAATGATTCCCATCGATCTCGCCCTGCAAGGAGGCGGCTCCCACGGCGCATTCACCTGGGGCGTGCTCGATCGCATGCTGGAAGAGCCCTCGGTGCGGCTCGATGGCATCTCGGGCACTTCCGCCGGCGCGATGAACGCGGCGGCGCTGGTCTCCGGCTATGCCGAAGGCGGCAGCGAAGGCGCGCGCGAATCGCTCGACCGCTTCTGGCGCGGCGTGTCGGACGCAGCCAAATACAGCCCATTCAAGCGCGGCCTGGTCGACATGATCACCGGCACCTGGAGCCTGGACAACTCGCCGGCCTTCGTGGCGGCCGACCTGATGACGCGCCTCTGGTCGCCCTACGACCTCAACCCGCGCGGCATGAATCCGCTGCGCGGCATCCTGGCCGACCTGATCGACTTCGATCGGCTCGCGGCCTCGCCGATCAAGCTTTTCGTCACCGCGACCAACGTGCGCACCGGCCGCGGGCGGGTGTTCCGCAATGCCGAGATGACGCCGGAGGTGCTGATGGCCTCGGCCTGCCTGCCGACCTTGTTCCACGCGGTCGAGATCGACGGCGATCCCTACTGGGACGGCGGCTATGCCGGCAACCCGACCATGACCCCGCTGATCCGCGAATGCCAGGCCAGCGACACCATCCTGGTGCAGATCAACCCGGTCGAGCGCCCCGGCACGCCGCGCACCGCCAGCGAGATCAACAACCGGCTCAACGAGCTGTCGTTCAATTCGCCGCTGCTGAAGGAACTGCGCATGATCGCGCTGCTGCACAAGGCGGCGGACCCAGGCCGTGGTGAGGGCGCCGCCTGGGCCCGCATGCGCATCCACCGCGTGTCGACGGATGCGATGCTCGAACTGGGCGCCTCCTCGAAGATGATTTCGGAGTGGCCCTTCCTGTGCAAGCTGCGCGACGAGGGACGCCGTTCGGCGCAGGCCTTCATCGATGCGCACAAGGGCGACATAGGCAAGCGCTCGACGCTCGACCTCGACGCCCTGCTGGAAGGGGTCTGAGCCATGGGACTGCTCGGCATCTTCGTCGGCCTGGGCCTGCTGATATGGCTCTCCTACCGCGGCTGGAGCGTTCTGGTGCTGGCGCCGCTGGCGGCGATCGTCGCCGCGCTCTTCGGCGGCGAGCCGCTGCTGGCCCACTGGACCCAGACCTTCATGGGTTCGGCCGCCACCTTCCTGGCGCAGTTCTTCCCGCTGTTCCTGCTCGGCGCGGTGTTCGGCAAGCTGATGGACGACAGCGGTTCGGTGCAGACCATTGCCGCCTTCATGACCGACACGCTCGGCCCCAAGCGGGCGATGCTGGCGGTGGTGCTGGCCGGCGCGCTGGTGACCTATGGCGGCGTCAGCCTCTTCGTCGCCTTCTTCGTGCTGGGGCCGATGGCGCAGGCGCTGTTCCGCGCCGCCAACATACCGGCGCGGCTGATGCCGGCGGCGATCGCGCTGGGCACCTCGACCTTCACCATGTCGGCCCTGCCCGGCACGCCGGCGATCCAGAACGCGATCCCGATGCCCTTCTTCGGCACCACGGCCTTCGCGGCGCCGGGCCTGGGGGTGATCGCCTCGGCCATCATGCTGGGCTTCGGCATGTGGTGGCTGCGCCGGGCCGAGGGCGCGGCGCGGCGCAAGGGCGAAGGCTACGGCGCGGTCACGGTCGACCCGCAGATCGAGGCGGCCGACGATCCGGTGGTGCGCGAGCGGGCCAGCACCGCCGGCAGCTTCGACCCGGCCGAGATCGGCCATGGCGAGCACGGCAGCGGCAAGCCCGGCGTGGTGGTGGCCTTCGCGCCGCTGATCGTGGTGGTGGTGGTCAACCTGCTGATGGCGCTGCTGGTGCTGCCGCGTCTCGACACCAGCTACCTGGCCGAGGAGCGCTTCGGCGCCATCGGCCTGGCCAACGTCGGCGGCGTCTGGGCGGTGCTGGTGGCGCTGGCCTGCGCGATCATGGTGCTGGTCGCGCTGAACTGGTCGCGCCTGCCATCGCTGCGCGCCACCATCGACGCGGGCGCCAACGCGGCTGTGCTGCCGGTGGTGTCGGTGGCCAGCCTGGTCGGCTTCGGCGCGGTGGTGGCGGCGATGCCGGCCTTCGAAGCCGTGCGCGACTGGGTCCTGGGCATCGGCGGCGGGCCGCTGGTGTCGCTGGCCCTGTCGACCAACATCCTGGCGGCGCTGACCGGCTCGGCCTCGGGTGGCCTGACGATCGCGCTCGACGCGCTGGGCTCGACCTACATGCAGCTGGCAGCCACCCTGAACATCGACCCGGCCCTGATGCACCGGGTGGCGGTCATCGGGGCCGGCACGCTCGACAGCCTGCCGCACAACGGCGCGGTGGTCACGCTGCTGGCGGTCTGCGGCTGCAAGCACGGCGAGAGCTACCTCGACATCGTGATGGTCGGCATCGTTGGAGCGCTGGTGGCGCTGGTCGCGGTGATCGTGCTGGGGTCGAGCTTCGGTTCGTTCTGAAGCGCCTTCAATTCGCCCAGCGCCGCTGGCTGCCCCAGGCCCGGGCGCCCGGGTGCGTCGCCAGGCAGCGCGCATAGCGGGCCTCGGCCTCGGCCCGCGCATCGCACAGGCGCATCAGCGCGTCGATGTCGGCCGGGCTGGGCGGTGGCGCATCTCCGCCGCACATCCAGTCGCCCAGCGCCTCGATCAGGGTCTGGCGCGCGATGGCGACCGCGAGCCGGCTGCGCAGCAGCTCGCCGTGCAGCTTCGCCAGGTCACCGCTCTTGGACCGATGCACCGCCCGCTCCAATCCCTGATTTCAGAAACTTAAGCATTACATTCTGAACTTAGAACTCCGGCGTGAAAGGGTCCATATGGCTTAGGCCCTATCCGGTCGGATCAGTGGCGGGCACCAACTTCCGCTCGCCAGCAAGCCAGCCCGGCCTTTCCTAGAATCGACCGGTCCGACGCCCTTTCGGCGGCGAACCCGGCGACATCGCTCGTCGTGCGCCTTATCCGGAATGACTGCCGAATCACCCGCCAACCCGCATGGGCGCTGGTGAATTTGCTTATCCGCATAAGGCGCGAACCAAAAAATAGTTTGCTTCCATAAGGCTCGCTTCTACATTCCCTCCCTCGCGATGGCGGGGCGTGTGACGCGCCGCCATCCAGCCAAGAAACACGATGTACCAATACACAGATTTCGACCGGCAGTTCGTGCACCTGCGCGCCGCCCAGTTCCGCGACCAGCTCGAGCGCTGGCAATCGGGCAAGCTCCCGGAGGACGAGTTCCGTCCGCTGCGCCTGCAGAACGGCTGGTACGTTCAACGCTACGCGCCGATGCTGCGCGTGGCCGTGCCCTACGGCGAGCTGTCGAGCCGCCAGCTGCGGGTGCTCGCGAAGATCGCGCGCGACTACGACGAGCCCGAGGCCGAGGTCTACAAGAACGCGCTCGCCACCCAGGGCAAGCTCGGCACCCACAAGCTGCCGACCCACTACGCCCACTTCACGACGCGGCAGAACGTCCAGTACAACTGGATCCCGCTCGCCAAGTCGGCCGACGTGATGGACCTGCTGGCCTCCGTCGACATGCATGGCATCCAGACCAGCGGCAACTGCATCCGCAACATCACCAGCGACGAGCGCGCCGGCGTGGCCGCCGACGAGATCGCCGACCCGCGGCCCTTCGCCGAGATCATGCGGCAGTGGAGCACGCTCCATCCCGAATTCGCCTTCCTGCCGCGCAAGTTCAAGATCGCGATCACCGGCGCCCGGGAAGACCGCGCCGCCACCGGATGGCACGACGTCGGGCTGCACCTGCTGAAGAACGAGCAGGGCGAGCTGGGCTTCCGGGTGCAGGTCGGCGGCGGCATGGGCCGCACGCCGATCATCGGCACCGTGCTGCGCGAGTTCCTGCCCTGGAACCAGATCATGAATTACCTCGAAGCGGTGATCCGGGTCTACAACCGCTACGGCCGGCGCGACAACATCTACAAGGCGCGCATCAAGATCCTGGTCAAGGCAGAGGGCCAGCGCTACATCGACGACGTCGAGGCCGAATACAAGCAGGTGATCGAGCACGACGGCGCGCCGCACACCATCACGCAGGCGGAGCTCGACCGCGTCAGCGCGTCCTTCGTGCCACCGCAGCTGGCGACCCGCGTGATCCGCAGCGCCGAGGACACCGATGCCGACCTGCGCACCGAGGCGGCGGACGACCCGATGTTCGCCCGCTGGCTGCAGCGCAACGTCGCGGCGCACAAGAACCCGGCGCTGCGCGCGGTCACGTTGTCCTTCAAGCGCCGCCTGCAGGCGCCCGGCGACGCCTCGGCCGATCAACTCGACACCGCAGCACGCCTGGCCGACCGCTTCAGCGCCGGCGAAGTGCGCGTGACGCACGACCAGAACCTGCTGCTGCCCTGGGTGCATGCGGAAGACCTGCATGCGCTGTGGCTGGCCGCGCGCGAGGCCGGCTTCGCCAGCGCCAACGTGCACCTGCTGACCGACATGATCGCCTGCCCCGGCGGCGACTTCTGCGCGCTGGCCAACGCGCGCTCGATCCCGATCGCCGAAGCCATCACCGAGCGCTACCAGGACCTCGACGAGCTCGACGACCTGGGCGAGATCGACCTCCACATCAGCGGCTGCATCAATTCCTGCGGCCACCATCACAGCGGTCATATCGGCATCCTCGGCGTCGACAAGGACGGCAAGGAGTGGTACCAGGTCACGTTGGGCGGCTCCGACGGATCGGCGCTGAGCGGAAGCCCCCAGGCCGGCAAGGCGGTCGGTCCGTCCTTCTCCGCGGCCGAGGTGCCGGACGTGATCGAAGCGGTGTTGACCGCCTACCGCGACCACCGCACCGCCGGCGAGACCTTCATCGATGCGCTGCGCCGCGTGGGCCACGAACCCTTCAAGGCCGCCGCCAACGGCGCGCGCTTCAAGGTGGAGGTGGCAGCATGAACCGCACCCTGCAACTGGTCGCCGCCGAGGACCATGTCGACAACGGCGACCCGAACGTGCTGCAGCTGGCCAACGATGCCGACCCGCTGGCCATCGAGGTCTGCCTGGACGGCGTCGAGCGCATCGACCTCGACTTCCCGAAATTCACCGACGGCCGTGCCTACAGCCAGGCCTTCCTGCTGCGCCGGCGCCTGGGCTTCAAGGGCGACCTGCGCGCCACCGGCGACGTGCTGATCGACCAGCTGGTGCAGATGCAGCGCATGGGCTTCTCGAGCGCGGTGCTGAAGGAAGGCGTGGACGCCTCGGCCGCGCAGCGGCAGTTCGATCGTTTCGCTGCCTTCTACCAGGGCGATGCGGTGCAGACCGCGCCCATGTTCACCCGCGCCTGATCGCCTTATTCGAAATTTCCAGAGCCCGTCAACCCACAGCCACCATGAGCATCGACCTCGCACGAATCAACGCCCAGTTCGGCCGGAATGCCGAAGGCCTGGTCGACTGGGCGACGGGCCTCGGACGCCCGGCCATCATCACCACCAACTTCCGGCCCTTCGAGGCGGTGATCCTGCACATGGTCACCCGCTCCAGGCCCGAGGTGCCGGTGGTCTGGATGGACAACGGCTACAACACCGAAGCCACCTACCGCTTTGCCGACGAACTCACCCGGCTGCTGAAGCTGGACCTGCGCATCTTCGTGCCGCGGCGCACGCGGGCGCACCGCGAGGCGGTCGACGGCCCCACGCCGGCGCTCGACGACCCGCGCCACGCCGCCTTCACCGAAGAGGTCAAGCTGGAGCCCTTCGCACGCGCCCTGCGCGAGATGGCGCCTCAGGTGTGGTTCACCGCGTTGCGGGCCACCGACACGGCGGTTCGCGCGCAGATGGACCCGGTCAGCATCAACCCCGATGGCCTCGTCAAGGTCGCGCCGCTTCTGCACTGGTCTTCCAGGGACCTGCACGAGTATTGCCAGCGGCACGGCCTGCCGAACAACTTCGACTACCTGGACCCGACCAAGGGCGAGGACAACCGCGAATGCGGCCTGCACCTCGCGCATTGACCATTGATTGAAAGCAACCGAGCCATTTCCCGAGCGCCCCAACCCATGAATGCCCGCACCGAACCCGAACTGCTGCTCGACGCCACGCGCACCCTGGCGCGGCTGTCCAACGCCCAACTCGATGCGCTGGAAGAAGAGACCATCTTCATCCTGCGCGAGGTCGCGGCTTCGTTCGAGCGCCCGGCCCTGCTGTTCTCCGGCGGCAAGGATTCGCTGGTGCTGCTGAAATGCGCCGAGAAGGCCTTCGGTGCCGGCCGCATTCCCTATCCGCTGCTGATGATCGACACCGGCCACAACTTCCCCGAAGTCACGGATTTCCGCGATGCGCGCGCGAAGGAACTGGGTGCCGAGCTGATCGTGCGCAACGTCGAGGATTCGATGAAGCGCGGCACCGTCCGCCTTGCGCATCCGGGCGAATCGCGCAACGTGCACCAGTCGGTGACGCTGCTCGAGGCGATCGAGGAATTCCGCTTCGACGCGCTGATCGGCGGCGCCCGCCGCGACGAGGAGAAGGCCCGCGCCAAGGAGCGCATCTTCTCGCACCGCGACAGCTTCGGCCAATGGCAGCCCAAGGACCAGCGGCCCGAGCTGTGGACGCTGTTCAACACCCGGCTGGCACCGGGCGAGCACTTCCGGGTGTTCCCGATCTCGAACTGGACCGAGCTCGACGTCTGGCAATACATCGAGCGCGAACGCATCGCCCTGCCCTCGATCTACTACACCCACAAGCGCGAAGTGGTCGAGCGCCGCGGGCTGCTGGTGCCGGTGACCGAGCTGACCCCGCCGCGCGACGGCGAGCAGGTCGAAGTGCGCGACGTGCGCTTCCGCACGGTCGGCGACATCACCTGCACCTGCCCGGTCGACAGCCTGGCCGCCGATGCGGCCGACGTGGTGATCGAGACCCTGGCTGCCGACGTCAGCGAACGTGGCGCGACGCGGATGGACGATAAGACATCCGATGCTTCCATGGAAAAGCGCAAGAAGGACGGGTACTTTTAGCTCGCCCCCCGGCCTTGCTCACTGCGCTTCGCTTCGTGTAGCTCGGACACCCCCCTACCGGGGGGCAACGCCTGCGGCCCGGCAAAGCCGGTTCCGCGGCGTTCCCCGCAACAGTGCCGTTTCTCAGGACAGATATGAACTCCACCCTCGCAGCCCCTTCCATCCAGCAAGCCGACACCGGCGCCGCATTGCGCTTCATCACCTGCGGCAGCGTGGATGACGGCAAGAGCACCTTGATCGGCCGGCTGCTGGTCGACAGCAAGACCGTGCTGCAGGACCAGCTGGCCGGCGTCCAGCGCGGCGGCGAGACCGACCTGGCGCTGCTGACCGACGGCCTCTCGGCCGAGCGCGAGCAGGGGATCACGATCGACGTGGCCTACCGCTACTTCTCGACCGCGCGGCGCAAGTTCGTGATCGGCGACGCGCCGGGGCACGAGCAGTACACGCGCAACATGGTCACCGCCGCCTCGAGCGCCGATGCCGCAGTGGTGCTGGTCGACGCCACCAAGCTGCCATGGGCCGCCGAATGCGGCGATGGCGAGGTGGTCAAGCGCGAGCTGCTGCCGCAGACCCGCCGCCATACGCTGCTGTGCCATCTGCTGCGGGTGCAGTCGATCGTCTTCGCGGTCAACAAGCTGGACGCGATGGACGACGCCGAGCTGGCCTTCGAACGCATCGCGGGCGCGCTCGCGGACTTCGCCGAGGCCGCCGGCGTGAAGGTGGCGGCGACGGTGCCGATCTCGGCGCTCGAGGGCTGGAACGTCGCCTCGCGCCATGCCGCCTGGGCCGGCTACCAGGGCCCCAGCCTGCTCGAGCTGCTCGAACAGCTGCCGGTCACCGCCCCCGACGAGGCCGTGCCCTTCGCCTTCCCGGTGCAATGGGTCGAGAAGTTCTCGGCCTCGGCCGATACCTCGCGCGGCCGGCGTGTCTTCTGGGGCCGTGTGGCCAGCGGCCGTGTCGAGCCGGGCGAACGCGTCACCGTGCTGCCGGGCAACCAGCATGCGACGGTGGCACAGGTGCTCGACCACACGCGCCGTCCCCAGGACGTGCACGCGGGCCACAGCGCCGGCATCGTGCTCGACCGCGAGCTGGACGTCTCGCGCGGCGACTGGCTGCTGGCGCCGGACGCCTTCGAGCCGGTGCGCGAAATCACCGCCACCGTGGCCTGGCTCGACGACGAGCCGCTGGCTGCCGGCCGCGTCTACTGGGCGCTGCAGGGCCATCGCTGGGTCAAGGCCAAGGTGTCGCGCATCGTCGACCGGCTCAACATCAACACGCTGGACGCCGAGCCTGCCGATCAGCTCGAAGCCAATGCCATCGGCGACGTCGTGCTGTCCCTGCAGCAGCCGTTGGCGGTGCTGCCCTTCAACGAGTCGCGCGCGCTAGGGTCGCTGATCCTGGTCGATACCGCCTCGCAGCGCACCTCGGCGGCCGTGCTGGTGCGGCCGGCAGGCACAAAGGCCTAAAATTCGGGGTTTTCCCGATTTCCTCTCCCGCCTTCAAAAGAACATGACCCACGTCGTTTCCGAATCCTGCATCCGCTGCAAATACACCGATTGCGTCGACGTCTGTCCGGTCGACTGCTTCCGTGAAGGGCCGAACATGCTGGTGATCGATCCCGACGAGTGCATCGATTGCGCGGTCTGCATCCCCGAGTGCCCGGTCAACGCCATCTACGCCGAGGAAGACCTGCCGGCCAACCAGATGGCCTTCATCAAGCTCAACGCCGAGCTGGCGCTGGCCGACGGCTGGAAGAGCATCACCAAGCGCAAGCCGGCGCTGCCCGATGCCGAGGAGTGGAAGGACAAGACCGACAAGATCGGGGAGTTGGTGCGCTGAGCACGACCCTCGATCCGATCGAGACCGATGCGCTGATCATCGGCGCGGGCCCGGTCGGGCTGTTCCAGGCCTTCCAGCTGGGCCTGCTCGAGATCTCCTGCCACATCGTCGATGCACTGCCGCGCGCCGGCGGCCAGTGCGTGGAGCTCTACGGCGACAAGCCCATCTACGACATCCCAGGCACCCCGTCGACCACCGGCCAGGGCCTGGTCGATTCGCTGCTGCGGCAGGTCGAGCCCTTCAAGCCCGTCTTCCACTTCGGCGACCAGGTCTCGACCCTGGCGCGCCAGGCCGATGGCCGGCTTCTGCTGGGCATGTCGCGCGGGGCCGGCTTCCTGGCCCGAACCGTCTTCATCGCAGCCGGCGTCGGCGCCTTCGTGCCCAAGCGCATCGCGCTGCCCGGCATCGAGGCCCTGGAAGGCACCCGGCTCTTCTATCACCCCGAGGCGCTGGAGCGCTTCGCAGGCCGCACGGTGATCGTCAACGGCGGCGACGATGCGGCGCTGCGATGCGCACTGGCGCTGGCGCCGCCGGCGGCCCAGGTGACGCTCCTGCATCGGCGCGACGCCTTCCAGGCCGACGAGGCACTGGTTGCCGCGTTGCGCGAACGCATCGCCGCGGGCGCCATCCGGCTGGTCATCGGCCAGCCCTCCGGTTTCGACACGACGCAGTTGCTGGTCGACACGCCCGAGGCGCATACCGTGGCGCTGCCCTTCGACGCCCTGATCGGCTGCCTGGGCATTTCGCCGAGGCTGGGGCCGATCGCCGACTGGGGACTCGAACTGCAACGCAAGCAGGTGCCGGTGGACACCGAGCAGTTCCGGACGCGCGAGCCGGGCGTCTTCGCGGTGGGCGACATCAACACCTATCCCGGCAAGAAGAAGCTGATCGTCTGCGGCTTCCATGAAGCCACCCTGGCGGCCTGGGGCGCGGCGGCGATCGTGTTCCCGGGCAAGGCGATGCCGCTCCAATACACGACCACCAGCACCCGCCTGCACGCGCTGCTGGGCGTTACCAGTGTGAATCGTGGCTGAAGCCCCTTGGACCTACGATAGCCCCCGATGCAGGCGCTGAATCTTTCCCTTTTCGAATGGCTGGCTGCCGGGCATTCGCCCGACTCGCCGCTGCTCTGGCTGGCTTCGCTGATCGCGGTGCGCTCGTCATGGCTCTGCGTGGCGATCGTCGCCTGGGTCGCCTGGCGCCGGCCGTCGCAACGCGCCTACCTGATGGCGACCCTGTTCGCGGTGGGTGCCGCGGCCCTGCTGGCCCATGCGCTGGCCGCGAAGATCAACATGCCGCGGCCCTTCGTCGTCGGCCTCAGCCCCTCTTACATCGACCACGGGGCGCGCGGCTCGATGCCGAGCGCGCATGCAACGGTGATGTTCACGCTGGCCCTGGTGCTGGGGCTGCGCGCGCCGCTGCGACTGGTGGCCTGGTGCATCTTCGCGATCGCATTGATCACCGGCTGGGCGCGGGTCTACGTGGGCGTGCATTTTCCGCTCGACGTGGCGGGCGGACTGCTGCTGGCGGTGGCGATCGGCGCCGTCTTCGCCGGGCTGCATGCGCTGGTGCGGCGCTTCGTGCAGCCGATGATCGCCCGCGAAGCCGCCCCCACCAGGGTTGTTGCGGAAGCGACCGATGCCGTGCCGACCGCGCCGATGCCCATCAGTGCGGCTACGCCTGAACCCCGGTCGACCCGGCCCGTCTGAGCCGGATCGCCGTGCGGCGCGCTCCGAGGCGCCGACGCGTCCTGGCGCGGCGCCCTAGAATGCAGCCTCGCTAGGGGTGTCGGCCTGTGACCGGGCCGACTGAGATCACACCCTTTGAACCTGGACCACCCGCTGCCTGCCGCAGCGGTGGCATGAGGTAATCCTCGCGCAGGGAAGCTGGTCCGGTGGCCGCCATGTCCTTTTCGACATGCCGGCCCGCTCACCGGCCTTGCTCTCCTGCCGGAGTCACTGCATGGGAGCAAGTGGATGACGAGCCAGAACGACAACGAGGCACTGACGCCGCTGCCGGACGCCCAGCGCGTCTTCGATTGGCACGACCACCTGGCGCTGTGGTTCAGCCTCGGCGTCGGGCTTTTGGTGATCCAGGTCGGCGCCTACCTGGTACCCGCGGTCGGCACCCGCGACGCGGTGCTGGCGATCGTGCTCGGCTCCTGCATCGGCGCCGGCCTGCTGGCCTGGACCGCGCGCCTGGGCTGCCAGAGCGGCCTGGCCAGCGCAGGCCTGATGAACGCCACCTACGGCAGCGCCTTCGCCCGGCTCCCGGTGCTGCTCAACATCGTGCAGCTGATCGGCTGGACCACTTTCGAGATCGTGATCATGCGCGACGGCACCCAGGCCATCGGGCAGAAGGCCTTCGGCTGGGCGCCCGGCGCCACGCTCGGCAGCCTGCTGACCACGCTGTTGTGGGGCGCGGTGCTGATGGCATTGCTGGCCGGTTCGATGGTCAGGCTGGTGCGCCGTTTCGTGACCCGCTTCGGGCTGCCGCTGGTGGTGCTGTCGCTGCTGTGGCTCAGCTGGCAATTCGCGGGGCGGCTGCAGGCGGCAGGGCTCGAGGCCTTCTGGTCGCGGGCCGGGGACGGCAGCATGGGCCTCTTCGGCGCACTCGACCTGGTGATCGCAATGCCGGTCTCGTGGTTGCCGCTGGTGGCCGACTATGCGCGCCATGGCAAGCGCAGCGCCGGCGGCCGCTTGGGCGGCGCCTTCGGCGGCACCTGGATCGGCTACCTGCTGGCCAACATCTGGTGCTATGCCCTCGGCGTGATGGTGGCCAGCGTGGCCGATGCCGGCACCGACCTGGTGGCGGCGCTGCTGTTGGCCCAGGGCGGCCTGATCGCGCTGGGCCTGATCCTGGTCGATGAACTGGACAACGCCTATGGCGACGTCTATTCGGGCTCCGTGTCGGCCCACAGCCTGCTGCCGCGCTGGAGCGTGCGCCGCTGGGGCCTGTTGCTGGCCGCGGCCTGCATCGGCTTCGCGCTGGTGCTGCCGATGCACACGCTGGAGCCCTTCCTGCTGCTGTTGAGCTCGGTCTTCGTGCCGCTCTACGGCGTGATCCTCGGGCGGCTCGGCATCGGCGGCCCGCCCTCCTTGAGCGCTCCGGACGCCTCAGGCGCGCCCGTGCGGCGCGTCGATCCGGCCGCCGCCGCGATCTGGATCGCCGGCATCGCCGCCTATCACCTGCTGGCGGCCTGGGCGCCGCAGTGGGGATCGGCGCTGCCGACTCTGGCGGCGACTTTCGTGCTGGCCTGGCTCACCCGGCCGGCGCGTGCAGACGCACGCTCGGAACTGGCGCAAACCCGTGGTTGAGGGGGCCATGCCCGGCGCCGATCCGGATGTCCGCGCCGGCCGCCATGGCGGCCACGACATAGGCGCGCGCCCGCTCGACCGCATGCGGCAGCGTATGGCCGAGCGCCAGGTTGGCCGCGATGGCCGAGGACAGCGTGCAGCCGGTGCCGTGCAGGTTGCGGCTGGCGATGCGCTGCGAGGCCAGTCGCAGCCGATCGCCGTCGGCCTGCGCCAGCAGGTCGACCACGTCGTCGCCCGGCAGGTGCCCGCCTTTCAGCAGCACCGCCTTGGCGCCGAGCGCGAGCAGCTCGCCGGCCGCGTCGTCGAGCGCATCGACGCCGTCGATGGCATGGCCGATCAAGAGCGCCGCTTCATCGAGATTCGGCGTCACGACCAGCGCGCGCGGAAACAGTTCGCGCACCAGCACCGACACCGTCTCGGCGGCGATCAGCCGGTCGCCGCTGGTCGCGACCATGACCGGATCGAGCACCACGTTGGGCAGCTTGTAGTGGTCGATGGCCCAGGCCACGACCTCGACCACCTCCGGCGCGTGCAGCATGCCGAGCTTGACCGCATCCACGCCGATGTCCTCGACCACCGCCTGGATCTGCGCCTTGAGGAAGGCCGGCGGCACGCCGTGGATGCCCGACACGCCCAGCGTGTTCTGCGCGGTCAGGGCGGTGATGGCCGTCATGCCGTAGCAGCCCAGGGCGGCGAAGGTCTTCAGGTCGGCCTGGATGCCGGCGCCGCCGCCGCTGTCGGAACCGGCGATCGAGAGCACGCGCGCGTAGCGGGAAAATGCTTGGGTCATGTCGAAAATTATCGGCCACGCGCCGGCTCGCGATGCCTGAGCTCCCGATGAACAGCGCGCCGGCCCTTCCCTTCCGCAGCGCCAGCGTGCTCGGCGCCGGCCTCATGGGCCGCCTGCTCGCGCTGGCGCTGGCGCAGCGCGGCTGCAGCGTCGAACTCCACGAAGCCGGCGGGCCCGATGCCGAGGGCGCGGCAGCCCGGGTCGCCGCCGCGATGCTCGCGCCGCTGGCCGAATCGGCAGTCGCGCCGCCCTCGGTGGTGCGAATGGGCCATCACGCGCTGGACCGCTGGCCGGCGCTGATCGCCACGCTCGCGGCGCCGGTCTTCTTCCAGCGCGAAGGCACGCTGGTGCTGTGGCATCGCCAGGATGCGGCCGAGGCCAGCCGCCTCGCTCGCGTGCTGGCGCACACCGGCGATGTCGTGCCCGAATTGCCGGCGATGCGCACGCTCGACGCGGCCGGCATCGAGGCCGCCGAGCCCGCGCTGGGCCGGCGCTTCGCGCAGGGCCTGCTGCTGCCCGGCGAGGGCCAGCTCGACAACCGCGGCCTGCTCGCCGCCCTGCTCGCGACCCTGCAATCGATGCCCCGGGTAAGGCTGCACTGGCAGTCGGCGAAGAGCCCGGACGAGTTCTCGCCCGGCCCCGACGAACGCGTGATCGACTGCCGCGGCCTCGGCGCGCGGCCGCAATGGAAGGCCTTGCGCGGCGTGCGCGGCGAGGTCATCCGCGTGCATGCGCCCGAGGTGACGTTGCGCCGTCCGACCCGGCTGGTGCATCCGCGCTACCCGCTCTACATCGCACCCAAGCCCGATGGCCTGTTCGTCATCGGCGCCACCGAGATCGAGTCCGAGGACATGTCGCCGCCCAGCGTGCGCTCGACCCTGGAACTGCTCAGCGCGGCCTATTCGGTGCACAGCGGCTTTGCGGAGGCGCGCATCGTCGAGAACGCGACCCAGTGCCGCCCGACCCTGCCCGACAACCTGCCGGCCATCCGCGAGACGGGCCCCGGCAAGCTGCAGATCAACGGCCTCTACCGCCACGGCTTCATGATCGCGCCGGCCATCCTCGACGTCGCAATCGAACTGCTGGCGACCGGCCGCTCGACCCTGGCCGAACGCTTCGGCCTCCTGAACGAACTGCAGCCGCCGCAGCCCGCAGTCCCCACATGAACGTCCTGATCAACGACAAGCCCTACACCCTGGCGCCAGGCGCCCGCCTGGCCGACGCGCTGCTGCTCATCGAAGCCAGGCCGCCCTATGCCACCGCGGTGAACCGGCAGTTCGTGCCGCGATCCAGCCACGCCACGCACGAGTTGCACGCGGGCGATCGAATCGAAGTGATCCGCCCGGTGACCGGCGGTTGATCCAGAGAAAGCGAGACAGACCATGACCCATCCTTCTTCGGCAGCAGCTCCGGCCACGCCATCGTCGTCCGCGGACGCCCTGGTGCTCTACGGCCAGTCCTTCCAGAGCCGCCTGCTGCTCGGCACCGCACGCTACCCGTCGCCGGACGTGCTCGAGGCGGCGGTGCGGCGCGCCCGGCCCGCCATGCTGACCGCATCGCTGCGGCGCCAGACCGCCAGTCCCGGCGGTGCGGCGGGTGCCGACAACGGCTTCTGGGAACTGCTGCGCCGCCTCGATGTGCCGGTGCTGCCCAACACCGCGGGCTGCCACAGCGTGCAGGAGGCGGTCGCCACCGCGCAGATGGCGCGCGAGCTGTTCGACACGCCCTGGATCAAGCTCGAACTGATCGGCGACGACTACACCCTTCAGCCCGACACGCTGAACCTGGTCGACGCCGCATCGCAGCTGATCCGCGACGGCTTCCACGTGCTGCCCTATTGCACCGAGGACCTGGTGCTGTGCCAGCGCTTGGTCGACATCGGCTGCCAGGCGGTGATGCCATGGGCTGCGCCGATCGGCACCGGCCGCGGCCCGGTCAACCCCTATGCGCTGCAGGTGCTGCGCGAGCGACTGTCGGTGCCCTTGCTGGTTGACGCCGGACTCGGCTTGCCGTCGCATGCCTGCCAGGTCATGGAATGGGGCTACGACGGCGTGCTGCTGAACACCGCGGTCGCGCTGGCGCAGGACCCGGTCGCGATGGCCGGCGCCTTCGCCGACGCGGTGCAGGCCGGCCGGGCCGCGCGCCATGCCGGCGCCATGGCCGCCCAGGACTCGGCCCAGCCCAGCACGCCTGTGCTCGGAACGCCCTTCTGGCACCACGCGCAATCGCAATGAAGCAAGGACCGACGGAGCTGCCGATGAACGACCCGCAAGCCATCGCCGAGGCCATCTTCTCGGCCCATGCAGCCCGCTTCGGCGCCGTTGCCAAGGCGACCGATTTTCATTTTTCGACTTCGTCGTCCTCGACGGACGATGCGGTCCATGGCGGCGCGAAGAAGGCCTGCGCGATGCTGGGCTTCATCGACATCGACGCCGAGTGCCTCGGCAGCGCCTGGTCCGCGCAGACCCGTCGCAACGGGCGCTTCGATGCCGAGGCCTGGCCCGATTCGCCGGCCGACTTCGGGCTGCGCAGCTTTCCTCCGGGGCAACGCAGCGATGCATTTCCCGCCTGCCCCGATCGGCTCGGCCTCTACGCAGTGCTTCCGGATGCGCAATGGGTCGGCCGCATGGCCCGTGCCGGCGTACCGACGGTGCAGTTGCGCTTCAAGTCCGACGATGCCGAGGCGGTCGAACGCGAAGTGCATGCCGCGGTGGCCGCGGTGCAAGGCACGGGTGCCCTGCTCTTCATCAACGACCACTGGCGCACCGCCATCGCCGCCGGCGCCTACGGGCTGCACCTGGGACAGGAAGACCTCGACGCGCTGCGTCCCGAGGAACTGCAGGCGATACGCGCTTCCGGATTGCGCCTCGGGGTGAGTACGCACGGCTACGCCGAGATGCTGCGCGCCGACTTGGCGAGCCCGAGCTACCTGGCGATGGGCGCCGTCTATCCGACCACGCTGAAACGCATGGCCACCGTCCCGCAAGGCGTGGCGCGGCTCGCAGCCTATGCGCGGCTGATGCGCGGCTATCCGCAAGTGGGCATCGGCGGCATCGATGCGCAACGCCTGCCCGAGGTGCTGGCCACTGGCGTCGGATCGGTGGCGGTGGTGCGAGCATTGGTGGCCGAGGCGGACCCCGAAGCTGCGGCGGCGCGCCTGGTCGCGATGGTCGATTCGACGCTGGCTGGTGCCTGATCGAAGAGAAGTTCGGTGCGCTTCGAAAGAGGCAAAAAACCACGCTATAATCTGAGGCTTGTTCCTCGATAGCTCAGTCGGTAGAGCGCCGGACTGTTAATCCGTAGGTCCCTGGTTCGAGCCCAGGTCGAGGAGCCAATAACGATAAGGGAAGCCCGCTATCTTTTTGATAGCGGGCTTTTTCTATGTAGGGACTATGTAGGGTCGGTCTGGAGGGCGAAGATGATTGTCAAGATTGTGCAGCCGCCTGCTCCCGACTTGGGTCCGGCGATCACCAACTATTGGGCCAAGAGCGTGTTTGGTGCTCCAGTCGCGACCAACCACGCTTCCGTTTCCATGGTTTCAACCTTTATGCGGCTAGTTGAATCTTGCGTGGGGGAGTACACGCTCGCTGAGGGCGCCCTTCAAAAGTTTTGGCAGACGCATTCTCATTTTGATGTGGCCTCGATTCACCGGGCAGTTTCGCATTTCGAGACATGCGTGTCGAACATGGTGCGCGCCATCAAATGCTTTAACAAGCTGCGGCGCGATAAGGATGTCATCCGTGAAGTTCGCCAGAACCTCAGCCAGCAGGTGCTGACGTTCAACAAGGGCGCGACTATCAAAAAGCTTGGGGATGTCCGAAATCTGATCCACCATTTCGATACTGCCGCTGCCGATGAGCTTGCACGCGGGCAGTCGATCGCATTGATGGCTACCGGATCGGAAGTCCCAGTGCCCAACTAACGCGGACAAACTCTCAAGACCATCGACCGGCTCGAAATTGGAAAACACACCTTGATGTTTGGCGACATCGCAGCGTGGCTCAATGAGATGGTCGCTTGCGCGCGAATAATTTCAGAGTACGAAATTCACCAACCGATCAGTCCCGCGGCGGCCTTCGTCAGATTTTTTGGCCCATAGATCCGAGGATCGCTTACCGCATCACCTCCGCATGGCACGCCGTCCAGAACGCGTGCGTCCGCTTCCCGCGATGCAGCCCGGACTGCCGGCGATAGGTGACCAGCACGCGGCCGAACATCTCGGTAACGATTTCGACGCGCGTCTCGGTGCCGTCTGGCGCATCGGCCAGGCCGGCGCCGCCTGCGCTGATCTCGTCGGCGCTCAAGCGCCCCAACATGCCGTTGGCGGTGACTGGCTCTAGCCACTCATCGGCTGCCCGGCTCGGCGTCATAGTGCGCAGCAGGATGTCGCCCCACAAGTCGCCAGCCACCTCTTCTAGCTGCTCCGGGTCGACGGTCTTCCACCGGCGCTGAAGCTGGTGAGCACATGCGGCGATCCAGGTTTGCCGGTCCATGCAGATACTGTATATTCATACAGCTTCTTTGTCACGCCGGTTAGGATGCCAACCGCGCCAAAAAATGAAAACGACGAGGACAACATGATTGCGGAATTCTCAGCAGCCTTGAGCAGTGCAAAGGCCGTGGCGGACATCATCGCCGCCGGCAAGGGTGTCATCGACCAAGCGAAGCTCGCGTCGGCTGTGATGGACCTCAACAGCAAACTGCTTGATACGCAAGGCGCGGCGATGCGAATTCAGAACGAAAGCGCGACCTTGCAGGCTCGCGTTCACGAACTAGAGCGCGCAGCAAATGAGAGATCGGCTTGGACTGCAGAAGCCGCCCAGTACACGCAGACGCAGATATCGTCCGGCCTCTTCGCTTACGTGCCGAACGACGCGCCAGCCGGGAGCGCATATATGGGGCTTCCGAAATACTGCTGCGCATGCTTCGAGGCTGGTGGCAAGGCACTCTTGCAGCAGGAGCATGTCACTGAAGGCAGGATGCTTGCTTTGGTGTGTCCAAACAAGCACCCGCGCCTCGTTTTTCGGTATGCGGTCAATAGACCGCGCCCTGTTCATCGACGCTGGTGAAGTGCGGGGGTTGGGCTATGAGGTTGGCAGCGCGATGTTCCAGGGCAGCAGCGCTTCGTAGTCGTCGGCCGTCTGCGCCAGCGGCAGCTTTTTGAACAGGGCGACGAGGTAGCGATACGGCTCCACGTTGTTGGCCTTTGCAGTCTCGATGAGCGAGTAGAGATTGGCGCTGGCGTTCGCACCGCCAACCGTGTGGGCAAACAGCCATGAACGTCGTCCAACGACGAATGGTCTGATGGCGTTTTCTACCGGGTTGGAGTCCAGCGGCCAGGTCCCGTTGCCCAGGAAGCGAATGAGCTTGGGCCACTGGCCGTGCAGGTAGTGCAACGCCTCGCCCAGCAGGCTCGAGGGCGCGACGGCGTGCACGTTCGCGAGCAGCAACTGTTCGATCTGCCTGACCACTGCGGCGCTGTAGCGCTGGCGCAGCCGGTGACGGCGCTGCGGCGCCCACCCCTTGGCCAGCGCCTCCGCGCGATAAAGCTTGCCGATGAGTTTGATGAACCGTGTGGCCAACTGGTCCGGCGACCGGGCTGCCTTCGGGATCGAATCCTCGGCCTTGATCAGCGGTCGTCGCGCATGTACCCAGCATCCAAGATGCGTCAGGCCATGGTCCGCGGCAATGCCCTCGTAGACTTGGTACCCGTCGGTCACGAGCGTGGCGCCGCGCCGGATACCGGCATAGAGCTTCTGCGCGTGCACGGCACCGCGACCCGGCGCATAGGCGAACAGTCGCACCGGGGGGCCGCTGCCGTTCATCTGAGCCCACATGAAGCTCTTCGTCTGAGCCTTGCGACCGGGTTCCTTGAGTACCTGCACGGTGGTCTCATCCCCGTAGATCAGGTCCGAGTCCAACAGGTGGTCACGCAGCAGGTTGATGATGGGCTGCACGGCCTGGCCGATGCGCACCACGCCGGCTGCCAGGGTGTTGCTCACGATGTCGCCACCGAAGCGGCGCAGCAGCACGGCCGTGCGGTACAGCGGCATGCCGAACTGGTACTTGCCCGTGATGACCCAGGCCTGCGCCTCCTCGGTGAGGAGGCCCCGCGGGATGATGCGAGCCGGTGTCGGCGCGACCTTCAGGCTCAGGTCACAGCAGGGGCATGCGTACTTGATGCGGTGGTGCTGGAGCACGCGCACCTGCTCGGGGATGACGTGCATCTGCTCGCTGACCTCGGCGCCGATCTCCACCAACGCGTGGCCGTCGTGCGCGCAGACACGTTCGGACTCAGGCAGTTCGTGGCGAACGATGTCGCGCGGCAGTGCGGGGTCCAGCGGCTTGCGTCCGCGCTTCTTGCGCTGGTGGCCAGCGACCGGTGTCGAGTCCTCATCATCGATTTCGGCCGGCAGTGTTTGCGTGGTCGGCGCGAGCGCCTCGGCCTCGTTGAGGAACAGGTCCTTCTGCTCGGTGCCGCGGGCCTCGCTCTTGGCGGCGAACAACTGGCGCTGCAACGCGCGAAGCCGCTCCAGTGCCAGGTCGCGCTCGGTGGTCACCACACGCAGTTCGCCGACGAGAGATTCGCTGCGTCGAGTGGCCTCGGCCAAGGCTTGCTGCAGCGCTGCGAATTCTTCGGCGGTGGGCATTTGAACCATCGCCTACTTTGATCAATATGAGGCGCAGGCGTTCCTCGAACTTCGCATGTCGAGGAAGATTCGGCAACCTTTTTGCAAGCTCCCGTTGAGGGTTCAGGCCACTCGCTCGTAGAAGCGACGAGGGTGCTTCTGAACCACGGCGAGATCAATGCCATCGAGCAACCAGTGCAGTTGCTCCACCGTCAACGTCGGCACGATGAGGACGTCGGGCCAGATAAAACGATCTTCCTCAAGACGCTTCATCAACAGCCAAAATCCGTTGCGCTGCCAACCCAAAATCTTCACGCGATCACGTCGCCGATTCCTGAAGACGTACACCGCCTCGGCGAACGGATCCAGCCCGAGGGACTGCTCGACCAGGATTGCCAGACCATTAAGGCCGACCCGGAAGTCGATGGCCTCGCGATGCAGGTAGACCTTCAGCCCTTCTTCGAAGCGGAACATCGCAATCTCCCGAGCGCCTCGATCATCGCCGATGCCTGCTGCATGCCGCAGCCACGCAAATCGACTACAACTCCGTTGGGAAGGCGAGCCTGCACGTCCATGGACGACGTCTCTTTCTGGCGCGTCGCCGCGACTTCGAGCGCCACAAACGCGGACGTCTTCGCTTCGACAACGACGTTCGCGCTCGGCGCCATGCTCTTCGCCAGCTGTCGCTCATACCGGCGCACCCAGCTGTTCACCTGGTTGGCATTGACGCCGCAGTCGCGAGCCAGCTTCGCTATCGATGCCCCCGGCTGCCGACACGCGAGGACCAGCTCACGCTTGGCCTGCTCGTCATAGATGCTGCGACCATCGCGCTTGTGCCCGACAACCAGGCGCCTGGCCAAATCCGAAATCAACTCTGACATTACGTTCCCACGTTCTTGTACATGGGTACGTAGCCTCACACTTCATCGCACTTGAGGGAAGGGCGTGGTTTATTGCCCGCTTACGTT
>Ga0265327_10002157_pt1 | contig 21696 bp, 17 predicted proteins | sample 41621metaG_FD_202089 | JGI IMG/M metagenome (GOLD analysis project Ga0265327, IMG submission 202089) | Rhizosphere microbial communities from Carex aquatilis grown in University of Washington, Seatle, WA, United States - 4-16-21 metaG | ecosystem: Host-associated > Plants > Roots > Rhizosphere...
TGTACGGACTGGGCCTGCTGCGCGGCTACACCTGGCTGCAAATGCTGGCCTCGTCGATTTCGCTGGCGGTGGCGGCGATCCCGGAAGGCTTGCCGGCGGTGGCGACGACGACGCTGGCCATCGGCATCCGCAATTCGCACCGCGACAAGGTCTTGATCCGCCAGTTGAGCGCGGTGGAGAGCTTAGGCTCCGTGGAGGTGATCTGCCTGGACAAGACCGGCACCTTGACCTTGAACAAGATGAAGACGGTGTCGATGCGCACCGCCGGCCACACCGTCGGCGTGGCCGACGAGCAATTCACCCACCATGGCCGCCCCATCGCGCCGCTGGAGCAGCCCGAGTTGAGCCGGCTGTTGCAAGTCGTCTGCCTGTGCAGCGAGGTCAAGCTGAACGGCGCCGAGGATGCCCGCCCGGAACTGGAAGGCTCGCCCACCGAATGCGCGATGGTCGAATCCGCGCTCAACGCCGGCCAGGATGTGCGTGGGCTTAGGGCCGCCCATCCCTTGCTGAAAACCACCCACCGCGCCGAAGACCGCCCGTGGATGGCGACCGCGCATGAAACCGAAGACGGACGCGTGCTGTTCGCGGTGAAAGGCAGCCCGTCGGACGTGCTGGCGCTGTGTGAATGGCGGCAGAACAACGGCGAGCCGGAAGTGCTGGACGACGCCATCCGCGACCGCATCATCGAGCGCAACGACCGCCTGGCCGGCGACGCCTTGCGCGTGCTGGGCGTGGCTTACGCTTATGGGGACAAGACCGGCGACCTGAAGACCCCCGCCCTGGTCTGGCTGGGGCTGATCGGTATGGAGGACGCCATCCGCCCGGACATGGACAAGCTGATGGCCGAATTCCACAGCGCCGGCGTCAGGACGGTGATGATCACCGGCGACCAGAGCGCCACGGCCTATTCGGTGGGCCGCCGGCTGGGCCTGAGCGGCGACAATCCTTTGGAAATTATCGACTCGTCCAACCTGGACAAGCTCGACCCGGAAATCCTGAAAGCCGTCATCAAGAACACCTCGGTGTTCGCCCGCGTCAGCCCGGCGCACAAGCTGAAGATCGTGCAAGCCTTGCAGCAGGCCGGCCACGTCGTGGCGATGACCGGCGACGGCGTCAACGACGGCCCGGCGTTGAAGGCGGCGGACATCGGCGTGGCGATGGGCGACCAGGGCACCGACGTGGCCCGCTCGGTGGCCGACGTGGTGCTGGAGGACGACAATCTGCACACGATGATCCTCGCCATCCGCCAAGGCCGCACGATCTACGGCAACATCCGCAAGAGCCTGCGCTTTTTGCTCTCCACCAACCTCAGCGAAATCGAGCTGGCGGTCATCACCATGGCGCTAGGCATGGGCGAGGCGCTGAATCCTTTGCAACTGCTGTGGATCAACATGGTCGCCGACATCGCCCCGGCGATGGCCCTGGCGCTGGAGCCGCCGGAGCAGGACGTGCTGAAGCAAAAGCCGCGCGACCCTAAGCGGCCCATCATCGACGGCCCGGACTTCCGCCGCCTGCTGCGCGAATCGATGTTCATCACCGCAGGCTCCCTGGCCGTCTACACCTTGACCCTGCGGCGCTATGGCCCAGGGCTACAGGCCAGCAGCAACACCTTCCTGGCGTTCACGCTGGCCAAGCTGATCCACGCCCTCAGTTGCCGCTCGGAGACCACGACGGTGCTGGACAAGGGCCGTCCCGGCAATCCGCACATGATCGCCGCGCTGGGCGGGACTTTGGCAATCCAGGGCTTGGCCACGTTCGTGCCGGCCTTGCGCACCTTGCTACGCTGCTCGCCCTTGGCGGTGGCGGATTTGCCATTGATCCTCGCCGGGGCCGGCTTGCCTTTCTTGATTAACGAATCCGCCAAGCGCCTCATCCATAACCCCGACACCTCCCCCACACGGAAATAGGAATCGCCCCGCCATGAAACAGAATTTTCTTTTCACCTCCGAGTCGGTGGCCGAAGGCCATCCGGATCGCCTCTGCGACATGATTAGCGACGCGGTGGTGGATCGCGTGCTGCGCCAAGATCCTTACGCCCGCATCGTCACCGAATGCGCCCTGTCCAAGGGCGTGGTGTTCATGGCGGCGCGCTTCGCCACCTCGGCCAACATCGACTTGCCGGACATCGCCCGCTCGGTCATCAGCCCGGTGGGCTACCGGCCCGAGGACTTCAACGCGGCGGATTGCACGGTGGTGACCAGCATCATCACGATGCCGATGGAGCAACGCGCCAAGGCCGACGAGAAGGACATGAGCGACGCGGAAATCGAGCATTTCCCGGTCAGCCACCAGGCCACCATCTTTGGCTTCGCTTGCACGCAGACGCCGGAGTTCATGCCCTTACCCATCGTGCTGGCCAACCGCGTCGCGCGCGGGCTGACCGCGGCCAGGCGGCGCAAGGCCCTGGGCTATTTGTCGCCGGACTGCACGGTGCAAGTCGGCGTGGAATATGAAAACGCCAAGCCCGTACGCATTCAAAACGTCACCGTCATCGCCGGCCTTCAGCAGAGGGAGAAAATCGACCCGGTCATGCTGCGCGAGGACTTGCTCAAGCAGGTCATCACGCCGGTCTTCGCCGACGGCCCGCTCGCCATCGACAGCGGCACAAAAATCTACGTCAATCCGCAAGGCGCGTTCCCGAAGAGCGGCCCGGCCTACCATTCCGGCATGACCGGCCGCAAATCCGCCGCCGACACCTACGGCGGCTACGCCCGCCACAACGGCGCGGCCTTGAGCGGCAAAGACCCCTCGCGCATCGACCGCATCGGCGTTTACGCCGCCCGCTATGCCGCGAAGAACATTGTCGCCGCCGGGCTGGCCGAGGAGTGCGAGGTGCAGTTGAGCTATTCCATCGGCCAGGCCGCCCCGGTCAGCATCCAGGTGCAGACCTTCGGCACCGGCAGCCTAGCCGACGACGAGATCACCCGGCGGCTGGAACAGAATTTCGATTTCCGCGTCGGCGCGATCATCCGCGACTTCAACCTGCGCCACCTGCCGGAGGAACATCCCGACGGCTTCTATGGTAAGCTGCCGGCCCACGGCCATTTCGCCAATGCCCTCCTGGACTTGCCCTGGGAGCAAACGGATAAAATCAGTTTGTTGAAATAATGCTAGGCTTTTTGCGCAACCCGATTTACTGGCTGGTGCCGTTCATCCCGCTGGCCGAAGTCCTGCAATATGCCGGCACCGTCCCCGGCTACATGAAGTTCGGCTGCGCGGCGCTGGCCTTGATTCCGATGGCCGCGCTGATGGTCGAGTCCACCGAGCAGATCGCGTTCCGCACCGGGGAGACCGTCGGCGCGCTGCTGAACGCCACCTTCGGCAACGCGCCGGAGTTGATTATCGCGCTGATCGCCTTGCAAGCCGGCCTGCTGGACGTGGTCAAAGCCTCCATCGTCGGCGTCATCCTTGCCAACCTGCTGTTTGTGCTGGGCCTGTCTTTGCTGGTCGGCGGGCTGTACCACCGCGTGCAGAAATTCAACCGCCGAGGGCGGCGCGTGGAGCGCTCGGTGCTGATGATCGCGGCCATCAGCATCGTCGTCCCCAGCGTGTTCGATAATTTCATCTCGCCGGAATTCTACCAGCATGAAACCGCGCTGAACGCCAGCGTGGCAGTGGTGCTGCTGGTGACGTACGGCTTCTACCTGCTGTTCATGCTGAAAACCCATCCGCACTATTACGTCCCGCGCAAGCCGGACGAAGCGGCAGAGGAGGAAGGCGGGCATTGGCCATTGGCCGCCGCCGTGGGCGTGTTGCTGGCCTCCTCGGTGGTGCTGGCGTTGATGAGCGAGATATTGGTTGGCGCGGTCGAGGAGACCGCGAAAAACCTCGGCATGTCCAAAGCGTTCATCGGCATCATCGTCATCGCGCTGATCGGCGGCGCGCCGGAAAGCGTCGCCGCCGTGACCATGGCGCGGAAAAACAAGCTGGATTTGACCATGGGCATCGCCGTCGGCAGCAGCATCCAAATCGCCTTGTTCGTCGCCCCGGTGCTGATGTTAAGCAGCTACATCCTGGCCCCGGCACCGCTCAACCTGGTCGTCGGCAACGCCGGCATCATGATCGCGCTGTTCCCGGTGATGATCTTCTCGATGATCGCCGCCGACGGCAAGTCCAATTGGTTCAAGGGCGTCCAGCTCCTCAGCGTGTATTTGCTGATCGCCCTGTTCTGCTATTTCCTGCCGGACAGGCCGGAGCTGCCGTTAATCAAGCCCTGAAGCATTCACGCCAAGTCGATGCCGAGCAGGCAGACGTCGTCGGCAAACCGGCCGGAACCCGCAAAATCCAGCGCCTGCCGGGTCAGCGCCTGGAAAATCTCCGGGGTGGGTAGGCCGATGGCGGCGCTGATGGCCGCGCAAACGCGGACCAGGCCAAATTCCAGCCCCGAGGCGTCTTCCACCTCGGTGATCCCGTCGGTGAAAGCAATGATGGCATCACCCGGCTCGTAGGCGGTTTCGTAGTTGAAAAATTCCGCGTCTTCGAAAACCCCCAGCACCGTCCCCGGATTCGGGTGTTTAAGGGCTTCGGCGTAGCCTAGCCGGCCACGCACATGGATGGGCGCGGGATGGCCGGCGCTGGCGTGGCGGACGGCCAAGCTTTCCGCGTCCAGCAGCACATAGAGCGCGGTGGCGTAAAGCGCGCCATTCCCCGCCTGCTGTAGAATCCGGGTCAATTTGCGGTTGATATGCCCAAGCAGGCCGGCCGGATCTTTGAACTCGTCCTCGGCGAACTCCTCCAGCATGGCCCGCAGCATGGCGGTGACAATGGCGGAACGCGCGCCGTGCCCCATCACGTCAGCGATGAACACCCCGGCGGCGGTTTCCGACACCTTTTCGACATGGAAAAAATCCCCGCCAACCAGCCCCGGGGGGCGGTAGTCATGATGGAAGCGGAGCATGGCCGTTTGCGCAGGCCAGCGCGCGGCAAACTTTGGGTAGCCGAGCGGCAGTAGGGCTTGCTGAAGCTCCCTGGACATCCTCAAGTCCTCTTCGATCTGCTCGTTTTTCAGGCTGATTTCTTGGGCTTGCCGCTCCAGCAGTCGGATGCTTTCCAAGTGGAAACGGTTTTGCTGCTTGACCAGGGTCTGCGTGAAAATCAGGCCGAGAAATTCCTTTTCCGGCCCCAGCAGGATGACATCGTCGTAAAAGCGGTCTTCCTCGCGCGCGAAAACCACCGCGAAGACTTCATGGATGGGCGTCCCCAGCGTGACGCAGACGGCTTGTGGGAGCATGTGTTTGCGGATGGGCTTGGGCGCGAACAGCGAAAAGCCGTATTTCGAGCCCAGCAACATGCCCACGTCCCGCTTGGAGCAGATCCCCAGCACGGCACCGCCGTCCCGGACACAGAAAAAATCGAAGTCGTGGGCGGAAAACGTCTCGAAGACTTCGCCCACTGTCTGGTTCGCAGGCACCCAGAGGTCATGGCCAACGAGCTCGCGAAGATCGACGGCCATCGCGCCGCTTCCTCAGCGCTCCTGGATTTTAAACGGCAGGCACCGCCCGCGCTCGGCAGCCTCAGGCGCTAAGCCCGAGCTTCGCCAGCACCTCCGCCGTGGCGGTGGCCCAGTCTTCCGCCTCGAAGCCCGGCTGGAAATTCCTTTTCTCGGCCAAGTAATAGGCCGCCTCGGCGATCTGCCGGTCAATCTCGGTCTGGTCTGGCTCCTGCCCCACAATAGCGGACTCGGCGGCAGCCGCTAAAGGCTTAGGCTCGGCCGGCGCGTCGGCGGATTTGGCCTTAGGCTTGCGGCTGGCCGGACGCGCCGGCGGCGCGGCGTCTTCTTGCGACACGGCCGCCGGCGGCACAGGCTTTTCAACGGCGGCGGCTTTGGCTTCGGCAGGCAGGGGGGCGGGAGCGGGTTTCTTCGACGCGGCGGGCGCGGCGGCAGGCGTTTCCAGCACCGTTTTTTTCGCCTTAGGCTGCGACGCGGCGCCCGACTTCAGGTCTTCGGCAGGCTTGGACTGCGGGGTGGACTTCGTGTTGGCCATCGTTATTTCTCCGTTAGTGGGTTGGTTGGCCTTATTCTAATCCATCAGACACGTTTGCACACGCCCAGGCAGCGACAACGCAAGCGGGATCTTAAACCTAGGAAAAATAATGAAGCTTATCGAGAAAAACTGTGTTTGCTAAATCTATAAAGAATCGCCTTTCCCAAGCCGAGGCCTAGGGAAAGGCGAACACACTCGACGGGATTTACGCGGCGACCGGCGCGGCTTCCTCGAAAACCGCCGATTCCTCGGCGGCTTCCGCCGCCGCCGCCAGTTCCACCTTGACCGCTTTCCGCGCAGCCGAAGCGCCGTCGTGGATAGCGTTGTCGATCAGGCTGTTTTTGGGAATGACCAGCTTGGCGACGAGCAGCGAACTAAACACCACGCCATAGGAAGCGCCATAGAAGGCTTGGTAAACAGCGCGTGAAACAATATTAGCTTTGGGCTCTTCCTGGGCGGTTTCCACCGCCTCGTCAACAACCGCCACGCTGGCTTCGGCCTCTACTTCAGGGGTTTCATGCGCTTCGGGTTTTTTATTAAAATTCTTTCTCATGATGACAGTCTCCACAATGATATCGGTTAACGTGTCGTCTTTCCGGCAAGCTGCCCGGCCGGAAGAAACGCCCATAACGAGAACATCGCCTGTTACCACAGCGATCTTCTTTAGGATCAGGATTATAGCAGGCTAAAACCCCTATTTTACGGATGTCATCATACTGTAACATTAGTATGCCTGCCTGGCGCTGGGCCGCTGCCCCGCGGCCCATCGCTTGCGTCCCGGCAAGCAGGAAAACCACACGAATCCTTGCAAGCCGCCCCTGCCTGTCATTAAACTGTCACAGTGCCTTGTTAATTTTGGGGCTTTCCCGGGGAATAGCCGGCCAGGACGCTCACCTGTCTTTGCCAAAGCTTATGCCGACCCGCCGCAGGCTGGGCCAACCGCCCGCCCGACCGAGGCCTGGAAAGCCGGGCCTTACGCTTAAAGACTACACACGCAAACCCTTAAGAGTTGTTTCATGCCGAATTTTCAAGACATTTTCAAAAGCGACGTTAGCCGCGGAACGGCAATAGGCATCGGCGTCGCCGTGGTCGCAGTGGCCGCCATTCCCGCCATCGTCCATGCCGGCCGCCCCCTGGCCCGCGTGGCGCTCAAATCGGGCCTGCTGTTGCTGGAAAAAAGCCGCGAGGCGCTCGCCGAGGCGGGGGAAAACATCGAAGATCTGGTGGCCGAAGTCAGGGCCGAGCTGTCCGCCGACCGGGAAAGCTACGCGGCAGCCGCCGCAGCAGCGGCAGCGGCGGCCGCCGACGCGGAAGAAAGCGAAGGCGACGAAGCTTAAAGAGCTGATCGGTTGGAACTGCTTCCCGCCTATGTCATCCATGCGGTGCCAGGCCGCGCACGGATCAAAATTCCCGGCAAGCGCGGCGATGGCGCGTTTTTCGCCACGCTAGAAACCGGCTTATTGGCCTGCCCCGCCGTGCAAACCGTCCAGGTGAACGCGCACGCCGCCAGCGTCCTCATTACCCACCCCCCCCATTCCCCACTCAAATCGATTGCCGATTACGCCCGCCAGCACGGGCTGTTTGGCCTGCACGCCGAAGCGGCGCAGCCCTTGCCCAGCGCCACCGAGATTTTTCTCGCCCGGCTTAAACAGACCGACCAGATGTTCAAAGAAGTGGATCAACGGCTCGCCGCCGGCAGCGGCGGGCGGCTTGATTTGCAGTCGATCTTTTTTCTGCTGTTTCTGGGGCTGGGTTTGCAACGGCTGTGGCACAGCCGCCGCCTGAAGCCTGAGGTTCCGCTGCTTTGGCATATCGTGGAACTACTGAAAGGCTTTTAGCCCCTTTCCCCCTGCCCGCCCCCAAACCAGCAGCGGCCTACCAGGCCGCGCCGGCTGTCTTCCCTTCGTAATCAAACCTTAGTCAGACCGTAACTTTCCGGGATTAGCCTTTGCCGGAGAGGGCGTTGCGACTGGGCGCCCGCCTTAACCCCATCTATCACAAGGGTAATCAAATGCAGGCTTGCCACAAGCCAATCCTGAAATATCCCGCCGCGATGTTGCTGCTGGCCGGGATGCTTGCCTTCGGCGCGGCCGGTGCGCGCGAAGGCCAGTCCAGCCAGGCCCACGCCCTGGACGCCCGGCGCGTCGCCTCGGCCCTGCAAGTCAAAGGCAACATCGCCGCGCCGCCGGCGGGCGTGGCCGACCTGAAATTCCGCGAATTTTTCAAAATGCCCATCGGCCCGCTGGGGCTGGAACCCACCGACAAGCTGCTCGGCCTGAACGGCAAGCGCGTGCGGATTTTCGGCTACATGGTCAACGCCGAAGAACCCTCGCCTGGGCCGTTCATTCTCGCCCCCCTCGCCGTGTCCATGGCCGAAAAAGAAGACGGCCCCGCCGACGACATGCCGGCCACAACGGTTTTCGTGCATATCAACAACGCCGAGGATCGGCTCGTGCCCCATGTGCCGGGCCTGCTCAAACTGACCGGCATCTTAAGCCTAGGCGGCCAGGAAGAACCGGACGGACGGGTTTCCGCCGTCCGCCTCCTGGTCGATCCCGAACTGTCGAAAAGCCTGCTCGGCAAGAATCCGCCGGGCCGCGCAAAACACTAAGTTCCCCACCCCATCCTAGGCGGCGGGCCGACCCGGCGTCCAGGCCGTTTGCATCTTTCCATCAAACCTGACCCGAACAGGAGAACCGACATGCCCACCTCCCCTAGCGCCCGCCACCACTACCTCCGCGTCGCCGTGGCCGCCGCACTGTGCTCCACGGCCAGCGCGGGCTTCGCCGCGTCGGCCATCTCGCGCCTGACGCCGCCGAGCGACCCTAGCCTCGCTCCGGCGGTGGTGATTTCGCGCTTTCTGCCCGGCCAGCGCTTTGACTTGCAGGCGACGGTGCAGCCCGACCCCGGCGTGACCGTCACGTCCGTCGTGTTTGCCGTGGACGGCACTCCCGTCACCGCGGCCAGCGGCGCGTCCAGCCTGGTCACGGCGGGCCTGAATGGCGGCCTGGCCGCAGGCACCGCCGTCGCGTCGATCCGCGCCTATGCGAATTCCACCACGGGCCTGCACACGCTGAAAGCCACCGCCACCTTCAGTGACGGCTCCAGCGCCGTCAAGGAAGGCAATTTCGAGATCGTCGGCACCACGCAACAAGGCAGCAAGGTCAAAAACATCATCATCCTGCTCGGCGACGGCATGGGCGCGGCGCAGCGCACGGCGGCGCGCATCGTGTCGCAAGGCTACGCCCAGGGCAAGGCCAAGGGCCGGCTGGCCATGGACACCTTCCCCATCACGGGGCTGGTGATGACCTCCTCGCTGAACGCCATCGTCACCGACTCCGCCCCCGGCATGTCGAACTATGTCACCGGCAACAAGGCGCAGAACAGCCAGGAAGGCGTGTGGCCGGACGACACCGTCGACGCCTTCGACAACCCGCGCTTTGAGTATCTGTCCGAATACCTGCACCGCCTCCAAGGCAAGGCGCTCGGCCTGGTCACCACCGCCGACGTGTTCGACGCCACCCCGGCGGCCAACGCCGTGCATACGGCCAACCGCAACAACGGCACCGGCATCGTCGACCAGTATCTCGACGACCGGGGCCTCACCGGCTTGACCGTGCTGATGGGCGGCGGGCGCAAATGGTTCTTGCCGAACGGGACGAATGCGATCCAGCCGGTGTCCGGCACGTACAACCTCGTCAACGGCTCGCAGCGCACCACGGCCACCGACTACGTGTTGCCGGCCGACATCATTGCCGGCTGGGGTGCCGCGCCCGGCGCCAAGGACAACAGCCGAGACTTGATCGCCGACTTTAAAGCCGCAGGCTTTGCCTACGCCCCCGACAAGTCCACGCTGGATTCGGTCACCTCCGTCGTTCCCGACAAGTTGCTCGGCCTGTTCGCTTTTTCCAATATGAACGTGTCCTTGGACAAGATCGGCAAGCGCCGGGGCAACTCCACCGTGGTCGATGATTACGGCCTGCCCGACCAGCCGATGCTCGACGAAATGACCAGCGCGGCGTTGAAAGTGCTGGCGAAGAGCCCGACCGGCTTCGTCGCCATGATCGAAGGCGCGTCCATCGACAAGCAAGCGCATTTGATGGACACCGACCGCTGGATTCTGGAAGCGATTGAATTCGACCACGCCGTGCAAGTCGCCAAGGATTTCGCCGAGGCCCACCCCGACACCCTGGTCATCGTGACCGCCGACCACGAATGCTCCGGCGCGGCGATCATCGGCGCGTCCACGGTCAGCGCGGCGCAGTTGGCGGCCAACGCCGCCGCCAAACCGACCGGCACCGGCACCAAGACCAGCCTGATGCGCGACGGCAGCCCGGACGCCGCCATTGCGCCCGGCGCGGCGCCGGCCAACCCGGTCGTGGGCACCTATGACGCGTCCAAGTTCCCGGCCTACAGCAACCAGGCGGACGGCTTCCCGGCGACCACCGACATCAACAACAAGATGTTGATCGGCTATGGCGCCAACGCCGACCGTTACGAGACTTGGTTGAGCAACCCGCAGCCTACGCAGGATTCGCAACAGCCGTTCGTCAAGCCTGGCACTAACAACCCCTACCCCAACCTGAGCAGCTACCCGTCCACCCCGAACCTGCGCAACAGCACCACCGGCTTCTTCGTCACCGGCCAGGTGCCGGGCGACCAGGCCGTACACACCGCGACCGACATCCCGCTGTCGGCCTTGGGGCTGGGCGCGGCGCTGTTCACCGGCGTGCAGGACAACACCGACGTGTTCTTCAAACTGGGCCAGGTCGCCATCGGCGGCGCGGTCAACTCCGCCTGGAGCACGGACAAGAACCCCAGTTCGCAACAGGAGTGCCTGTTCAACTGGGCGGAAAAAACCTACTCCAGCGTGTTCGCCCCGGCCGGCGGCGTCTCGCAATCGCAATCGCCTTACACCTATCGCTACTACGAGAAGACCAACGCTTATCTGGCGATCTCCTCTTCCAACAACCATGTCTATTACCTGGGCACGAAAGGCGTGTTGGAAGACCAAGGCGATGTGTCCGGCTGGCTGGCGAAAGCAGGCTGCCAATAAACCATACGTCTCCGTGGGAGCGGTTTTTAACCGTAAAAGATCGCGCTTGAAAAGCGCTCCCACCTAACCCACCGACCCACGATACCATCATGACCCATCCAACACTTTCCCGAATCATTCGCTTGTCGCTGCTGGCCACCGCCAGCGTGGCGCTCCCCCTGCCCGCTTGCGCGGCCGTCAGCTTCCTCGGCGTCGCCGCAGGCGATGCCACCAGCACCAGCGCCACCGTGTGGACGCGCGCCGTGGACGAGGCGGCGGCGGCCAAGCTGACGTTGTGGGTGTCCACCGATCCGGGGCTGACGCACAGCCCGCTCATCACCACCGGCCTGAGCACCGACGCGAGCAAAGATTTCACGCTCAAAGTCGGCTTGTCCGGACTGCAACCGGGCACTGTGTACTATTACCAATTCATTGGCCCGGCCAACGAGACCAGCGGCGTCGGCAAATTCAAGACCGCCCCCGACGCCTCCACCGTCGCGCCCTTGCACTTTGGCTTCAGCGGCGACATGGACGGCCTGATGCGCCCGTATGCGCTGGCCAGCACCCTCCCGGCGCAAAATTTTGATTTCTACGAGAACCTGGGCGATGTGATCTACGAGAACGCCAGCAACGCCGGCTCGACCAACGGCACGCCCGGCCCCAACAACTCGCCGTCCGTGACCCTCTCCGGCACGATTCCCGCCCCGTCTGCGACCGGCGCGACGCAAGCGCAATTGCTGGCCGATTATGCGAAAAAATACCGCGAACAATTTCTCGCCGTGAACAGCGGCGGGCAGAGCGGGCTGAAAGACTTTTACGCGGCGCAAGGCATTTACGCGCTGTACGACAACCATGAGCTGGGCAACCGCCAATACATCAACGGCGGCGCGCCAGCGGGTGGCCCGGTCGGCGACTTCGCCAGCGGCGCGGGCGTGGATGCGCGGGTGTCTGGCAACGACGTGAATCCTGCCGGCCCATTCATCAACCAAAGCGGTGGCTTCCTGAGCTTGCAGCAGGTGTTTTTGAACTACCAGCCGCTCGCCGAGCGCGGCACCGTCAACGCGCCGTCCGACCCGCGCAGCCATGGCACGAAGCAACTCTATTTCGCGCAAAGCTGGGGCAAAAATGCCGTGTTCATCAATTTAGACACGCGCTCCTACCGCGACATCCGCATCAAAACCGCGGCCAACGCCGACGACACCACGGCGCCGCGCGCCAACAACCCGGCCCGCACGATGCTCGGGGCGACCCAGCTTGCGGCCTTGGAACAAACTTTGTTTAATGCGCAAAGCAATGGCGTGACCTGGAAATTCGTCACCGTCTCCGACCCCATCGACCAGCTTGGGCCGATAGGCGGATCCTTGGCCTTGGCTAACCTGCCGGACTTTGGCGTCGGCGTCGACGGCAACGGCAAGCCCAGCAGCTACAGCCCGGTCAGCTCGGACGGCGGCAAATCGTGGATCGGCGGCTACCGCGCCGAACGCAACGCACTACTGAAATACATCGCCGACCACAAGATCACCAACGTGGTGTTCCTGTCCACCGACGACCACCAGACCCGCGTCAACGAACTGACCTACTCGCCGACCGACACCGAAAAACAGTCCAGCTATGTGAAGGTGCCCTATACCTTTGAGATCGTGGCCGGCCCCTTGGGCGCGACCGGCCCGGATCTGTTCGTCAACCACACTTACGCCGCGGTCAAGCAACTGGCCGACAGCATCGCCGCCGCGCAAACCGCCGCCGGCCTCGAACCCGTCGGCCTGCAAGGCTATCCGGGACTGAAAAACGTGCGCCGCGAGAACGACCCCGCCGCCGCCGCCAACCCGTCCGCCGTCGATTTCTACAGCCCGGACACCTTCAATTACAACACGCTGGATGTCAGCGCCAGCGGCAAATTGACCGTGACCAGCCTAGGCATCACCGCCACCGCGCAAAACGTCGCGGCCGAATACAACGCGGCGACCAACCCGGTGCGCCCGATCTTCAGCTTCCAGGTCGATCCGGCGACCAGCGGCATCCCGCCCGCTGCCTGCCTGTTCAACTGGGCGGAAACCGCCTATGCCAATTTGTTCGCCCCGGCGACCAGCACCGCGCAGGTCTCCGCGCCCTACACCTACCGCTACTATCCGAAAACCAATAGCTACCTAGGCGTGTCGTCTGTCGACAACCATGTCTACTACCTCGGCCCGGATGGCGTCATCCAGGACGTGGGCGCCTTGTCTTCGTGGTTAGTCACGTCGAAATGCCAGTAAGCCGGTAAGCCGAAATAGCTCAGGCGCGGCGGGGCATGGAACCATCATCAACAACAGCAGCAAGGTGCCGATCATCGGGCCGGTGAGCTGCTTGGCGCTGGACAATCTGTCGGGCAACACCGCGCCGGCCAGCGGCGGCATCTGCCGCCATCACTGGCTCGATGGCACCTTAAAAACCACCTGACCCTAACCTAACCTGGAAATGAACGCCATGACCTCGAAAACCCTGCTGAAACTGCTGGCCGCCGGCCTGTTGCTGGCATCCGAGAGCGGCCAAGCCGCCTACCACGTCGATATCCATATCGCCCCGTCCCTTTACGGCACGCTCAACGCGCCGTTGTTTCTGGATTTCCAATTGAACAGCGGCGGCGGCGCGTCCCCGGCGACCAATTCAGCCACGATAGACCATTTCAGTTTCACCGGCGGCAGCGCGACGCCGGGCACCATCACCACCAGCGGAGCCGTCAGCGGCGACTTGGGCTCCAGTGTCGCGCTGGCAGACGACGCGACGAACTCGTACAACGAATTTTTCCAAAGTTTCTCCAACGGAACCACGGCGATTAGCTTCGACGTTCTCACCAGCGCAAACGCGAACGCCCCCACGCCGGACTGGTTCGCCGTGGCCCTGTTGGACAGCTCGGCGGGCAACCTCCAACTCCCCACCAACGCCTTGGACGGCGTTTCGCTGTTCACGGTCTCGATTGGCGACTCGAACCAGGCATCGTCTTACACCGGTGTCGGCAGCGCCGCCGGCATCACCACCTCGTTCGTGCCCAGCCCGGCCACCCTGTGGCTGCTCGCCCCCGGCCTGGCCGGCTTGCGCCTGTTCGGCAAGCGCCGCGCGGCCTAAGCGCTGGCCTAAGCTTCGGCCAGGGTTGCAAACCCTGGCCGACCGCGTTCGGCGGCCCTAGCGCCTTTATGGCCGGCACGCTTTTAACCCAAAGGAATCAGAAACCATGAAATACCCCGTCAAAACCGCCCTGGCTGCCGCCCTGCTATCCCTAGGGCTTGCCCAACACGCCGTGGCCGGCAATCTGATCGTCTCCCGCAGCGTGTACGCGGGCACGGCCTCCACGGTGACGCTGGGCCAAGCCTTGCCCGGCGGCGGCCTTGCCATCGCCGACGGAAGCTTTCCCAACGTGTTCAAGAACGAAACGCCGGATCCTTCCTTCGGCGTCACCTCGCCGATTTACTTGGATCAACTGACGACGAACGGCAGCTATGTCGGCACGCTGTCGATCAACCCCGCCCAACTCACCACCAGCTTCGCGTCCAAATCCGAGTTGGCGCTGAACTTGGCGGCGGACGGCCATTCCTTGATCTTCATGGGCTATGTCGCCCCGCAAAACATACTAGACGTGTCCAACTCGAACACCGCCGCCGTGTTCGACTCCACCAACCCGGTCGGTTCGACGTTCCCGCGCGCGGTGGCCAATGTCAATCTGAGCAATGGCAGCGTGCAAGCCACGAGTGTGAACGCCTATAGCGGCAACAATGGCCGCGCCGCCGTGCTGGCGAACGGGCAGTATTACCTGGTCGGCAACGCAGGCAACGGCAGCGCGGCGGCCGCCGGCTTGTGCGCGCTCAGTGACAACACCGGGGTGCAGCGCATCGCGGTCGGCAGCGTCGGCAACACCACGGCGGTGGGGGCCAAGACGCAGGCCAATTGCAGCACCAACGGTTATCAGCGCGGGTTCTCCATCACGCAAGTCGGCTATTCCGCCGACAAGACCGGCAAGGACGACAACTTCCGCGGCATGACGGTGTTCAACAACACGCTGTACGTGACCAAAGGCAGCGGCAGCAACGGCGTCAACACGGTGTACCAAGTCGGTGCCGCGAATGCGTTGGCCAGCAATGGCGTCATCGACAATGCGGCCATCACCATCCTGCCCGGCTTCAGCACCTTGTCCGAGAAGCTGGCCGAAACCGCGCCGACCACGCCGACCCCGCACCCCTTCGGCCTGTGGTTCGCGGACGCGAACACGCTGTTCGTGGCGGATGAAGGCGACGGCGTCCGTTTGAATGTGGTCGGCAAGGTGACCACTTTTGCCGGTTTGCAAGAATGGACGTTGTCCGGCGGCACTTGGACTAAAGTCCAGACGTTCCAGAAAGGCCTGCTGGATCAGGCGGCCACCACCCCGAGCGGCTTGACGTGGAAAGTCCACTCCGACGGCCTGCGCAATATCACCGGCCAGCACAATGCCGACGGGACGGTCACGATCTTTGGCACGACCTCGACGGTCAGCGACGAAACCACCCATGACCTGGGTGCCGACCCCAACCAAATCGTCGCCATCACCGTCGGCGCGGGTTCGACGTCGGCCAACACCGGTTTCACCGTGCTGAAAACCGCCGTCGCCGGACAGCGTTTCGGCGGCGTGGCCTTGTCCGCGTCAAACACCAGCCTGAGCGGCTTTGTGAACCTCGGCGGCTTTGTGCTGAACCGCAGCCTGAACAAGCTCACCCAGCAAGTGACCATCACCAATAACAGCACGGCACCGATCACAGGCCCGGTGAACTTGGCGCTAGACAACCTGTCAAGCAACACCGCGCTGGCCAACAGCAGCGGCGCCACCGCCAACAACGCGCCGCTGGACAGCCCTTACTACACCGTGTCCGTGGGCGACGTGCCGCCGGGCGCGTCAGTCAGCGCCATCTTGCAGTTCAACAAACCGGCCAGCGGCGGCATCAGCTACATCCCCCGCGCCATCACCGGCTCGATAGCGCCTTAAAATCCGCTTCACCCGAAAGAGTCAGCCAAAAAAAAACCGCATCGCCTTGGCAGGCGATGCGGTTATGAAGGTAACCCCTCGTAGAGTCAGTTAAGGTTGCTGGTGCCGAATATCTTCGCCCTGCACCTGGAAGATGACATATTCGGCCAGGTTTTGCGCATGGTGGCCGATGCGCTCCAGCGCCTTGATGACCAGCACCACGCTAATCGCAAAACCGATGTTGCGGGTGTCCTCCAGCACATAGGTCAACAGGCGGCGCAAATCGGCCTGGAATTCCTCGTCCATCTCGCGGCGGGAGTTGATGACACTCAGCGCCTTGGCCTCGTCCCACACGTCGAAGACCTCGACGGCGCGTTGCAGGCTGGCGACGGCCATGTCGCCCATGCGGTTGACGTCGCGCAGCATCTGGCTGTTGGGGTCGCTTTCATGGCCGAACAGCTCGATCACCAGCCCGGCGATGCGCACCGCCTCGTCGCCGATGCGCTCCAAGTCGCTGACGCTTTTCGACACGGCGATGACCATGCGCAGGTCGGAGCTGACCGGGCAGCGCTTGGCGATGAGCTTGACGATCTCGTCGTCGGAGGCGACTTCCAGCCGGTCAACCTCGTTGTCCAGCGCCACCACTTTGTGCGCCAAAGCAATGTCGCGAGCCTTGAACGCCGCCAAGGCCTCGCGCACCTGGACGAGAACCAGCCCGCCCATTTCCAGGATCAGATAATGCAGATGGTTCAGTTCGCCATCGTAACGCTTAAAAATGTGGCCTTCAGTCATAATCCTGCCTTTTTTATCGCCCGCGCCCCGACCCTCTCCCGCCGGGAGAGGGCGTTGATTAGCCGAAACGGCCGCTGATGTAATCATCGGTCAATTTGTGGATGGGTTTGGTGAACACGCGGGCGGTCTCGCCGACTTCGATCAGCTTGCCCAGGTGGAAATACGCCGTGCGCTGGGACACCCGCGCCGCCTGTTGCATGGAATGGGTGACGATGACGATGGTGTACTGCTCGCGCAATTCGTCGATGAGCTGTTCGATTTTGGCGGTGGCGATGGGGTCCAGCGCGGAACAGGGCTCGTCCATCAAAATCACCTCGGGGTTGACCGCGATGGTGCGCGCGATGCACAGGCGCTGTTGCTGGCCGCCCGACAAGCCGGTGCCCGGATGGTCGAGATAATCTTTCACCTCGTCCCACAAGCCGGCCCGGCGCAGCGAAGATTCGACGATGTCGGCCAACTCCGCTTTCGTGTCCGCCAAGCCGTGGATCTTCGGGCCATAGGCGACATTGTCGAAAATGCTTTTCGGAAACGGGTTGGGCTTTTGAAACACCATGCCGACGCGCGCCCGCAACGGCACGACATCGACGCTGCTGTCGTAAATATTCTGGCCGTCGAGCAGGATTTTCCCGCTGACCTGGCAGCCGGGGATGGTGTCGTTCATGCGGTTCAGGCAGCGCAGAAACGTCGATTTGCCGCAGCCGGACGGGCCGATGAACGCGAGGACTTCGTTGCCGCCGATGTCGATATTGACGTTGCGCAAAGCTTGTTTCTCGCCATAGCGCACATCGACCTCGCGGCAAGTGATGCGCGGATCGACGGAATTCCATTCCCCGACGGTCTGATCCTCCACAAGCATAGGCTTCTCCCTCGATGAGCTGATGGCGTGTTTACGCAGTTTGGTGAAATCCCTATTCTTGTTGTCCGTGTCGAGTACCGATTCAACATCTGAATGCATAGCATGAACCTAGAAAGACCGAATGCGGTGGAAGCACTGAAATGCTTAGGCAGTGAAGGATGTCCTTGCTTAAAGTAATCCCTTTTTGTGACACTATGATGACCGCCCGGCGAGCGCCCAAGCGGACAGGATGCGGGCGTTCGCGGCGCTCCCGTGGCAAAATGTCCGCCGTCCGCTCCGGTTCCCCCACGCCTTAAACGCCATGTTACAAACCTTTATCGAACGTTTCATCTACGCCACGCGCTGGCTGCTCGCCCCGATCTACCTGGGGCTGGGCTTGGCCTTATTCGCGTTGACTTTCAAATTCTGCCAAACGCTTTGGCATTTATACGCCACCTTGCTGGAAACGGACGAAAGTGATTTGGTGTTGAAGCTACTGTCGATGATCGACATGGTGCTGGTCGGCAGCTTGCTGGTGATGGTGATGATCGGCAGCTACGAGAATTCAGTCTCGCAATTGAATCTCGGCGAAGAACGCGCCAAGCTGGCCTGGCTAGGCAAGCTCAACGCCAACTCCTTGAAGATGAAACTGGCGGCGGCCATCGTGGCAATCTCTTCCATCCATTTGCTGGAGGTCTTCATGAATGCCGACGACATCCCCGACGACAAGATTTTCTGGTACTTGATTTTACACCTGACTTTCGTGCTGTCCGCCGCGATCATGGCGGGCATCGACAAGCTGCTCCAGCACGGCGAGCCCGCCTGAGGAAAAAACATGAGTCGCTTTATCCTTTACCATACGGCAGGCTGCCATTTATGCGAAGAAGCGGAAGCCTTGGCGCGGGCCTGCATCAACGACGAAAATGCGCTGGAACAGCAAGACATTGCCGAGGACGCGGAATTGTTGGCCCGCTACAGTTGGTTCATCCCCGTGCTGCGCAATGCGGCCACAGGCCAGGAACTGTACTGGCCGTTCGCGGCCGCCGAAATTCAGGGCATCTTATAAGGCCAGAAGACGCCGGTCGGCAGCTTCGCCGCCTTGCCGGTCAATTCTTCGCCGCCGGTTTGGCGCAGCACGCCATAGATGGTCGTGATGCCTTGCTGTTCGACGGCCGTCCACTGCTTCACCAGGCCGGCGCAATAGTCCTTGTGCAAAGCCGCTTGCAGCAGCGGATCTTTTTCCCCGGTCGATGGCGCGACCTTGTTCCACGCCGCGCCATCCTTGCCGCACAGCAGCCCCCGCGCTTCCATTGAAGCTTTCAGGAAAGCCGCCAGCGCAGGGCCGTGGCCGGCCGCCCAGGATTGCTTGAACACAAAACCCAAATTCGGCAAAGGCTCGCCGACGCCCAAACCTTTCAGCACCTCGCGCCCGTCCAGCACGCGCCGAAAACCTTGCGCCTCCAGCTTGGCGGCGTAATGCCAGAAATCCAGCAGCGCATCCAGCTTGCCTTCGGCCAGTTGCTGATTCAGCAAAGGCGGCGCGGCGAACACCGGCTCGGCGTCTTTTTCCAGATCCAGCCCGGCGGTTTTTTTCGCATAAGCTTTCAGCAACACCCAATTTTTGTCCAAAGGCCCGCCGGCCACGCCGAGTTTTTTACCCTTAAGATCGGCCACCGCATGGATCGCCGAACCCGCCGGGGCCATCAAGGCGCCGGCCTGGGTGGAATAGGGAACGAAGCGGTAGTCCGCCCCGCTCTGGTTCTGGTTGGCGACCCAGATCCAGTCGGTGGCGATCACATCCACCGCGCCGCCTTGCAGGCCGATCTTGCCGGCGTCGGGGCCGGCCAGTTTTTGCACCTCCAATTCCAGGCCGTATTTCTTGTCCAGGCCCTCGTTGCGGATGGCCTCCAATTCCCAGTTGACCGTGCCGAAGGCAAGGACGCCGATTTTAAGCTGGCCGGCGCTAGGCGCGGCGGACGCACACAAGGGAAGCAGGGCCAAAAGCCCCAGGAAAGATCGTCGAATCACAGGTTTGCTCCTTAAAAGGTTTGCGGATTTGCCGCGCCACTGTATAACAGCGGCGCATTGGGTTCCAGATGTCCAATGGGATGCCGCAGCCGGCGCACACAGCGCACCCTACTCAGCTCGGGTATAATTCCGCCCCATTCCCGCACTAGCCAACCTGACCGACACGCCATGGATAAAACCTACGACCCTCACGCCATCGAACAACGCCTTTACGAAAACTGGGAAGCCCAAGGCCGCTTCGCCGCTTCCGGTGAGGGCGAGTCTTATTGCATCACCATCCCGCCGCCGAACGTGACCGGTAGCTTGCACATGGGCCACGGCTTCAACAATACGGTCATGGACGCGCTGATCCGCTTCCACCGCATGGACGGCCGCAACACGCTGTGGCAGGTCGGCACCGACCACGCCGGCATCGCCACGCAAATGGTCGTCGAGCGCCAATTGGCGGCGGAAGGCATCACCCGCCACGACCTGGGCCGCGAGCGCTTTCTGGAACAAGTCTGGGAATGGAAGGCCGAGTCCGGCGGCACCATCACCCGGCAATTGCGCCGGCTGGGCTCTTCGGTGGACTGGACGCGCGAGCGCTTCACGATGGACGAGGGATTGTCGAAAGCCGTGCAGGAAGCCTTCGTGCGCTTGTACGACGACGGCCTGATCTATCGCGGCAAGCGCCTGGTGAACTGGGACCCGAAGCTGCACACCGCCATCTCCGACCTGGAAGTGGTCAGCGAGGAGGAAAAAGGCTTCATGTGGCATTTCCGCTATCCGCTGGCGGACGGCAGCGGGCATCTGGTCGTCGCGACAACCCGCCCGGAAACGATGCTCGGCGACACCGCCGTCGCCGTGCATCCGGAGGACGCGCGCTATCAGCACCTGATCGGCAAAAAGGTCAAATTGCCGATCACAGGCCGGGAAATCCCCGTCGTCGCCGACGACTACGTAGACCCCGAATTCGGCACCGGCTGCGTGAAAATCACCCCGGCGCATGATTTCAACGACTACGAAGTCGGCAAGCGCCACAGCCTGCCGCTGGTCAACGTCTTCGACCGCGACGCCCGCATTCTGCACGAATTCACCGTGCTGACGTTTGCCGGCTATGCCGAGGCCCATGGCGAAAAAGCCCCGGCCGCCTATGCCGGGCTAGACCGCTTCGAGGCGCGCAAAAAAATCGTCGCCGAGTTGGAAAGCTTAGGATTGTTGGAAAAAATCGACCCGCACACCTTGAAAGTGCCGCGTGGCGACCGCTCCGGCGTGATCGTCGAGCCGTGGCTGACCGACCAGTGGTATGTCAACGCCAAAGTGCTGGCGAAGCCCGCCATCGAAGCCGTCGAGGACGGCCGTATCCGCTTCGTGCCGCAGCAGTACGAAAACCTGTATTTCTCGTGGATGCGCGACATCCAGGACTGGTGTATTTCGCGGCAGCTGTGGTGGGGCCATCGCATTCCGGCGTGGTACGACTTGCACGGCCAGGTGTACGTGGGCCGCAACGAGGCCGAGGTGCGCGAAAAATATGGCTTAGGGGAAGAGGCGGAGCTGCGCCAGGACGAGGACGTGCTGGACACCTGGTTTTCCTCGGGACTGTGGACGTTCTCGACCTTGGGCTGGCCGGACAAAACGCCGACACTTGAAACCTTCCACCCCACCGATGTATTGGTCACCGGTTTCGACATCATCTTCTTCTGGGTCGCGCGGATGGTGATGATGACGATGCACCTGGTCAAAAACCCGGACGGCAGCCCGCAAGTGCCGTTCAAGACCGTCTACGTGCATGGCCTGGTGCGCGACGCCGAAGGCCAGAAAATGTCCAAGTCCAAGGGCAATGTGCTGGACCCGCTCGACATCATCGACGGCATCAGCCTGGAAGATCTGGTCGCCAAGCGCACGGCCGGCCTGATGCAGCCGCAAATGGCCGAGAAGATCGAAAAGCGCACCCGCAAAGAATTCCCGGCCGGCATCGCGCCTTATGGCTGCGACGCGCTGCGCTTCACCTTCGCCTCGCTGGCCTCCACCGGCCGCGACATCAAATTCGACATGGGCCGCGTCGAAGGCTACC
>Ga0265327_10002158_pt1 | contig 21685 bp, 17 predicted proteins | sample 41621metaG_FD_202089 | JGI IMG/M metagenome (GOLD analysis project Ga0265327, IMG submission 202089) | Rhizosphere microbial communities from Carex aquatilis grown in University of Washington, Seatle, WA, United States - 4-16-21 metaG | ecosystem: Host-associated > Plants > Roots > Rhizosphere...
AGATCGAGGCACCGACCACCCCCCAGACCCGGAGCGGAAAATTCGAGAACGAGGTCAGGCCGTCGAAGGCGAAGCGCAACAGGCGCAGGAAGTTGAAATGGGTGGTACCGGCGGCGCGCGGCGCCTGGTGGTAGACGATGCCGGTCTGGCGGAAGCCGACCCAGGCGAAGATGCCCTTCATGAAGCGCGAGCGTTCCGGCATGGCGTTGACGGCGTCGACCACCCGACGGTCCATCAGGCGGAAATCGCCGACCTCGCGCGGCAGCGGCATCTCGGACAGGTGGTCGAAGAACCAGTAGAAAGCCTTGGCGAACAGCCGCTCGCCCAGGCCCTGGCCGGTGCGGGCGTCGCGCACGGCGTAGACCACCTCGTAGCCATCCCGCCATTTCTCGATCATCCCGGCGATGGCTTCGGGGGGATGCTGAAGATCGGCGTCCATCGGCACCACCACCTCGCCCGAGGCGTGGGCAAGGCCGGCGGAAAGCGCCCGCTCCTTGCCGAAATTGCGCGACAGGTCGACCACCTTCAGGCAGGGCAGACGCCGGGCCGCCGCCACCAGACGGTCGAGCGTGGCGTCGCGGCTGCCGTCATTGACGCAGACCACCTCGTAGGGGACCTCCAGCCGGTCGAGCACCGGCAGCAGGTGGGCGAACAGCGTGTCGACGCCGTCCTCCTCGTTGTAGCAGGGGATGACCACCGACAGCAGGCGGGGAGCCAGACGGCGGCTGGTCGGCATCGCATAGGTCATGGCGGGTTTCCAATGAGGCCAGAAGCCCAGATTAGCATAGGGTCGATGGCGAATCTAAGGCGTCGGAATATTGCCCCGAAACGCACCAAGGTCGCGGAGAGCGGAGAAGCGGGCTCCCTCGCCTCCGTGCCCTTCGGGAACTCCGTGTTGATTTCGCCTCAGCCGCCGGTGACGCTCATGGTGCGCGAGACGCTGGGACGGCTGTCACGGTCGATAATGAAATCGTGGCCCTTGGGCTTGGCGGCGATGGCCGCCTCGATCGCCGCGTCCAGGCGATGGTCCGATTCGCTGGCCCGGAGCGGGCCCCGGAGGTCGACCGCGTCCTCCTGGCCCAGGCAGGTGTGGAGCGTCCCGGTGCAGGTGACCCGCACGCGGTTACAGCCTTCGCAGAAATTGTGGGTCATCGGCGTGATGAAGCCGATGCGGCGTCCGGTCTCGGCCACCTCGGCGTAACGGGCCGGGCCGCCGGTGCGCCAGTCGCCATCGGTCAGCGTCCAGCGCCGATCGAGCCGCGCCCGCACCGCCGACAACGGCAGGTACTGGTTCATGCGGTCGGCGTGGACCTCGCCCATCGGCATGGTCTCGATCAGGCACAGGTCGAAGCCGTGGCGCCCGCACCATTCGACCAGATCGTCGAACTCGTCCTCGTTGACGCCGCGAAGCGCCACGGTGTTGATCTTGACCGCCAGTCCCGCCGCCTTGGCCGCCATGATGCCGTCCAGCACCACGTCGAGGCGGCCGCGCCGGGTGATGGCGGCAAAGCGGGCGGGATCAAGGCTGTCGAGCGACACGTTGATCCGCCGCATCCCCGCCGCCGCCAACGCCTCGGCATGGCGGGAGAGCAGGGTGCCGTTGGTGGTGAGCGTCAATTCGTCGAGCGCCCCCCCGGCCAGCAGGCGGCCCAGGCCGCCGACCAGACTGACGACGTTGCGCCGCACCAGCGGCTCGCCGCCGGTAAGGCGGATCTTGCGCACCCCCCGACGGACGAAGGCGCCGCACAGCCGTTCCAATTCCTCGAGGCTGAGAACCTCGTCACGCGGCAGGAAGGTCATCTCCTCGGCCATGCAATAGACGCAACGCAGGTCGCAGCGGTCCGTCACCGAAACGCGCAGATAGGTGATCTTGCGGCCGAAGGAATCGTGCATCGTCGCTCCAGGGGCGAGGGCCTGTCTGATAGATATATAGCCGGGCCGCCGAATGCGAATCTTGTCGTTGGTCAAGCCGGCGGCTTGTGGCGGCGCCCACCCGCCGCTAGTTTGGGACCGATGCCGAACGAACTGCCGCCCATCGCCCAGCCACGCGCCATCGGGGCCGTCGTCTATCCTCCCGACCTCAGGCCGGAGGCGCTGCTTGCCGCTTTCGCCGCCCGCCTGACCGAACGTGGCTTCCGCCTGGGCGGGCTGTTGCAGGAAACCGGCGACGGCGACATGGCGCTGATCGAGGTCGACGGCGGCCGGCGACTTTCGATCAAGCAGGATCTGGGGCCGGGATCGGAGAGCTGCTCGCTGGACGTGTCCGCCCTGGCGGAAGCCTCGGAGGCGTTGCGGCGCGCCGTCGAGAATCGCGTCGATCTCTTGCTGGTCAACAAGTTCTCGCACCAGGAGCGGGGCGGCCGCGGCTTCGCCCCCGAGATGCTGACCGCCATGGCCGAGGGCGTGCCGCTGCTGACGGCGGTACCGGCCGCCGCCGTCGCCGACTGGACCGCCTTCACCGGCGGCGGCGGCCAATTGCTGGCGCCGACCGAGGCGGCATTGTGGCGCTGGTGGGGGGCGCGGCGCCTCTACGACGATCTGGCCCAGGGCGTCGGCGACACGCCCGTCCGCCGGGTGGTGGTCGGCCTCAATTTCACCCTGGTCGAGGGGCCGGACGGCGTCGGCCTGGCGCAGACGCCCGAGCGCGGCACCGCCGGGTGCGCCCCGGCGGCGCCCTTTGCCGGACGCTCGCTGAGGGAATTGGCGACCCTGGTGCGTTCGTGGAATCCGTTCGAACTGGCGCTTGGCATCGCCGCCTGCAACGCCCATTACAACCGCTTCGACCTGGCGGCCGAGAACGCCAACGGACTCGACGCCTTGGCCGGCGAGGGCCGCATCGTGGTGATCGGCGGCTTTCCCGGCATCGCCGCCCGGCTGCCCGGCGCCCTGGTGGTCGAACGCCGTCCCGATCCCGGCGAATATCCCGAGGAAGCGGCGGAATGGCTGCTGCCCGCGGCCGACGCGGCGGTGATCACCGCGTCGACCCTGACCAACCGCAGCCTGCCGCGCCTGCTGTCGCTGGCCGATCGCGCCCGAATCGCCCTGGTCGGCCCCGGCGCGCCACTGACACCCCGACTGTTCGATTACGGCGTCGAGGTGCTGGCCGGCGTGGTCGCCACCGATGTCGAGGGCCTGGCCGCCACGGTGGCGGAGGGGGGCGGCGCCCGCGAGGTCAAGCGCCATTGTCGCCAGGCGATTCTGCGGCGAGCGGAGGAGGGGTGATGGGAGGCGACGTCGTCATCTCGTACTACCCGCTGATGCGGTCCTATCTCGACGAGCTGGCCGCCGCCATCGGCCGACCGGTGTCGAATCTGGTGGTGTCGGCGGTGCGCGGCGGCAACCTGGGTGAAGTGATCGCCAGCTTGCGCGCCGAAGCCGCCGATACCCTCTACCTTCCCTGTCCCGGCCCCGATTTCGAGCCGTTCATGCCGTTGTTGCGGCTGATCTCGCTGCTGCCGCGCCACCGCCGGGTGATGCGGGTGGGCGCCGACTTCACCCTGCGTCGGGAAGGCCGCCTCGCCGCGTTTCTGGCGGGAACGGGGCTGGCCCTGCGCGTGCTGTTCGGACTGGCCCAACTGCCCCTGGAAAAGCGGCGCGCCACCGCGCTGCTGACGGCGCCACGCCGAACGGCCGTGTTCGATCCTCAGGCCGCTGAAATCATCTACCTCAAAAGCAATCTGTGGGTCGGCGTCCAGGCCGGCGGATCGGTCTCGCATACCGCCGGTGTCGTCCGCGCCCTGACCGCCGGCGGGCGCCGCGTCACCTACGTGTCGCCCAGCGAGGCGCCGGAATTGGATGACATCGACGGTGTATCGGTCCACCGGGTGCCGCTGCCCTTCGGCTTCGTCTATCCGCGGGAAATCAACATCTACCGCTATGACCGCATGCTGCGCGGGTGGACGGGAAAACTGCGGCGCCGGTCGATCGGCTTCGTCTACCACCGCCTTTGTCTGGGCAGCACCGCCGCCGTCGATTTGTCGCGCCGCCTGGGCGTGCCGCTGGTGCTGGAATACAACGGCTCCGAGGTCTGGATCAGCCGTCACTGGGGGGCGGCGCTCAAATGGCCGCGGCTGGCCCAGCGGGCGGAAGACGCGTGCCTGCGCCACGCCCACCTGATCGTCACCATCTCCGAGGCCTTGCGGCGCGAGTTGATCGAACGCGGCATCGAGCCCGAGCGGATCGTCACCCATCCCAACGGCTTCGATCCCGAGCGCTTCGACCCAACGGCCCATGGACCCGAGGAAACCGCCGCCCTACGCGCCCGGTTGGGCATTGCCGCCGACGCCGTGCTCGCCACCTTCGTCGGCACCTTCGGCCCCTGGCATGGTGCCGATTTTCTGGCCCGCGCGCTGATCCGCCTGCACGCGACGGAGCAGGACTGGTTCCATCGCAGCAAATTGCACCTGCTGTTCGTCGGCGACGGCGTCAACCGGCCGCTAGTCGAGGCGCGACTGGCCGGCGCCCCGATCGAAGGGCATTACACCTTCGCCGGCCTGGTGCGGCCGGCGGATACGCCGCTTTATCTGGCGGCCTCCGATATCCTGGCGGCTCCCCACCTACCGAATGCCGACGGTTCGGAATTCTTCGGCTCACCGACCAAATTGTTCGAGTACATGGGGATGGGGCGCCCGACCGTCGCCAGCCGCCTGGGCCAAATCGCCGAGGTGCTGGAAGGGGCGCCGTCGGTCGACGCCCTGCCGACGACCGATGGCGAGGCCGCCCCCGGACAGACCGGCATCCTGGTCGCGCCCGACGACGAGGCGGCGTTGGCGGCGGGGCTCAAATATCTGGTCGACCACCCGATCTGGCGACGGTCCGCCGGGGCCAATGCCCGCCAGCGCGCGCTCGGCCGCTATACCTGGGACCACCATGTCGGCGCCATCATCGACGGGCTGACGCGGACCGTCCCCGCCGCCACGCCGCGCCAGCCCGGGCGGACGAGGCTGCTGATCAACGCCGTCCACGCCAAGAGCGGCGGCGGCGTCACCTATCTGCGCAACATCCTGCCGCTGCTGGCCGGACGCCCGGACCTGGAAATCCACCTGGTCATCCAGGAAGACCAGGCCGAGATGTTCCGGGAAATCGCGGGCACCCTGCCGCTGCATGTCCTGCCATCCTGGAACAAGGTGGCGACGGTATTGATCCAAGAACAGTTTCCGGTGCCGAGGCTGGCTCGCGCCATCGGCGCCGAGGTGATCTTCTCGCCGGCCAATTACGGCCCGGTGACCGGCGGCGTTCCAAGCGTCATCCTGCTGCGCAATTCCTTCGATGTCGGCCGCATCGAACAGCGCCTCGACAAGCGGCTCTACTGGACCGCCGTCCGCGTCATCTCGCGGCTGTCGTTCCTCGGCTGCCGCCGCGCCATCACCGTGTCGCGCCACGCCTGCGGCGGCTTCCTCGACGCCTTCGGCATCACCGCCGACCCCCGTTTCGAGGTGGTGCATCACGGCGTCAGCCCACGTTTCTCGCCCCCCGCCGACGATCAGGGCCGAATTCCCCGCCGGCTGCTGGCGGTGTCCGACATCTACCTGCAGAAGAACCTGGAAACCGCCATCCTGGCGGTTTCGCTGCTGAAGCGCGCGAATCCCGAGGTCAGTCTGGAAATCGCCGGCCGCCCCCTTGATCCCGATTACTTCGACCGTCTGCGCCGCATGGTCGAAGAACTGGGAATCGGCGACCGGGTCGCCTTCCTGGGCGGCCGTTCGCCGGCCGAGGTGGCCGATCTCTATCGCGCCGCCGACGTCTTCGTCTTTCCCTCGCTGGTCGAGACCTTCGGCAATCCGCTGCTCGAGGCCATGGCATCCGGCCTGCCGGTGGTGGCGTCCCGCTGTTCGGCGATGCCCGAGGTGGCGGGCAACGCCGCCCTCTACGCCACCCCGGGCGATGCCGTCGCCATGGCGGCCGAGGTGGAACGGCTGTTCACCGACCGGACGCTGTGGCGGAAGATGTCCGCCCGCGGCCTGGCCCGCGCCGCCCGCTTCAGTTGGGGGCACACCGCCCAGGCGACGGCCGAGGTGCTGCTGTCGGCCATCGCCGAGTAGGTTGCCGCCACCGGGAACGCGTGGCATCCTCGCGCCCGCAAAGTTGAAAAAGGTATTGGTTCCGTGCGCATTTCCTGGTCCTGGGCCGCCTGGCAACCGGTGATCTTCCGTCTGCCCCGACGCGGGCCGGACGTGGCGCTGACCATCGACGACGCGCCGATGCCGGACACCACCCCGGCCCTGCTGGACCTGCTGGACCGCTTCCGCGTGCCGGCCACCTTCTTCCTGTCGGGATGTCGGCTGGAGGGCAACCTGGATCTGGCCGCCGAGATCGTGCGGCGCGGCCACGCGGTCTATGCCCACGGCTGGGATCACATCCGCCTCGACCATGCCGGCCCCGAGCGCCTGATCGCCGACATGGACCGCTGCGAAGCCCTGCTCGCCACCTTGCGGCCGACGCCCCGGCCCTATCTGGCGCGGTTGCCCTACAACGGCGGCTGGCGCAACCGCGCCGTCCACCGCGCCCTGGCCCGCTGGCAGCCCGGCTGCCAGATTCTCCATTGGGGTCCTTCGACCGAGGACCATCTGATTCCCACCCGCTGCGAGGCCGATGGCGATGTCGAACGGGAATGCCGGGCCGAAGTCGAGCGGGTGCTGGCCGATCCCCGCCTGCCCGGCGGCATCCTCTTGATGCACGATCAGCCGATCAACGAGCGGCCGGGGGCGCGGTTCAAACCGGCGACCACCCTGGCGCTGACCCGGCTGCTGCTGGAGGGCCTGACCGGCGCCAGCTACCGCCTGGTGCCGGTGGCGCCGAAGCCGCCGCAGCCCCTCTGGGCGCGTTTCGCCCTGCTGTGGTAAGGTCCCGGCCGATGCGCATCCTGCACACCATTCCCGGCCGCAATTGGGGCGGCATGGAACATCGCACCCTGGAACAGGTGCGTTGGCTGGCCGCCCACGGCCACGATGTCTGGCTGGCGGCGCCGCCCGATGGCGAGCCCTTTCGCGCCGGCATGGCCGAGGGGCTGCCGGTGGTGCCGATGGTGTTCGACCGGCCCTGGCGGCCGGCGACGGTGGCGGCGCTGCGCAGCTTCGTCCGCGACAACCGGGTCGAGGTGATCGACGCCCACGTCACCCGCGACGCCAAGGCGGCGATGGCCTGCCTGGACCTGTGCGCGGTGGTGCGGTCACGCCACGTCAACCAGCCCTTGCGGCCATCGCCGGTGCGTCGGCTGCAATGGCGCCTGGGCGCCGACCACGTCATCACCGTCGCCGAAGTCACCCGCCGCGATCTGGTCGCCGCCGGTCTCGCCCATCCCGAGCGCTCGACCTCGATCGGCGGCTGGGCCGACGAAAGCTATTTCGACCTTGCCGACCCGGTCGCCACCCGCGCCCAGGTGCGCGACGAGTTGAACCTGCCGGCCGACGACACGGTGATCCTGTGCGTCGGCATGCTGCGGCCCGACAAGGGCCAGGACCACCTGATCGCCGCCCTCGACCTGCTGGCGGCGCGGGGTCTCAGGCCGCTGTGCCTGCTGGCCGGCGCCGCCACCGAGGAAAGCGCCGGCTACGAGGCCGCCCTCAGGGCCGCCGCCGGCGACCGCGTCCGTTTCCTCGGCTATCGCAAGGACGTGTCGCGGCTGATGCGGGCGGCCGATCTGGTGGTGATCCCGTCCTTGACCGAGGCGCAGCCGCGCGTCGCCGTCCAGGCCTTCGCCACCGGCCGACCGGTGGTCGCGTCCGCCGTCGGCGGCGTGCCCGAGATCGTCGAGCAGGGCATCACCGGCTGGCTGGTGCCGCCGGCCCGGCCCCAGGCGCTGGCCGACGCCATCGCCGCCGTGCTGGCCGATCCCGCCGACGCCGCCCGAATCGCCGCCAATGCCCGCGATCTGGCCGAAAAGGCGATGCGCTTCGACCATCGCATGGCCGAAACCCTGGCCACCTACCGGACCGCCATCGAGCGCGCCCGCGCCCGCGCTTTTCCCCCCTTTCGCGGAGTTCGCCAGTGACCGCCCCCAAGCTTTCGGCGCTTGTCGTCGCCCATAACGAGGAAAAGCGTCTGCCCGCCTGCCTGGAGCATCTGCGCTTCGCCGACGAGGTGGTGGTGGTGGCCGACAAATGCACCGACGCCACCCGCGACATCGCGCTCGGCTTCGGTGCCCGCGTCGTCGAGGGTCGCTGGGACATCGAGGGCGACCGCCGCAACACCGGCATCGAGGCCTGCACCGGCGACTGGGTGCTGGAGGTCGACGCCGACGAGCATGTGCCGGCGGAACTGGCCGCCGAGGTGCGGCGCACCATCGCCACCACCCCCTTCGACTGGCACGAGATTCTGGTCGACAATTACATCGGCGAACGGCTGGTCCGCCATGGCTGGGGCGCCTCCTACGGCAAGGCCGCCTATCCCGGCCTGTTCCGCAAGGGGGTCAAGACCTGGGGCCGCGACCGCGTCCATCCCAGCCTGACTTGGCGCGGCCGCAAGGGGCCGATGCTGACCTGCCGCCTGAACCACTACGTCGATCGCAACATCTCGGACATGATCCACCGGCTCGACGCCTATTCCACCGCCAAGGCCCGCGACCTGCGCGACCGGGGCGAGACCTGGGGCTCGTTCGCCAACAACCTGCGCCGGGTGGTTACCCGTTTCTTCAAGTGCTATGTGCGGCGCAAGGGCTACAAGGAGGGCGGCTACGGCTTCGTCATCGCCGTCTGCGCCGCGCTGTACCCGATGCTGTCGCACCTGAAGGCCAAGTACGAAAGGGATTGAACCCGTGGCCCGTATCGTCATGACCGACGACGGCATCGTCTTCGACGGCCGCACCCTGGACGAGCGGCCGCTGGGCGGCGCCGAGACCAGCTTCATCGAAATGGCCAACGCCCTGGCGGCGCGCGGCCATGAGGTGCTGGTGCGCAACCGCTGCGCCGCGCCCATCCGCCATCGCGGCGTCGATTGGGCGCCGCTGGCGGATGGCCTGCCCGAAGCCGCCGACCTTTACATCGCCAACCGCGGCGACAAGCTGATCCGGCTGGTCCCAGGGGCCAGGCGGTCGATCTTCTGGATCCACAATCCCGCCGGCTACCTGCTGAAATGGCGCTACCAGTGGAAGCTGGCGGCGCGGCGGCCGGTGATCGTCTTTTCGGGGGCCAGCCATGCCGGCACCTATCCCGGCTGGGCCTTCGCCGGCGGTCGCGAGATCGTTCCCTACGGCGTCACCGAGATTTTCCGCCACGCCGACGAGCGGCCGGCGCCACCGCCCCGCGCGGTGTTCACCTCGAACCCGATGCGTTCGCTCGACTGGCTGCTCGACGTCTGGGCCGAAAGCATCCGCCCGGCGGTGCCCAACGCCGAGCTGCACGTCTTCGCCGGTACCGCCACCTACGGCACCGCCGGCCAGGCCAAGGCGGGAAAGATGGGGCCGGTGCTGGAGCGCGCCGCCGCCATGACCGGCCAGGGCGTGGTGCTGCGCGGTCCGGTGCCCAAGGCCCAATTGGTCGGCGAACTGGCCGCCGCCCGCGCCCTGCTCTATCGCGGCGATATCGGCGAGACCTTCTGCTCGGCGGTGGCCGAGGCCCAGGCCATGGGCGTGCCCGGCGTGGTCGAGGACATCGCCTGCATGAGCGAGCGCTTCCGGGATGGCGAAACCGGCTTCGTCGTCAAAGGCGCGACGGCGTTCGCCGAAGCCGGCATCCGCCTGCTGACCGACGATGCCCTGTGGTGCCGCTGCCACACGGCCTGCCTCGCCCACCAGCGCGCCTGGGGCTGGGACCAGGCGGCGGCGGAATTCGAGCGGATCGGTGGGTTGGGTTAACCGACCAGCTTCTGCTCGGCGGCCTCGACCAAAAAACGGGAACGATTGCCGCCGCTGGCGGCGTCGATTCGCCCAAGCAGATGCCTGGGGATCATGACGTTCACCCGCTCGGTCTTCAACAGACCGGGATCAAGATCGACAAGCAGCAGGATGGCCTCGCCACGGTTAGGGTCGTCAGCAAGCTGATCGATGGTCGACGGCGCCGGAATCGGCTCGCCCTCGTCCCGCAGCACCGCGACATGACCGGCCAACGCTTCCGCCGCCATGGCCCTGGTTTCCTCAAGCGTCCGACCGACACTGAAGCAGCCGGGCAAGTCGGGGAACTCGACACCGTAATCGCTGTCCTTGTCCTTGCGCAGATAGGCGATGTAGGACGCCATTGATCACCCCTGAAGCCGTAAGCCGCTTTGCCGCTCGATCGCCTTCACAGTACCGGCGGGTAAATCCCGCTTTGGGTGCGGCACCGTCACTAGGCCCGGCTTGCTTGGATGGCGATAGTGATGGTGGCTGCCGGTCACTCGCCGCAACGTCCAACCATCCGCCTCAAGAGCCTTGATGATCTCGCGGCTATTCATGTGTGTATTTATACACACTGATGGTGAAGATCAAGACCCCATCCAGCGCCGGTGCCAGGCCACCAGATTGGTCAGCACCCAGAACGGCAGGCTGGCGTCGCGGCGGCCCGAGCGGTGGTCGTCGATCATGGCGGCCAGCGCCGCCATGTCGAAGCCGACGCGCTTGAGGAAACGGGCGCCCAGGATATCGGCGGCGGCGCGGCGGCCGAATTCGCCCCTCAGCCATTCGGCCATCGGGGCGCCGAAGCCGACCTTGGGGCGGTCGATCACCGCGTCGGGAATCAGGCCGCGCACCGCCTGTTTCAACAGGGTCTTGGGCCCCTGGCGCAGCTTGGCGGCCTGGCCGATATCCATCGCCAGATCGACGACGGCGCCGTCGAGAAACGGTACCCGCGCCTCGAGCGATTCGGCCATGGTGATCTTGTCGACCCGCATCAGCAGCAATTCCGGCAGGCGCTGGCGCAGCTCGGCCTGGGTCATGCGGGTCAATTGATCGGCACCGGGACAGTCGCGGTCGAAGTCGCCCAACAGCGTCGCCGGAATGGCGGCGCTGTCCGGTTGCAGCCAGGCGGCCGGCAGCAGGCCGGCCTCGACCAGTTCGGCGGCGGCCGGCGAGCCGGCCAGCCCGGCGGGGTCGCGCACCAGCACCCGTTTCTGGCCTTCCCATTGCGACACAGCCCCCGACCAGAACAGTTCGCCCGAGGGGTCGGCGGCGCGGGCCAGGATGTCGGCATGGGCGCCGAGCCTGGGATCGGCCCAAGCCACCGCCCGGCCGAGATCGGCGGCCAAATGACGCAGCGGCCCCGGCATCGCCGCCCGCCACGGGCGCCAGAAACGGCGGTGCAGGTCGAGCCAGCGGGTCCAGCTGGGATAGCCGCAGAACAATTCGTCGGCGCCCTCGCCGACCAGCACCACCTTGATGCCGGCGTCGGCGACCGCCTTGGCGACGAAGTGCAGCGGCACACAAACCCAGTCGGCGATCGGCTCGTCCTGGGTGTGGACCAGCTCGTCGAGGTAGCCCTCCATGTCGGGCTCGGCGATCGAGATCACATGGTGGTCGGTGCCGAATTCCCGCGACACCCGCTCGGCCCAGTCGAGCTCGTTCAAATGGGTGTGGTCCGAGAAGCCGACGGTGAAGGTGCTGACCCGTTCGCCGGCCAGCCGGCTCATCAACGCCACCATGGTCGAGGAATCGATGCCGCCCGAGAGGAAGGCGCCGACCGGCACGTCGGCGGCCAGGTGGCTGGCCACCGCCGCCTCCAGCCGCGAGCGGATCGCCGCCACCAGCTCGGCCTCGCCGGCGCCCTTGCCCAATCCGCGGCCGGGCCGGGCCGCCCACCAGCGGACCGCCTTCAGCCGTCCGTCCGCCGTCACCTCCAGGCGATGGCCGGCCGGCAGCTTGAACACCCCCTCGAACAGGGTCAGCGGCGCCGGCGGGGTCAGGAAGGACAGGGTGTGCCACAGCGCCGGGCCGCAGACCTCGCGGCGCAGACCGGGATGGGCGAGCAACGCCTTGATCTCGGAGGCGAAGGCCAGGGCGCCGCCGATACGAGTGAAATAGAGCGGCTTGATGCCGACGCGGTCGCGGACCAGATGCAGCCGCCCGCCCGCCGCGTCCCACAGGGCGAAGGCGAACATGCCGTCAAGGCGCTCCAGCAGGCCCTCGATCCCCCATTGCTCGAAGCCGTGGACCAGCACCTCGGTGTCGGAATGGTCGGTGACGAAGCGATGGCCGGCCGCCACCAGCAGCTGGCGCAGCGCCAGGTGATTGTAGATTTCGCCGTTGAAGACGACGACCACCCGGCCGTCCTCGTTGGCCATCGGCTGATTGGCCACGGTCGACAGGTCGAGGATCGACAACCGGCGATGGGCGAGACCGACGGCGCAATTGTCGGACAGCCACAGGCCGGCGCCGTCCGGGCCGCGATGGCGGATGGCGTCGCGCATGGCCTCCAGCGGGCCGGCGCGAACCTCGCCCGCCCCCGGCGGATGCAACAACCCCGCGATCCCGCACATGACTTAAAGAACCCCCGGTGCCGACCGTCCCTGTCTTAGCAGGGGCGGCGGCTTCCGTCACCGTTCGGAATCGTCGGCGCCGGCGGGGCACCAGCGTTCCTTGTGGCCGCCGCCGTAGCGATGGGCCAGATTGGCGGCCAGCAGCGCCGTCGACAAATCCTCGCCGCCGTTGGTCAGCACCCGCGCCACCACCCGCTTGCCGTATTTGTCGTAGGTGACGTCGGCCAACCAGATGTTCTCGTCGGCCAGCTTGGCCTCGACGAAGTCCTGGGCCTTGCGGGCCATGTCGCGCTCGTAATCGCAATGGGCGTGCTTTTCGGCGGCGTCCACCCCGGACAGGCGGACGAAGGTCTCGACCTCCTGGCCCAGCCAGATATGGGCCCGCACCCGGATGGTGTCGCCGTCCACCACCCGCAGCAACCGCGCCGGCACCGGCCCCGGCAGGGGCTGTTCGGGGCCGTCATGGCGCAAAATCTCCTCCGCCGCGACCGGCCGGGCGATGGATAACACGAAGAGTGCGACAATGATTTTTATCGTGCTCAAGTTGTATTGCACCATGAGCCAGCGGCTTCCGCATTACCAACAAGATGGCTATCTATCCCCATGGTGGCAATGAAATGGAAACAAGTCAAGAACATCGATCCTTGCCAAGGATCGACGCGGAGCGTGGGGACACCGGTTTTTGGAATGAGGCTGCGGCAGGAAACGCGGCGACCTTGTGACCATGGCGCTTGCACTGGTGCCAAGGCTGGCGGGCTTACCGCCCGCGTCGCAAGGCGGCCCTCACCGGACGGATACCCGCACGGCCAAGGTCCGACGAGAAATGTCGATTAATAAAAATGACACATGATATGCGACCGATCAGATGAAAGTATCATGTGACAGTGCGTTATTTCCTTAAATAAAGAGTCGCCATTAAAGACCACGCCCCCTTCGGAATCGCCACATTTCATGCATTCAGACATCAATTGCGACGCCGTCGCGAAGCCAACCAACTGCATAATTGTATTTATATGACGAGATGCGATTTCGTTCAAATATTGCTGGCAGCAGTGAATCGGCGATATATTGCCATCAAAATCAATTGCCACCGTCATCTGCGCAACAATGTTATTTGCGGCAGAATGCCGAAGCGACTCAGACGGTGACGGAGACGATTCTTCGACATCGTCCCGGAAATAGAAGCCGTCAATATTGAGCATGATAAGCCCCCCCTAACCGAGCAAAGGCTATCAGGCTGGGGACGTGCCGAGCCACCCGCGAAAAAAAGCGTTTTGTCGCGAATTGTCGCGGCCAGAAGACGGTCTCTCGGCGGGGAAATCGGGGCGGGGCGGATGCGCACCCCGAACCGCGACGAGGCCGCAATCAAGCGCGAGATCGACGCGGAGCGTGAGGACACCGGTTTTTGGAACGAGGGCGCGGCATGAAACGCGGCAACCTTGTAACGATGGCGATTGGCGGCGTAAAGCCCGTCGCGCCCGTCGTTTAGCCTTGCCGTTGAATCCGGCCACTCACACCCTCACCCCCGCTCCCCAGCCCGGCTTTGCGCCCCAAGCCAAACCCGGAGGATAAAGACCGTGCCATCCTCCGCCACTTCGCAGACGACGATGTAGGGCCGGACGGTGATCGGCCTCGCCGAGGGAACATCGCCAGGCCGTCGCCAACCAGAACCAGCTCGCGGCCGACCTGACGAGCGGCCGCTGGATTTTCCTCGGCAATGTAACGGGCGACGCGGGCAATGTCGTCGCGGGCTTCTTCCCGCCAAATGACGCTCATAACTCGCGAGCGACCGGGGGCGGTGCGTCAAAATTTCCCGCCGCGAGTTCAAGCAGCCAAGCGCGCATCTCCTCGTGCGGGACCCCGCGCTTGTTGGCACGGGCCTTGGCCACCGCCGCCGCCAGCAAGGCGGCTTCGGCGTCTTCATCGTCGATGTCTGGCAGAGTGTGGGCGGCGTCGGTCATGGGACAAAGTATTGGCGCCCGTGGGGTGAAATTCCAGTCCGTGACGGGTCATCGGATTCGGACGACCCTGCCTCGCCGCTGAGAGAGGAGCAGGATTCCCTTGTCGCAACATTATCGGTTGCACGGCACACATTGATCATTCACGACACGGGCGCTAGGCCATCCGTTTGGTTGACCGTTTTTTGCACGGCTAGCGGCCGAGAGTTGAGCGCACCGTAATCTGAATAGCGACGGCGTGGGAGCGACGAGTGGAAAATTCGGAAACGCTTCGTCACGGGGCCCTTGGCATAGGGTCGTTTGTGGTCAGTGTTGTGTCTAGCGTCGTCATCTTCGTGAGTACGGGGGTCGCCGGCTATCAGGCGCAGACTGGCCATGCCGATAAAGTAATTTACTTCGTCGCCGGAATGGCGATGATATTTTGTGCTATTCTTTCCATGATTTCTATCGGCCTTGGTGTCGCTGGATTGAGAGAAAAAGGTTCTAGGAAGGTATTTCCTGCTCTCGGACTAAGCCTGTCTATCGGAACATTCGTGTTGTTTATTCTCTTCGTGTTCATCGGCCTGTCGATACAAAAATAAGCCTTACGGTGACGCCGCACCAAATTGCTCACCGCAGTGAGGCGAGGGAGCGCCCCTCCATTGCCTACTTCCGCTCGGCCGCCTTGACCCCGGCTTAAGCGGCGGCCGAGCCATAGGCCCGGGCAACCGCCGGCGCGTCATGCAGGATGGCGGTCAGGTAGGCCACTCCGGCGGCATCCGGATTGGCGCGGCCCTGCTCCCAGTCGCGTAGCGTCCCCACCGGGATGCCGTAGGTTCGCGCGAAGTCGGCTTGGCTTAGCCCCGCTACGATCCGCGCCCGCTTTGCAAGAGCTATTGGGCGCATTTCGGCAAGGGCGACATCGTTCAGTTCGGACGAATCCGACATTAGACTTCTCCTCACTTTCGCGCTTCAAAATACCGCTCAGTCTCCCGTCTTCCGGCAAGACGAACCGAAATGAAGCGGGGGCCGTCGTCGCGATCGGTATATGTCGCGATATAGACTTTGCCGTCTACCATCCCGAGGACATTCCAGCGTTCCTCTCCATAGTCAAAGCGATCATCAATGGCTTCAATGGCGTGGTGGTCAGCGATGACGCTCGTACCGAGCGCTAAAGACACGCCATGATTCCTCTGGTTCTCAGCGTCTTTGCGGGGATCGAACGGCGGCAGGTCGTACCCTTCGGCGGGTGGGCGGACACACATAATGTACGGGCTACCCGTATTGCCGTCAATTGAAATCGGGGCGCATCGCGCCCCACACCGAGCGCCGCTCCGCCCGTCAGAAGTCGATGCAGCGCCCGCCCTTTTCCCAATCGTTGAAACGGGTCGGTTCCGGCCCCTTGCGGCCGCCGATCTCGGTGGCCGGGGCGGGATTGGGCGGGGGCTCCGCCGGCGGGGCGGCGGGTGGCGGCGTCTTGGGTTCCGGCTTCTTTTCAGTCACGATGGCTTCCTCGTTCAGGCGCCAAGATGATGGGCGGCAGCCGCGCCGTTGGCAAGACCGGCCGGGCGCGATATGGTTCGCCACCCTTCCGGCGGCGAACGATGATCCCCAGGCCGACCTTTCTCGACGATTTCTTCCCTCTTCTGGTGCTGGCCGCCTTCATCGCGCCGGTGCTGGGGGTGGTGGCGCCGCTGGGGCTGGTGGCGGTCGCCGTCGTCACCGGCTGCGTCGGCTTTTACGGCATCGCCCGGCGCGGCTTGCCACCAACGCCGGATTGGCGTCCGTGCTGGCCGTTGGCGGCGCTGGCGGCCTGGGCGGCGACGAGCGCCCTGTGGGCCCCCGACCCCGCCCTCGCCCTGTCGAGTGCGGCCCGCGGCCTGGCACTGGCGTTTTTCGGCCTGGCCGCCATGGCGGCTTTCGGCCGGGTTCCGGCCGGACGGCGCCGACTGCTGTGCCATGCGGCGCTGGCGGGTCTGGTCGCCGCCGCGGCCATCCTTACCGTCGAATATCTCACCGGCAATGGCATATCGGCCTGGCAGGCCCATCTCAAGGGCGTACCGCCGATGCCGTCCGGAGCCAAATCGCAACTGAACCGTGGCGCCACGGTGATGGCGCTGCTGGTGTGGCCGGCGATGGCCGGCGCCGATCGCCGCCGCGTCGCCACTTGGCTTGCCCTGGCCGTCGTCGCCGCCACCATGCTGATCGGCGACAGTCTGGCGGCCCGGCTGGCCATGCTGGCGGGGGGCGTCTTTTTCGCGCTGACCTTCTGGCTTCCCCGTCTCGGCACCATCCTGCTTGCGGCCTTCCTGGTCGCGGCGAGCCTGGCGTCGCCGGTGGCCTTGAACCGCCTGCCGTCGCCGCCGGCCTCGTTCACCGAATTGCCGTGGCTACCGCTGTCGGCCCACCACCGTCTGGCGATCTGGCACTTCACCGCCGATTCCATCGCCCAGCACCCCTGGCGCGGCTGGGGCATGGAAGCCTCCCGCGCATTGCCGGGCGGCGACGAGGAAATCTTCATTGACCGGGTGGTGGGTGGATCCTCCCAAGGGGCCATCACCGGCCCTCGGATGCCGCTGCATCCCCACAACGCCTTCCTGCAATGGCGGCTGGAACTGGGCCTGCCCGGGGCGCTGGCCATGGCGGTGCTACTATGGACGCTGTGCCGCCGCCTGGGCCGGAGCGCCAGCGCACCACTGACCCGCGCCGCCGGGGCGGCGACCGTCGCCGCCGCAATGGTGGTGTCCTCGGTCAGCTACGGCTTCTGGCAGAACTGGTGGCAGGCGGCCTTGTGGCTGGCCGCCGCCCTGTGGCTGTCGGCGGCGACCAAGAAGGAGGGGCCGGCGTGAAGATCCTGTTCCTCACCGAAAACTTCCCGCCCGAGACCAACGCCGCCGCCACCCGCGTCTTCGAGCGGGCGCTCTATTGGGTGCGCTGGGGCCATCAGGTCACGGTGCTGACCTCGGCCCCCAACTTCCCCCAGGGCAAGCTGTTCCCCGGCTACCGGAATTGCTGGCGCCAGGTTGAAATGATGGACGGCATCCGCGTCGTCCGGGTGAAGACCTACATCTCGGCCAACGAAGGCTTCGCCAAGCGCACGCTGGACTTCGTCAGCTTCATGGCCACCGCCTTCGGCGCCGGCCTGTTCGAGCCCCGCCCCGACGTGGTGGTTTCGACCAGTCCGCAATTCTTCGCCGCCGTCGGCGGCTGGGCGCTGGCGGCCAGCCGCTCGTGGTTCGGCCTGAGGCGTCTTCCCTTCGTCTTCGAACTGGGCGACCTGTGGCCGCGCTCGATCACCGCCGTCGGCGCCATGGCCGAAAGCCCGGTGATCCGGGCGCTGGAGGCGCTGGAACTGTTCCTTTATCGCCGCTCGGCGGCGGTGGCGGCGCTGACCCACGCCTTCAAACGCGACCTGACGGGGCGCGGCATTCCGCCGAAAAAGATCGCCGTGGTGATCAACGGCGTCGATCTGCCCCGCTACCAGCCGCGCCCCCGGGACGCCGAGCTGGCGGCGGAATGGGGCCTGGAGGGCAAGTTCGTCTGCGGCTATGTCGGCACCCACGGCATGGCCCACGGCCTGGTCAACGTGCTGGACGCCGCCGAGCGGCTACGCGACCACGACCGTCTGCGCTTCCTGTTCGTCGGCGCCGGCGCCGAACGGCAGATGCTGGTCGACGAGGCGGCGCGGCGGCGCTTGGACAACGTCGTCTTCGCGCCCATGCAGCCGAAGGAACGCATGCCGTCGGTGTGGTCGCTGTGCGACGTCGCCCTGGTCCATCTGAAGGATTCGCCTGCCTTCGCCGAGGTCATCCCCTCGAAGATCTTCGAGGCCATGGGCATGGGCCTGCCGCTGCTGCTGGCGGCGCCCGAGGGCGAGGCCAGCCGTATCGTCGAGGCCGACGGCGCCGGCCTGTGGGTTCCGGCGGCCCAACCCGATGCCCTGGCGGCGGCGGCATTGTCGCTGATGACCGATGACGGCATGCGCCAGCGGCTGGCGGCGGCCAGCCTTGGCGCCGCGCCGCGCCATTCGCGCGAACACCAGGCGGCCCGCTTCCTGACCTTGTTGAAGCTGGTGGCGGCCGGCGCGGGACCGCACCGGGCCGGCGAGATCGAGAACTGAGCATCGGCTCGTTTTGCGGGGCTTGGCACGTCAGGACGCCTCCCCCGCGAATCCATACAACTGCGAATGGCGTTGCACGGGGTCGCGCCGCCGCCGTCACCCAAATCGGCGGTGCCGAATCGGGAAGAATCCCCCCATCGCGACACGGTGCCGAGGCGACTCGTCGCTCCCGTCCCGCCCCCAGCCCCCCGTCCCGGCCGACGGTGACTCGTGGCCGAAACGGATACGGCGGCCGACGGCAATCCGGCGGAACCAATTCCCAACCGGCGGGTCCGGGCGACACCTGTCGTCGCCGACCTTGTTCCGATTCCGCAACAGGGCGCACGAACGCTGGATTTGGCCGGTCTTGCGGCGATCGTCTCCTTTCGCCTTGTGCGAGGCGGGAATGGTCGGTTAACACTAGGCGCGCACCCACGATACGGACCACGAGGTCTTGGCTCTGTCCTTTCACCGCGGCCACATCGCCTTCGCCCACGACCTGACGGTCGCGGCCCTCTCTTTCGTCGCCGCCCTCTACCTGCGCATGGGCGACACCTGGGCGCTGGGCTGGGACGCCACCACCCTGGGGGCGACCACGGCGGCCTTCACCGGCATCGCCGCCGCCGCCTTCCTGTCCTCGGGCATGTACAAGGGGGTGTGGCGCTACGCCTCGGTCAACGATCTGGTGACCCTGACCCGCGCCGCCACCGTCACCGTGCTGGTCTTCTATCTGGGCCTGTTCCTGCTCACCCGCTTGGCCGACCTGCCGCGTTCGGTGGTGGTGATCAACTGGTTCGCCCTGTTGGCCCTTTTGGGTGGGCCGCGCTTCCTTTACCGGCTGTTCAAAGACCGCCGCCGGGCGCTCCGGCTGGCGGCCGACGGCAATCAGGTGCCGGTGCTGCTGGTCGGGGCCGGCGATCAGGCGGAATTGTTCATCCGCGCCACCCGCGCCCACGACACCGAATACCGGGTGGTCGGCCTGGTGTCGGAACGGGGCGCCCGGGTCGGCCGCAATATTCACGGCGTCGACGTGCTGGGCTCGGTCGATGACCTGGAACCGGCCATCGAGCAATTGCGGCGCCGCGGTCAGGCGCCCCAGCGCCTGATCATCACCGACGAGCGCATGGACGGCGCCCTGGTCCGCGCCCTGCTGGACGAAGCCGACCGCCTGGGCATGACGCTGGCGCGGATTCCGCGCCTGACCGACCTCAAGGACGCGGTCGCCGACACCATCGCCATCCGTCCGATCGCCGTCGAGGACCTGCTGGGACGGCCGCAGACCGTGCTCGACCGCACCGCCATGGCGGCAATGATCCAGGGCCGCCGAGTGCTGGTCACCGGCGCCGGCGGCTCGATCGGTTCGGAACTGGTCCGCCAGATTTGCGAGTTCGGCCCGGCGTCGCTGGCGCTGTTCGATGCCTGCGAATTCAACCTCTACGCCATCGACCTGGAAATCGCCGAGCGCTTTCCCGAGCTGGCCCGGCGGCCGGTGCTGGGCGACGTCCGCGATGCCGACCGGGTGCGGGGCGTGATGGCCGAATTCGCCCCCGAACTGGTGTTCCACGCCGCCGCCCTCAAGCATGTGCCGATGGTCGAGTACAATCCCGACGAGGGCGTGCTGACCAACGCGGTGGGCACCCGCATCGTCGCCGATTCCTGCCGCGCCGCCGGGGTCAAGCTGATGGTGCAGATTTCCACCGACAAGGCGGTCAACCCCACCAACGTGATGGGCGCCTCGAAGCGGATGGCCGAAATGTATGCCCAGGCGCTGGACCTGGAGGGCGGCACCCGCTTCGTCACCGTCCGCTTCGGCAACGTGCTGGGCTCGACCGGTTCGGTGGTGCCGCTGTTCCAGAAGCAGCTGGCCGCCGGCGGGCCGCTGACCGTCACCCATCCCGACATGACCCGCTATTTCATGACGGTGCGCGAAGCGGTCGAGCTGGTGCTGCAGGCCTCGGCCCACGGGCTGGAAAGTCAGGAATACCGGGGCCGGATCTTCGTTCTCGACATGGGCGAGCCGGTCAAGATCGTCCACCTCGCCCGCCAGATGATCCGGCTGGCCGGACTGCGCCCCGACACCGACGTCAAGATCGCCTTCACCGGCCTGCGACCGGGCGAGAAGCTGTTCGAGGAGATCTTCCACGGCGCCGAGCCACCGGTCCCCACCGAACGCAAGGGTATCCTGGTGGCGACTCCGCGCTCGGTCGATGCCGAGGAATTGGGCGTGGCGCTGGCCGAAGCCGAGGCCGCCTGCCGCGCCCATGCCGCCGAGCGCGTGCTGGCCATCGTCCGGCGGCTGGTGCCGGAGTACCAGCCGGCCGCCCAGGACTGAGATGTCGGTCAGGCACCTCGCCCGCCACGCGCTGGCGCTGCCCCCCCACATCGCGCTGGCCAAGGCGATCCGCTGGGCCGGCAAGCAGGCGGTGGCGCGATGGCGGGCGCGCATCGGGCGCTATCGCTGCTCCTACCCGCCCCCTCCCGGAGAGCTGGCCCGCCGTTTCGGCCCCCTGCCGGGCGCCACCTTTCCGCCCCAGCTGGCCGAGCCTTGGCGCCGTCACGTCTTCGACCTTTTGGGCTCGGGTCCGGTGGTGGTGGCCCACGCCTCCACGGGCGACGGCTGGCGTGCCGCCGTCGCCGCCGAGGCCTGGCCCGGCAACCAGGCCCGCGCCCGCGCCATCCTGGATTTGATCGAGGATGTCGATTACCAGCCGATCGACTGGCACCGCGACTTCAAGTCCGGCCACCGCTGGTCGCCCCGCCGCTGGGGACCTGCCAGCCCCTACGGCCATCTTCCGGACGTCGACATCAAGGTGCCGTGGGAACTGGCGCGGTTGCAGCACCTGCCGCGCCTGGCCCTGGTCTTCGCCGCCACCGGTGACGCCGCCTGGGCCGGCGAAGTGCGCAACCAGATTCTCGACTTCCTGGGCGCCAATCCGCCCGGCTGGGGAGTCAATTGGGCCTGCGCCATGGATGTCGGCATCCGCGCCGCCAACATGGTGCTGGCCCGCGAACTGCTGCTGGCCCACGGCTGGGCCGAGGATGCCGCCTTCGCCGCCGAATTGGCGGCTGGCCTGTCGGCCCACGGCCGCTTTATCCATAGCCATCTGGAATGGCATCCCCGTCATCGCGGCAATCATTATCTGGCCGATGTTTGCGGCTTGGCCTGGATCGCCGCCGCGCTGCCGCGCGGTGCCGAGAGCGACGCCTGGCTGGCCTTCGCCGCCGGCGCCCTGGCCGAGGAGATTTCCCGCCAATTCCTGCCCGACGG
>Ga0265327_10002159_pt1 | contig 21684 bp, 16 predicted proteins | sample 41621metaG_FD_202089 | JGI IMG/M metagenome (GOLD analysis project Ga0265327, IMG submission 202089) | Rhizosphere microbial communities from Carex aquatilis grown in University of Washington, Seatle, WA, United States - 4-16-21 metaG | ecosystem: Host-associated > Plants > Roots > Rhizosphere...
GCGGCGAACGCGTCCGCCGCATCGCCCGCGCCGGCCTGACTTACGCCGCTTCGGAGCGCCGATGATGCCGCACGCCTCTCCCACCATCGCAATACTTCACCAGGCGCTCGAGCCACCGGTGATTGACGGGCAGCGAAAGGATGCCAAGCCGGGCGGCTACTCGGACAGTGGGGCGGATATCGCCTTCTGCCTGCGCCAGATGGGATTAAGAGTGCTGACGCCAGTCCAGCACCCGTCGCCCGCGCGCGACCTAGACTGGGTCTTCCCCGACACCCGCGAGGGCATCGCCGAGGCGATTGGCGCGGGCGCCACCCTGCTCTGGGCCAATACGGTCCTCTTTGAGGGGCACCCGATCGAGGTTGTGAGAGGGCCCATCCGGATCGTGGGACAGCGCCCGGCGGCCATGCAGGCGGCGGACGATAAGTTCTTCATGAACGCGCGACTGCGGGCCTCAGGCCTCCCGACGCCGGCGTCAATACTGGCGGCGCTTCAACCGCGCGCCGGTGTCCGGGCGCTCGCATCGCTGAACGCACAAGCGCTGGCGCACGCGGGCCTAAAATTCCCCGCGATCATAAAGCCGATCCGCGGCCGGGGCAGCCAGGGCGTGGAACTGGTCAGAGACGTCGACGCCCTTCGGCGCAGCGCGTCAGCCCTTATCGAAGGCGGACGGTTCGGCGGCGACGTGATCATTGAAGAGTATCTGCCAGGTGACGAGTTGACTGTCACCGTCATGCCCCTAGCCACACAGGCCACGGTCAAGGCAGACGCATTCTGGCCCCTTCCTCCGGTGCTCCGCTTCAATCACGCCAATGGCGTTGCGCCCTACAACGGTGTCGTGGCGGTGTCGCACAACAGCCGTGCGCTCGCAGGCGCCGAACTGAAGTCCCCACAGGTGCTGACGATGCTGGATCACTGCATGACTGCAGCCAGGATTGCACAGGCGTCCGCGCCGATCCGTATCGACTGCCGTGGGGACGCCAAAGGTGTGTTCCGGCTGTTCGACCTCAACATGAAGCCTAATATGACCGGCGCAGGCCGTCCCGGCCGGCAGGACCAGGACGGGCTCAGTCTTATCGCCGCGCGTGCAATCGGCTGGAGCTTCGGCGACCTGTTGAAGGCGATTATAGACGGTGCGTGGACCGCTTCGCCGCCCTGACGACCTGCTCACCCGGGGACTTGCCGTAAGCAAGAGTGTCTTGAGTCGCCCGAGGGCCGGCGCTCCGCGAGCCCGCGCCAGCGACGCTGGGGGTCGTGCAGTTCGTTGTCCTACGTCGCTCAAGGCGGCCCGGTATCGATTTTGGCTCTATCGCCATCACAAACCTTGCGGAAGGCTGATCCGGATATAGAGGCCCAGTCCGTTTCGACCGGGGCCCGCCTCAATGTCAGCTTTGAGAGTGGCGGCGACCGCCTGGACGATCGCTAGTCCGAGTCCGCTCCCCGGCCGTCCTGAGTCACGCTTCAGGCGGTAGAATCTCATGAAGACATTGCCAAGTTCCGCGTCAGGGATTCCAGGACCGTCGTCCTCCACCTCAATTAGGCGCCGGCCTCGCGCATCCGAGAGCTTGACCGTAACTTTCCCCCCGGGCCGATTATACAGGATCGCGTTTTCGACTAGATTTCCGACCATCTCCGCGACCAAGGTCATGTTGAGATCTACTGGAGCCAGCGATGCATCGGCCTCCAGATTCAGGCTGACATTGGCCTTTTTCGCCCGCGGTCGGTGTTGGTCGACAATTTCACCGATCACTTCGACCATATCGACCACATTGTCGCCGCTCGCAGCCAGCGCGCCGCCGTCCGCGCGGGCCAGAAAGAGTAGCTGAATCAGTAGACTCTGTAGCCTTTCGACCGCGTCCTCGATGTCTTTCAGCGACTCAATAGCGTCGAGAGATGGCGAGATTCGTTTTTTGAGCACCGCAATATGCACGCGAAGGATGGACAGCGGCGTGCGCATCTGGTGCGAAGCGTTGGCGGTGAAGTGACTCATCGCCTGTTGCAGGCGCCGCGCCTCAAGTTCGCTCAGCCGCAGGGTCTCCAGGGTTTGGGCCATGCGGTCGAGTTCATCGGAACTTCCGGTCGCGGGTACCGGTTCATCCAACTCGCGGCGACTGAGGCGATCGATTGTCTCCGTCAATACCCTCATTGGACGGGTCAGGCGCCGACGGACGTTGATCACCGAATGGCCCCCGAAGGTCACCACGATGGCCAGGCACAGGGCCGCTAGCAACATGTTCCGGAGCGCAGCCGAGCTCAAGTCGCCGGCGTAACGATCGGCGTCCGTCTGCGCCTGCTGACCGATGGCAAGGATGGGTCGGAAGGGACGATCGCATAGCGCGGTCCAGTCGCTGCCGGTGATTGGAGGGTTGTTCGCCGCCCCAAGGCCGGCCACGACCTTGTCAACGCTGGCTTGCGCCTGCTCGGTCGCAAGCCGCGCCGAGCGGACATCCATGGAAAGTTCACGCGAAAGGCCAGGGCGCAGAAATATTTCGTTCAGCGCCCCCCAGTCCGCTGAATAGACGGCGCGGTGTCCTATCAGGCTTTCGCGCAAGGCGACGCTAGGGCGAAGACCGCTGTTTACGCTGGCGCGTAACGCCGAACATTGGAAGCCATAGTTGTCTCTAATGGACCACGAGAGGCGACGAATTTCTTTGAGTTCCGCCACCTTGGAGTCATCGATCCGAACGAGGTTGTTCACCGCCACCGATGCGGCGTCGAGGACATCGATCGACTGATGGACAGCCGCCCGCCACTTGTCGACGGCAGATAGGTCACGGTCGGCGCGGGCGCGTAGAGCCTGTTGCGCCAGGGCGGATCGCGCCTCCGCCTCCTTCGCGCGCGCCTCGCGGATCATGGCGACATACCGGGCGCCGCCGGCGATATTAAGCTTTTCCAAGGCCGTTATGGCTCCGGCCACTTCGCGTGTGGCCTTCCGGTCAGCTTCCTCCATTGCACGAACAGGATTGTCTTGCGTGATGAGCGCCGTCGCGTCCGTCGGCACTTGCTCCCTGACGGCGACGATGGCGTCGATCAACGTCCGGTCGGTATTGGTGTAGCGGGCAATGGCGAGCGCCCGGGTACGCACGTTCCAGGCCTGGTCGGCCAATATGGCCGTTGCGACAAGAAGGCCCGCGAGCAGTACGCCGATCAGGAAGGTTAGATAGTTGGTGACCGACGACCGGAAGATCACATCACCTCGATCATATATCCTAATCCGCGCAAGGTCTTGATCGCGGGACCATCGGGCTCGAGTTTCTTGCGCAGGCGCGCGATGTGCACCTCAAGGGCGTTTGGAGTCACCTCGCCATCGAAACCGTAGATCATGGACAGGAGCCGTTCCTTTGGAAGGATGCCGCCCGCGCATCCGACCAGTCCCTCCAGGACCGCCCACTCCCTGCGGCGCAGGTCCAAAGGCCTTCCACTCACCGAAGCCGTCGCATGGGATCGATCGATGGTCAGATTGCCGAATACGAGGACCGGCGTCGGATCGCCATGCGTCCGGCGCAACAGTGCCCTGACCCGCGCATCAAGCTCGGTGGGGTCGAACGGCTTGAGAAGGTAGTCGTCCGCACCGAGGTCGAGACCCTTGACCTTGTCCGTAACGCGGTCACGCGCGGTGAGCATCAGGATGGGGATCTTGCAGGCCCGGGCTCGCAGCGTCTTCAACACCTCGAATCCCGAAATCCCCGGCAGGCCAATATCAAGGACGATCAGGCCGAAGGGCTCGTCCATCGTATAGGTCAAGGCGGACTCGCCATCGCCCGTGCAATCCACGGTGTGGCCGCTCGCTCTCAAGAGAGCCGCGACGCCGCGGGACAAGGCCGCGTCATCTTCGACCAGTAGAATCCTCGACACGATTGCCCCCTTTTCGCGGTCGCTCCTCTACGTCGGCTCTGCCTAGGCCGCTCGGCGCTTCCCGCGCCAAGCCAGCCAACGCCAAAGCGACTAGCCAGTCAATTGGCGGCGCTTGGCGTCAGCATTGATGAAGATTGTCTAGGGAATCGCGACGCCGACGGTGGTCACAGGTCAAAAGACGGCTCTTGCAGGTCGGTCGGGTCTTCGCGCCGACAAAGAAAAGCTTCGGCCTGCGCATTCATGACAGGTTCGTGAAAGCTTCGGCCCTCAGAGTGTGCGTGGGCACGGTCGGAGAGTGATTGCGCAACGCCGACCCGGTAGCTCGCGTTGAAAGACGCGGTTTGAGATTTGTAGGACCGAGACCAGCGGATGAAGGCGCTGGGGCCGCGGGTCTCTACAGTACGGGCTCACTGGCGCTGAAGCGGAATCTGCGCAGCGCGACAATCAAGAGAACATCGTTTCTACGCGCGTCAAAGGCGCGAGAAGTAAAGGGGAGGCTTCATGAAGACGTCCATTCTGCTCAGCGGCGCATCGGCGTTCGCCCTGATCGTCGGCGCGACAGCGCATGCTCAGACGCCGTCGCCCGAGACGTCGGCCAACGCGCCGCCAACCGTCGGCGAAGTTGTCGTCACAGGTTCTCGCATCAGCCGGCCCGACTTCAAGGCCGAGAGCCCGGTTTCGACCCTCACCAGCGCCGCGATCGCCGCGTCCGGTCAGCCCTCGCTTGACCGCGTCATTGGTCAGTTGCCCCAATTCGAGGCCGCGCAGGGCGCCGCCGAAGTCGGCGACGTCCAGGGCAGCATTGGATTTGGTGGCGGCGCGTCCTACAGCGACTTGCGCGGCATTGGCCGCAACCGTTCCTTGGTGTTGATGGACGGCCGTCGCCTCATGCCGTCAACGCCGGACGGGTCCATCGACCTCAACACCATACCCATGTCGATGATCGACAACGTCGAGGTAGTCACTGGCGGGGCGTCCACCGCCTACGGTTCTGACGCGGTCGCCGGCGTGGCCAACTTCAAGCTGCGGCAGAATTTCTCCGGCCTTGAACTGAGCGTGCAGCATGGCGCGACGAGCCGTGGCGACGGTGCGACGAACCAAGTCTCCGCACTGTTCGGCGGCAAGTTCGACGACGGCAAGGGCCGCGCCATGCTGGACTTCGAATATTCCAGCCGTGACGCCGTGGCGGGCTCGCAGAGGCCATTCTTCACCCAGCCATCTGTTCGCTTCCTCGGTCGACCGGCGGAAGGGATCGTTTTCGCTGGCGGCTGGGGTGCGGGCGCCACAGCTCCGACCATCGCGGCGGTCAACGCAGTCCTCGCCGGCTATTCGTCCACAACGCCGATCCCCGGCTCCGGCGCCTATAGGGGCGCCATCGGCGTCAATACCGATCAGTCGCTCTACACCAGCGCCAACCCCGCATCCTGCGCCCAGAACTACAAGGGCGTTGGCGCCGAACTGGGAGCCATCGTCAATCCGAACTGCACGACGGCTGGCGTGGTTCTGGGCAACTACTTCGCCGTGCAGGTCCCGCTGACCAAGTACAACCTCTTCGCCAAGGGCGAATATGAATTCAACTCCCACGTCACCGGCTACGCCCAGTTCAATTTCTCGGACTCAAGCGCACTCGATCAGACCAGCCCCGGAAGTACAAAGACCAGCGCGTCTGCGCCCCAGGAACTCATCATTCCTGTCAGCAACCCATACGTCCAGTCGAACGCCGCGCTCATGTCGCTGCTCAACTCGGCCTATGGCGGCGCACCGCCCGCCGGATCGGCCTTCTACTACTCGAAGCTCCTCTACGGTTGGGGGCAACGGGTCCAGGACTTCCACTACACGGTGTGGCAGGCGCTGGCCGGGCTGAAGGGCGACATTCCCGGCAGCGAATTCACCTGGGACCTCTACGCGTCCTACGGGCGCAGCAGCTACAATGCTCAGGCGCACGGCGATATCAGTATCCGGGCGATCAACAACGTTCTAGCCTCCGAAGGTGTGGGCGGCTGCAATTGGAATCCTTTCGGAATCCAGACGGTCAGCACGGCCTGCCTCAACTTTGCCGGCCGCACGGACAACACTAGCGACACCCTGACGGCAAAGAACATCGAGTTCTCGATCCAGGGTCCGGTCTTCAACCTTCCTGCCGGGCCGCTCAAGGTGGCGCTGGGAGCGGACTATCGCCAGTCACAATACGCCTACCAACCGGACTCCTTGTTTGTCTCGGGAGACTCGCTGGCATACGGGACCGACACCCCGTCCCAGGGCGCGCAAGACGCCAAGGAATTGTTCGCTGAGGTGTTGGCTCCGGTCTTGCGCGATCAGCCATTCGCCAAAGACGTTTCGCTGGACCTCGCGTACCGCTACTCCAAGTACAACACCTTCAGCGGTAGGAGCACCTGGAAAGCCGACGGCAGTTGGACCGTGTTCGATGGCTTGCGAATCCGCGGCGGCTACTCGGTCGCCATTCGCGCGCCTAGCCTTGCCGACCTCTACGTCGGCAAGTCGATTAGCAATCAGAACGTCACCAGCGACCCGTGCGATATCCAGAGTAGCTATCGCACCGGTGCGAACGCCGCGCAGGTGCAGGCGCTCTGTGCGGCGCAGTCGAGCGCCGCGGGGTCAGGGTCCTTCACCTACAATGGCGGCGTTGTGTCGATCCCGATCCAGTCGGGAGGCAATAGCCTACTCCAGCCGGAAACGGCGAACACCTGGTCAATTGGCACGGTGTTGTCGCCGATGCATGGACTCAACATCGCCATCGACTACTACAACATCAACATCGCCGGCGCGATCGCCAGCCTGTCACCCAATCAGATTCTCTCGGACTGCTACGGTCCGGCTGCAAACCCGACCTTCTCCGCAAGCAATTCCTTCTGTGGTCGGGTGCAGCGTGACCCGAGCACCGGCTCGATCGCGCTTCTGACCTCAGGCACCTTCAACTTCAACACTATTAAGCTGGATGGCGTCGACGCGCAGGTCGACTACGCGTTCGAGCTGAGCAACCTTGGATTACCGGAAGACTCAGGACGGATTCAGATCGCCACCGTCATCACCTATCTGAACCACTTCACAGTCACCCCTTCGGACGGAACCGTCGCTACGGAATATGCGGGTCAGGTCTCCGACGGATTGGTCACATCGGATGGCGAAAATCTCTATACCCACCCCCGCTGGAAGGCGAACAGTTCGCTCACCTATAGCCGGGGACCATTTGCCGGCGCGCTTCGCTGGCGATACATCGGCGGCATGAACAACCTCGACTCCCCCGGCTCGCTGGTGCCTGCGACGAGCTACTTCGACATCGAGGCTCACTATACCTTCGGCAGACGCCTGACTTTGAGCGCCGGCATCAACAACCTGGCCGACCAGGCTCCGCCCTTCATCGGCACACTCGAGTTGCGAACCGACGCAGCGACCTACGACGTTGTCGGGCGCAGTTGGTACATCGCGGCGAAGTTCAAGTTCTAAACCTTTGACCTCTCCCAGCGGCGAAGCGCCGCTGGGAGAGGTCCGGGGCGCGGCAAGCGCCCATCAAGACTTTCCGCGCTTTGCGGCAAGCCGCAGTTCCGTGCGGGACAATCCAGAGAATACACCGCGAGACACGGACAACATCAGCCTTTGGTGCGAGACACAATGAAATCGGAATCCCCACACGGGCGCTTACGGTCAATAGTGATTGTAACAAGCGGCAATTTTCTGGAGATGTTCGATTTCTTCCTGTTCGGTCTCTATGCTTATCACATCGCCGCCACGTACTTCCCCGCCAGGGATGAACTGGCGTCTTTGCTGAGCGCCTTTGTCGCCTTCGGCGCGGGCTTCCTCATGCGGCCGCTAGGGGCGATCGTGCTGGGAGCCTATGTCGATGCCGCAGGTCGACGCAAAGGCTTGGTGGTCACATTGGGCATCATGGCTGTTGGCACGATGTTGATCGCACTTGTGCCGGGATATGCGCAAATCGGAATCCTGGCGCCGATTTTGGTCGTGCTCGGGCGATTGCTGCAGGGATTTTCGGCCGGCGCCGAACTAGGCGGTGTTTCGGTTTATCTGTCGGAGATCGCCTCGCCCAATCGCAAGGGCTTCGTGGTCGCCTGGCAGTCCGCCAGCCAGCAGGTGGCCATCGTGGTCGCCGCGGGCCTTGGATTCGGGCTCAGCAAGCTGATGTCCGGCCATGACATCGCAGCCTGGGGATGGCGCATCCCGTTTGGCCTGGGTTGCGCCCTCGTCCCATTTCTACTCTATGTTCGCGGCACGCTCACCGAAACGCCGGAATTCATCGCGCGGCCCCACCATCCGTCGACGTCGGAAGCCTGGAAGTCCATGTTGGCCAATTGGCGGCTCGTGCTTGGCGGGGCGATGTTGGTCTCTTTGACGACCGTCTCGTTTTACCTGATCACTGTCTATACGCCGACCTACGGTAAATCGGTGCTCAAGCTCAGCGAAACTGACAGCCTCATCGTCACGTTTTGCGTCGGTATTTCCAATTTCTTGTGGCTTCCAGTGATTGGCGCTCTGAGTGACGTCATTGGGCGTCGGCCTATTCTGTTGTTCTACTCGGCTCTCGCAGTCCTGACGCCCTATCCCGCGCTCAATTTCCTGGCTCACGAGCCGAGCTTTTCGCGAATGGTCGTCGTCGACCTTTGGTTGTCGTTTGTCTATGCGGGATACAATGGCGCTCTGGTCGTCGCCTTGACCGAGATCATGCCGAAAGACTTCAGGACGACCGGGTTCTCCATTGCCTACAGCCTGTCAACCGCGATCTTTGGTGGTTTCACTGCGGCCATCTCGACTTGGCTTATTCAGACCACCCACGACAAGGCGGCCCCGGGGCTCTGGATGTCCTCGGCGGCGATCTGCGCCTTCATCGCCGTGTTCTTTCTGGGTGACCGTTTCCGGACGTCACGCGTCACCCCGGCGCCGCGCCCAGCGTGAACGGCCGCGAGGACAGCCGCCGTCGAAGAGTAGCGCAGACCGGCGTAAGCGCATTTCCGGGCGGTCCACGTTGGGGGCGACGCAACCCTAAACGCTGCGAACAAGGACCCTATTCAATTTTTGATGGGGGCCCAGACGAGCCCGATCTAGGCCTTCGACCTGCCTACCTCACAGGCTCGCGCCGTGGGTCGGCGAAGTGGCCCCCGAGGTTGGTGCTTCGCCGGCGCTTTGACCTCTCTCATGGTGGTCTTGGTGACAGTTCACGTTCGGCGACAGGCCGCGCAAACTGGGGCGTCCGTCGCGGAGGGCTTCTATTGGTCCGCAACGCTGACAGCCGGCGCATTCGGCCCAATCATGGGCGACTGTCGCTTACCCGCCTTTTCCAGCATCAAGGTGGGTTTGCCAGACTCTGCTCTCCTGGCGCTTGCGCGAGCCCTGACCTGGCGGAGGCGGTCGCCCTAAACGCCAGCGCGAGGATCGCCCGCCGCCGGCGTTCGCCCCCCCGGGCAGGACTGATGGCCGCCTGCACTGTCTTGACGAGTGAAAGGTTGAATGCCTCATGAGGACCGCCGCCGACCTGCGTGACCCGGATTCGCCTCACTTCGTCTACGACACCAAGACCATCGCCCTTCATTGGGTCTCCGTCTTAGTCGTCACCGCCCAATGGGTAGGAGGCCATACGATCGATTGGTTCCCCCGCGGCGCCCTTCGAATCGATGCGCGATCCGTCCACTTGATTTTAGGCGCCGCTCTTGCCGTCCTAATCCTAGTTCGCCTCCATTGGCGGGTTACCAGTGGGCGCCAGGCTCCCGCCACCGGCGAGGCGGTTTTGGATGGTCTTTCACGCCTTCTGCATGGGACCCTCTACGGCCTGCTTCTGTGCGCGATTGCCCTGGGCATCGGCAACGCATGGATCCGGGGCGACAGCCTTTTCGGGCTCTTCAACCTCCCCCGCCCCTTTGAAAGCGGCCCTGACCTGCGACGCGACCTTGCCTTCGGACATGCCGTACTGGCCTACGCGATTGCGATCGCCGTCACGTTACACGCGGCTGCAGCGCTCGCTCACGCGCTGTTTAGGCGAGACGGCGTGATGTCGAGGATGCTTCCAGTGAACCGGAGCAGTTGAAGGCTCACGACTCGCGAGACTTCCACAATCCGTCGAAGTGATGTGTTCGTGCGGTCGTGAGGCCGTCCGATTTGGCGCGGCCGTCACCAAAGCGTCGCGCAATTGCGATTGAGTGTGGCTAGGCCGCGCTGACCATGACCATCCTGCTCGTCGAAGACGACCCCAAGACCGCCCTCTTCGTGACCGAAGCTCTCCAGAGGCAGGCGCATACGGTCCGTTGGGCCGCAACTGGCGCCGACGGGCTATATCAAGCCCGCAATGACGAGACCCAACTCGTCATTATCGATCGCATGCTGCCCCAGATGGACGGCCTCTCCCTGCTCAAGCGCCTTCGCCAGGACGGCTATTGCGGCCCGACCCTGATGTTGACGGCGATGGGCGACGTCGACGACCGCGTCGAAGGGCTTGAAGCGGGGGCCGACGACTATGTCAGCAAGCCCTTCGCCATCAGTGAGCTGCTGGCGCGGGTCAACGCCCTTCTGCGCCGTCCGGCCTTTCTCGGCGACGGTTTCAAGCCAACACGGCTTCGCGCCGGCGATCTCGAACTCGACCTGATTGAGCGCACCGCCGTCCGCGCCGGCGTGAAAATCGAACTTCAGGACCAGGAGTTCCGCCTGCTGCAATACCTGGTCGAGAACGCGGGCCGAGTCGTCACGCGCAAGATGCTGATCGAGGGTGTCTGGGGCCTCAGCTTCGAGCCCCGCTCCAATGTGCTGGAGTCCCACATGAGCCGAATCCGCGCCAAGGTCGATCGCGGCTTTTCGGTTGAGTTGATCGGGACCGTTCGCGGAGCCGGCTATCAAATCCGTGCCTAGGAGGCTTGTTCGAAGCGAGAGCTTCCGCCATGCGGCCCTTTACGTGCTGATGTTTGTCGGCGCGATGGCGGTGATGACCACCGCCGTCTATGCGATCGTGGATCACGGCTTCAAGGCCAACCTTCTGCGCGCCTGCGACGACGACCTTCGGGCAATTCGCGGCGCCTATGCGACGGCCAGTCCACCGGAGCGCGGCCTGCATGAAGCCACCGAAATGATCGAGGATCGCACCGCGGCCTCGGATGTCCAGAACCAGTTCCTGCTGCAGCTGGGCGGCAACCGCAAGGTCGCCGGAAACATGGCCGTGATGGCGCCGAAGGCGGGCGTCCTCTATCTGAATCTTCTCGGGACCGCCGCCGCGGATTCGCCGCGCGAGATCTTGGGACGGGGAGAATTCATCGCGCCCGGCGCCTACGCCTTTGTCGGCCGCGATCTCGAGCAGGTGCAGCGCAGCGAGCGCGAGATTCTCCTGACCTTCGCCGCCGTGCTGGCGGCCAGCGTGGTCCTTGCAGGGGCGAGCGGAGCATGGCTCAGCGGCCGCTACCTGCGCCGTGTCGACGACATCTCGGAAACCTGCGGCGCGATCATGGCCGGCGACCTTGCCGAACGCATCTCGGCCGGGGGCGCGGGCGGGGAGCTTGATCGCCTTGCGGAAACGATCAACCGCATGCTCGACCGTATCCAGGCGCTGATGGAGAGCCTGCGACAGGTCACCAACGACATCGCCCACGACCTGCGAACACCGCTCGCCCATTTGAGGCTGAGCCTCGAGAGGACCCAGACCGAAGCGCGCACCCGGCGGGACTATGAGCTGGCGGTGCAGCACGCGATCGGCGAGGCGGACCAGATGCTGGACATGTTCGCGGCGCTCCTCCGGATCGCCCGAATCGAGAGCGGCGCGCGCCGGGAAGCCTTTCGCCCCTTCGACCTCGGCGAGGTGCTCACGGAGGCCTTCGCCATCTATCAGCCCCTTATCGAAGACGCGGGGCTCGCCGCTGAGCTTTGCGTGGGCCCCGGTCTGTTGGTGAATGGCGATCGGCAGCTCGTTTTGCAGATGGTGACCAATCTACTCGACAATACCCTCCATCACACGGCGCCCGGCACGCGCGTGGCGGGCTGGGCTGGCCTGCAGCACGGTTGTCCGACCCTGGTGATCGCAGACACGGGGCCGGGAATTCCCGCGAGCGATCGCAAACGCGTCCTTCGCCGGTTCGTCCGCCTGGACCAAAGCCGGTCCGCGCCGGGCCACGGTCTTGGGCTGTCGATGGTGGCGGCGATCGCCGAGGTGCACGACGGACGCCTGTCCCTGATGGACAACGTCCCGGGCCTGCGCGTGTGCGTGCAGTTCGCCGCGATCGACACTGACGCCGCGGTGACCACTGAGGAGGCCCGCCAATTCGAGGCGAGTCGAAAAGCTTGATTTTTCTCAATCTTTCTTCACTCGGCCGTCGCGAAACCGACTCCGGACTGTCGGACTTCCGTTCCTAAACAAGGCCCCGGACGGCGAGGGGATCGCCGCGGGTGACCTTCACGAGGGGATTGAAGACATGACGGTGAAACACCGCATGGCCGGCTTGCTGGCCTCAGCGAGCGCTTCGGCGATGGTTTTCGGCTTCAGCGAGGCCGCCTTGGCGGCGGATGCCGATCTCTCCAACACGCCGGCCAACGTCGAGATGGTGGTGGTCACCGGCACCCGTAGCCAGGCCGTCGACGTCAAGAAGCAGGCGTCGGTGATCATCGAAATCGCACCGTTGGAGCAGATTCGCTCCCTCCCGGACGAAAATGCGGCCGAAGCGCTGCAGCGCCTGCCGGGCGTGTCCATGGAGTCCGACTCCGGCGCCGGTCGCTTCGTCAATATCCGTGGCATGGACGCCGACCTCAACGGCACGACCTACGATGGCGTGCGCATGATGGCCAACAATCCGGCCTCACCGCAGGGCGGCGCGCGCGCGGTGGCCTTGGACGCCTTCCCGGCAGGGTTCTTCGGCGGCCTCGAGGTGATCAAGTCGCTGGCGCCGGCGATGGACGCCGAAGGGCTTGGCGGCGTGGTCAACATCCAGCCGCGCACCATTCCGACGGGCGCCGACCATGTCTTCGACGCTTCGATCGGCGGCGGCGTCGAAACGCTGCGCAACACCGCCGTCCTCAAAGGCGACATCACGGTCGGCAAACGCTTCCTGGACGACAAGCTGTCCGTGATTGCCAGCTACGGCTACCTCAAAGACTCGCGCGGCATCGACGACATCGAAGCGGACTACATCAACGACCCGACGGTCGTTCCGACCGGAACAAGCGCCCTCCTGGCCCAGAAGGCTTTCGACGACGTGCAGTACCGCTGGTACCAGTACCACCGCACGCGCCAGGGCTATGGCGGCGGCGCCACTTTCAGCCCCAACAACGCCACTGAAATCTATCTTCGCGGCTTCCACGCGGGCTACGTCGAGACGGCCAACAAGCATGAGTTTGTACTGAATGGTTTGGCCGACAATATCGTCGGCGTCGACAATGCGACTGGCAACTTCACCTCCAGCGGCGTCACCGCCTACTACTCAAACATCGCCACCAAGGAAGAGCTCGGCAACGACCTGATCGAGGTCGGCGGGAAGACGACCCTCGGCATCCTCAAGGTGGACGCACGCGCGTCCTGGACCCGCGGTTCCGACCGTTTCCCCTACTCGATCAATGCACGCTTCTCCGATCCCAACGGCGTGGATGTCGTCTACAACAACACCAACGCCAACCGCCCCACCTATCAGGCTCTGGGCGGAGTCGATCTGACCAACCCCGCGCTCTACACGAAGCTGTCGAAAGGCAACGGTCCGTCTGAAAACAGCGACCAGGAGTACGCCGGCGTGATCAACTTCTCCGCGCCGGTGAATCTTCTGGGCGAATCCGGCGTGGTGACGTTCGGCGCCAGCGTTCGTGAGAGAACCCGTAACGCTCAGGCCTTCGCGGCCGGTTTCAGTGTCGGCACGCTCTCGATGAGCGACTTCGTCAGCGGACCGGGCATCGTCTACTACAACGGCGGGTACAACATCGGCCCGCAGCCGATCTACAGCAAGCTGCTGACGATCCCGCAGACACCGCTGACGGCCGATCCCTCGACGTTCGAAAACGACAACGAGAACATTTTCGCCGGCTACGCGCAGTACGCCACGACCTTTGGCTTGCTCGACGTGGTGGGCGGTGTTCGGGTGGAGTCCACCCAGGGCGTCTATCGCGCCAATGACGTGGACCAGGACGGCAACTTCCTGGCGCTTCATGTCGCCAGGCACAGTTACACGAACGTCTTTCCCGATCTCAGCCTGAAGTACCAGGCGACCGACAAGCTGCAGCTGCGCGCCGCGTTCTCGACCGCGATCGCCCGCCCAGGTTTCAACCAGATCACGGCCGCCCGCACCATCAACATCCAGAACGCCACAACCGACGTTTCGCAGGGCAACCCTGACCTGAAGCCAACGGTGGGCCGCAACTTCGACCTGATGGCGTCTTATGAGCTGCCGCACGGCGGCGTCGCCTCTATCGGCGTCTTCTACAAGGCGTTCAGCGACTACATCATTCCGACAGTGACCATTGGCGCCACCAACGTCCCGGGATTCGCAGGACAGAAGGTCAATCTGACCAGCTTTTCGAACGTCGGCTCGGCCCACGCGGAAGGAGTCGAACTCGACTACAGCCAGCAGTTCGAATTTCTGCCGGGCGCGCTTAGCGGCCTGGGGTTCGAAGGCAACCTGACTTACGTGGGATCCCAGGGGCAAATCCGGCCCGGCGAGAACCACGCCCTGCCTCAGACCTCACCGTTCACCTACAACGCCGCGGTGTTCTACAGTCATGGGCCAATCTATCTGAAGCTCGGCGCGTCCTACGTTTCGACCAACCTTTGGGCGGTCGGCGGCGATTCCTCGACTGACCTCTATTCCCAGCCTCGCTTCCGACTGGACTTCGGGGGCACCTACAACGTGACCCAGAATGTGCAGGCCTACGTCGAGGTGAAGAACATCACCAACACGCACCTGGAGTTCACCCAGACCAAGAGCAAGAACTTCCCGGTGCAGAATGAGTTCTACGACGCCGATTATCATTTTGGCGTGCGGGTGAAGTTCTGAGGCAAACGGTCGGCGGGGTGCGAGACAGCGCGCCGCCCGTCCCGGCGACGGCGGCTGTGCGTTGCGCCCGACGGCCTCCGGCGCGCGGGCGTTTCGCCGTCCATTTAAGTCCATTTCGGAGAGTCTGATGCTTCGTTTCACAGCCATCTGCGTCGCCGCAGCGTTCCTGTCCTGCCTCGGCGGCGGCGGGAATGCAGCGCCGGCGCCGGCCTATCATGTCGCCGCGCGTCTTCCCCTGACGGACGGCGGCTGGGATTTGGCGACCTTCGATCCCGCGCTGCGCCGGGTCTATCTGGCGCGCACCGATGCGGTGACCGCCATCGACGTGGCGACGGGCCAGGTGACGGCCAGGTTGGCGCCAGCCAACAAGGGTCACGCCGTCGTCCCCTTGCGTGACGGCGCGGAGATCCTGGTCACGGATGGGGCGACCAACACCGCCGAGATCTTCGACGCCCGCACCGGGGCGCCCCTGGCCCAGATCAAGACCGGCGACAAGCCCGACGCGGCGCTGTTCGACGCGGCCACCGGCCTGGCGGTGGTGATGAACGGCCACAGCGGCAGCCTGACCCTCATCGATCCGGCCACGCGCCAGGCGGTGGCGGAGATCGCCGTCGGCGGGGGCCTGGAGCTCGGCGCGGGCGACGGTGCGGGCCGGCTGTTCGTCAACGTCGAAGATCGCAATGAACTGGCCGTCGTCGACCTTAAGACCCGCAAGGTCATCGCGCGCATCGCATTGGCTGGGTGCGAGGGCCCAACGGGCGTCGCCTGGCTGCCCGTCTCCCATCGCGTGCTGTCGTCCTGCGCCAACGGCGTGGCCGCCGCCGTCGATCCCGACGCAGCCAGGGTCACGGCCCTGCTGCCCATCGGCCAAGGGCCGGACTCCGTCCTCTATGACGCGCAGCGCAAGATCGCCTTCGTTCCGGCCGGCCGCAGCGCCGAACTGGATCTGTTCGCCGACGAGGCCGCCGGCGTGCGGGGGCTGGGGAAGGTCGCCACCCAGGCCGGCGCGCGCACCGGCGCCATCGATCCCGCCACGGGCAGGGTCTACCTGCCCGCCGCCGCCTTTACGGTCGATCCGGCCGGCGGCAAGCCCCGCATGACGCCGGGCAGCGCCGTGATGCTGGTTTTGGCGCCGTGAGGTCCCTGCGCGCTCTGGCCGCGACGCTGTGCCTGACCGCCGGGGCGGCGGTGGCGGCCGCCGCCGCTCTCGGTTCGGCAGCCTCTGGCCCGGCGTTCGCCGCGCCCGTCCGGCTGCGCGCCGACAACGAGGGCGTGCCGCGCTACGCGCACATCGTTGTCATCGTCGAGGAGAACAAGGACTACGACCAGATCATCGACCCGGTCGCGGCGCCCAACATCGCCGGCCTGGCCGCCCACTATGGCCTCGCCGGCCAGTTCTTCGCCGAGGTCCATCCCAGCGAAGCCAACTATGTGGCGCTGCTGGGCGGCGACACCTTCGGCATCCATGACGACGACGCGTACTATTGCGTCCTCGGGTCCACCCGCCCGCAATGCGACGGCGCCGAGGGCCCAGGCTACGTCAACCACACAGTGGCCGCGCGCCACTTGGGAGACCAGCTGTTGGCCGCCGGCCTGACCTGGAGAGGCTACTACGAAAACCTGCCCGCGCCGGGTTCCCTGGCCATAATCGCCAGTGACCCGCGCTTCGACGGCGGCACGCGAAAGACGGCGCTCTACGCCTCCAAGCACTCGGGCTTCATGAACTTCGCCGACGTCCAGTCCGACCCACACCGAGCCAAGCGCATCGTGGGTTTCGACCAGTTGGACCGGGACCTAAAGGCCGGACGGTTGCCGAACTTCGCGTTGGTCGTCCCCAATCAGTGCAACGAGATGCACGGCCTGCACGGGGACGGAATTCCTGCCGACTGCGACGGCGCCGACAAGGCCGCGCTCATCCGGCGGGGGGATGCCTACGCAGGGGATCTGGTGCGCCGCATCCAGGCTTCGCCGCAATGGTCCAGGCCAGAGAACTTCGCCATCGTGATCACATTCGACGAGGGCGCTGGAAAGACCCGCGAAGGCTGTTGCGGCGTGACGCCGAATGCGCCCTCCAACTTCGGCGGCGGCCATATCCCGACCGTGGTGATCACCAACCACGGTCCCCGGGGCGTTAAGGACGACACGCCCTACAGCCACTATTCCCTTCTGCGAACCATTGAAGACGCCTTTCGCCTGCACGGCTATCTGGGCCATGCCGCCGACGCGGACGGGGGCGTGCGGCCCATGACGCCCCTCTTCGCGGTCAATCCTGGCGACTGACTGCTGTGGTTACTTAGCGACGGTTGCCCCAACTCCCATCACCGACCGGAGTGTGTATGGTCTGCCGGAAGGACGGTCGGCCGGCCGGAGGGGCGATGGCGCTGGAGATTGAACGCAAGTTCCTGGTCAGGGACGGCGCCTGGCGCGACCAGGTGCTCAGGAGCGAGCGGATCGTCGACGGCCTTCTCGCTACCTCCAAGGGGCGCAAGGTGCGGGTTCGTCTCTACGCCGATCGCGCGACGATCGCGGTCAAGACCCGAAAGAAGGGCCGGGTCCGCTTTGAGTTCGAGTATGCGATTCCTCCGAGTGATGCGGAGCACCTGCTGAAGTCCGAGTGTGGTCGCAGCGTCCTGGTCAAGACCCGCCACTATGTACCGGACGGCGACCACACCTGGGAGGTGGACGAATATGAGGCGCCGCTAGATGGGATCATCCTGGCGGAGGTGGAGCTTAAGTCGGAGAATCAGGCCCTGCGGCTGCCGCCGTGGGTTGGAGTGGAAGTGACGTCCGATCCCGCCTTCCAGAAGACGCGGCTCTTCGCCGAACGCGCCCTGCAGCGATTCGGTCCGAAAATGGCGAAGTCGCCGCCCCGCGCCAAGACGCGACACAAGGTCCCGTAGGGGCCCATGCAGTCTGAGAGACCGGCGTTGAATTGATGCCGGAAGGCGGCATCCGGTTCTCCTCACCCGTCCTCGTCGATTTTGCCCCCGATGGCGTCCAGCCGGGCCTGCAGGGCCAGGGCGTCGAACGATTGAAGGGGCAGGTTCACGAACAAGCCGATACGGTTGTTCAGCCGACGAAAGGTTTCGGCGTAATCGATGCCGACCCGCACCGAGACCCACTCGGCGCTGAAGGCCTGGGGCCTGAAGCTGGCCAAGGCGCGGGGGCTGAAGCGCGCCTGCGTGGCGCTCGCCCGGCGCCTGGCCAGCGTGCTGCGTCACATCTGGGTGGACGGCTCGACCTTCCGCTTCAGCAAGGCGGCGGCCGCATGAGCACGTGCTGAAGACCACCCGAACGAACTTGCGAGCTTCGCCCGCCTGGCGGTGCGGAGGTGCTGAAGATAGCAAACATTGGCGGTGAGCCCGATATCTTGCCTGAGCCGACGCCGGTCATCCGACCGTGCCGAGCTCGCGCGAGTGCCTGTGCGGATGCGCCCCGCCCACCCGACGTCGACATGCGCCGCCGCTCCCTCAGGGGCCATCGAGCGCGAAGTACTGCATGGCCCCGAACGCACTGACGCCCTGCCGCAAGCGGTCCACGACGCTTGCCGACGATGGGGAAGGAGACGACGATGCCGAAGATGAGAAGAACCAGGTCCGAGAACCTGGAGCAGTACGGCAAGATAAAGGGTGGCGGCGCCGTTGGCGCATTCGCCGCCAAAAAAGTCTGTCTGCACATGGGTTTGCGTCGCCGTGAACGGCGCCGTGGATTTTGGGGCTTGGCGCCGTGCTGAGGCTCAAATCGTTGCGTGGAAAGGGATTGGACGGCGCCACGTAGCGTCTTAGCGTGTCGGGGCGTAGGCCCACGAACGGGGCCTGAATTGCCGCCGGCAGCACTACGAATTGGTGGATTTCAGGACTTCTTGCCGCGGCCTCTGGTGGGCGCTGCAGGCTTTGCGGTGCGGCCCCTCGCGCCGAGGCCCGAGGCCTTCGCCAGTTCGGAGCGACGGGCGGCGTAGGCCGGCGCCGTGGTGGGGTAGTCCTTCGGTAGGCCCCACTTGGCCTTGTACGCTTCGATGGTCATGCTGCGGGTGGTGAGGTGTCGCTTGAGGGTCTGGTAGGTCTTGCCGTCCTCGAAGGAGACGAGACCGTTCGGCGTGATGCTCTTGCGGATCTGGGCGGCCGTCAGCCTGGTGGGCGCTTCTTCGACCTCGACCTGGCCTTCGGGCTTGGCGAGCGCCGCATGGACCTGGCGGATGAAGGCGGGCAGGTCGTCGACCGCGATCTTGTTGCCCTCGACGTAGGCGGCGACGATGTCGCTGGTGAGCGCGATGAGCTTCAGATCGTCGGCCATGTCGGGGTCCCCTGGTCCTTTGTCCTGTCTACACGACGGCGGGCCGGCGGAAAGAGTGAGGCTGTCCCTTCGGTTGGAGCCAGACGGCCCTCAGTCGGTCAAGGGCGGCTTCGCCGTCGCTTCCGCGATGGCTGCCGCCCCTGGCGTGGCGCCAGCCACCCTGGACCGCCTGAGGCTCCGCCTGGCGAGGGCTCGGCATGCGGCTTAAGCCGCACCCTGCCCTGGGCAGGGGGAGCTTCGCCTTGCAACCTTCAGGGGATCGGTGGATCAAAGGCTATGAAGACCAGCCTTGAGCATCTTCCGGAGACGAAGCGGCGCGAGCTGGCGCGCGTGGTGGAGATCCTGTTCTCCGAGTTCGAGGCCGTAACCGCCGGCGGGAAGTCCGAGACCAAGCGCAACGCGCAGATCCTGAAGGTGGTCCTGTTCGGCTCGTATGCCCGGGGCGATTGGGTGGACGATCCGGCCAGCGGATACGTGTCCGACTACGACCTGCTGGTGGTCGTCAACGACGAGAAGCTCACCGATGTGCTGGAGTTCTGGGCGGGTGCCGATGACCATCTGCTGCGCGAGTACCAGGTCACCCACAAGCTGACGGCGCCGGCGAACTTCATCGTCCATTCCCTGGCGGACGTGAACAAGCGCCTGAAGCGCGGGCAGTACTTCTTCCGGGACATCGTGCGCGATGGGATCACGCTCTACGAGGCGCCAGGGCATCCGCTGGAGAAGCCGAAAAAGCTAAAGGCGGAGGAGGCGCTCAAGGAGGCGCAGGAGTATTTCAACGAGTGGTTTCCCAAGACTGAGAGCGCCCTAAAGGGCGCGCGCTTCTACGTCGGCGAGAGCGAGCCGAAGGATGCCGCCTTCCTGTTTCACCAGGCGACCGAGCGGCTCTACCACTGTCTGCTGCTGGTGCTGACGCTCTACAGCCCGAAGTCCCACAAGCTCAATTTCCTGCGCTCGCAGTGTGAGCAGCTGGAGCCGGCGCTGGCGGAAGCTTGGCCCAGGTCTACGCGGTTTGAGCAGCGGTGCTTCGAGCTGCTGCGGCGGGCCTATGTCGATGCGCGGTATTCGCCGCACTACAAGATCACGGCTGAGGAACTGGCTTGGTTGGGAGAGCGCATCGGCGCGCTGCAGGTGTTGGTGAAGAAGGCGTGCGACAAGCGGCTGGCCGAGCTGGAGCGTGCGGCGGGGATAGAATAGGTCCGGGTTGGGCTCTCAGGTGACGCTCGGAAGGTCCGCTTTCTGGAAGGGCAGCCACAGATACCGAAAGCGGACCCGCTCACGGTCCGAGATGGGTGGAAAGCGGAAGTGCGCTAACCAACAGCATCGTCGAAAAGCCGCACGATATCCGGTGCAATCCGATCCCGGTCGATGCCGTGCGCCAATGCCATCATGCGCTCGTCGCGTTTCGCCAATCCCGCGACGCGCTCTCCCCAGTCGTCAGGATACCGACGAAGCAGCCAAGTCAGTGGACCCCAACCGATATCACTAAGGTCTCCCAACGGAATGTCTGAGCCAGCCACCAATTCAAGAAACCGCCAGAACAGTTCTGGCTGGTGATATGCGAGATCATCGACTCGCTGGCTCGCTTCCAAGTGCCCCGGATTAGCGCGATCAGCGTACGCACGCGCGAGGAGCGAAAGGTCTGCGTCCCTCTTACGCTCACTCTTCCGGTCCGATGGCTGAGAACGCCGCATGCCCTTCTCCACCCGCTTTGAGACGAGTATTCTCTAGCTAAAGTTGAAGTTCCGCTAAGGGTGGTGGGCTGTCATTGCCGTCGTGCCCGGAACTGGACCTTCGCCCGTAGCGCCCATGAGCAGACGTCCCGACTGTCAGAGAAGGGTGGAGAGCAGGCGTTGGCCTACGAAGAGACAGCCTCAAACTTGCCTGTCCAAGGATGTGAAAATTCGCTCAAGACGCTCATCACCGCGAATGTCTCGCGACGGGTCCGCTAGTTGTCGCTCCACTCCAGATCGCAAAATGCTGACGGACTTTCCGACTTCTAAAGAAACTTCGCTGCGTCGCTCCGACCACGCGATCAGTATGTCTCGAATCGCCGTGTACAAAATGGGGATATCATTTGGGTCGAAGTCATCGGGCCACTCGTCATCGGCTTGGTCAAGCAGTCGATGCAATCGATGCATGCGATCAGCTTCCGCGATTGCAGAGCTGATCAGGCAATGAAAGTCGCCTTCAGATATCGCTATCGTCACCATGGTGCCTTTTTGCGCCTTAAATTCGGAGGGCGGGGATGCCAGTGACATTCGCCGCTTTCCATGACTCAGCAGCCCGACCGCGAGCAAGCGCAACGCCCGCGACAGGTCGCGAACGGACGCTGCCATCCACCCCCAATCCGCACCTTCGCGCCCTGAGCCAACTAGCGATCGTCGCCGATGTCAGCGAAGGGTGGTGGGCTCAACGGGTGAACGCAACACGCTACTTTTCCTTCTGGAGATGGAGCGTGGGAGATGACGTGACCCCCTGAAACTCCTCCAGGAATAACTAGAGTCCGCCCCAAGGAAGGGACGGACGAATGAAGCGATCAAGGTTCACGGAAGAGCAGATCATA
>Ga0265327_10002160_pt1 | contig 21684 bp, 25 predicted proteins | sample 41621metaG_FD_202089 | JGI IMG/M metagenome (GOLD analysis project Ga0265327, IMG submission 202089) | Rhizosphere microbial communities from Carex aquatilis grown in University of Washington, Seatle, WA, United States - 4-16-21 metaG | ecosystem: Host-associated > Plants > Roots > Rhizosphere...
CCAGCCAGGCGAAGGCAATAGCCTCGAGATAGTCGCCGTCCACTCCCAACGCGTTGGTTGATTGCACAAGGCAACCCGGAAGCAGGGTTACAAGCCGGCTATACAGGGTCTGGTTATGCGCGCCACCGCCGCACAAATATATTTCCCGCGCACCGATACAGTATTGCTGAATTGCTTGTGCAATGCTGCAACATGTCAATTCCAGCAAGGTGGCCTGCACATCTTGCGGTCTTTCATCGCCCTGCAATTTATCTAGCAGCCAAGCTTGATTAAACAGATCGCGCCCGCTGCTTTTGGGCGGCGGAAGTGCGAAATACGACTCTTCAAGCAAGCGCTCCAGCAGCGCCGCCAATATCGTTCCTGTCGCCGCCCATGCACCGCTATCATCAAACGGTTTACTCTGGTATTTCATGCACCATGCGTCCATCAAAAGATTGCCGGGGCCACAGTCGAACCCTGTAGTAGACTGGCCGGGAGGCAAATCCGTCAGATTGCTTATCCCGCCAATATTCACGATGACCCGATGAATGTCAGGATGACGCAACACCTTGTCATGAAAAGCGGGAACCAGCGGTGCCCCCTGCCCACCGGCCGCAATATCGCGGCTGCGAAAATCGCTGATGACACGGATACCGGTTAATTCGGCCAACAGCGCGGAATTACCCAGTTGCAGAGTATAGCCAAGCTCGGGACGATGGCGAATTGTCTGTCCATGACATCCGATGGCCTGCACTTGACCGGGAGTAATGGCATATTTTTGCAGTAGCGCCAGCGTTGTTTCGGCATAGCGCTGAGCCAACTCGTTAGCGGCTATTTGCGCCTGATGCAGCTCATTGCTCGACGGATGGTGCAGAGCAAGCAATGTCTCTTTGAGTGGCTGTGCGTAAGCCTGATAATACTTGCCCAGAAGATGAACCTGCCCTGCGGAGAATTCGACCAGCGCGGCATCAATCCCATCCAGGCTGGTGCCGGACATGATGCCTATATAGAGCTCTGATCTGCTCACAATTGCCCGCCTTTAGGGGGTTGAAAGAGTTGAAGGGGAAGGAATAAGTGCAAGGGGTTGAAGGGGAAAACCCGGCATCCTATTATTCGGAGAAGAGATTTTACCCTTCTCCCTTCTCAAGAAAGTATTGGGTATTTAGTCAAGTTTGGCAATGCTGGTATTGCTCAACATACCCAAACGGTCGGTCAGGCTGCGGCTGGCGGCTTCAAATGCCGCTTTTTGGGATGGGCCAATCGGCATTGCATTTGGCAGTGCAACACGCAACGGATCGCGCTGCTGTCCGTCCACTCTGAATTCATAGTGCAAATGCGGGCCGGTAGCCCAGCCGGTCATGCCGACATATCCGATGACTTCACCTTGTCCGACATGTTTCCCGCTGCGCAGTCCGCTGGCAAAACGGGACAGATGCCCATACACAGTCGTATAACGGCTCTGGTGGTTCACCATAATGACGTTGCCATAGCCGGTCTGCTTGCCGACATACGACACAACGCCATCCGCAGTAACTTTGACTTTGGTTCCAATCGGTGCGGCATAGTCCACACCTTTGTGAGCGCGCCATTTTTGCAATATCGGATGAAAACGCGCGGAAGTAAAACCGGAACTGATACGTGAAAACTCGACGGGAGAACGCAGAAATGCCTTGCGCACACTTTTACCATCGGGCGTGTAATAGTCGCCATGGGTACTGTCGGTCTGGAAAAACACCACACGGTAAGTTTTGCCCTGATTGACGAACTCGGCGGATTGAATGCGACCGCTTCGAACCGGTTCGCCGTTGCTGTAGGTCACGTCATAGGTCACCGTGAACTTGTCACCCTTGTGCAAATCCCGGTGAAAATCTATGTCGCCGCCAAAAATCTCAGCCAGCTGGCTGGCCGTCGCCTCCGGCAAACCGGCCGCGTCGGTTGCTTCGAACAGGGTAGTCTTGATCTCGCCTGTGCGCATAATCAGTCTTTGCTCAAGCTGGGGAGGCAAGACGCTGATCTTGAAACCCGCGGCATTGCCGGAGTTCTTCTCGATCACCACCTGGTTGCCGCTGTTGTTCAGATAACGTAATGAATGCAAACTGCCGTCCGCTCCGGTTTCTGCCTGTACCGTTTTTCCGGCGGAGAGGTGTCGAAAAGACTCGGCAGCCTGATTGGTGCGCAAATACTCGCTGGCCGCCGCATCTTCAACATTCAGCCGGCGCAGCAACTCAGCCGCTGTATCACCGCGCTCCACGCGTTCATTCCGCCAGAAAGTCGCAGTATTGACGGCGACAGGCGAAGTTTCGGGCAACGCAATTTCTTCCACAACCGTTTTCACCGGAGCAGTCAAAATTTGCGTCTGCGGCATGATGCCGAATGCAGTCAACACGCCAAGCAAAGGCAAGCTGGAGAGGGCGACGAACCAGCGCAACTTCAATTTGCGATCTTGTGTCAGTGGATTTTGGGTTAACATTCGCGCCTTTCCGGCTTGAGCATACTTATTGATGAAGAACGCCCGCCGTTCAAATTAGGCGCTACTTTACCAGAAAGTTGCCATCCTTCAAAATCCTTCCGGACTTTTTCTGAATTCGGGATAAACGGTGGCACAATGCCGGCGAGGGGAGAAAAAGCTACAATATCTGAAATTGTGCAATTATTACGATCGAACGAGAACGACAGATGACTCAACAAGATACACTGGATGTGATTAAACGCGGCTGCGATGAGTTGCTGCCGGAAACAGAACTGAAACAAAAACTGGCGCTGGGACGCCCTTTGCGTATCAAGGCCGGATTCGATCCAACGGCTCCGGATTTGCATCTCGGACATACCGTGTTGCTCAATAAAATGCGCCAATTGCAGGAGATGGGGCATCACGCTCTGTTTCTGATTGGCGATTTCACGGGCATGATAGGCGATCCCACCGGGAAAAATGCTACCCGGCCTCCTTTGACGCGTGAACAAGTTCTTGAAAATGCGCAAAGTTACCGCGAACAAGTGTTCAAGGTTCTCGATCCCGTCAAGACCGAGATTTGCTTTAATTCCACCTGGATGGATAAGTTCAGTGCGGTCGACCTGATCAAATTAGCAGCCACTCACACCGTCGCCCAGATGCTGGAACGCGATGATTTTGGCAAGCGGTACAATAACCAGCAGCCCATCGCCATCCACGAATTCATCTACCCGCTGGTTCAGGGCTACGACTCCGTGGCCCTTAAAGCCGATATGGAATTGGGCGGAACTGATCAGAAATTCAACCTTCTAATGGGTCGGGAGTTGCAAAAACATTTTGGCCAACCTGCGCAGTGTGTGCTCACCATGCCGTTGCTGGAAGGATTGGATGGTGTAAACAAGATGTCCAAGTCACTGGGCAACTATGTTGGCATTACCGATGCCCCCCAGGAAATGTTCGGAAAATTGATGTCGGTATCCGACGATTTGATGTGGCGCTATCTGGAATTGTTATCATTCGAGTCGATGCATACTATCGCCCAATGGCGATCCGAGACTCAGGCCGGACGAAATCCGCGCGACATCAAAGTGTTGCTGGCGCAGGAATTAGTCACCCGTTTTCACTCCCGCAAGGCAGCCGAAGATGCTTTAATGGAATTCGAGGCACGCTTCAAACAGGGGGTATTACCGGAAGACATGCCAGAATTCAGAGTAGAATCAAACTCCGGCCACATAGGAATTGCCCATTTGCTCAAACAGGCCGGACTGACGGAAAGCACTTCTGAAGCACTGCGCATGATACAAGCGGGAGCGGTCAAGCTGGACGGTGCCCGGATAGAGGATAAAACTTTGCAAATCAAGGCTGGCGCAGTGGTCGTTGCACAGGTAGGCAAGCGTAAATTCGGGAGAATTACAGTTCATTAACCTTACGCCCGTATATCATGAATTGCCGGACACCGCGCTGTTGGTAGCATAGTTCAGGAGACTCATATTGCAAGTCACAAATTGGCTGGATCGTATACTGGACCGGCTCGCACTTAAGCTGGAAAGATGTCTTGCCATCATGTCCACACGGGACTTTTGGGGCATCGTTGCTGTCGGCGCGACGGTGATGGGCTTCCTGTTTATCGCTTTCGTGATGCAGACCAACTTCAGCATCATGCGCATGAGAAATTGTTTTTACGCGAGCAACATGAGTGCCTACCTCATGTTCAACACCCTACTGTTTTTCGTCCTTGCCGGATTGATGGCACTGGGTGAGGCATTTAACTATTTTGACAATAAACAGCGCGGCATCCCGCACAAGCGCACCTCCATGTTCTGGATGATTATTTTTACGACGACGCTGGGAAGCATCGGGCTGTATCTGTTGAAAATATCTTGCTAGAAAAATAGCTTATAAAGTCAGCCATCAAGTAGTTTTTGCAGGCTGGTGGTGAGCTTGCGAACCCCAGCGTTTGCAATCCCGAAAAGCCGGGGTTCGTACCTCACCACCAGCCTACGGCATAGCGACCGTTTTAAGCTATTTAATGGCCGACTCGTAAAATGTGACTGCGTCACATAATTGCAGCTGCTGCTCACATCGCTATCGCTTCTTGTCCCCGCATAAGCTGTTGCAAGGAATACCATCGTGATTGCCATCCAGCGCCTTGATTTTGCAGACAGTGAAATAACGTTTCGCTTCCGCGCATGAAGTCATCTCCGAACATCGGCTTTTGCTTCCGCAACTTGCATCCGGCAAAGCCGGGGCCGGCTGGATTCCTCCCGATGAAATAGCACCGGGCCATGAGGCGGGATGTTGCTTGCGCCAAACCCACGGAGGGATTGGATTGCGCTGCACCCACAGCCCGAGTGCGGCATTTCGGGCTTCTGTCTGCAATCCGATTAACGTCTTGTTGCTATGGAAATTCGAGTATTCCCATGCCATGCCACGGCGAATTTGTTCGGCATTGACATCAAGACCATTAATGCCGAGATGCGCGACCAGTCGTCCGTACTTGTCGATTGCCTGACTCACAACCGTCACCTGCTTACCCAGTACCATTTCGGATAGCGATTGTTTGGAAGCTACGCCGAACGTCTGCGCTTTTTCGGGCGCATCGATTTCTGCCAGACGTATTTTAACCAAACCGCCCGCTCGCCTGATCACTACGGTGTCACCATCTATTACCACAATTATTTTGGCAGAGAATGTTTCTGCTTGCGCAACATTAAAGGCCAGAAAAAGCAACAGCATCACTGCGCGCATCTTTACCCCCAAATTGAACGCACGCTCGTAAGCAGCACTACCCGAAACCGTTATTACAGCAGAATGCTTCTCACTAGCGCCAGGCACAGCAGCGTATAACCCGCCGCCAGAATGTCATCGAACATTACGCCCAGCCCACCATGCCAGGTGCGGTCAAAATGGCGAATCGGCGGCGGCTTGACAATATCGAAGAAACGAAACAAAGAAAATGCGAGCAAATTCCAGAATAGCCCATCCGGGGTAAAAAACAACACCAGCAGCATGGCCACGATCTCGTCCCACACAATGCCGCCATAATCCGCCACACCCAGAGCCCGCCCGGTCTTGTCGCACACCCATACACCAAAAGCAAACACCCACACCAGCATGACGATGAACATGGCATCGGTAAAACGCGGGGCGAGATACCAATACAGCGGGAAAGCCACCAGCGTACCCATCGTTCCGGGTGATCCTGGAAACAGGCCGCTACCAAAACCAAATGAAATAAAATGGGCAGGATGGCTAAAAATGAAACGCCAGGAGGGACGCAACCGCAATTCAGCGGAAATGGTCATAGCCCGACTCCCCGATATTGATATTGCCCCCCTCTGCGGAACGCACGACACAGGAGCTTCCTGCCACAATAGTCCCAATACGGGTCAGCGGCAAGTTAATTCGACGGGATATTTTCCCCAGTTGATCGCGCTGTGAGGCAGGCGCGGTAAAACACAGCTCGTAATCGTCGCCTCCTGCCAAGACGCATCGCTGAAACAGCCCCCTCTCTCCCGCGCTGTCGCGCCCCCCACTCCCGCCTGCGGAAGTGTCAACTCCACATCCAGCTTGCCGGATAGTGGATTGCCTACCTTTGGCAGAGGAGCCGGGTGAGAGGGAACGCATCAATTCGGACACAGGCAGTGCATCAAAATAAATTTCCGCCCCCACCTTCGAACAATCCAGAATGTGCCCAAGATCAGCAATCAGGCCGTCCGAAATATCAATCGCACTGCGCGCCACCCCACGCAAAGCGAGCCCCAGCGCCAATCTCGGCACCGGCTGGTGCAACGCACCGGCACAGCGGGCAAAATCCGCTTCGGTCAGGGCAACTTGACTTTGCATATATGCCAATGCGAGCGCGGCATCACCTAAATGTCCGGATATCCATATATCGTCCCCAATCCGGGCACCGCTGCGCTGCAACGCAGCCCCGCAAGGAATTTCCCCCATAATGGTGACACACAGATTGAGCGGCCCCCGCGTGGTATCACCTCCGATGAGTTCCACGCCATGCTGATCCGCAAGGGCAAAAAATCCCCTGCTGAATTCTTTCAGCCACCGATCATCCGCCCGGGGCAAAGACAACGCCAAGGTCGCCCAGCGCGGTTGCGCGCCCATCGCGGCAAGATCGGAAAGATTAACCGCCAGTGTTTTGTGTCCCAGAAAAAAAGGATCGGCATCGGGGAAAAAATGCGTCCCGCTTACCAGCATATCGGTAGAGATTGCGAGTTCCGTGCCACTGACCATACTCAGCAGCGCCGCATCATCGCCCACACCGAGTACCGCACCGGGAGTTGAGCGGGTAAAGTAACGCCGGATCAGGTCAAATTCCGACATGCGTTAGCTCATCCGGAAACAATAGATTATTTCGCCGCCAGTTCAACCGCGCGCACTTGCGCGGCCAGCTTGTCCAGCACGCCGTTGACGAATTTATGCCCGTCTGTACCGCCAAAAGTCTTGGCAAGTTCCACCGCTTCGTTGATCACCACGCGATAAGGAATTTCGGGATGATGCAACAATTCGTAGGCTCCCAGCAACAGCACGGCGAACTCAACCGGACTCAGTTCGCTCAACTCGCGATCCAGATGGGGAGATACAGCGGTTTCGAGCTCGGCATGGCGCGCCAGCACACCGCGCAACAGCCCGCTAAAAAATTCAGCGTCAAAGCGTCCGCTGCCCTTTTCATCGCCGATCTGCTTTTCAATCTGCGCGACCTCTCCACCGGTCAAGCGCCATTGGTAAATACCCTGCATTGCCAACTCACGCGAACGGCGACGCGAACTTTTGGCTGGCGCTTTTGCTTTGACAGTCCGGTCATTCATGCAAACTCCCGTAATAGATTGACCATCTCGATCGCAACCAATGCAGCTTCCGCGCCTTTGACGTCCATTCGGCTCTCCGCCTGCTCGTCGGTATCAGTGGTCAAGATCGCATTGGCAATAGGCACACCACTATGCAGCTGCACCTCGCCCACGCCGCGCGCAGACTCGTTTGAGACGACTTCAAAATGGTAAGTGTCCCCACGAATTACCGCACCCAGCGCAATGAGCGCATCAAATTTCCTGCTCAACGCCATCTGCTGCAACGCCAGAGGAATCTCCAGTGCGCCGGGCACCGTCACCAGGGTGATATTTTCTTCATTCACACCCTGCTGCGCGAGCCGGGCACGGCAAGCCGCCAACAGGCCTTCGCACACCACTTCGTTGAAACGGCTCTGCACAATACCGATGCGCAAGCCTGCGCCATCCAGATTTTTTTCGATTTCCTTCATATTTTAATTCTCCAGGACTGAATACTTGGTCGCTAAACAAGGGGGTATTTGCCAACAGTCGGCAACGCGGCCGTCAGGGTTTGGCACTGCAATATCCCACCACTTCGAGACCGAAACCGGTCATGCTCGGAAGTTTACGCGGGGTTGCTATCAGGCGCATTTTACCGACATTCAGGTCGCGCAATATCTGTGCACCGATCCCGTAGCTGCGTGAATCCCAATGCACGGCATGATGCGCTTCCGGTTTTGCGAGCGCGCGTGCGCGCAAATCCCGCGAAGTTTCATTGTGATGCATCATGACCAGAACACCGGCCGGCGCATCACTGATTTTTTGCAGTGCATCATGCACGCTGGTGGACTGCGGATAATGCGATTGCTCCAGAAAATCCATCACCGAGAGCGGTTCATGCACGCGCACCAGCGTCTCTTCCTGCGGTTGAATACTTCCCTTCGCCAAAGCGAGGTGGGTACATTGCGTAGTCTTGTCCACATACGTCACCAGATCGAACTCGCCATATGCAGTCTGAACTTTACGGCTAGCCAGCCGCTCAACCAAGGTCTCGTTGTGGATACGGTACTGAATGAGGTCCGCAATAGTGCCGATCTTCAAACCATGCAACTTGGCAAATTCGACCAGATCGGGCAAGCGCGCCATCTCGCCATCTTCTTTAATGATTTCGCAGATCACCGCCGCCGGCATCACCCCGGCCATGAACGCCAGATCGCAGCCCGCTTCGGTGTGTCCTGCGCGAACCAAAACCCCGCCCTGGCGCGCCATGATCGGGAAGATATGACCGGGCTGGACAATATCCGCCGGTTTGGCATCCTTCCTGACTGCGGCCCTGATGGTGGTGGCCCGGTCGGAAGCGGAGATGCCCGTGGTTACCCCGACAGCCGCCTCGATAGATACGGTGAAATTGGTACCCAATGGACTCTTGTTATCCTGAGCCATGTGTGAAATACCCAACTGACCGCAGTGAGCCTCCGTCAGCGTCAGACACACCAGTCCACGCGCGTGGCGTATCATGAAATTGATGGCTTCAGGCGTAACAAACTCGGCGGCGAACACCAGATCACCTTCGTTTTCGCGGTCTTCTTCGTCTACCAGCACCACCATCCGTCCGGCGCGGATTTCGGCGATAATGTCGTGTATCGGTGCTATATCGGTCATTTCAAATCACTTTCACTTTGCATCATGCGCTCTACATAACGCGCAATCAAATCAATCTCAAGATTTACCCTGCTACCCGCGCGCAACTCATTAAGCGTTGTTACCGAAAGAGTGTGCGGAATCAGGTTAACGTTAAACAGCGCGCCCGATACTTCGTTCACTGTCAGACTGACGCCATTAATGGTAATAGAGCCCTTCACGGCAATGTATTTTGCCAACGCTTGCGGCACGCGCACGGCAAGCGTCCAGCTTTCGTCGATATCGACGAACGAAATTACTTCGCCCACACCGTCCACATGACCACTTACCAGATGTCCGCCCAGCCTGTCCGCCAATCGTAATGCCTTTTCCAGATTGACGCGCCTCCCCTGTCTTTCCAGTCCCACTGTGCAATTCAATGTTTCGCGAGAAACATCCACGGTAAATACATCCCCGTTCATTTCCACCACCGTGAGACAAACACCGTTCACGGCTATGCTATCTCCGACCCGTACATCACCCATATCCAGCGCATGTGTCTGGACTGAAAGACGCAGACCGCCATTGCGATTCTCCGCACGCGTGATGGTTCCCACATCCGCAACTATTCCACTAAACATTTCCCGCTTCCCTATAGAGGTTCCCTAGCGTCATTTCCCGCAAGAAAGACTGCCCGTTATTTCTTCACGCGCGCCACAATACGCAAATCCTTACCCGCATGGCGCACATCCTGCCAGTCAAAATCAATGCGCTGATCCAGCCCGGTCAACTCGCCCAACCGCGCCATTCCGCGTGCCATGTCGCCCAGAAACTGCGGCGCCAGATATAGAACCAGTTCATCGACCAACCCGGCCTGCAACAAAGCGCCGTTTAGTTTGCTACCCGCTTCCACCATAATTTCATTGCACCCCTTCCCGGCAAGATCAAGCAGCACACGTGCAACATCCACTTGACCGTTCGCATCCTCCAGTACCACAACACGCGCGCCGACATTTTCCAGCGCGGCAATTTTCTTCACATCCTGTGAGGCGGTATAAACCACGCCCCCCTTTTCTTCCAGCATCCGCGCATTCGGAGGCAAGCGCAGTCCATTATCCACAACCGCACGCAGTGGCTGGCGGGGTATTTCCCAATCCCGGACATTGAGCAGGGGATCATCTGCCAGCACCGTTCCGATACCTGTGAGCACGGCACAGGAACGTGCGCGCCAATGCTGTACATCCTGCCGCGCAGCCGCGCCGGTGATCCATTTGCTTGCGCCGTTTGCCAGTGCGGTACGCCCATCCAGACTGGCCGCAATCTTGCTGCGTACCCAGGGTGTTCCGCGCGTCATGCGCATAAAGAACCCAATGTTAAGTTCGCGGGCAGCACTTTCCATCAAGCCGCATTCAACCGCTATGCCCGCTGCACGCAATCTTGCGATACCCTCCCCCGCCACCAGGGGATTCGGATCCCGGATCGCCACAACGACACGGTTAATACCCGCCGCAATCAGCGCATCGGCACAGGGGGGGGTGCGACCATAGTGGGAACAGGGTTCCAGAGTAACATAGGCGGTAGCACCCCTCGCGTTGCCGCCACGCCCACGCACCGCGTTCAGCGCTTCTGCTTCGGCATGGTTCTGCCCTGCGGGTTGGGTAAATCCCTCACCGATAACCTGTCCGTCCCTGGCGATCACGCAACCCACACGGGGATTCGGACTGGTCGTATAGAGACCCCGTTCCGCCAGACGTAGCGCTTGCGCCATCCACACGCTGTCCTGCGCAGAATTCATCCTCAATTTGCTTGCGGCTTGCGGCGCAGCGGTGTTTTGCGAACCGCCTCAACGGCCTCGGTAAAATCACCCACGTCCTGAAAACTCTTGTACACGGACGCAAAACGGATGTAGGCCACCTTGTCCAGCTTGAGCAATTCCTTCATCACCATCTCGCCGATCTCGCGCGAACCGATTTCGCGCTCTCCAAGCGCAAACACCTTTTGGGTAACATTATGAATGGCCACATCAACCAGCTCGGTAGAAACCGGACGCTTGTGCAGAGCGCGGGAAAAGCTGGTACGCAGCTTTTCCTCATCGAACTCGCTGCGCATGCCGTTTTGTTTGACCACCTGCGGCATGCGCAACTCCACCGTCTCAAAAGTGGTGAAACGTTTCTCGCACGACAAACAACGCCGTCGTCGACGTATGCTGTTTCCATCCTCGTTCTCCCGCGTGTCAACCACCTGGGTGTCGGAGTGTTTGCAGAATGGGCATTTCATAGGTAACAGAGAAGGTTAAAGGGGTAAGATTGAAGGCGCAAAACCGGGGTTGCACTTTTACCCTTTTCACTTCCCCCTTTATCCCTTCTCGTTCTAATCTCCATAAACCGGAAACTGTTGCGTTAATTTCTTCACTTCGCCTACCACGCGCGCGATAACGGCCTCGTCGTTTGGCGCATCAAGCACGTCGGCAATCAGGTTTGCCAGCTTTTCGGCTTCCAGCTCCTTGAATCCGCGCGTGGTCATGGCCGGGCTGCCGATACGGATGCCGCTGGTCACAAACGGCTTCTGCGGATCATTGGGAATCGCATTCTTGTTCACGGTGATATGGGCACGGCCCAGTGCGGCTTCGGCATCCTTGCCGGTGAGATTCTTGGGTTGCAGATCAACCAAAAACACATGACTGTCGGTACGCCCCGAGACAATGCGCACACCGCGCTCCTGCAATACCTTAGCCATTACGCGCGCGTTGTCAATTACCTGTCCCTGGTACGCTTTGAATTCTTTGCTCGACGCCTCCTTGAATGCAACAGCCTTGGCTGCGATCACATGCATCAACGGGCCGCCTTGCAGGCAAGGGAAAATCGCCGAATTTAACGCTTTTTCGTGCTCGGCCTTGGCCAGAATAAGTCCGCCGCGCGGCCCGCGCAATGTCTTGTGGGTAGTGGTCGTCACAAAATCGGCTATCCCTACCGGGCTGGGATAATATCCCGCCGCAATCAAACCGGCATAGTGCGCCATATCCACAAACAAGTAAGCACCCACACTGTCGGCAATGGCACGAAAGCGTTTCCAGTCTATCACCAGCGCATAGGCTGAAGCCCCCGCGACGATCATCTTGGGCTTGTGCTCTTCAGCCAGTTTTTGTACTGCGTCGTAATCGATTTCTTCCTTGTCGTTCAGCCCGTAGGGAACCACCTTGTACAATTTTCCGCTGATGTTCACCGAGGCACCGTGGGTCAGATGCCCCCCGTGCGCGAGGCTCATGCCCAATATCGTGTCGCCCGGCTTGAGTACCGACACATACACCGCCTGGTTGGCCTGGGAACCGGAATGCGGCTGCACGTTGGCATATTCCGCACCAAAGAGCGATTTCGCACGGTCTATAGCCAACTGTTCCGCCACATCCACATACTCGCATCCGCCATAGTAGCGCTTGCCCGGGTAGCCTTCAGCGTACTTGTTGGTTAGCTTGCTGCCCTGCGCTTCCATCACAGCAGGGCTGGTGTAGTTTTCTGATGCAATCAGCTCGATGTGGTCTTCCTGACGGCGGTTTTCATTCTGAATCGCGGCCCACAATTCCGGATCGGTAACGGCTATGGTATTTTTGCTGGAGAACATGGCATGCTTTCTAAATTAACAGTAAACGGGGAAGTCGTGCATTTTAACACGTTGGCGGTAGCGGGCGGAATCCATGCTGAATGTCCAATGGGCGCATGGACCGCCACAACAAGCTGACGGCAAGGCCCAATCGAGGAATTTGGGAAGTCACAATTATCCCGAAACGCATCCAGGCGCCTGCACGCCCTGCAGGATTCAATCAACCGCCAAACGGTAACCCACCCCGACTTCAGTCAGCAGGAAACGCGGCCGCGCCGGATCTTTTTCCAGTTTGTGGCGCAGAATACCCATATAGATACGCAAGTAGTGGGCGCGCTCAACATAATTCGGCCCCCAGACTTCCTTTAGCAGCAAGCGGTGCGTCAGCACCTTGCCCGCATGCTTTACCAGCACGGTCAGCAGGCGGTATTCAATCGGGGTGAGGTGAACTTCTGCGCCGCTAACCGTAATTTTTCGATGAATCATGTCTACCTTTAATTCATCAACAGAGAAAACACCTTCGTCCACCCCGTTTGCAGCAGAAGAAACATGGCGTAATGCCACGCGAATACGCGCAAGTAATTCGCCCACTCCGAAAGGCTTGACCAGATAATCATCCGCGCCCGCATCCAGAGCAGAAATCTTGTCTCTTTCCTGCGAACGCGCGGACAGAATAACGATAGGCACCGAGGACCATGCGCGCAGCTCCCTGACCACCTCAACGCCATCCATATCGGGCAGGCCGAGATCGAGAATAATTAAATCGGGTTTGCGCGTGGCGGCTTCGGTCAGTCCCTGCTTGCCGGTTTCCGCTTCGATTACCTGATAATCTTCCGAGCTGAGCGTAGTCCGCAGGAAGCGGCGTATCTGCGCCTCGTCTTCTATGATGATAATGGTGGCAGAATTGTTCATGTTGGATTGTCCATCAAACCAAGAGGCCCGTCATTCCGGCCTGCGCCGGAATGACGGGCAAATGAATTATCTCGGTTCATGATTGAGCCACCTCTTCCTGCTCGATCAACGGTGCCTCGGTCAGGGGCAAGGCAAAATTAAATGCAGCACCGCCGGAAGACAAATTTTCCGCCCATATCCGTCCCCCGTGTGCTTCCACGATGGAACGGCAGATGGTCAGACCGAGTCCCGCCCCCCCCTGATTCCCCTCGCTGGCAACACGGTGGAATTTTTCAAAGATAAGTTTTTCTTCCCCTGACGGAATACCCCCGCCACAATCAGAAACGGTCACGACCAATTCGCTTTGCCGGGATGAAGCAGATATTTCGATAGGTGTTCCGGGCGGCGTGTATTTCACGGCATTCTCCAGCAGATTCGCGAACACTCGCTCAATCAGCAGGCCGTCAATCTCGACCAAGGGTAAATCGTGCGGCAATTTAATGATTACCGGATGATTCACCATGCGCGAGGTCAAACCGGCCAATGCGCCGCCAACCACCTCTTCCAGCGGTTGCCATTGACGGTTCAACACGATAGCCCCCGCCTGCAGCCGCGCCATGTCCAGCAAATTATTCGCCAGACCTGCCATGCGCAGAGCCTCGTCATAGATGGCCTGACCGAGCTCCTGTCGCGCATGGCTGGGCAGCCTGTCGCCATCTCTCACCAGACTGCTGGATGCGCCCACAATGGCCGCCAGCGGTGTGCGCAAGTCATGCGAGATTGCCGACAACAAGGAGTTGCGCAACTGCTCCGTTTCAATCCTTATTTGGGAGATATGCGCTTCCGCCGCAAGCGTGACCCGCTCCAGCGCCAGCGCAATCTGGCTGACAAAAGTTTCCAGCAGCCGCTGCTGCTCGGGCAGTGCAATCCGCGCCGGGTTAAGCGGCAGCAAGGCCAGCACGCCTATCATTCCGGAAGAGGCTTTCAGCGGCAGGTAAACCATCTCTCCCCCCGGCAGCGTGTCCGTACCCTGTCCCGCCATTTGCCCATGGTCATGCACCCATTGCGCCACGCTCAAATCGCTGCCATGGCAGGATTGCACGGTACCCTCGCCCCTGGGATAAACAATGCGTCCTGTCTCATCGGGCAGCAATACGACTGCCTGCGCTTCAAATACCTCCGCCACATGCTTTACCGCAATGCGCAGGATATTGTCCTCGCCGCGTGTTGCGGCCAGTTCGCGGCTCATGGCGTACAGCGAGGCGATGCGGCGCTCGCGATGGCCGGCGATTCTGGCCTGGTGGTGAGTGTTCGCCGTCATATTGCTGATCAACAATGCGACCAGCAGCATAACGGCAAAAGTAATCAAATACTGGGTATCCGAAACGGCAAAACTGAATCGCGGCGGCACGAAAAAGAAATCAAACAACACAACGCTCAGAAATGAACTCAGCACCGAGGGACCGTGCCCGTAACGTGCAGCCACCACTACCACCCCCAACAGGTAGACCATAATCAGGTTGGCCAAATCAAAATGGCCCAGCATGAGCCATGCGATGCCGGTACAAATCACCGTCGCGGAGATGGCCCACATGTAACCCTCGCGCAATTTGAAGAGCGTGACGGACTCCTCGGAAGCCAGCCCAAGATACAAACGACTGCGCGAAAAATAGGGGTTCGCCCCCGCCTGCGCCAGGAAATTTGATTCCTTGCCCACCACATGAATGTCTATATCGCTGGCCAGCCGGACTATCGTATCAACCAGCGATCCGAACAACCAGCGCTTCCATCCGCCCAGGGTTGGCTTACCCAACACGATGCGGGTAGCATTGCGGGTGCGGGCATAGGCAATGACTTCGTCAGCCAGCCGGTTTCCGCTCAACGTGACGGTTTCGGCTCCCAGCTCCTCCGCCAGCTTCAAGGTGCGCAAAATGGCGTCACGCTGCTCTCTGGAAAGCCGCTGGAGTTTCGCCGTCTCGATATACACCACAATCCACTCCGCTCTAAGCAACTGCGCCAGACGGTACGAAGCACGCACCAGATTTTCGGCATTGCCGCCCGGCCCGATACATACCAGCATCCGTTCCTTAACCTGCCACACGTCCTGAATAGCATGGTCTTCGCGATAATCGCGCATCTGCGCGTCGACCCGATCCGCTGTGCGCCGCAAAGCCAGTTCGCGCAACGCGATCAGGTTCCCCTTGCGGAAGAAATTCTTTGCCGCACGCTCCGCCTGCTGCGGCAAGTAAACCTTGCCTTCCTTCAGCCGCTGCAACAGTTCGTCCGGGGGGAGATCGATCAGTTCAATTTCATTGGCGCTTTCCAGTACCGCATCGGGCACGGTTTCCCATACCGGAATGCCGGTGATTTGCGAGACCACATCGTTAAGGCTTTCGATGTGCTGAACGTTGATCGTGGTGTAAACATCAATACCCGCCGCCAGCAATTCTTCCACATCCTGCCAGCGCTTGGGATGGCGCGAACCGGGCGCATTGCTATGTGCCAATTCGTCCACCAGTATCAGCGCAGGATGGCGCTTGAGCGCGGAATCCAGATCAAATTCGCGCAATTGCGTATCGCGGTATTCCACTACACGAAGCGGCAGTGCTTCTAGGCCTTGCAATAATTGCTCGGTCTCGGCGCGTTTGTGTGTTTCCACATAGCCCGCCACCACATCCAGCCCTTCCGTGCGCCGCTCGTGTGCAGCCAACAACATGCCAAAGGTTTTGCCGACACCGGCACAGGAGCCAAAGAAAATCTTCAGCCTGCCCCGGCGGCGCCGGTTTTCGGCGCGCTGAACCTTTTCCAGAAGTGCGTCGGGATCGGGACGTTGATCGTTCATGGCTAATTCAAATTGCGTTGCCAAGCCTTGCCCAGCATACCCAGGCGGGTACGCAAACTTTTCTGGTCATCGGCCAGCACATCCATCACATCGGAGAGCTGCTTGGACTTGAGAATAGCCAGCATCATGAACAGCGCGGTAATTAATGTAGTAACAAAGAAATAGATCAGACGGACGGGAATCGGCGCTTCGGCCTCGGCTATCAGATTCATGCCGAGCAAGCCGGTAGCCACCGTGCCTACCATGCTGAACACCGTCACCACGGTGAGGCGGACAATAGTCGTTGACTGCTGGCGTTGCGCGTTGCTATCCAGATACTGGCTCATGTCGCGCAACTCTTCCTTCACCTCCTGGTACAGGGATTCGTTGCGCAGATGCTCGCTGCACATGCGGTAGAGCGCCTGCACGTGGGGGCGCTCGGACAACTCGTGAAACCAGTAGCGGTGGGTAAAGCGCAGGAAGGCTTCAAAACCGGCATATATCCTGCGCCGGAATCGGCTGATGGATTGGGGTGAGCGGATGTCCATATCGTGCACCGCATCCACCATACGGTCTGAAAATACCAGCAGCGATGCGCGGTGAAAATGCGCGATCATGAACATCAGCACGTATTGGTGGCGGAACTGGGCCAGAATACCCCGTGCCCTGTCATGAAAATACTCGGCGCGCGCGTCTCCGACCACAACGAAAGCACGACCGGTACAGAGAAAGCGGGTATTGGGTCCGGCCTCGGTGTCGCTCCAGAAGCGGTCATAACAATAGCGCGACTCGAACTCGGCCACATCCGGGTCATGCATAGGCAATGCCTCATCGGGATGGAGGGTGGCTACCAGACCAAGACGCAGCCAGTTTTCCCGGGATATCCCGCGCGGGTTGTCCACTGCCAGGAACGCCATCAACGGCATGCGGTGATATTCGATCTGGCGGTAACGCAGAAGGCCGGTTTCCTCCGACGGGTCCAGCACCAGCGGACGCAGCAGAAAATCCCAGTGGGTAGCAATGCCGGGGGAGCGGTGCGCGCGGGTATAGGAGAGAAATTTTTCCTGGTTGTCCGTATCGGATGCGGCCAGCACCGCACCGTCTGCGGACAGCCATTCGGCGCTGTGAACATTGTGCTTGCCGTGACCGTCGCTATCCCAGCCTGTAGGATAGGCGCGGCCAAATCGGTACAGCAGGTTGCACACATCGGCAAACAGCAGATTACTCGCGGACAATTCTATCTTGAGGAAAGCGACATTGATATCGTCGAAAAACCAAAGCTCGATATGTTCCACATCCAGCGTGATCGGTGCATCGTCTTTGCGCAATACCAGCCGCAGGGCATTAACACCGCGCCGCCGGAATATCTTGATCGCCGAGCCGCCGGCCGGATCATCGGCATCATGGGACATGCGCCCGTGACTTTCTCCGTAAATGAAACGCTGCACATAGGGCAGGAAAGCGACGAATTCCTTGTAGTGTCTCTCCTCAAAATCAAGATCACCCGCCTTGAATCTGTCTTTCAGCCTGCGCCAGGGATTGTCTTCGCCTTCTTGTGACAGCAGCTCCCAGAGAGGTTGCGCGTTCCCGCTATTCCCCATCGGCATCAGTTGCACCGGCCAGAACAGCACCTCGCGGAAGTGGCGGACAATATGGCTTTCTGTAGTAGCGATGGAAATCATGGATTTCATTTTACAGCAAGTTGTGGCAACCCGAACGCTGCTGATTCGCTGCATTCCTTCCTCCAGCTTCGGATGGAACGCATGCTATGGGAATGGGTGTAAAAAAGTCATAAAAATTAGCCCTGCACAAAAAACGCTGCAAAGAGACTGGCCCTCCAATTTTACGAATTATTTACATTATCATACGCGTATTTTAGAAAGCCTTTATCCGAACTTCCCTAAGATGTGCGTCAGTTCAATCGCCACAAATAACACTAAGCTAAGGAAGAACCAATGAAAAGAATCACCCTCATCCTAAAAACATCGGAAGTAATGTCTGTCCGTAAAGCAGCCTGCATAGCCGGCGCAGACCGCATTGTTGCCCACCCGATTTCCCATAAGGAAAGTGTCTGGTTTTCAAGTCCGCATGTCTCCGCAGAAGACGAACTTATACGGCTAGACGTGATGGTCGTCGATAGACAATTCGATGAAGTTATTTCCGCCATTCTTACCACGGCACAACTCGGCAAAATCGAAAAAATCAGCAGCGTCAATGCGAAACATGCCCTGTCCGATCAGCTTTTACTGGCCGCATAACACCGCACTCACCTACTCTTCTTATTAGAAATAGCTGTGGAGGTTCATCATGATTTTTAATAAAATTGCAGCCTTCGTTAAAAAACTGGGCCGTTTGGCCTTAGCCTGTATTTTTGCCGTAAAAAATACGTTTCACAGGGCACTTTCCGTCGACCAGGGCAACCCGGCGGGCGGCATGTTTGGCGAGCTGGTTTCCAGAGATACGACACATAGGCAATATTGATTATTTACTCAAGGAGGTTAAACATGGCATTTGGTACATTAAAGTGGTTCAACGATGCGAAAGGCTTTGGTTTCATTACTCCAGACGATGGCAGCGATGACTTGTTCGCGCATTTCTCCGCCATCAATATGAACGGCTTCAAGTCACTGAAAGAAGGTCCGAAGGTTTCCTTTGAGACTGCCCAAGGTCCCAAGGGCAAGCAAGCATCCAATATTCAAGCGGTATGAGTTCAGCATATGAATCCCCTGTTAGCGACTCTATTCATAATCGCACTGGTTTTGTCATACACTTTTATGGCTGTGGTTGTTATTGTCAGCCAGACGCAAGGGCAAACTTATATAGCTTCCGTCGATAAAGCATTTGCATGGGCAAGCTGCTTGTTGGTTATTGAGGGTTGTCTGAGTGCGTTTGTTTATATGGCATAAATTAACCATGAAAAAGAAACACGCCCCCGAGCAATATACGGCAAAACCCAAAACTGTGGCCGTGTAACCCGGCACCACACTCACCGTGCATCCGGCCATGGGCGTGGCACAAGCATTGGTACGCTGGCTGGAACAAGGTGGAGTGCCGCCCAGCGTCATCCTGCTGCATGGACTGCATTGGGCGCGCAGCCCGGAAAGCGATGGACTTCCAGTGGACACGTATCGTCCCCAGCTCAAAATGCAAGGCACCGACAGTAAGGCTATCACCGAAATCATGGATGCCATGGCACACCCTCAAGCCGTCAAAACCCGAGTGATTGAAACATGGCCACAGTCGAACTGGGTAAACAAAACTGCCGGGACACGGGGAGTTTTTTCAACTCAGACAGTACGCAAAACGCCCACCACTCGCAACAAACCTTCTCTTCCTCCAAAGAAAGCCCAGGGCTTCGTCTCCACAAAACCAGTAATCGTGGTCAAAAAGAAACGAGAAACCGGGATAGGGACAATATGACTCATTTCATATCGGGCTAGGCTAGCGACCGAAATATAAAATCGATCAGAATTACGTGCAATCAGCCTGCAATCTTCCTTACTCGGCATGCGGAAAATCGCTGGGAGTATCCAGTGAGCCCTGAACTAAGCTCAGTTCTTCCATTGCTGCCTGGCGGCTCCAAATTTTTTACCATGGGCAAGAAAGCGTTGGATGTCGATCTGAATTGGATGCCCGGAGGCACCCCAATTGGCATCGAAGAATTCGATGGGAACCGTCCACAATTGCTGGAGACCGCTCCGTATCCTCAGTATTTTCGCGTACTTATTGTCGCGACTAACGAGCAAACCCAATTCCTGGTTTGTACTGATCACGGCGACAGGCGCGACCAACGACTGTCCACGCCGCTGCGGATTTATCCATGTGAGCATCAGACGGTCTCGGCAGTATTTATCCACTTTGCATATCGACCCAGAACGGCCCGGACATCGGATGGACGCGGGCGAATTTTCCGGCATTCCCGATAGGAGTTCAACACCATAGGTACGTAATTCATGGTCTCTCGATAGGGTGGTGATACGGTTGCCATAGCGTACAACTGCGGTTTCACCAGCATTGAATGCAGCAACGGCCAGGCTGACGTCGTTGTTAAACAGGAGCAGCATATCGCGCAGGTACTGTGCGCCTCCATGAAGGTTTTGTACCGGATCCAGTAAATCCACCACCCCATAATGCTTTGCAATGACCGGCATGAGTTGCATCATTCCAGATGCGCCTTTTCTTGAAACGATCTTCCGATTGTAGCCGGATTCCGCCGAGATTATCGCGTAGAGCAACGCACTATCCAGACCTTAAGTGTGTGCTGCATCTTCGACTGTCTGGGTATATTTAAACTTTGGGACTATGGCTGGAGAGGTTTTCTTTGCCTCAAGCAATTGCACTGTGTGTTCCATAAGTGCTGGTGCCGGTACCTGAGCGCGATTGTTTATATAATTTTCCATTACAAGCACAAATAACATAACCAGCACGATAGACAATAAAAGCTGAAGTAATGTCTTCACTCTAGACATGCCTTGGTTGTATTGCTCAGCTATGTTGGCATGAATCACTGCGCTTGTTGCGCAAGGTAATGCTTGATGTCCTGGATCAAATGTTGCATATCCCCGCGTAGCCGCCATCCCTGACTAAGACGCGTTTCGATTTCATGGACTTCCTGAAGGCTAAGTCGTTCTTGTTCCGGACGAATTAAATAGCTCTGGCAGTATCCGCAAATATGAGCATCTGCTTTCATTTCATAGCTCCTCTTTTAGAATTAACTTAAAATAAATACAGTAAAAACGGCATTATCGCGCCGTGTTTTTTTCCTCGGCACGGAATATTTCCGCTCTTTGCCGCATCAAAACATAGCCTGAAATTACGAATTCTTTCCGGTAATCGTTAGCTCGTTTGCGCGATTGCAATACTAAAATGACATACGCCATTCCAAGCGGAGCGAAAATGACGAGAATGGCCAGTAACGGCTCCAGAATGCCGTCCATTTCAGATTGCGCGCTTGCGCAGCGCATCTTGACGGGATGCAAAGATGATTTTTCCGGTATGCGCGATTCTCCTGATTATGGAAAACACGCTATTGAAGTGGCTGTAGTCCGCAGTTACATCAAGCCGGACTTGCTTGTCCGATTCTGCCGCCATCCTCTCACTATAGATGTCCATCAAATCAATTCCGCACATCCGGTACGGAAGCGGGGTAATCTCGACACGCTCTGCGCCCGCAATACACACAGCCTTGCGCACGGCCATGGCTTCAGATTCTTTCAATACTGTGGTGATTCGTTTCATACAAGCTTCCTTGCATTGGATACTATGCATCCTATGAGAAGCAGCGTAAAAACAGGGTAAATTGTTAGCGCTTGAGTGTAAAGAAAGTATCAAAATTATCCATCTGCCAAGATCGCATGGATATTTTTTGCAGAGTAAAAAGGGCGCCTGCTGGCGCCCTGAAAAGGCCTATTCCATTAAGAAGTGCGGGAAGCCGGGCTTCCCGCTGCTACTATCCGTTGCTTAGAACGTGCGATTGATGGACAGAACTGCAACACCCTTACCCAGATCATTGCCCAGGACGGTATTGACTCCACCAGCCTTGT
>Ga0265327_10002161_pt1 | contig 21650 bp, 17 predicted proteins | sample 41621metaG_FD_202089 | JGI IMG/M metagenome (GOLD analysis project Ga0265327, IMG submission 202089) | Rhizosphere microbial communities from Carex aquatilis grown in University of Washington, Seatle, WA, United States - 4-16-21 metaG | ecosystem: Host-associated > Plants > Roots > Rhizosphere...
GCGCTGGCCCTGGACCTTGCCTGGCCCGTGCAGCCGGCCTGGACGCTGATCTACGGCTCGCTCTACGTCGCGGTCTTCCTGCCGATGGTCGTGGTCCGCACCGAAGAACATATCCGCCGCACGCTCTGGGCGTTTGTGATGGTGTGGATTGGCGGCACCCTCGGCTGGCTGTGCTTTCCGACGATTCTGCCGCGACCGGCGTTGGGCGCGTTTGGCGACGGCTTCTGCGCGTGGACCTTGCAGATCGCCTACTCGATGGACGCTCCCTACAACTGCTTTCCTTCCCTCCACGTGGCGCAAGCCTTCCTGGCGGCGCTGACCTGCAACCTTGTGTCTCGGCGCATCGGCCTCACCGCCGTCGTCTGGGCCTCGCTGGTCGCGGTTTCGACGCTGTTCACCAAGCAGCACTATGTCGCCGACGTGATCGCCGGCATCGTCCTGGCCGGCGCAGCCTACGTTGTGTTCCTGCGCAGCCATCCGCGCGCCGCGATCCCCCAGCTCGATGAGCGTGTTGGGCCGGTCGTCCTGATCGGTTTCGCGGGGTTCCACTTGCTTTTGGTCGCCGGCTTCTGGGTGGCTTACCTGGCTGGAGCTGAGCCGTGATCGCGTCGGGCGCAGCCTGCGTCAGGCGGATCCAATCTCTGCCGGTTGGATCGCCTTCCACTGGCAGGCCGACCCTCCTTCTCCTTCGTCGCGCTCAAGCCTTGCGCCAATCATTTGGGCCGCCGAAGCGCGGGAAGCGCTGGATGTCGGGTCGATGTCGCGCTAGGGATCAGTCCAACCCTCCCAAGCAATGCCGAGCCCCGAGAACCCGTCACCCGCTTCCACTCGCGACCCGAAAACCGACGAGGTTTCGCCGAGATCCCTTCACGTAACGCGGCGGACCCTGCTCAAGGGCGGGCTCGCCACCGCCTTGCTGGGGCCGGCAGTTGCCGCGCGTGCGCTGGGCGCGGAGCCGGCGGTGGCGCCCCTGAAGCCGAAGGAATCGCGGAAGTGGCGGCCGGGCCCCGAGGGACAGCGCCTCGCCGACCGGGGCGACGGCACCTTCCTCAACCCGATCCTTGCGGGTGATCATCCCGATCCGACGATCCTGAAGGACGGCGCCGACTACTACATGACGTTCTCGTCGTTCAATTCGTTTCCCGGAATCGTCATCTGGCACTCCCGCGACCTGGTGAACTGGCGACCGGTCGGACCGGCGCTGCGCCAGAACATCGGGACGGTCTGGGCGCTCGACCTCTGCAAGCACGGGAACCAGTACTACGTCTACATCCCCGCGATCCCGCCCGGGAAGCCGTGGTCGATCTTCGTCATTCGCGCCGACCGGATCGAGGGCCCGTGGAGCGATCCGGTCGACCTCAAGATTGAGGGATGCATCGACCCCGGCCACGTCGTGGGCGAGGACGGGAAGCGCTACCTTTTCGTCAATGGCATTCGCAAGATCCGGCTCACCGACGACGGTCTGGCGACGGACGGAAAGCTGGAACCGGCCTACGAGCCGTGGCGCTATCCTGACGATTGGGTGACGGAGAACTTCGCGCCGGAGGGTCCCAAGCTGCTCCGTCGCGGTCCGTGGTTTTATCTCATCACGGCAGTCGGAGGCACCGCCGGCCCGGCCACCGGGCACATGGTCATCGCGGCTCGCGCCCGCTCGATCCACGGGCCGTGGGAGCATTGCCCGCACAATCCGCTGGTCCGCACCCTTTCGGCTGATGAGCCCTGGTGGTCGCGCGGGCATGCGACCGTGGTCGAGGGGCCGGGTGGCGACTGGTGGATGGTCTACCATGGCTATGAGAACAGCTTTCGCACCCTGGGACGGCAGACGCTCCTCGAGCCCATCGAGTGGACCGAAGACGGCTGGTTCCGGGCCATGGGCGGCGACCTCGGACGGCCCCTGCCCCGGCCCAGAGGCGGCACCGCGGTCCAGCCCGGACTCGCGCTCTCCGACGATTTCTCGCGCGACAAGTTCGGCGTGCAGTGGGCGTTTCACGATCCGGCTCCCAACGAAATGAATCGCGTGCGCTACGGCGGCAACTCGCTTGAGCTGCAAGGTGCGGGCAATTCGCCGGCTGACAGTTCTCCGCTGACCTGCCTCGCGGTGGATCGCGCCTATGAGGTGGAGGTAACGCTGGAGCTGATCGGCGCGGTCGAGGGCGCTTTCCTCCTTTATTACAACCCGAAGGCTTTCGTCGGGGTCGGTTTCACTGGGGAGAAGGCGAAGACCTACCAGTATGCGACCACCGAGGAGTGGGCGAGTTTCCCGCTGCTGGGGCACAAGGTCCGAGCCCGGATCACGAACAACCGCCACGTCGTCACCTACCACTATTCGCTCGATGACGGGGCTGCGTGGCGGCGGCATCCCACGCGGATGGAGGTTGCCGGCCTGAACCACAATGTGTTCGGCGGCTTCCTCAGCCTGCGCGTGGCGATCTGCGCCTTGGGCGCCGGCCGCATCCGCCTGAGCCGGTTCACCTACCGGGCAATCGACGAAACCGCCTGATTCCGGAGAGCCCGCGGGGCAGCCTTCGCCGGCTTGCCGAGCCGTTTACGCTGGCCGTTCCATCCGAAGCCGTACGCTGCGGCCGGCCAAATCGCCCTCCGTCGCCTAGGCTTTGGAGGGCATCCTCCGCCTTCGTTGCGCTTGGCGAAGGATGGTGGAGCAGACCGGGATCAAACCGGCGACCTCATCGTTGCGAACGATGCGCTCTATCAACTGAGCTACTGCCCCAAAAGGTGAGCCGATGCTTTTGAGGGACGGCCCGTCCGGAGTAAAACAAAATATTGCCCTGCCGTTTCCCGCTCCGCGTGAGCAATTTAACCTGACCGTAAACTTGGCCCCCAATTTGCTGTTGCACTGGCGCCGGTCTGGCCAAAAACAGACCCTCCGACACCTATTTCCACATTCCTTCCAACATGAAAAAGACGACGAAGAAGTCCCCTGCTCCCGCAATTGCCGCCAAGGCACCCGCCAAGAAGGGCGCGCCGGCCAAAAAGAAGCCGGCCGTCCACGCCGAGCCGCCGGCCACGTTCATTTCCGCCAAGGTCGAGATCGGCTTCGGCAACCACCTGTACCTCCGCGGCGAGGGACCGGGCCTGAGCTGGGACAAGGGCCTCGCGATGGATTGCATCGGCTCCGATATGTGGGCCGCGACGCTCAAGGGAGCCACCGCACCCGTGACGTTCAAGGTCCTCGTCAACGACCTCTCCTGGAGCACCGGCAAGGACTACGTGGTCGAAGCCGGCCAGAGCGTGACCGTCACCCCGACGTTCTAATTCGTCGGGCATCAGCCCGGGCACCTTCGCCCGCGAAATACCCGGAACAACGCGAAAATAACTCGCGTTGTCCCGGAAGGGCCGTGCGTTGATTCCGTGGGCGTTTGCGCGGTTCGCGGGCCGGCTTTGACGGAAGGCGCCGTGGCCCGAAAGTCCGACGGCTGGATAACCATGCGGGGGCGCCAACCCGGCACCAAATGCGTTCCTGCCTCGTCCCTGGGTTGGCTCTTTTCGCGCCGTTCGCGTGTTTCGCGGGCCAATGGCATTGGCGGGGTTCGGAGACCCCGCCCTACATTTCTGGCGGATCCGGGTTGATCGCCAGCAGCGCTGCGCGCACCTCGTCGGCCCCGGGTTTTTCCCCGGCCTCATTTTGCGGGCGCAGGACGGTGCAGCGCATCTTGATGCGTGAAAACGGCCACGGAATCGCAAAACGGTCCCAGCTTTTCAACCGCCACGCCCGGCCAAATTCCGCACCGAGCAGGATCATCGGCGCGTTCATGCGCCGCGCCACCACCAGCACCCCCGGCTCGACAGTGTAGAGCGGACCACGCGGGCCGTCGGGCGTGATCCCAATGTCGTGTCCCGCGCGCATCTTGTCGATAAGGATGCGGGCGGCCTCGCGCCCGAAATTGTTGCTCGAGCCGCGAACCGGCACGATGCCGACCATTCGGTAGAACGCCGCCAGCCACGCGCCGTCCTTGCTCGCGCTCACCAGCCCGTACACGTGGCGGCGGGTCCGATAACGGCGGAAGATCTCCGCCGACAGGAAAAGCCGGTTGTGCCACAGGGTGATCACCGCCGGCTCGTCCGACTTGGTCAGCCGCGCCAGCGTGTCCGGATCCGCCTCAAGGCGCAGCGTCCGCCCCCACAACCGCACCACCAGCGCCAGCAGCCACAACGCGGCACGGCGCCAGCCGCCCACCTCGTTGATCGATGCTGATTCGCCGTTTTGCAGGCCTTCCTTATGCGGGCACAACCCGGCCGCCGCCAAGTTAAACTTGTGCCGGCCGGTGACCGGTCCGACGCTCCGGCATGCGCCTGCCGCCCTGCCCCTACCTGCCGCCGGCACCGGGAAAGATGGACGCCGGGGCGCTGACTGCGCACGGCGACGAGCGCGACGCCGCTTTCTACCTGACCGCCCTCACCTACGGACAATACTTGTGGAGGCAGGGCCTCGCAGCCCGAGCAATCCTCAAGCTCAACCGCGGCTTTGGCGCCGACCTGCGCAACGACGACCCGGTCCTGCGCGAGTGGCCGCTGCCCTACCTCGCACTCGGCTGGGTCCTGCGCCACGCGCCGCCCGACGTTTTTCTCGGCAATCCCCGGGTCCATTTCCAGCACCTGGCCGACCGGATGAACGAGCCGCGGCGCGACCAGCGCCGCTGGCGGGCCTGGGCTTGCTGGGCCCTCACCTGTCGGGTGCGCCCGGAATTCCCCGCCGATCCCAACCACGAGGTCGACGAACCCAACCTCGATTTGGTCGCGACCAAGCTTGACGCTCACGGACTCACGGGCGAGGCCGACGTCTGGCGCGCGGCGCTGGCGCGACCCGGCGAGTGAAGCCGTGCAGGAGCGGTCTTGCGCCGCGATCGCCCGTCGAAGCTCAGGTGACGGAAGTCGGAGATCAGAAGACAGAGATCGGATGTCAGGAATCAGCAGTCAGAATATTCGAGCCGCGACACGAGGATGCGACCATTCGAGAATCTTCGCGGTTAAGGCTTCCAACAAATTCAGAACAGGCGCCGGCGCCGAGCGTCCGGCCTCCGACCCCGACCCCGGCTCGTCAGGGAGGTCTCGCCCCACCCGCCGACGCCGTCTTCCGCCCCGCGGCCCGCCGCGGTCGAATGTGAGACACGCTCGGGACTTGCTAACCCGCTCCGCCAGGAGCTTGAATTCCGGCATGAGTCTCTACCTCGGCATCGACAGCGGGACGCAGAGCACGAAGGCCGTCGCCTTGGACCTCGAAAAAGGCCGCATCGTGGCGGAAGCCCGCGCACCCCATCGCCTCATCGCCGGCCTGCCCGCGGGCCACATGGAACAGCATCCGCAGGACTGGGTGAAGGCCCTTGACCTGGTCCTTCGCCAGGTGGCGTCGCGGATCGACCGCCGCCGCGTGCGGGGCATCGGCGTGTCGGGCCAACAACACGGATTCGTTCCGCTCGATGCGGACGGCGCCGTCATCCGTCCGGCGAAACTTTGGTGCGACACCTCGACCGTGGCGGAGTGCGACCTGCTCACGCAGAGGCTCGGCGGCACGGCCGCCGTCATCCGGACCGCCGGCCTGCCTTTCCTCCCGGGTTACACCGCGCCGAAAATCCTCTGGTTGAAACGCCACGAGCCGGCGAACTTCCGGCGGCTGCGCCAGGTCCTGCTCCCCCACGACTACCTCAACTTCCACCTCACGGGGAATTATTTCATGGAGTACGGCGACGCCTCCGGCACGGCGCTGATGGACGTGCGCCGCCGCCGGTGGTCGCCCGAGGTGGTGGCGGCCGTCGATTCGCGACTCGGCGATTGCCTGCCCGCCCTGAGCCCGTCCAGCCAGTCCGCCGGCGTCCTCCGCGCGGCGCTGGCCCGCCGCTATGGGTTTCCCGCCGACACGATCGTCGCGGCGGGCGGGGGCGACAACATGATGGGCGCAATCGGCACGGGCAACGTTGCGCCCGGGGTCGTGACGGCCTCCTTCGGCACCAGTGGCACGATCTACGCCCACAGCGCCAAGCCGGTCGTGGACCCGCGCGGCGAAATCGCCGCCTTTTGCGATTCGACGGGCGGCTGGATGCCGCTGCTGTGCACGATGAACGTGACCCTCGTCACGGAGATCTTCCGCGAGCTATTCGGCTGCGATCACGCCGCCCTCGAAAAAGCCGTGGCGGCGGCGCCCGCGGGCGCCGGCGGCCTGGTGCTGCTGCCGTACCTCGACGGCGAGCGAACGCCCAACCTGCCCCATGCCCGCGGCGTGCTGTTCGGCCTCACCCGGGCCAACACCAACCGCGCGCACCTGCTGCGGGCCGCGATGGAGGGCGTGACGCTCGGCATGAATTACGGCCTGCGCCGCCTGGCGGCGCTGGGCCTCAAGCCGCGCGAGATCCGGCTGACCGGCGGGGGTGCCAAGTCGGCCGGGTGGCGTCAGATCGCCGCCGACGTCTTCGGAGTGCCGGTCGTCAAGATGGTCGAGGACGAGGGCGCCGCGCTCGGCGGCGCGCTGCAGGCCGCCTGGTGCGCCGATCCCCGGCAGTCCCTTCCCGCGCTGGCCGCCCGGGCCGTGAAGATCGACGCGCGCACCCGGTGCCGGCCCGACCGGAAACGCCACGCACTTTATCAGGAATTGCAGGATCGCCAGGACAACCTCGGGCGGGCGCTCCGCCCCTTTTTCACCCCGGCCTGACGCCCTGTATCAACGCGGATTTTTCCGATTCGAGGCCAGCTACTGCCGCCGATTAACGCCGGGAATATGCCGGCCGGCGCCCGCGGGCCTCCGAATTGCCCCTTGTGGCGGCAACGGCGCCCGGTAGACTCACATGGCACCCCGTCCCCCTATGCCCCGAAATACCCGCTTCCTGACCGGTCTCCTCATCGCCGCCGCCATCGGCAGCCTCGCGTCCGCCGCGGAACAGTGGACGGACCGCCAGGGTAACAAGTTTCATGGCGAGCCGGTCGCCGCGCTCGGCCCCCTCGCCCTCTTCAGCACCAGCGCGACGTCCGGGGTCAAGCCGGCCTTTCGTTTCCTCACGCCGGAGGACTGCGCCCGGTTTTACGAGCGGGTCAAGAACAAGCCGGCGCGGGTGGCCGACTGGACGCAGGCCCAGGGCCTGATCTCGAAGGAACTCATCGACAAGGTGGTTCGCCTCGAGGGCGACAAGCTCGTCGCGGCCGACCTCAAGGGCCGGCCCGAGCCGCAATTCTTCGTGTTTCTTTTCGCGGACGATTCCGTGGGCAAACCGTGGGACATGCTGGAGCGCGCGGTCGAGCCGTTCAAGAGCCTGCAGGCGGCCTACCCCGGCCAGATCGAGGGTCTGTTCTTCGGCATCCAGCACAGCACCACCGAGCACAACAGCATGGCCGCCCGCCTGAAGATGCCCTGGCTCATTGCGGAATACCGCGAGCAATTCCGGCACCTGCCCGACATCCTGCAGTTCGCCCCGACCGAGAAGGGCGAATACAGCCTGATGGTTGTAAGCCGCGAGGGCGTGCCGATTTTCGCGGTGCAGGATCCCAAGGAGCCCGAAATCGACAAGCTCTTCAGCGACCTTACCGCGCTGCTTGACCTCCTGCGGCCGGAAAACCCCCGCAGTTGGGTCGACCGGGTCTATTACCAGCGCGCCGCCCAGGCGGCGGCATTTGCCCACGGGCACAGTGACCCCCTCCTGGTCGGGAATCCACTCGTCGCCGAGGGCCTCCGCCAGCGGAACATCCACGTGGTGGACGCCACGATCGCAGTGGACGCCGACGGCCATGTCACGAATGTCACGTTCAAGCCGGACAGCGACGTGCCGGCCGCCCTGGTCGGCCCGCTGGCCGAGGCCCTGCAGAAGAACGCCGCCTTCGTGCCGGCGGTCGATAACGGCCGTTTCGTCGCCGGGACGTACGCCTACCTCCTCCAGGTTCCCCGTTGACCGGCCGTCCGGGCGACGGAAAAACCGCCGCGGGCCCACCCCCGCCGCAAGGCGTATCTTCGCCAGTTGACAGCGGGTGGGCCGAACTCTAGCCAGACCGGTTCCATTCCATGATTTCTTGGATCCAAAAATACTTCCAAAAGCACTTCCGGCTGGTTTTCGGCACGATCCTGATCGCCATGGCGGTGCCGCTCGTCGTGATCTACAGCCAGTCGGCCGGCATCGGCCGGGCCAGCGCCCGCACGGTCGAGAGGCCGTTCTTTGGCTACAACCTCGGCAACGAGGCGGTCATGGCCCAGGCGGTGGCCGACACCTCCCGCAGCCTCCGGCTCCGGGGCAACTTCCGCGGCGATCCCTCCGAGATTCAACAGGAGGCGCTGGTTCGCCTCGCCGGTCTCGCGCTCGCCGAACAACTGCACATCCCGGCTCCTTCGGAAAAGGAACTCAGCGCGCACATCGCCAGCCTCCCGGTCTTTCATGACGAGCTGGGCAATTTCGACCAGAAGCGCTACAGCGACTTTGCGGCCGACATCGTGCACAACCCGGTGCTCACCGTGGCCGAGGCGAATCGCATCTTCCGGGAGGACGCCCGCCTCGCCGCGCTCGCCCGGCTGCTCGGCGGCCCGGGCTACGTGCTGCCGGCCGACGTACGCGACATCCTCAGCCGTGCCGACGCCAAATGGACCATTGCGGTGGCCTCGCTCGACTATGCCTCCTACGACGCCGGCGTGGCCGTGACCGAGGACGCCCTCAAGAAATTCTACGCCGACAAGTCCGGGAACTACGAGGTGGGCGCCCGCGCGAAGCTGAGCCAGGTGCTCTTCCGCACCGACGATTTCGCGCCGCCCGGCGCGCCGACCGAGGCCCAGGTGCGCGCCTACTACAATTCCAATCCCTCCCGTTTCCCCGTTCCCGCCGACAAGGGTGCGGCGCCGAAGCTGGAAGCCGCGAAGCCGGCGTCCGCGGATGAAAACTTCGCCAAGGTCCGGCCGCAGGTTGAGGCCGCCGTGCGCCACGACGCCGCGACGCGGCTCGCGACCAAGGTCGCCACCGATTTCACGGTCGCCCTGTTTGAGCGGAAGCTGGCGGCGAATTCCCCCGAGCTGGCCGCCTTCGTCGCCGCCCAGAATCGGCCGGTCGCCGCACTGGCCCCCTTCTCGCCCGACGCCCCGCCCGCGGAGCTTGCGTGGACAGCCAACCACGCCGACGCCATCGCCCGCCTGAGCAAGGACCGTTATTTCTCCGATCCCCTGCCGTCGCCCGACGGCGTCGTGGTGTTCCTCTGGAACGACACGCTGCCGGCCTACAAGCCCCTGCTCCCCGAGGTGCATGACAAGGTGGCCGCCGACTACAAGGATGCCGAGAAACGCAGCCGCTTTGTGGCGCAGGGCCAGGTCCTGCGCGCCCGGCTCGAGACCGCCGTCAAGGCCGGCACTCCGTTTGAGAAGGCCGCCGCCGGCGAGAAACTCGACGTGAAGACTTACGCCGCGTTCACCATGAGCGATCCGCCGAAGGACGCGCCGCCCGCCGCCCTGCAGTCGCTCACCGCGCTGACCGCCGGCCAGGTCGGCCAGATGATTTCCAGCGGCGACAAGGGCTACATTGTTTACGTGACCCAGAAGCAACTGCCCGACCTCACCCCGGCCAACCCGCGGTATGCCGAAATCAGCGCGCGGATCGCCCAGTATAACTCCCAGTCCAGCGAGGCGGCGATCCTGACTGCCCGCATGGAGGACGAGTTGCAGAAGTCCGCGCCCGCGACCGGCCCGCGCTGACGCCGGGCGCGCCGCCCATCCCTTCTTTTCTACCGTCTGACCTGCTCCGCGCTGCCACCCGTAGCACCCGGGGCCACGTTGGTGACTTGGTTGGCACCGCAGGAGATCGCCATCCCGCCCGCGAGGACGGAAATTTTTCGACAGCCGGCGCATCTTTTGCCTGTCTCACCAAGTCTCTTTTCCGACTCATGAATCTTCGCCGCCTCCCGATCGCCCTGGGTATCGCCAGCCTCCTGGCCGGTGTTGCGCTATGGGCCCAAGAGTCAGCGCCGGCCCCGTCGCCGGCCACGGTGCCGGAACCGACGTCCACCCCGGTCCGTGCGCCCGCCGGCCCCGAACTCACCCTGGAGCAGTGCATCGCCCGCGCCCTCCAGCGCAACTTCGACCTTGAGATCGACCGGTTCGACCCGCAGATCGCCAAGGAGGCCATCGACGTGGCCCGGGACCCCTTCCAGCCCGTCCTTTCGGTGACCTCGAACGTCAGCCATTCCCACGACGCCGCCACCTTCCAGGCACCGCGGGTCGTCAGCGACAATGCGACCACCAACGTCGGCGTCACCGAACAGCTCTATTCCGGCACCACCGTGACCGTCAGCAGCCAGCTCGCCCGTTCGCACACCGATCCCGCGCTCACCGCTCTCAATCCGGCCTACAATGCCGACGTCACCCTCGCGCTTCGCCAGCAACTGCTCCGCGGCTTCGGCACCGCCATCAACAAGGCGCTCGTGAACCGCGCCCGAATCGGCTTCGACAAGGCGAACCTCGATTTCCGGGCCCGCGTGCTCGACGTCATCCAGAGCACCGAGAACGCCTACGTGAACGTCGTCTTTGCCCGCGACCAGCTGGAGGTCCGCAAGTTCTCCCTCGCCCTCGCCGAGAAGCTGTTCAGCGAGGCGCAGACCCGCCGCGACACCGGTGTCGCCACCGACCTCGACGTCCTGTCGGCCGAGGTGGGCGTCGCCAACGCCCGCCGCGGCGTGCTGCTGGCCCAGCAGACCGTGGGCGACACCGAGGAGGGCCTCCTCGCGCTCATCGGCCAGTTCGAACTCGAGTCCAAACTGGGCCAGATGCATTTCGACGATGCCGGCATCGCCGCGCCGGTCTTTGCGTCGTCGTACCAAATGGCGAAACAGAGCCAGCCCGACTACCTCTCGGCCCAGGCCGGTGTCGAGCAGGCGAAACTCGACATCGAGGTGGCCAAGGACAACACCAAGCCGAGCCTGAGCGTCGGCGGGGCCGTCGGCCTGAACGGCAACCGCGGCAACTACAACGACGCCTTTTCCGACGCCGCCAGCAGCAAGAACAACAACTGGCAGGTCGACGTGGCGCTCACCTATCCGTGGGGCCAGGTGGGCGACCGGGCCCGGTACCGCCAGAGCCTCGCCACGCTCACCCAACAGCAAACCCGGCTCCGCCAGTTGGAGCAGAACATCGAGGTCCAGGTCCGCGCCGCGGTTCGCGCGGTCGCGACCAACATCGAAAGCGTCAAGATTTCCGCCCAGGCCCGCCAGCTCAGCGCCCGGCAGTACGAGCTGGAGAAAGCCAAGTTCGATGCCGGCCTGTCGACGTCGTACCTCGTGCTGCAGTCGCAGAACGACCTCGAGAACGCCAAGGTCAACGAGCTCCAGGCGCAGGTCAACCTCCGCACCTCGATCGGCGCGCTCCACCGCATCGAGGGCAGTTCGCTCCAGCGGTACAGCATCACGCTGCCCTGAGGGCGGGACGAAGGCGGGGTCGAGGCGAAACCCCCGAAAGGGACACAGGGCGCCTGGCCGGTTCCTCATGTCCCAGCTCTCAACCTGGCTTCCGCAGCCAAGCAAAGGGAACCACCGGAACACCGAGGCTCCGGTAGCTATTGCGACAGCGCCCCGAGCCTCTGTGCCCCTGTGGTTCAAAGAAAAAATTGAGGGTTGAAAGACTGGGGCCCCGGACGGAAACGCACGGCATTGTCTGCCGCTGATCGCGTTATCCTCCGGAATCCCGGAGCCTCGGTGGTTCCTCCGAGAAGTTTGACGTTCAACTGCGACGGCCGCGCCCGTTTTCATCCGTTTGGCTTAGCTGAATACCCTTGTCGCCCCACCGCGGCCGGGCTTCTCATTCGGCCAACCCCTGCGCCCGCCGGGCGCAGTCCCCCCGGCCATGAATTTCCAGACGATCATTGAGCCGTTCCGGATCAAGGCCGTCGAGCCCATCCGGTTCACCACCCGCGCGCAGCGCGAGTCCGCGCTGCGCGCCGCCCACTTCAACCTGTTTCAGCTCAAGGCGGAGGACGTCCTGATCGACCTCCTCACCGATTCCGGCACGGGCGCAATGTCCGCCCAGCAGTGGGCCGGCATGATGCAGGGCGACGAGTCCTACGCCGGCGCGCGCTCGTTCTTCCGGTTCGAGGCGGCCGTGCGGGAGGTCACCGGCTTCAAGCACATCATCCCGACCCACCAGGGCCGCGCCGCCGAACGGATCCTGTTCTCCACCGCCTGCACCGCCGGGCAGGTGGTGCCCAACAACACGCATTTCGACACCACGCGCGCCAATCTCGAGGCCCTCGGAGTCACCGCCCTCGACCTCCGTTGCGCCGAGGCGACCCAACCGCAGCTCGTCGCGCCGTTCAAGGGCAACCTCGACGTCCCCGCGCTCGCGCAAACCTTGCGTGAGAATGCCGGGCGCGTGCCCTTCGCGATGGTCACGGTCACGAACAACTCCGGCGGCGGCCAGCCGGTCTCGCTCGCCAACCTGCGCGCGGCCCGCGACGTCTGCCACGAGCACGGCGTGCCGCTCATCCTCGATTGCTGTCGGTTCGCCGAGAACGCCTGGTTCATCAAGCAGCGGGAGGCGGGCCAGGCCGACCGCACCCCCGCGGCCATCGCGCGCGACATGTTCGCCTGCGCCGACGGCTGCACGATGTCCGCCAAGAAGGACGGACTCGTCAACATCGGCGGTTTCCTGGCGCTGAACGACGACGCCCTCGCCGCCCGGTGCCGCAACAATCTCATCCTGACCGAGGGCTTTCCGACCTACGGCGGGCTCGCCGGCTATGACCTCGAGGCGCTGGCCATCGGGATCAAGGAGGTGCTGGACGAGGACTATCTGCGCTACCGGATCCGTTCGGTGGAGTATCTCGGCGACAAGCTCACCGCCGCCGGCGTGCCGATCGTCCGGCCGCCCGGGGGCCATGCCATCTACATCGACGCCAAGGCCATGCTGCCGCACGTGCCGCCGGCGGAGTTTCCCGCGTGGGCGCTGTCGCTCGTGCTCTACCTCGAGGGGGGCGTGCGCTCCGTGGAGATTGGCTCGGTGATGTTCGGGCGGCAGCCGGACGGCACCGAAAAACCCGCGCCCATGGAGTTGGTCCGGCTCGCCTTCCCGCGGAGGGTCTATACCCAAAGCCACGTCGACTATCTCGCCGAGGTGCTGCTGCATGTCCATGGCCTGCGCGCGCGCATTCGCGGAGTCAGCCTGGTCGAGGCGCCGCCGCAACTCCGCCACTTCACCGCCCGGGTCAGCCCCGCCCACGGCGAACTCATCGTGGGCGGCTCGTGACCACGGAGCCGGGGCGCCCGCACCGTCGTCAACGCCTGGGCCCGGTCGGCCAATGTCTTCCTCAAAAAACCCAATCCCGACTTCACCGGCCGGATTCACTGATTGCGTCAGGCGCTTGGCATCCTAGGATTTTCGACTTTCGCAAAATATCATGTCCTCCCCCCTTTCCATACGCGTTGGCCTTTGGGTCTGGTTCCTCGTCGCGGCGGCTGTCGGGTATTCCGGCGTGCTGCTGAAGCTGCCGTTGCCGGCGATGCAGGGCATCCTGCTGGTGTTGACTGCCGCGGCCCTGGTCGCGGCCCGCCGTCTGCCGGCCCTGCGGGCCTGGCTCGAGCAGGTCGACCTGCGCGTCCTCCTGTTGCTGCATCTGACCCGCTTCGTAGGCTTCTATTTCATCCTGCTCTACCGGCAGGGCCGGCTACCGTACGACTTCGCCGTTCGCGGCGGGGCCGGCGACATCGTCGTCGCCACCGGGGCCCTCCTGCTCTGCGTGCTGCCGCTGGGCGCCGCTGCCCGCCGACACGGCATCACGATCTGGAATGTCGTTGGCTCGATCGACATCCTCTTTGTGATCTTCACGGCCGCCCGGCTGGCGTGGCAGGGAGAATGGCACATGCGCGCGCTCGAGGTGATGCCGCTCAGCCTGCTGCCGACCTTTCTCGTGCCGCTCATTGTCACAACCCACGTCGTGATCTTCCTCCGGCTTCGCAAGGATTCCGGCGCGGTCGCCCCATGAGGAGGGATATAATCTACGGCCTGGCGACGGGCGCCGGCATGTGCCTGTGGACCCTGCTCGAATTCGCCCTGGGATTGCATTCGACCCGGATCGACATCGGCGCCTACAGCGGGTACTTCGCCACCCTCGTTCCGTTCGTCGCGCTCTGGCTCCTGCTGCGGAAGACGCAGGAGGAATTCGGCCCGCTGTTCGACCTCCGCCGCGGGTTGGCCGCCGGGATCGTCTGCGCCTTTGTCGGCGCCGTCGTGCTCTACATTTTCCTGGTAGCCTACAACCTCTACATCAATCCCGCCTGGTTGGACTACTTCCTCAAATGGAAGGTCGAGCAGATGCGGGCCGCCCATCTTGCCGAGACCGAGATCCGGCGGACGATCACGATCTACCGCAACGCCAACACGCCGATCGGGCTGCTCGTGTCCTCGCTGCTGGGCACCACGCTCCTCGGCGCGCTGATGGCGTGCTTCCTCACGATTTGGCTTCGCTGGCGGACGCGAACAGCCCGCTGAGGTCCGCCGCAGAGGCGGCCAACACGGGGTGCGGGGGAAGTTGCGTCCGGAACCAGGTCCGCTGTTTCTTCACCAGCGCGCGGGTGTTCCGCACGATGGCGGGCCCAAGGTCCGCCGCGCCCAGCCGGCCCTCGAGGAAATCGATCGTCTCGCGGTAGCCGATGGCGGCGGCGGCACTGGAATTCTCCCTCAGTCCGCGCGGCAGCAGGGCGCGAACCTCCTCCACCAGTCCGCGGTCCAGCATCGCCGCAACGCGCGCCGCAATCCGAACGTCCAGGTCTCCCGGCTCCCGGGAGAGTTCGCATACGCGCACCTCGCAATCCGCAAAGGGCGCCGCCTGGGACTCAAAGTCCCGCCGCAGGTCGGCCAGCGTCCGGCCCGATGCCCGGCACCTCTCCAGCGCGCGCACCACGCGCCGCGGGTTGCAGGTGTCGAGGCCGCCCAAGCCCCCCGGGTTGAGCCGGTTCAGCTCCGCCACCAGCGGATCAAGTCCGGAGCGTTCCAGCCAGGTTCGCACCTCTTCCCGGAGCGCCGGCGGCACGGCGACCTCGTCGGCCACGGGCGCGAAGAAAGCCTTCAGGTAGAAACCGCTGCCCCCGGCCACCAGGATCGGCCGGCCGCGCGCCGCCAGGCCGTCCACGACCACCCGGGCGAGGGCGACGAACCGGGTCACGTCCATCTGCTCGCGAACCGCGCAGACGTCGATGAGGTGGTGCGGCACCCGGGCCAGCTCGGCGGGGAGCGGCTTGGCGGTGCCGATGTCGAGTCCGCGGTAAAACAGGAGCGAATCGCAGGAGACGATCTCCGCGCCGCGGGCCTCCGCCCAGCGCAGCGCCAGCTCGGTTTTGCCGACGGCGGTGCAGCCGGTGAGGACATGGATGACGGGGGCCACAGCCCGATGCAAACGCTCCGCCGACCCGTTGCAAAACAATCGTACGCCCGGGCCTGGCGGGGATGGCCCCCCCGAACGGGGTTGGCCGCTTCCCCGTCATCGCATTGTTGCAAAACTCGCTTTGCGTCCGGCCGGCCGGCTCCGCATAACCCTCGCCGCCACCGACGCCTTGAAAGCGCGCTTCATCTTCAATCCCGCCTCGGGCAGCAATCGCCGCAGCCCCCGGCTGCGCGATCGCTCGCTCGAGTTCATCGCGCGCCACGACTGGGATGCGACCGTGGTGTCCACGGAATACCCGCGCCACGCCACGGAGCTGGCCCGCCGGGCCATTGACGACGGCTGCGAACTCGTCGTCGCCATCGGCGGCGATGGCACCATGAACGAGGTCGCCACGGCTCTGGTCGGCACCCCGGTCGTCTTTGGCCTCATCCCCTGCGGGTCGGGCAACGGCCTCGGCCGCCACCTCGGTATCCCGGATCCGGGCCATGGCGCGTACCGCACTCTCCTGGAAGGCCGCCCGCTGGCGATCGACACCGGTGTCATCAACACCGATCCTTTCTTCTGCGCCGCCGGCGTCGGTTTCGAGGCGCTGATCGCGAGCCGGTTCAGCACCCTGACCAATCGGGGATTCGCCGGCTATGTGCGGACGGCCGCCCAAGCCTGGCGGTCCTACCGGGCGGAGGTCTATCGCATCCACCATCAAGATGTCTCCATCACGGTCGAAGCCTTCACGGTGGCGTTCGCCAATTCCGCGCAGTATGGCAACAACGCCTACATCGCCCCGGGGGCCTCGGTGCGCGACGGCCTGATCGACCTCACAGCCATCCCGCGGGTGGGGTTCTTCAACGCCCTGCCGCTGCTCTGGCGGCTTTTCCACGGCAGTCTTGACCGGGTGCCCTCGGTGACCCGCCTGCGGGGCGGTCCGTTCGTGATCGAACGGGCGAAGCCGGGCTGGGTCCACACCGACGGCGAGCCGCGCGCCGAGGCCTCGCGCCTCGAGGTCTCCGTTCGGCCGAAGAGCCTCCTTGTCCGGGTGCCCGCCGGCCTCGCGGTCTGAATCCGCCCGGCACCGTCCGCGTCTTCATCAAAATGGAGGCGGGGTGCCCAGCCCGCTCAACCGACGTCCGAGGCCTTTGCCGGCCGCAGCGGGTTGTTGGACGGCCCGGCCGCCCGCATCTTCGTGGTCACAACACGGTTCCTTCCGAGTCGCTTGGCGCTGTAAAGCGCGGCGTCGGCCGCGGCGATCAACTGGTCAAGATTGTCGGCGTCCTCCGGCATCGCCGCCACCCCGGCGCTCACGGTGACGTCGATCGAAAGGTTCTTCTCCGGGATCACGCACGGCGTTTCCTGCAGCAGCACCCGCAGCCGGTCCACGGTCTCGTGCGCCTCCGAACGGTTCGACTCGATCACGATCAGGCCGAATTCCTCGCCGCCGTAGCGCGCGAGGCGGTCCACGATGCGCACCTGGCCGGCGAGCAGGCTGGCCACGTGGCGAAGGACCTGGTCGCCAACCTGGTGCCCGTGGGTGTCGTTGACCCGCTTGAAAAAATCGATGTCAAGCAGCACGAGGGCAAAGCTGCGCTGGAACCGGGCATTGCGCTGGAATTCCTCCAACAACAGCCGGTCGAATTCCCGGCGGTTGGCCAGCCCCGTCAGCTCGTCCTTCGTGGCCTGCTGGCGCAACTGGCCGAGCATGCCGCCCAGCTTGCGCGCGTACCGGATGGCCCGTTCCAGCTCCCGGGGTGTGAATTCCGTCTTGATCAGGAAATCCATCGCGCCGGCCTCCATCGCCGCCTCGTCGAGCGCGGGACTGAGGTCGGCCGTCATCATGATGACCGGGGTGGCGATGTCGGATTTGCGCGCCTCGCGCAGCAGGTCCAGTCCGTCGCGGCCCTCGTCCAGGTGACAGTCCAGCAGGCAGGTCACATAGCGTCCGGTGAGGATCTTCTTCAGGCCGGCGGCATAGGTGTCGGCGCAATCGACCTCCCACGGACCGTCCGCAAAGCTGGCGACCATCCGCTGGATCAGGTCGTGCTGGACGATGCTGTCTTCGATGAGGAGGATTTTCTTGACGGTCGGGGACGCCATGGAATGAAGAGGATGAAGCACGGCCTTGGCGCCGTGGCAATGCCGGCTTTCAGCGGAGCCCGGCGATCAGGTCGGCGGCCACCGCCCCGAGCTTGGCCGGAATCGCCGCCCTTTCGGCGAGGCCGGCCCGGACGACGTTGACCAGCGCGCTGCCCACCACCACGCCGTCGGCATTCGCCGCGACCGCGCGGACCTGCTCGCGGGTGGAGATGCCGAAGCCCACCACGACCGGCAGGTCGGTATGCCGCTTGATCCGGGCCACCGCCTGCGGGATGTTGCCGGCGAGGTCGGCGCGCGCCCCCGTCACGCCTTCGCGCGACACGTAATAGATGAAGCCGGTCGCCGCGCTGCAGATCCGGGGCAGCCGCGAATCCGGGGTGGTGGGCGCGACGATGAAGACGGTCTGGAGCCCGTGGCGCCGGCAGGCCTCGAGCAACTCGGGCGCCTCCTCCGGGGGCAGGTCGAGTGTGAGGAGGCCATCGACACCGGCCTCGCGGGCGGCGCGCACGTACCGATCGACGCCGTTGGAAAACACCAGGTTGTAGTAGGTGTAGAAGACGATGGGCGTCTGGCTGGTCTCGCGAATGGCCCGCACGAGTTTCAACACGTCGGCGGAGGTGGTGCCGCTCTCCAGCGCGCGTTGGGCGGCCAGTTGGTTGGTGATCCCGTCGGCGAGCGGGTCGGAGAAGGGCACGCCGAGTTCGAGCACGTCCACCCCGGCAGCCAGGGCCGAGCGGCAGGTCGCCAGCGAAGTCGCGAAATCCGGGTCGCCGGCGCACAGGTAGGCGACAAAGGCGGCCCGCTTCTCACCGCGGGCACGGGCGAAGGCGTTGGCGATTCGGTCCATGCGAACCGCCAAGAGAACACAGAAGACGGCGGTGGCAAATGCGGAATTGGGCTGTTATCAAGCCGGATACGGCCACGACGTACACTGACCCCATTGGACATCCGCCGCAGTTCGAGCCGGATGTTCCTTTCCGCAGATTGTCGGCCAAGGCTTTGCCCGCGAAAAACGCGAAAGGACAAAGGCTCCCCGCCGGCTCGACAACCCTCAGCGCAGTTTTCGCGCCAATGCAATGAGAACCACAGAGGAACAGAGGCTCCGGTAGCTATCGAGAATGGCACGAAAATGTCCAAGGTCTCCAAGCAGGTGCTCAACTCTTCTACCGGCTGAACTGTTCGATCTGATTGCCAAGCTCGATGACCCCGACTCAGCCGCTGTGTCTCTGTGGTTCCTCCAAGATATTGAACGCTGAAAGTTGGGCCGATTTGCCGGCCCAGTCCACTCGGTGTCTTGGCCCCTCACCTTTCATCTTTCCACGTTCAACTGGCAGCATCCGCCCCGGACCCACCTTAGTCATCCGTGTGTTTCGAGCCTTCCGTGGTGGCCTCCAAGGATTCGACCCAAATCATTCGGCGGAGAGCGTGAATTCAACCAGCACCGGCCGGTGGTCGGAAAGGAAGCTGCGCACGACCATCGCCTTCGGTTCCGTGCAAACCGCGGGGAGGTAGATGTAGTCGAGCGGCCGGCGGGGCCAGAGCGAAGGAAAGGTGTGGACGGTGCGGCCCGTGGGAAAGAGCACATAGTCCTCGGACCGACCGACGTAATCGAGGAGCTCGGCGGTCGCGTCGCGCCGCCCGGCCGCATTGTTGAGGTCGCCGCAGAGGATCGGGCCGGTCCGCCAGCGCGCGTGCCGATGCAATCGCTGCTGGTCGAGGAACTCCATGAGTTGCGCGGCCTGCCGCATCCGGGCCGGGCGGGAACGATGGTGCAGGTGCATGTTCACCACGGGGAGCCGGCCGGCCGGCGTGTCGATCTCCGCAAAAAGGAAACCTTTCCGGCCGAGACTCCCGCGGCCGAAGGCCACCGTCTCGTGGTGGTGCACGGGGAAGCGCGAGAGGACCGCGTTGCCGTAGTTGAGGTGGAAGCGGCCCGTGCGGCGGTTGTTCACGCCATGGACGGCGAAGGGCAGTCCGGTGTGCTCGCGCAGGAAATTGAGGTGGTCAAAACTGCCGCTCCAACGGGAGTCCTGGTCGATTTCCTGAAGCGCGACGACGTCGGCTTCGAGTCGCGTGATGAGCTGCGCGATCTTGACCAGGTTGGCCCGCAGGCGGGTGCCGGTCCGGAGGCTTTGGTGAACCGGCGAGGCTCCCCGGGCATGCGCGATGTTGAAGGTCAGGAGCCGAATGCGCGCCATCCAGTCTAGGATAATCCGGTGCCTAACCGCCGCAACGGAAAACGCTTAGGAAGGCGGGCCGGTGCGCGGGACCGGAAGGAATATTTCGGGAACGAAGGGATTGACAGAGGCGGGCGCGAAGATGAACTTGCCCGTTCTTCACGGCGGTCATAGCTCAGTTGGTTAGAGCACAAGATTGTGGATCTTGGGGTCGCGGGTTCGAATCCCGTTGGCCGCCCCATTTTTGAGCGGGCCGGAGGACTCGCCAGGCGTTTGGACGATGCCGGCCGGGCCGAATCCACGGGATGGAAGCCCGCAACGCAGGTCCGTGGAATGCGGAGAATGGGACCCGCCCCTCCGCGGCAGCTTATGAGCGAAATTGGCCTCGCCTCCACACCCACAACCGGTATCCGCTAGCGCCGCATGTTTTCCGTAAAAAAACTCCTGGGCCGCGAGGAAAAATTCTACGATCTGCTCGAATCGAGCGCCGACGAGGCCAAGATCAGCGCCAACCTGCTCGTGACCATCCTGGGGCATGAGGGCTCGACCCAGGCGTCAAGCATCCACGAGATCATCCAGACCCGCCGCAAGGACAAGCTCATCACGCAGCGGATCACCGAGGAACTCTGCAAGACCTTCGTCACGCCGCTCGAGCGCGAGGATATCGAGGCCCTGTCGCTTGCCCTGTACCGCATCCCGAAGACCGTCGAGAAAATCGTCGAGCGACTGACGATCTGCCCGGCCCGCGTGCCGCGCGAAAGCCTGCAGCGGCAAGTCGCCCTGCTCGAGCAGGCGGTCGATTGCGTTGTCGCCATGGTCAAGCAGCTGCGCCAAGGCACGCAGATCGACCGCATCCAGGACAGCCACGCCAAGCTCCAGTTCGCCGAGGGCGAGGCCGACAAGGTGATGCTCGCGCTGGTCAAGGACCTCTACAACGGACCCCACGACGCCAAGGAAGTGTTCATCCTGATGGAACTTTATGACCTGGTGGAGACGGCCATCGACCGCGCGCGCGACGCCGGCCAGGTCGTCTTCATGATTATGCTGAAATATTCCTGATCCCGCCGTCACGCCGCGCCCGCCGCCCCCCGAGCCTCCGTGCCATGACAATCTTTCTGTTCGTCATCCTGACGGCGCTGGTCTTCGAGTACATCAACGGCTTTCACGACGCGGCCAACGCGATCGCGACGGTGGTCTCGACCAAGGTGCTGACGCCGCGCCAGGCGATCACGCTCGCCGCGATCTTCAACCTGGTCGGCGCCCTCGGCGGCACCGCCGTGGCCAAGACGATCAGCGGCGGCCTCGTCGACGCCAACTCCGTCTCGATGCTGAGTGTGCTGTGCGCACTCATCGGCGCCATCGTGTGGAACCTCCTCACCTGGTGGCTCGGCCTGCCGTCGAGTTCAAGCCATGCCCTGATCGGCGGCCTGTGCGGCGCGGCGCTCGCGACCGCAAACGACAACTGGGCCGTGCTCATCTGGTCGGGTCACGACGCCAAGGGCGCGGCCATCGGCCTCTGGCCGAAGGTCGTCCTGCCGATGCTGCTCTCCCCCGTGCTGGGCTTCCTTGGCGGCGCCGCCCTCATGTTCATCCTGGTGATGATCATCCACCGGCTCACTCCCCGGGTGGTCAACGGGGTTTTCGGGAAGCTCCAGCTCGTCAGCGCCTCGTTCATGGGCTACAGCCACGGATCCAACGACGCCCAAAAGACCATGGGCATCATCGCCCTCGCGCTCTTCACCGGGACCAAAACCGGAGTCTTCGACCACGTGCCCGAATGGGCATCGTTTCTGCGCACGCCGGAGTTCAAGATCGACACCTGGGTCATCATCGCGTGCGCACTCACGATGGCGGCCGGGACCGCCGCCGGCGGCTGGCGCATCATCCGGACCCTTGGCCATAAAATGGTGAAGCTGCAGCCGGTGGACGGATTCGCCGCCGAGACCACCGCCGCGATCATCATCCACGGCGCGTCCACGCTCGGCATCCCGGTGTCCACGACCCACGTCATCTCGACGTCGATCATGGGCGTGGGCACGATGAAGCGGTA
>Ga0265327_10002162_pt1 | contig 21650 bp, 18 predicted proteins | sample 41621metaG_FD_202089 | JGI IMG/M metagenome (GOLD analysis project Ga0265327, IMG submission 202089) | Rhizosphere microbial communities from Carex aquatilis grown in University of Washington, Seatle, WA, United States - 4-16-21 metaG | ecosystem: Host-associated > Plants > Roots > Rhizosphere...
AGGCGCCGTCGCCGGGCCGCGTCATTGGCGCCAATGACCGAATCGTCGTTGGGTTTGTCGGCACCGGTAAACAAGGTCGCACCCACGTTCGTTCGCAACGCGCTCACGCTGCCGATAACAACATCACCATCGCGGCAGTCTCGGATCTTTATTCCAAGAACCTCGAACGCGGCGCGAAAGAAGCAGGAGTCGATGCGGCCAACAGCTACAAGGATTACGAAAAATTGCTCGAGCGCAAAGATATCGACGCGATCACGGTCGCGACGGTCGATAATTGGCACGCCCAAGTGGCCGTTGATGCCATGAACGCCGGCAAACATGTCTATGGCGAAAAGCCGATGGCGCGTTACCTGATGGAGGGCTTCGATATTTACGACGCCCAAAAGAAGACCGGGAAAACTTTCGTCGTCGGGTCCCAATACTGTGCCGATGCGCAAGTGCACAAAGCTGCCGAATGGATCAAGGCCGGCAAAATCGGACCGCTCGTTTGGGCTCAAGGTTCTTATTGCCGCAACAATGCGAAGAATGACGAATGGGAATTTGAAGTTGAAAAGGAACTGAGCGAAGCGACGGTTGATTGGGTGAAGTGGCAGGGCAAAGCGAAGAAGGTTCCGTTTGACGGGCATCGTTACTCGAGCTGGCACAAGTATTTTACCTACAACTCAGGCATTCTCGGTAACTTGTTGTCACATCTGGCGCTCCCTCTCTTGATGGCGACTGGTAATGCGGAATTTCCGCGTCGCGTCGTTTGCACTGGAACGCGCAAAATCTCGACTAACCGCGAAATTCCTGATACGACACATTTGCTCGCCGAATATCCGAGCGGTCTGACGATTGCGCTCGCCGGCAGCACCGTGAACGAATTAGGCGTCCCGCAAATCATTCGCGGCCGCAAAGGGAGCATCTTTTTCGCGCAAAGTCAAAATCACGCCGAACTGAAACCCGAGCGCCTTTTTGCTGAGGACATCGAAGCGGAACAATTTTCGTCACCTGCTGCGATCGGCAAAATTGAAAACCTCGAGAAAAACTTCTTCGATTGCATTCGCGATGGCAAAACGCCTTACGCCAACGTTGATCTCGCGTTGAAAGTCCACACCACCTTGTGTCTCGCCGAAATGTCGGAGCGTTTGCAGATGACGATGCTGTTTGACGATAAGACCCGCAAGATCAGCAGCGGCGACGGTAGAGAAATTCCCGCGCTGACTTACGACACGGAAGTCCCCCCGCACGCCTAGTTTGTAGTCCCGGCTTAGGCCGGTTGGGGGTAAGAGTTTCGTTAGCCACGGAGTAAAAATCCGTGGCTAATTTTTTGTAACCCTTTGTCTTACAAATCGCTCTTGTTCTAACACCTACATGAAAAACCAGAGTCTTGTGCGAGTCCTGTTCGTTTTGTTGATCTCGGCGGCGGCTGCGTTTGCAGCGCCATCAATAGGTAAACCAAACGTGCTTTTGATCATCGCCGACGATCTCAACGACTGGATCGGCCCGATGAAAGGGCATCCACAAACGATCACTCCGAACCTCGATCGCCTGGCCAAGCGCGGTGTCACTTTTCAAAACGCCCAAGCCTCGGCGCCCCTTTGCAACCCTTCGCGTGCTTCGTTCATGACCGGCCGCCGTCCGTCGACAACCGGCATTTATAACAACGACCAACCTGCCATGCCGCATATCCCGCGTGGAGTCGCGATCAACGATTACATCCGCAAATTCGGTTACACTTCACTCGGCTCTGGAAAAATCTATCACTACCACCAATATAGGGAAGTCGATTGGGATAAAGTTGTTTTCTACGGCGATGACACGCTGCCGAATCACGATGCGGTGCGCCGCCCCGGTCCGTTTGGCTATCGCATGTTCACCGAAGGTAAGCCGGAGGAAAAATTCAACGAAGAACGCGCGGAAAGTGCGCTCGTCGATTACCGCAGTGTTTCGTGGGCCATTGATCAGTTGCAGCAACAGGCTGGACCATTCTTCCTCGCCTGTGGCATTCATCGTCCGCACGCCCCGTGGGACGTTCCGAAGAAATATTTCGATATGCATCCAATGGAGAGTGTCACGCTGCCTGAAGTGCTCCCTGATGATCTCGATGACATTCCGCAGGCCGGCATTAACTTCGCCAAGCCACACGGTGTTCATGAGCAGATCGTCAAGCTCGGTATATGGAAAGATCGCGTGCGCGCTTATCTCGCCGCCATTTCGTATTGCGACGCGCAAGTCGGTCGTTTGCTTGATGCGCTCGACAATTCGAAATTCAAAGACAACACGATTATAATTTTCGTTGGCGACAACGGCTGGCACCTCGGTGAAAAACAGCACTGGGGCAAATCTGCTTTGTGGCGGCAGGCCGATCGCGTGCCGCTTATCTGGTCCGTTCCAGGAGCGGCAAAAACCGGTGTTTCGTGCGAACGCGCCGTTGATTTGACCTGCATCTTCCCGACGATTTGCGAGTTGACCGGCACTCCCATCCCGGAGTGGTGCGAGGGACCGAGCATTACAAAGCTGTTGAAAAAACCGACGGCCAAATGGGACAAACCGGCCATAGCCACGTTTCTGCAAAACAATCACGCGATTGTTACCCAGGACTGGCGCTACATCCATTACGCTGACGGCAGCGAAGAGCTCTACAACGAACAGGCCGATGGCCGTGAATGGAAGAACCGGGCGAATGATCCAAAACTGGCAAAAGTGAAGGCCGACCTCGGTAAATACCTGCCAAAGATCAACGCAACTCCAGTTCCGGAAAGACCAGCCGACGCGAAACCAGGCAAAAAGAAGCGCGCTAAACCGGAATAGTCTAGCTCGTTACAGCCTTCACCGTGGCGTCCAGGCTGGCCATATCGGTGACGTTGAATGATTGCGCATTCTTGTCGATGCGCTTCATAAATCCCGTCAACGCGGCGCCGGGGCCAAGCTCGATGAACCGCGTGAAACCTTGCGCCAACAAATAGCGCATAGAATCTTCCCAGCGCACAGACGATGTGACTTGATCAACCAGGCGTCCGGCAACTTCAGATGGTGCGCCGTGCGGTTGTGCGGTGACATTTGAAATTACAGGAACGTTTGGAGCAGACATCTGGACCGCGGCCAACATCTCCTGCACCTTCGGCCTCGCGCTGGCCATCAGACGCGAGTGATACGCGCCAGCGACTGGTAAAGGTAACGCGCGCTTTGCGCCTTTTGCTTTCGCCAGTTCGCAAGCTTTAGCAATTTTGTCGGCTTCCCCGGAAATCACAATTTGCCCGGGGCAATTTAAGTTCGCCATTTCGACATCGGCTTCTTTACAGACTTCGGCGAGAACGGTTTGATCAAGATTTAAAACAGCGGCCATACCGCCTTTCGTGACATCGCACGCTTCCTGCATGAAGCGACCACGCTGACGCGAGATACGCACGCCGTTTTCGAACGAGAAAACATCTGCCGCAGCAAGCGCCGTCAGTTCGCCTAGTGATAAACCGGCGGTAGCTTGAAATTGCAAATTCGGCGCGCGCTGTTTCAGCAGTTGAAACGCAACCCAGCTCACGACAAAAATTCCTGGCTGGCAATTCTCAGTCTTGGTCAACTCGGCTTCAGGCCCGTTGAAGCAAATATTCGCCAGATCAAAGCCGAGTATTTCATTGGCTCGATCAAACCACTGTTTTGCGTCGGGAATCTGTTCTGCAAAATCTTTGCCCATGCCGACGTATTGCGCGCCTTGTCCGGCGAAGAGGAGTGCGATCTTACTCATACTAAATTGCGTTAGCAGTTATCTTTACAACCAAATAGCTTCCGTTCGCGAATAATTTGTGCGACCTGCGGCGGAACCAGATTTTCCCATGTTCCATCTCCAGCGCGAATTTTCTGCAAAACGTCGCGCGACGATATTCCGAGACACGTCTGATCATAATCTCGCAAATTCTCAATTAACCGGTTCTCAGTCGCATAAGCATGAAGATGCGCGAGGTTGGGAGTGACCCGCAAATTGGTCGCTGTGATCATTGCTCCCGATTTCGGATCGAGCCACGGGTAAACGTAAAGGCGTAGGTCGTTTTTAAACATGCGCCCGAAAGATTCCAGAATGCCTCCGTCGAGGCCCGTGTAATATTTCTCGTCAAAAATTTCTTTGAGACTCGGCACGCCCATCGCGATGCCGATCATCTTTTTGGTGTAACGAAAGAGATACTGGGCGACGCGGTAATATTCGAGAAAGTCAGACACCAAAACCGTTTTTCCAAGCGTCCCGAGAATATCAACGCGATCGAGGAAGTCGCGATAATCGATCGCATTCCCTTCTGTCAGGCTCTTCAGCGTCATCTCCATAATCGTCAGGACCTCTTCGCCTTGCACCTTCGGATCCTGCACGAACTGCGCTTGCGCGCACCGGAACATATCGAGCGTCAGTTTGGTAATCGGACGAAAACTCCCGCGTTCGACCAGCAGCGACTTTTTGTAAAAAGCGTCGGCGGGTTGGACAACTTCGCCTTCTGTCGTGAACAACGTGGCGTTGGTCAAGCCGTTCTGGACAAGCTTCAGCGCCATGATGCGATTGTCCACCTTTGTAAATGCCGGGCCGGAAAAGCGGATCATATCCACTTCAATTCGGTCGGTGCCGACATTATCCACGATTGATTGAATTAGCGTCTCCGGATCGTCCCGCAGATACATCGCGCCATGCACGAGGTTGACGCCCACGATCGCGAGCGCTTCCTGTTCCTGCACATTTTCTTTATCCCAGAGACGGACGTGCATGACGATTTGCGACGGCTCGTGTTGCGGTTCGGTTTGAAATCGAATGCCGAGCCAGCCATGCGCGTCGTCGTGGCGCGAATAACTGCGCGCGGCAACCGTATCTGCAAATACGAAAAAGCGCGTCGTGCTCGCGCGCGTTTTGGAAAGGCGTTCGAGCAATAGATTGTATTCGTACTCGAGCATCGTCTCCAAACGCTCGCGGCTGACGTAGCGCGGAGCGTGACCATAAATCGCGTCGCTGACGACCATGTCGTAGGCGGAAATGGATTTCGCAATGGTGCCGGAAGCGCCGCCGACGCGGAAAAACCAACGGGCCACTTCCTGGCCGGCGCCAATTTCGGCAAACGTGCCGTATTTCGTCGGATCGAGATTGATCTGCAACGCCTTTTGATGCGTGCCTAAAACTTCACGTGTCATTTAGTAGAGTAGAGCAACATTTGACTGCGCCGCGAAGTTTGAGGCAAAGTCCGCGCGATGGCAAGCGAGGGTAGGGTGCGTCGCTACGCATGCGCCGTCCTTGTGTTTTGACCAGAAGGAGGTTGCGTCGTTTTGCTATTCTTGCGGATAAACAAGAATTCGATCGTGCACCAAAATGATCAAATCATTCTTCTTATCGCCAGTGACATCTTCAACCAACGCCTCACGAGGTTCGTTCGAATCATTCCGGCGCGAACGGAAGGTGCGCTCTTCGAACACCTGCCAGCGATTGGCCGGGACCAATTTGTGCGGCGGTTCGAATGTCACCAGGTCCAAATAACTGCGCGCCGTTTCAAGGAACACGAGATCCTTGCGGCCATCATTGTTCAAATCGCCGGTGACGACATCATTCAAGTGCGCGTCTTTAATAGGCGTTTCGTAGCCATCGAGAACATTGTATTCCCAAACCTTCCCGTCGAGCGCCATCGTCGCGATCGCGTTAACACCGATAAATGCGAGACTGTTCTTGTTTGTGCCGCCAAGGCTGATGCTTTGTAGTTCGGAGAAGTCAGTCACCGGGAGCGAAATATTGCGCACCGCTTGCCATGTACCGGATTTATCGCGCTCGCAAAGCGTCAGGCATTTGCGTTCAGCGTCGAGCAGGAATAATGACGGCACCGTGTTCGTGCCATTCCGCAATGGCGTTGCGCCAACGATCCGTGAGTTGGACGACGCGCCATTGATTTGTTCTTTCACGAAAAATGACCACGTCGGTTTGGAATTCGTTCCACGATCAGCATCAGGCTTGAGCACGACGGCGCGCAGGAAGTTCTTCTGCGCAAGCAGGAGCTCATCTTTGCCATCGCCATCGACGTCCGAAAGGCTGAACCACGGCTGCTCGCTATTCCCGCCGGGCGGCAGCACATCTTGTTCATCGAAATCCACTTTGTCCTTTTGCGCGAGGAGGACTTTGATCTTCTCGTAAGGAATCAACACAACCAGGTCGGCCATGCCGTCTTGATTGATGTCGAGAATGGTCATCGAACTTGGGTTCGATTTGAAATCTTCACTCAACTTTTGCGAGTGGCTCTTGCCATCAGCCGTGCGGGTCACGATGACGCGTCGCGTCTCGTTATTGCTGACCACTTCGGAAATTACCGCAAGCGTCGGTTTCTGTCCGGCGCGCAAATTTCCCAGCGCCATCGTCAAAGGTTTGCCTTCGATCGGCAAAATCGTGGGGAAGGGGATGTGGCCATTCGCATCGCGATGCGTCACGCCGATCTGGCGTTCTTCCGAACTCAACAGAAAAATCTCCGGAGTGCCATCGCCATTCCAATCGTTCACCGCGATGTCGCTGACACCAGTAAGAGTCGGGAATGACTGCGGTGCGGCCAGCGTCCCGTCCGGCTTTTGCAACCAAACCGTCAGTTGACCGCTATCAGGTTCCGCGACGAGCAAATCAGGCAAATGATCGCCGTTCACGTCAGCCCATTCGATGCCGCGGCGTGCCCGCGTTGTTTTGTTCAATGGAAACACCTGGAACTGACCTTGTTTAAACGAGCCCGCCAGAGATTCGGCCGGTTTTTGAATGAAATTCGCCACCTCAGCGCGACCGGAATTCTGCGCGATCGTGATGATTTCCGTTTTGTGATCGCCATCGAGGTCGTCTGACGCATACGAACGAATCGCTGGCAGGGTAAAATGCACTTCCGCCCCGAGTTGTCCCTCGCTGTTTTGCAAACGGAACCGGAACGGATTTGGACTATCCCAATTCACCAACAACAAATCATCTCTCCCATCGCCGTCGATATCGAGGACGTGAACCGCTTTAACAGTTCCAGAGAGCGAAATCTTTTGCGGCTCGCCGAGAGTTTTATCGGCTTGTTGCGGCAGGAAATAAACGTTGTTTTCGCCGAGCAGGATGAGGTCCGTGCGTTTGTCGCCGTTCAAATCGCCGGACACGAGTGCATTTGCCGTCAATTGCCCATCGTCGATAGGCCAACGCTTGGGTGCGCTCCAGCCATTGGTACCTTCATTATATTGGACGACTAGCTCCTTCGGATCACCGTAATAAGCCAGGTCCGGTTTGCCATCGCCGTTCAGATCGGCAACAACGAGCGACGTAATGCGCTTTTCCGAAGCAATCGAATCGATGCGAAACCGGGCGTCGGCCGGGAGTTCGTTAAGTTCCTTTTTGTGATTCTTATCTTCAACGATCGCGTTTGTCTTGCCGGTGCGATTGTAGAGCAGATTAATTTTCGAACGCAGGTTATTGACGATGATGAGATCGTTCAGACCATCCCCGTCCAGATCGGCCGCGTGCAGAAGGCTGATCTGCTGGTCGATGGGAAAAATTTCCGGGCCGTTAAACCCGAACCTATTGGTGCTATCATCGGCCGCTTGCAAACGCAGGCAAAGCCCAAGCGCAGCAACCCCTGCACAGATCCTGAACCGGAATCTCGCCACAGAAAAAGTAGCCATAAAATTCCGTTCAAGATGCCGCAACAACTTTACTATGGCCAGTTTTATTGTCGTCAACTCGGTGCAAATACCTGCAAAATCGAACCGAAGGCCTCCGACAATTTCTTCCGGACCAGGATCACGCAAAATATCTGGTTCGTAAATTTTTATACCTTGGTGTCTTGGCCTCTTGGTGGTTTATTGTGCCCGTCCTGTTTACAAATAATGCAAACTTTATCAACTGTCTTACTACGTCCGGGCGAAGCAGATCGTGTTATTGCCGGCCATCCGTGGATCTACTCTGGTTCCATCATCCGCCTCACCGCGCCCGCGGAAGATGGCGCGCTTGTTCAAGTTAAAGACCATCGCCAGCGATTCCTGGGCGTAGGTTTCTACAATTCTAAATCGAAGATCAGCGTCCGCATGATCGCGCCGGAGAAGGTGGAGATCAATCGCGCGTTTTTCGTCGACCGCATCCGCGCCGCGCTCGACATCCGCAAACGACACTTACCCAAAGCGACCTCCTTTCGCGTGGTGAATGCCGAGAGCGATTTCTTAAGCGGCCTCATCGTCGACAAATATTCCGACGTCCTCGTCGTTCAGATATCGTCGCTGGCGATGGACCAGCGCAAACCGCTCATCCTCGACGCCCTGATCGAAGTCTTCTCGCCGCGCGCCGTCGTTGAACGAAGCGAAGCCAGCTTCCGCAAATTCGAAGGACTCGCTGAATCCAACGGCATTCTCGTCGGCGCACTCGAAGGCTCCGTTCCGATCGAATTGAACGGCCTTAAGTTCGACGTGGATATTGCTGGCGGCCATAAAACCGGTCTCTACCTTGACCAACAGCGCAACTACCAACTCGTCGCCGAGTTGATCAATCGAGGCCAGGTCCTGGATTGTTTCAGTTTCATGGGTGGTTTCGCCCTTCATTGCGCGCGCGCCGGTGCCGCACAAGTCCATGCCCTCGACCAAAGTGCCGACGCCAATGCCGCCGCGCAAAAGCACGCGAACAACAACGGCCTTGCCGACAAATGCACCTTCGAGACGATTAACGTTTTCGACTTCCTGAAAGCGCAAACCGCCGTCCGTCCGCACGAACGCGTCGTCCCGAAATTCGACGGTATCATTCTCGACCCGCCGTCGTTCACGCGCACGCGCTCGGCTATTCCCGACGCCATGCGCGGCTATAAAGAAATCCACCTGCGCGCGTTGAAACTGCTGCGCCCCGGTGGAACGCTTGCGACCTTCTGTTGTTCGCACCACGTCGATTCCGTCATGTTCGAAGCTGTGATTTTGGACGCGGCCTATGACGCCCGCCGCATTTTGCGTCGAGTCGCATCCTACACCCAGTCACCCGATCACCCGGTGCTGCCGGCAGTTGCAGAAACGGAATACCTGAAAGGCTACGCCTTCGAGGTCGTGAACTGAGCCGTCGGATGCAGAAAAACCTCGCGTGACGCCGGATTTTTTCCGAAGCTCGGGCCTGTGCCAAAGTGGGTAAAATTCCTCGTCGCCGTTCTGTTGCTGCCGATTTGTATCGGCACCACGAAAGCGCTTTGGACTGTGTTCCATCATTCCAGCGGCGCGCACGAGATTTGGTTGCCGATGCTGGCGGGTGCCGCGTGTTGGGTAGTTGTTTTCGTGCTGTTGCCGAAACCGATGTGGGTTTACGTCGTCGGCCACGAACTGACCCATGCCGTCTGGACCTGGTTTTTCGGCGGGAAAGTGAAGAAGTTCAAAGCAACTTCCGAAGGTGGCCACGTCATCGTGACGAAGAACAACTTCGTTATCGCCCTGGCGCCATATTTTTTTCCGCTCTATGCGGTGTTGCTGGTAATGCTGTTCTTAATCGGAAATTTTATCTGGCACTGGGCCCGTTACATCACGTGGTTCCATTTGCTGCTCGGTGCCGCCTATGCGTTCCACCTGACGTTGACGTGGCACATTTTGAAAACGCGACAGAGCGATATTACGAGCCAGGGCTACTTGTTTTCTGGCGTCGTGATTTTTCTGGGCAATGCATTTGTGTTGCTGATCGGCGTGCCGCTGGTCGCGCATCGTGATGTCATCGATGCGCTCGGTTATTGGGTGCAATGCAACCATCAAGTGCTGCACTACGTCGCGCATATGTTGTAAGCGTTGCTTGACCGGCGCGCGGCGAGAGCTTATCTCAACCCTTTTCGCATGAACTATCGCATCGGACTAATCGGCGGCAGCGGCCTCTATCACATCGAAGGCTTCACCAAACAAAATTGGGTGAAAGTCAAAACTCCGTTCGGCGCGCCATCGGACGATTACCTGACCGGCGAACTTACCGGACGCGAGGTCGTCTTCCTGCCGCGCCACGGCCGCGGTCATCGCGTGTTGCCCAGCGAACTGAACCATCGCGCCAACGTCTACGGAATGAAAACTCTGAACGTCGCGTGGATTATCAGCGTCAGCGCCGTCGGTTCATTGCAGGCGAAATACAAGCCGTGCGACATCGTTTTGCCCGACCAATTCGTCGATCGCACGAAACGGTCATTCGAGCACACCTATTTTGGAAACGGCGTTGTTGGCCACATCGCGTTCGCCGAGCCAATTTGCAACGAGCTTCGCGCCTTGATTTACAAATCTGCAAAAGCCGAACGCGCCCGTGTCCACAACGGCGGTGCTTATGTGAACATGGAAGGCCCCGCGTTCAGCACCCGCGCCGAATCGATCACGAACCACAGGGTTGGCTACGACGTCATCGGCATGACCAACCTCGGCGAAGCCAAATGCGCGCGTGAAGCGGAGATCGCCTATTCCACCATGGCCATGATTACCGATTACGATGCATGGAAGACGGATGAAGAACACGTGACCGTCGACATGGTTGTCGCCAACCTGCGCAAGAATGCTGAACAGGCCAAGGCCATCATTAAACGAGTGCTGCCACAGATTCCGAAGACACCGAACTGGCCCTGCCACGACGCTTTGCGTAACGCCATCATGACCGAACGCAGTTGTTGGCCAAAAGAGACGATTAAAAAACTGGGGCCGATACTCGCGAAGTATCTGTGATGTGAAAAAACTGCTGACGAACCTGCTGATGGTCGTTGCGCTTGCGCTCTGCGGAATCGTCGCAGTGCAATGGGTGAGGGAGGCTCGACTGCATCAGCAACTTCAATCGCTTTCCGATTCGCTCCACGACAAAGGCGACTCGCTGCGGAATTTGCAGGACCAACTCAAGCACTCCGAGGACGAAGTGCAGCGTCTCGAGAAGTTAAGGAACAGTTTAGCCGACGAAGCGAAGACAAACGCATTCCTGACGCTCAATTTGCGCAACCAAGTCGACCAGGCGCGCGCCGAGGCAGAAAGGCAGGCTCATAAGGCCGATAGCTACAAATCGTCGCTGCAACAGGCCAACAAGAATATCGCGAAACAAAACGACGATGCTCGCAGGCAGAACGGTGAGTTGCAGAAGTTGGCGCAGGAGAGGAATGATATCGTCACCCGCTACAACAAGCTGGCGAAAGATTTCGATGATTTGGCGAAGAAGTGGAACGACCAGCAAGCGGAGTTGGCGCGAAAGGCGCCTAAACAGTGATCTGTTATTCTTCCGGGGACGAAATCGCGAACGAGACTTTCTGAATACCCTCCCGACGGACAACATTTAGCACCCGAATCATCGAGCCATGGGTCGCATTCTTATCCCCACTGATATAGACCGGCAGATTAGTATTCATTCGGAATTTATTCGAGAGATACGTGTGCAGTTCAGCGCTTGTGACGAGCTTTTTGTCGACAAAGACGTCGCCGGTTTTATCCACGGCAATATTCACCAAATCCGACTTGAACTCGCGAGTCGATTGCGTAGCCGTCGGCAGGTCCATTTTTATGGAATGCAGCCGGATCATGGTCAGACTCGCCATCATGAACGCGGCGAGCAGAAAGAACATGATGTCAATCAACGGAATGATTTCGATACGTGCCTTTTTCCTGCGATAGGGCGAATTGATTTTCATGCCGGTTGCGGACCGCGATTGCGGGCCGAGCTGACCATCACTTCGAGATTCGTCGCCGCAGCCTCAAGTTCAAATTGAAGCTGGGCATGCCGCGCGGTGAAATAGTTCAAAGGAATCAACGCGACAATCGCGATACCAAGACCACACATGGTTGCAATCAACGCTTCACCAATGCCACCGGTCACTTGAGCCATTGCACCTTCAACGCTGGCGTTTCCGATGGCCAGAAACGTTCGAAAAATCCCGGAAACGGTTCCTAATAATCCAAGAAGTGGCGCTAGAGTCACCATCGTGTCCAACGCGGTCAAAAAGCGCCCTGCGCGCTGCAACTCGGCTCCAGCGGCAATCTGCAGCGCCCCTTGCAGGGAAGTATGATGATGCGTCAGCCCATACCAAAGCGTTCGCACGACGGGATCGGTAGACTCTTTGCTCGATTGCGTAGCCTGTTGGAAATCGCCTTGTTCAATTGCGGCAAAAACCTGTTCCAGCCGTTTGGAGTCGCGACTGGAGTGCAGCCGCGCCCACCAAAAAATGCGCTCGCCGATAATCGCGACCGTGACGAGGGCCGCAGCGAGAATTGGCCACATCACCCATCCACCTTTGATGAAATATTCGACGGCGATGTTTGCAAACATTGGGAGAATTAAGAATCAACCAGGGTCTATTAAGAAGGAAAAACTCGCGACATCGAAACGCTCGCTCATTGGATGTGAAAAACTACCGGCGCGTAAAAGTAGCGAATCGGCCCCGGCCCGAAATCCCAATCCTTGCGCGCTTTTTCCAGCGCAGCGTTGTCCAGTCTTGGCCAACCACTGCTCTCCTTCACGGCGACTGACTGTGGTTTGCCGTTGCCGCCAACGACGATTGAAAGCATGACGCGCCCCTGATGACGTGCGGCCAATTCACCGGCGGGATATTTTGGCTTAGGAAAATAGCCGTGTGTTGCGGAATCGGGATTGAATTCAGTAACAACCGGAGCGGTCGGCTTCGTTTCGATTTGCGGCGGTGGCGCGAATCCTGGCGTTACGATGGCCCTTGGCGATTGTACTGGAACCGGAAATGCAACCTGCGCCGGATTGGATGCAGCAATGGCCGGAACCGCAGGCTCCGGTGCGGTCGCACGGGGTTTTGTTTTATTGATTGTTACAGGTTCCTGCTTTTGCGGCGGAGCGGGCGGGGTGAAAACAATTGGCACAACCTGCGTGCGTTCGATTGCGGTAGCCTGTTTGATCATCCGCGGCTTCAATCCCAGCACGCCTATGATCAGGAACAAAATGCAGATTGAAGTTACCCATGCGAGAGGACGCCATTCATCGTCAGAATTGCGCAACGTTGCCACCTGAGACAGGCCAGGGGGCGCGACGACTACGCTGGCGGGCGCCGGACGACCGTTGTGAGTTTCTGGCTCCATATTCGTGAAAGAGCCTACGGGACCGTGAAGCGATTGCCAAGGTGGCGCCTCTATTCTAGCGAAATCGTAATAAATCGCTCTAATTTGCTTAGTTGCATTGCGCTGCAAATAAAGTGACGCTATTGAGGTCAAACATCCTTCTTGTAGCGCTTGAATCTACACCGCTGCGAGGTGTTCCACTACAATTTCGGATATCAAAAGTGCTTGCAGCACAACGGGTTTTCTGTTGTTATAAAGCCCTGCCCAGAGAAACAGCGGAGAGGACATCGCTTATAGTGAGGCGGGCAGGAACGGATCGGAAACCTCATTATTTCATAAGCCGCCGCGGGTGACGGTGGAAATGCCCTCATCACCCATATCGATCTCACTATCGAAACAATCCGAACGATGGGCGTCGTTCGGATTTTTTGTTTTTCGAATTAACTCCCGGATATTCGCCCCCGTCCGCTAACGAATTGGGGTCGAATTGGTCATCTTTTCCTGCGCCTCTTTTAAGTTCCGGGCGATCGTTTTCTTGATCCCGGCGTACATATCGTTCGTGATGACGTTAAGATGCTTTTCTGCGTCCGCGAAGTACCCGAGTTTGCCCTCGATGCGGGCGAGGTGAATGAAAACTCCTTCGCGTTCAATCTCGTCGCGTGCGAGAGGTAAAACATTTTTCCACGCTTCAAGCCCTTCTTTGTAACGCGGCGGTTTGGTGCCGTAAAAACTTTGCGCGTAATCGCTGGCGAGCAGGAAATTGTTCGGGTCCAATTTCATTGCCTGCCGATAAAGCGCCAGCGCTTTGTTGAAAACCTCATCCTCAGTCAGGTGGTAATATTCCTTCGCATCCGTGCGAAACATGTAAACGCAGACGGCTAGATTTTCGATGTAGACCGGCTCGTTCGGATTCAGTTCGATCGCTTTTTCGTAATATTCGAAACCTTTTTTAATCGGGCTGTGATGCGCGTAAATATTCGCGAGATTGTTCCATGCGGCCGGATCTTTCGGGTCGAGTTGGCGTGCTTTTTCCCACTGCTGCACGGCCGCATCCTCGTCATGGGTATCGTTCAAGAAACTGCCATACGCCAGGCGCGCTTTGGCGTGATTCGGATGCGCCTGGAGAAAATCTTCGTAGCCTTTTTTCACAGGCTCGAAGCGTTGTTCGATGCGCAGGCGCAACGTCCCCTCGGGCGCGCCAGCCCCTTTGGCGCGAAATGCTTCGTTGTCACGAATCCATTTATCAACTTCTTCCTGCGCGGCATTGTCATCGGCGAGTAATTGCAGATATTGCTTCTCAACCGGATCGTTCGGGTTCGCGATTTCGATTTTGGGAGCGATCCCCGTTGTGTTTTGGATGACGTTACTGACGCCGGCCACTGGATTGGTGGAAATCAGCGCCGCAAGAAGGCCAGTCAGTAAATCGCTCACAGGATAAGATTAAACTCCAAACTTCAAAATTCAAACACCAGAGAAACGTCAGACTTCCTTCACCACACCCCAATAAACATCCAGTTTCTTGCTCAAATAAAGCCGAATCCCTTTGACCAATACCTTCGATTCAAGTTTTTGGCCGATGGCGATGATATCTTTGAGCGAGGCTCGCGAATGAATCGGTGCGCTGTCTTGTGCGATGATTGGGCCTTCATCCAGGTGCATACTGACGAAATGGGAAGTGACGCCGATAATTTTTACGCCGTGCTCGTAGGCCTGTCGATACGGTTGCGGCCCGGGGAAACTCGGCAATAACGACGGGTGAATGTTGATGATTTTGTTTTTGTAACGCCAAACGAAGTTCGGCGACAAAATTTTCATGAACCGCGCGAGGACAACGTAATCAACTTCGTAATCGCGCAACAAAGCGAGCGTGCGCTTTTCGGCTTTCGCGCGATCGTCCCACGGGACATATTCGAACGGGATTTTAAAATCTTTACCCATTGCGGCGAGTTCGCGCCGATTGGAAATCATCACCGCGGCATCAGTCTTCAGCTTGCCCTGCTTGAGCGCGGACATGATTGCCTGTGCGCAATGCGGTTCGCGCGTCACCATCATAGCCATGCGCTGACGGCGATTGGGCTCGGTGAAACGAATGTTGATTTCCATTCCGAGCGTCTGCGCAAATTTGGCTAGGCCCTCGACAATCGCGTCCCGGCGGCAGGCGCTCGGACTCCACGAAGCCTGCAGGGTCATGCTGAATTGGCCCCGCGTGACTTGTTCTTCGAGTGCTTCGATGTTCGCGTGCTGCTCGAAAAGAAAATTCGTGATTCGGGCGACTACGCCCGTTTTGTCGCGTCCGATGACGGTGATGGTAGCAATTTGCTTCACGATTAATCCATCGGAGGCATCACGTCGGCTTTTGGGGTGACCTTCTTGATATTGGGTTTCACGTTTGCGTCAACGCGGCGCAGGGTCCAATCGAAACCGCCCATCAACACGGATTGAAACACAGGATTGGTCCAGACATCTTCACGATGTCCCATGTTGGTGTAAAACACACGGCCTTTGCCATACATGTGCGCCCAGGTTGAGGGATAATTGGGGCGCTTGTAGATATTGCCGTGCATTTTGGATGTGTCTTGCACGAGCAACACATGCATGTTTGGCGCGAAATCTTTTAGCGAGTACCATTCTTCAACCGGTGCGAAATCGGCTGGAACGTCGCTCATGCCTGGGAAGTTTTTGTCGGCGCAAATTAGATGGCCTGCTTGTTGTTGCCCATGTTTGATGAATTCAGCGCCGATCATTTTGATATAAGGATCCGCGTTGTCGCCATCGGCTTTGTAGCGAGCCGCATCGATCTTTTCGCCGCCGGGCGAATGAAATGTATCCGTCGCACTGTGGACGCCGACGAACCCTTTTCCATTGCGAATTGCATCCAGGAACATGGCCTTCGCTTCTTTGCTCATCGCGGGATGTCCATCGGTGCCGACAGTGGTCAGGTCACCGGTGGTATAGAACATAAAGACGTCATACTTCTTCAAATTCTCAGGCGTGAACATCGAGCCGTCTTTGGTGAAAGTGAATTCGATATTGTGCTTCTCGCCGAGTTCTTTGAGGACCTGTTCCGAAGCGGCAAGTTCGCCCGGAGCGTGTTTGATGGCGGAATGTTCGAAGCCTGACGACTTGTTAAAGAACAAAACGTGTTTTGGGGTGCTCTCGGCTGCGAAAATGGTCGATGTGGTCAGGACCGCAGCGGCAGCATACGTGAGCGCGCAAAGAACGAAGCGTGTTTTCATAGGTTGGACAAAGATAACGGGTGCGCTGGTCAATCCAAGCAAAAGGTGTGTTACTCGTAACGCAACGCTTGAATGGGGTCGAGTTTTGCAGCTTTGAGCGCGGGGATAAGTCCCGCCAATACGCCCACACCAGCGCTGAACGAGAAGGCAAGTAGCATTGATGAAAAGGTAATCACTGGAGTGTTTTCCTTCGAAATCAATGTAAGCACTTCGACCAAACCGAGCGATGCGATCAATCCGGCCGCGCCGCCGATGATGGCGATAACGACGCTCTCGACGAGAATTTGGATGAAAATATCCGAATAGGTGGCCCCAATCGCTTTGCGGATACCGATTTCCCGAATGCGCTCTGTGATGCTGGCCAGCATGATGTTCGTGATCCCGATCCCACCGACGAGCAGGCTGATGAGCGAAATCAGGCCACCGCTCATCCGGGCATTCGCCACGGCGCTATTGATGCTCTCGGCCCAATCTTCCTGCGTTTGAATTCCGAAATCCTCGATTGCGTGGTGCGTGATCATGAGGACGTTGCGCAATTGGCGAATGGTCGGATCCAGTTGGTTCACGTCACGTACTTTCACCGACAGGCTGGTGAGGCGAGGGTCGGGGATGTTATTGCTGCCAGCGGCGGACCGGAATTTGAGCCACATCGTGTTGAGCGGAATGTAGATCGTGGAGTTTTTCCAGGTGAAGATATAGCTGCTGCCACCTTTTCGTCCGAACATGCTGCGCTGACGCGTGGGTCCGTTGGTGTTGGTCACGGCGGGTTCTAGTTTGGCCAACTCTCGTTTCTTGGCGTCCTGCTCGCTTTCGTAATGTTTAAACATTCCAATGATCGTAAACACTTCGCCTTTGATGTTTACTTTTTCACCAATGGGAATGATTTCTTTGCCGGTTTCCTCCGGACTGCCGAAGAGTGCGTCGCGAACGGCCGTGCCGATGACGCATACGTTGCGTGCGTTTTCATCATCGATTTCGTTAAACATGCGGCCGTATTGGACCGTGTGCTGATTCATCTCCAAGGCACTCGGCCACGTTCCGGCGAAATACCTTGAGTTATACGTTTTAGAGCCATGTGTGATAATCGGGTCACGCACACGCATTTCCGGAGTGACCGCACGAATCAGGTCAGCATTGCGCTGGAGCGCATAAACATCGGACATCGTTACACCAACGGCCTGATCGGCGAGGTGCTGTTGGTTGGCAGGAATATCGTCTTCTTCAATCCGGACTTTTTCCAATCCGCCGACAGCAATCAGCGCCTCGCGCATGCCGTTTTCGATTCCCTTCACGAGGGCGGACATGCCGACGAGGCTGGCCACGCCAAGGATGATCCCCAGCATCGTCAGAGCTGAGCGGAACTTGTGCGCCCAGATTTCCTTAAAGCCGATGATGAAGGCGTTGAGAATATGGTTCACGGTAATTAGACCTCAAAGGCGTCGGCGTTTTGCAGGTTGGTGATTTTACCATCGCGAATTTCGATGCGGCGTGGCGTGCGCGCGGCGATCTCGTCATCGTGTGTAACAAGAGCGACCGTGCGGCCTTCCTGGCTCAATTGTTGGAACAGCGCGAGAATCGTTTCGCCTGTTTTCGAATCAAGGTTGCCGGTCGGTTCATCGGCGAAAACAATTTTTGGATTATTAACCAGCGCTCGCGCGATGGCGACGCGTTGTTGTTGACCGCCGGAAAGCTGCATGGGCCGATGTTTAATGCGATTCTCCAAGCCGACCATTTTCAAGGCTTCCATGGCGTGCTCGCGCCGTTGTTTTGCATTCTTACCGCTGTAAACCATCGGAAGCTCCACGTTTTGCAAAACGTTCAGCTTGGGCAAAAGGTTGAAGAACTGGAATACGAAACCGATTTTCTCGTTTCGCACGCTGGCCAATTGTGCGGCCGAAGCGTTCTCGATGGCGATTCCGTCCAGCAGCATTGTGCCGCGACTGGGTTTATCGAGGCAGCCGAGAATGTGCATCAACGTGGATTTTCCGCTGCCAGACGGGCCTATAATGGAAATGAATTCACCGGCTTCGATATCGAGTGAGACGTCGTCCAGGGCGCGAATTTCTTCGCCGCCGAGATGATAAATCTTGCTGACGTTGCGGAGCTCGACCAGGGGCATAAGCTATTTCGGAACAAGGGTCGCAGTGCTGATGCGGTTGGTGCTGCCAACTCCGCCACCGGCGACGCGCCCACTTCCTTTGCCGCTGCGTTTCTTCTTCAAAGGTTTGCCGGTGACACTTTTCACGTCGGCACCGTCGGGCGGTTCGTCGAGGGTAACGACATCGTTTGTTGTCACACCATCGATAATTTCCGCGAAATCATTGTCGCTCACACCAAGTGAAACAGGCCGGCGCTCGTAGCTGTCTTCGCTCTTTTTCACGTAAACAAAACGATCCATTTCTTTGGTTTCGTTGTTCGGTTCTGTGAAGACGGCGTTAATGGGGATGGAAAGAGTATCTTTGCTGGAGATGACCGGAATCAAAAGGTTTGCCGTCATACCGGGGCGGACGCGTTTATCGATATTGTGAATAGCGATGCGAACGTCAAAGCCTTTCAGGTTGTTGCGAATAGTGGCTTGTGGGGAAATGCGTTCGATGCCGCCCTTCATCTTTAGGTCGGGAACGGACTCAACCCGAACGTCGACCGGCTGGCCGCTGCGCAGATGGGCTACGTCGGCCTGGTTGACGTGAGCCAGAATGATCATGTCATCGAGGTTGGCGATTGTCATCACTTCGGTGCCGCTGTTGAACCCGCCTGAGCCAGAGACAGCCTGCCCCATGGAAACGGGACGCGTAAGAATGGTGCAATCGAACGGAGCGAGGATGCGCGTTTTCGCAATATTTACGTCCGTAAGGTTGAGATCCTGTTTCAACTTCTCCAGACCGGTTTTTGCCATGTCGAAATCCGTTTTCGCGTCGTCATAAACTTCGCGCGAAATCAGCTTGTCCTGGAACAGAGTCTTGGAACGATCGAAATTGCGCTGTGTTTTTTCCAATTGCAGTTGGGCGCTGGCAATTTCGGAAAGCTTCGAGGATCGCTCTGCTTGCAGGTCGGAATCATCGAGAGTGAAAAGCACCTGGCCCTTTTTTACCTGGTCGCCAATATCGACGGGAAGCAATAGGATTTTCCCGTTTACCTCTGGCCGCACCGAAACCTGATCTGCAGGCCCAATATCGCCCGCTGCATCGAGGACAAGGTGAATGTCACGAAGCTTCACCTGCGCTGTCGTAGCCCGGATAGCTATGTGCGTCGGCGTTTGCGCTTTAAGTTTTTTCCAGCCGAAAAAACCTGCGCTGCCAAATGCTGCCACAATGATTAAAAAAATTAATGCCTTTTTCATCCAAAATAAAAAGTTTAACTGAACTGTCCGGCAATTGAAACTGAATCTGAAACAAAGCGCTACACCCCTATTGCGCCAGACGGCTATTTCTTGCGTTGGACGTATCTAAAGCTGAACGAATTCGACAACTTTGTATTTTGCGCCTTTGGGCGAAAGCATGCTTTGCATCAGTTCGACGCGGTCGACGCGCCACTCGCCGAATTTGGCTTCTGTGTATTGCTCAACCAGCTTCGGCATGAGTTGGCGTTGTTTCGTGTTCAGTTCGCGAACGCGCGCGATGGTCAGGTGCGGTTTGAAGGCGCGGTTTTCTGGAATGTAACCTAGCGGTTTCAATGCGTGGTCGAGCGAGGTTTTGAGCTTCAGCAATTGCTCGACTTCGCCGCCGAGTCCCGTCCAGATGACTCGTGGTTGGCGTGCGCTGGGAAAGCAGCCCATTCCGGTGCAAGAAAGCGTGAACGCCTTCACCCCTGAACAAGCGGCGCGAATGGCTGCTGCGTATTCGTTCACATGCGCGTCGTCAATGTTCGCGAGAAACTGCGTCGTCAGATGCAGTTGATTGCTCCAGCGAACGGCTGAGTCGGGCAAGTCCGTCCGTAGTTGCGCCCGTAAATCCTCGAGCTTTTCGACAACTTTCGGACTCGGATGAATGGCAATGAAAGCGCGCATCTTTGGCAATCTATCTCGACGTCACAAAACCGAAAGGCATCTCTGGAGTTGAATCTGACCGGCGTTGGGAGAATGATGGCGCGCAGAGGAGCAGGGCATTGAAAAAATTCCAGTCACTCAAAGCCGTTCGCGTCGCGACATTCTTGTTTCCGCCGCTTGCATTGGTGTTGCTATGGCGTAGCAATGAAATCCGTTTCCGTCGGAAGATTTTGGGCACGCTCTATATCCCGATTTTTTCCATTCTCTACATCGCGGCGATTCTTTGCTTTCTCTATTTTGAGTTGGGCATTGATGTCGTCGAGTGGCGTGGTGGATATATCCCTGCGATTACACTTTCCAAGACGCTGCCCGACTACGCGCGGTTGGAGTCGAGCCGCGCGAATCAGATGAAGACGCCGTCGGTGGCGGCGAACAATTTCCCTAAACCATATTGGACAGGTTTTCGCGGGCCAAATCGCGATGGTGTTTACGCACAAGCCCCGATTTCCACCAATTGGCCCAAAGAAGGCCTGCCGAGGATTTGGCGGCAACCGGTCGGCGGTGGTTACGCGTCATTCACAATTGCAGAAGGCCGCGCTTACACGATCGAGCAACGTCGCGACGATGAAGTCGTCACCGCCTACGAGGTGCAGAGCGGTCGGGAACTATGGGCGCACAAATGGCAGGCGAAATTTGACGAGCCCATTGGTGGAGAAGGGCCACGCGCGACTCCGACTTATGATGACGGACGCATTTTCGCGCTCGGTGGTCGTGGTGAATTTCAATGCCTCGAAGCCGCGACGGGCAAAGCTATTTGGAAACACGACGTTATTTTGGAGAATGGTGGAGATGTTTCGACTTATGGCATTTCCGCTTCGCCGCTTGCCGTCGATGACAAGGTGATTGTGACTGCTGGTGGGTCCAACAATAAGTCCGTCATCGCATACAACAAAAAGACCGGCGTCGTGTTATGGCATTCGCAAAGTGACAAGCTGTCGTACACATCGCCGGCCCTCGCCACGCTCGCCGGGCGGTCACAAGTTTTAAACGTTAGTTCGAGTCGCGTGATGGGGCTGGCTGTGAGCGATGGGAAATTGCTTTGGTCCTACCCGTGGCATGTGCAAAGTGAGCAGAGCCCGATCGCACAACCGGTAATCGTTGGAACGAACAAGCTGGTCATGTCCGCCGGCTACGGAACTGGTTGCATGGCGATCGAACTCAATCAGGTTGGAGATGATTTGGTGCCGCGAATGTTGTGGAAGAACAAAAACCTCAAAAACAAATTCACCAGTTCAATTTTTTGCAAAGGATTCATCTACGGGCTGGATGAAGATATTTTGACGTGCATCGATGCGAGCACGGGTGAACGTAAATGGAAGGACGGCCGATATGGATATGGGCAGGTTTTGCTGGCGGTTAATCCCCAAACGCAGGTTGCTCATTTAGTA
>Ga0265327_10002163_pt1 | contig 21644 bp, 16 predicted proteins | sample 41621metaG_FD_202089 | JGI IMG/M metagenome (GOLD analysis project Ga0265327, IMG submission 202089) | Rhizosphere microbial communities from Carex aquatilis grown in University of Washington, Seatle, WA, United States - 4-16-21 metaG | ecosystem: Host-associated > Plants > Roots > Rhizosphere...
CATGGGGGCGATCCAAAAAAAGAGATCACGCTGGCCACCCGGGCACATGGTTCGATCTGTTCATCAATCGTGAACTGAGTCGGTGGCTCACCGAAAATCGAGTCGAAGGTGATCCCGACAGATGTCTGCACCGTGTCGGCGATGATCTCTGAAACAGTATCCGTATTCATGACGATGGGACCTTGCACGGGGGAACCGATCGAGGGGGGAAGGGGAGGGAAGTCATCCAAACAACTTGGCCAGGAAGCCGCCGCTGTTCTGCTGCTGTTTCTTTTTGTCTGCCGCTTCGCGGCGCATCCGGACAATCGCGGCTCGTTCGATCGTCTTCTTGAGTTTCTGCTGCAACTCTTCAACCGTGAACGGCTTCACAATGAACGCATCGGCTCCCGCTTCATCAAGGGCTTCCTGGATCTTTCCCATCGTCTTTTCGCTGGTGACCATCACCATGGGGACACTCCCCACGCCACTGCCATACAGCGAGCGGATTTCGCGAACGAATTCGATCCCGGTCATGTTCGGCATGTTCCAGTCGACGAACGCAATGTCGATCACCTTTGGATCAAACTTGGAAAGGGCATCGCGGCCGTCCACAGCTTCCGTGAAATTGAAGTCCACCAGCTTGGAGTCGGTGAGCGCCTTCATCACCATCTTTCGCATCACGCCACTGTCGTCGACCACCAGTGCATTAATCGCAACCATGACCTGCCCTTTGCTGAAGTTCGGACATCCTCCATCATTGCTGACGGACGATTGGGGAGTTTTGACAACAATCGAATATAGGACTGGTTTTGAACGGGTCGGCGTCGATTTCGCTGCTCCGTGGTTGACCACGCAGATGGGACCCAAGGGAGTTTTTTAAGATTCGAATTCGGATGTTCAGCCTTCGCCGCCACTTCCTCCACATCCTGTCGCGGATCTGGGAGCAAGGTTGCGACGGGACGATCGCTGCGAAGGAATCGTGTCGCAGCGTCAGGCGAAATTGACTTTGCCCAAGTCATTTTCTCGATCGCGCCGTTGACTTTCGCACGGACAGACCGGTACCATCCCGCATCGTTTTTTGCGATACTGTCCCACACCCTCTATCTCCCTATCAGATACCTTCGATCCGATGAACCTTCGCGATCTTGAGCTGTTTTGCGAAATTGCCAGCTTGGGAAGCTTTTCCAAAGCCGCGAAAGCGCATGGGATTTCTCAGCCCGCCGCCAGCGAAATCGTGAAAGCCCTCGAAGAACAGCTCGGCTGTGAACTGCTGAATCGCGCCGTCCGGCCATTGGACTTAACTCCTGAAGGCCGAATCTATTACGACGGATGCCGTGAGCTCCTTGACGATTATCGTCGGCTGGAAGATCGCATTCTGCAGCGACGTGACAAGGTCGTGGGGCCGGTCCGCGTCGCCTCGATCTATTCGGTCGGGTTGCTGCAGATGGATTGTTATGTGAAGGAGTTTGAGCGGCTTTATCCGGACGCGGCGCTCGACTTGCAATACCTGCATCCCGAAGAAGTTCTGCGTCGGGTGACTGACGAAGAAGTGGATCTCGGCTTGATGTCGTTTGCCCCCCGGCGGGCCGATTTGATCTGCGAAACCTGGCAGGACCAGCCGATCGTCGTGGTGGTCGCGCCGCAGCACCGGCTTGCCTGCAACAAGTCATTGCGTGTCAGCGAGTTAAACGGTGAATCGCTGGTCGGATTCACCGCCGAACTGCGGATGCGTCAGGAAATCGACCGGTGGCTGAAACAGGCCAAGGTTTCCATCAATGTGGTGCATGCCTTCGATAACATTGAAAACATCAAACGCGCGGTCGAAGTCGGTTCAGGGATCGGGCTGTTGCCCGTCGCCACCGTTCGCCGGGAACTGGAAATTGGCACCCTGGTCGCGATTGAACTGGAAGATGTCGCCTGGGTCCGGCGACTCGACATTGTTTACAAGCGGACCAAGCCGTTCACCACGGCGATCAGCCGCTTCCTGGAACTACTGCATCAAGACCCGGAGACGTTCTCCCAACCCGGCAAATCGCAGGATGCCGCCGGCGCCATCAACTCGGCCACGGATGCCACAGCCGTACCGGTTGTGCCGAAGTGAGAACGATCGTCGCTGGCAGAGATGACGACCCCACATCAATGGGGATGAAGCGAAGACTCGCTTCTGCGTCCAAGTAAACCGATCTGATGAACTGCTGATTCACGCTGAAGTCCTGGATGAAATTGGAAGGAACCGGCGCGACGCTGAGTCGCCCGGAACAAAGAGATGACTGACATGACCGAACCCCTGTTTCTGCGACAACCGGAACTGTTCCACTCTGATGGAACCCCCAAGGCTCAAGGTCTGTATGACCCGGCCAATGAACACGATTCGTGCGGTGTGGGATTCGTGGCCCATATCAAGGGCGAGAAATCACGACAGATCGTTGATGATGCGCTGCGCATGCTGAAGCACATGGCCCATCGCGGCGCGTGTGGGTGCGAAGCCAACACGGGCGACGGAGCGGGGATCCTGACCTCGATTCCCCACGATTTCCTGGCTCGGGTGGCTCGACAGGACTTGAATGTCACCCTTCCCGAACCCGGCCAGTACGGCGTCGGACTGGTGTTTCTGCCAACCAATCCCGAGCAGCGGCAGATCGCAAAAGAAAAGGTCAACAAGCTGATCACCGAACAGGGTCAAACCCTGATCGGCTGGCGCCAGGTGCCTCACGATCCAACCGGAGCCGACATCGGTCCCTCGGCTCGCGCCGCGATGCCGGTCTTCGAACAGCTGTTCGTCCAATCCGCAACCGGGCTGGATCAGGATTCGTTTGAACGGCAGTTGTTCGTAATTCGCAAGCGGGCCAGCCATGCGATCCGCGAAGGGAAACTTCCGCAGGCCCTGCAGTTCTACATCTGCTCGCTCTCCTCCAAGGTGCTGATTTACAAGGGGATGCTCACCTCGGAACAGGTGATGCCGTTCTTCAACGATCTGCAGGATCCCGACTACATCTCGCACCTGGCGATGGTCCACAGCCGCTTTTCCACGAACACGTTTCCCAGTTGGGATCGTGCCCATCCGCAGCGCTACATTGCGCACAACGGCGAAATCAATACCGTCCGCGGCAATGGGAACTGGATGTTTGCCCGTCAGGGGATGATGAAGAGCGAACTGTTTGGAGATGACCTGAAGAAGCTGTTCCCGCTGATCGAACCCTACTGTTCCGACTCGGGCAACTTCGACAACGCGTTGGAAACGCTGGTGATGTCGGGCCGCAGCCTGCCGGAAGCAGTGATGATGATGGTTCCCGAGGCGTGGCAAAACCACGATTCGATGCCGGAAGACAAGCGTGCCTTCTACGAATATCACTCGGCCCTGCAGGAGCCGTGGGACGGCCCCGCGTCGGTCTCGTTCACTGACGGGACTGTCATCGGCGCCACGCTGGACCGGAATGGTCTGCGTCCCAGCCGCTATTATGTCACGCACGACGACCGCGTCATCATGGCCAGCGAAGTCGGCGTGCTGGACATCGATCCCGCCAACGTGAAGCTCAAGGGACGTCTGCAGCCCGGCAAAATGTTCCTGGTCGACTTCAAGCAGGGACGAATCATTGCCGACGAGGAATTAAAGAAGGACTACGCCAATCGCCGTCCTTACAAGCAATGGCTGCAATCGCAGCGGTTGCTGATGAGCGAATTGCCCGAAGTCGAAGCCCCCGAACGGATGGTCAACGAAGAACTGCTTCAACACATGCAGTCGTTCGGCTATACCACCGAGACTCTGCAGTTCATGCTGGTCCCGATGATCACGACCAAGAAGGACCCGATCGGATCGATGGGCGATGACACGGCACTGGCCTGTATGAGCGACCAGCCCCGACTGGCCTACGACTACTTCAAGCAGCTGTTTGCCCAGGTGACCAACCCCGCCATCGACAGCACGCGGGAAGAAGTCATCATGTCACTGGAATGCTACATCGGCCCCGAAGGAAACCTGCTGGAGTCGACGGATTCGCAGTGTCACCGCCTGGCGGTTCCGCATCCGATTCTGACCAACGAGGAACTGGCCTCGATCAAGCATCTGGATTATCGCGGATGGCGGACGAAGACGATCGACATCACCTACCCCAAGTCGCAGGGACCCGCCGGGCTGAAGTGGGCTCTGGACCGGATCTGCGGGGAAGCCAGCCAGGCGATTGAAGACGGCTTCAGCCTGGTCATCCTTTCCGACCGGCTGGCCAGCGCCAACCGCCTTCCCGTCAGCGCCCTGCTGGCGACCGGCGCCGTGCATCACCACCTGGTCCACAACGAAGAGCGAACCCGGATCGGGATTGTCATCGAAACCGGTGAAGCCCGTGAAGTGCATCATTTCTGCCTGCTGGCAGGTTATGGCGCCGATGCCGTTAATCCCTACATGGCGTTTGAAGCCCTGTGGCAGTTGCAGGATGACGGTGAACTGGCCGGGGACTGGACTCACGAGCAGATCACGGCCGCCTATCGCAAGGCGACCAAGCAGGGGATCCTCAAGGTCATGGCCAAGATGGGGATCTCGACGCTGCAAAGCTACAAGGGAGCCCAGATCTTCGAAGCGGTCGGCTTGAGCGACGAGGTGATCAACAAGTGCTTCCGAGGAACGGCCAGTCGCATCAGTGGCGTTGGCTTCGACATCCTGGGCGAAGAAGCCATGCGGCGGCATGAGCTCGGCTATCCGACTCGCGAATCGAACAAGCTACCCGTCCTGCCGAACTTCGGACTGTTTTCATGGCGGTCCTCTGGCGAAAAGCACGCCTGGAACCCGCAGAACATCGCCACGATCCAGCGGGCGGCACGCCAGGGTGACAAGCAGGCCTACCGTGAATTCTCGAAGATGGTCAACGAGCAGACGACGCGCGAGTGTCATCTGCGCGGCATGCTGAAGTTCAAGAGCGGACTGACCCCGGTGCCAATCGAGGAAGTTGAATCCACGGCGGACATCGTCAAGCGATTCTGCACGGGCGCGATGAGCTACGGCTCGATCTCGGCCGAGGCACATGAGTCGCTGGCCATCGCCATGAACCGGATCGGCGGCAAGAGCAACACCGGTGAAGGGGGCGAAGACTATCGCCGCTTCCAGCCGATGCCCAACGGAGATTCCAAGCGATCTGCGATCAAGCAGGTGGCATCCGGTCGGTTCGGCGTGACCAGCTGGTACCTGACCAACGCCGACGAACTGCAGATCAAGGTTTCGCAGGGGGCCAAGCCGGGTGAAGGGGGCGAGCTTCCTGGTCACAAGGTCGACAAGATCATCGCCGCAACCCGACATTCGACTCCGGGAGTCGGACTGATCAGTCCGCCGCCGCACCATGACATTTATTCGATCGAAGACCTGGCACAACTGATCTTCGACCTGAAGAATTCGAATCCGTCGGCACGCGTCAGCGTGAAGCTGGTGTCCGAAGTCGGTGTCGGGACCGTTGCCGCCGGGGTGGCCAAGGGTCATGCCGACAAGATCCTGATCTCGGGTGATTCCGGTGGAACCGGGGCCTCGCCATTGACGAGCATCAAGCATGCGGGGATGCCCTGGGAACTGGGAATCGCCGAAACGCACCAGACACTGGTGCTGAACGATCTGCGCAGCCGTGTCCGCCTGGAAACCGATGGCCAGCTTAAGACCGGACGTGACGTTGTCATTGCCTGTCTGCTGGGGGCCGAAGAGTTCGGCTTTGCCACGGCGCCGTTGATTGTGCTCGGCTGCATCATGATGCGCAAGTGCCATCTGAACACCTGCCCGGTGGGGATCGCGACCCAGGATCCCCAGTTGAGAAAGATGTTCAGCGGCCAGCCCGAGCATGTGATCAATTACCTGTTCATGGTCGCCGAAGAAGCACGCGAGATCATGGCGTCGCTCGGATTCCGCACCATCAACGAGATGGTCGGGCGGGCCGATGTGCTCGAGTACGACAACAGCGTCAGCCACTGGAAGCTGAAGCACCTGAACCTGTCCAAGATCCTGAAGCCGGCCGTCAAGCCGCATCCCAATGTTCAGACCTACTGCACGATCGCACAGCAGCACGGGATCGAGTATCAGCTCGACAACGAGTTGATCCGCGAAGCCAAGGACGCGCTGGAAAGCGGCAAGTCGGTTCGCCTGAACATCGAAGTCCAGAATATCGACCGGGCCCTGGGAACCATCCTGAGCCACGAAGTGTCGAAGAAGTGGGGTGAGAAGGGACTTCCGGATGACACGATTCACATTCGCTGCAAGGGATCCGCGGGCCAGAGCCTGGGGGCCTGGCTGGCGCATGGTGTGACCATCGAAGTCGAAGGGGATGCCAACGACTATGTCGGCAAGGGACTCTCTGGCGGAAGGGTCATCGTCTATCCCCCGGCCAAGTCGACGTTCGTCCCGGAAGACAACATCCTGATTGGAAACGTGGCCCTGTATGGCGCGACGGAAGGGGAAGCCTTCTTCCGGGGTCGGGCGGCCGAACGGTTCTGCGTGCGGAACTCGGGTGCCTCGTGCGTGGTCGAAGGGGTGGGCGATCATGGTCTGGAATACATGACCGGTGGCCGTGCCGTCATCCTGGGCCCCACGGGACGGAACTTCGCGGCAGGGATGTCGGGCGGGGTGGCGTTCGTGCACGATCCACGAGATCAACTGCTCGGAAACTGCAACCTTGAGATGGTCGAACTTGAAAAGGTGGTTGAGAGCGAAGACATCTCGGAACTGAAGAGCCTGATTGCCAAGCACCACAAGTACACCGGCTCAACCGTCGCGGCGTCGCTGTTGCAGAACTGGGAGGATGAACTTCCCCGGTTCGTGAAGGTGATGCCGATTGATTACAAGCGGGCCCTGGCCGAACAGAAGAAGGAAGCGGCCAAAGCCTGACCCGGGTCGGCACGCCGGTTTCATGAGTAACGCATCCGTTTCGTGAATAACATTTGATTTCGTCGTCGAACATTTTCATCTGAGTGAGCAATGGGCAAGCCAACCGGTTTCAAAGAGTTTCAGCGTCAGGTTCCGAATGATCGGGATGCCAAGCTGCGCATCCTGGACTGGAACGAGTTTCACGAGCACATGCCAGACGGGGCACTGAAGACGCAGGGGGCACGCTGCATGGATTGCGGCGTTCCGTTCTGTCACACCGGTTCTCTGATGGCCGGGATGGCGGCGGGCTGCCCCGTCAACAACCTGATCCCCGAATGGAACGACCTGGTCTACCGCGGCAACTGGCGCGAAGCGCTCGATCGCCTGCACAAGACCAACAATTTCCCGGAGTTCACCGGTCGCGTCTGCCCCGCGCCGTGCGAAGGCTCGTGCGTCCTGGGGATCACCAATCCCCCGGTCACGATCAAGAACATTGAATGTTCGATCATCGACCACGGATTCCAGAAGGGATGGGTCCAACCCAACCCGCCACGAAAACGCACGGGGAAACGAGTCGCCGTGGTGGGAAGCGGTCCGGCCGGCCTGGCCGCCGCCGCTCAGTTGAACAGCGTGGGTCACGAAGTGACCGTCTTTGAACGGGCGGATCGTGTGGGGGGGTTGCTGATGTACGGCATTCCCAACATGAAACTGGAAAAGCACATCGTTCAGCGTCGCGTCGACCTCCTGGCAGCGGAAGGGGTGCAGTTCAAGACGAACACGGAAATCGGCCGCGACATCAGCCCGATGGATCTTCGCGAACAGTACGATGCGATCGTGCTGGCAACCGGGGCAACTCGACCGCGCGACTTGAGCATTCCCGGCCGCGACCTGAAGGGAATCCACATGGCGATGGAGTTCCTGCATGGGAACACCAAGAGCCTGCTGGACTCGCAACTTTCCGATGGACTGGGCATCAATGCCAAAGACAAGTCGGTCGTTGTGATCGGCGGTGGTGATACGGGGAATGACTGCATCGGAACTTCCATGCGGCACGGCTGCAAGGGATTGATCAACCTCGAAATCGTTCCGCAGCCGCCTGAAACACGGGCTGCCAACAACCCGTGGCCGCAATGGCCGAAGATCTTCCGAGTCGACTACGGACATGAAGAAGTCGCCGCGGTGTTCGGCGAGGATCCCCGCCTGTTCAGCACGACGACGGTCGAATTCCTGGGGAACGACAAGGGAGAAGTCCGGGCACTCAAGATCGCCAAGGCCGAGCCGGCGCCGCCATTCAAGGTGATCCCGGGAACCGAACGGGAGATTCCTGCCGACCTGGTCTTCCTGGCACTCGGCTTCCTGGGCCCCGAATCCCCGGTGGCGGAACAATTGGGCGTCAAACTCGACGCGCGTTCGAACTATGAAGCGGCTCATGGTCAGTTCACGACGAATGTTCCGGGTGTCTTCGCAGCCGGAGACTGCCGCCGGGGCCAGAGCCTGATCGTCTGGGCAATCAACGAGGGGCGCGGCGCCGCACGAGAATGCGATCGATATTTGATGGGCAAGACCGATTTGCCATAACAGATCTCATTGGTGTGAAGTTCGGCACTCGTTGGAATAGGCAGGGTCATGCGCATCGCCCTTGGCTGTGATCACGGTGGATTCCCTCTCAAGCAACGTGTCAGGCTCGTGATCGAAGCGGCTGGACATGAGGTCGTCGATTGCGGAACCGATTCGGCCTGCTCGGTCGACTACCCGGATTTCGCGTTGAAGGTCGGCCAGGCGATTCTTGAGGCCCGCGCTGATCGGGGTGTCCTGCTGTGCGGCAGTGGCGTTGGGATCAGCGTTGCCGCAAACAAGATTCCGGGAATCCGGGCCGGTGTTTGCCATGACATCTACTCGGCCCATCAGGGTGTTGAGCACGATGACATGAATGTCTTGTGCCTGGGAGCCCGAATCATCGGTGACGAAGTCGCCGTGGAACTGGTCCGCGCTTTCGTCGGCGCGAAGTTTACCCAGGAAGAACGTCACCTTCGCCGGCTGAACAAGGTGCTTGATATTGAACGCGATGCTCTCGCGGGAAAATTTTCATCGAAGTAGCCTGCATCAGTCCTATTCCACCAGTCGCAGCCTCAGTTCTTGCCGCTTGCCATCCCGGAGCACTGTCAGTGGCAGGTCGTCCCCGACTTTGTAGTTCAGTTTCACATGCGCATTGAACTGCCGCGTGTTCATCCGCAATGGCTGTCCGGCCAGCGCGACAATGATGTCCTTCTCACGCAACCCGTCGTCATAGGCTCGCCGACCACCGGCCCCGTCACGATTGATCCAGCGGACTTCCAGCGCCGTATCTTCCTCTGGTAATCCGAGTCGCGATTTTGTTTCCGCTGAGACGACGGGAGCCCACGCTTCAAATCGAGGTGGCGCGTTCCACATGGAACCACGCCAAGAAAAATCGGATTTCTTCCAACCTGCTGCCAGTCGGATGGTCTGCTTTCCGGCGAGGTGAGTTTCGACTTCTACCTGCGTACTGGTGTTGGGAAGATTGTGCAGAACCCACTGCATGTCGGCGATGGAAGTTATCCGTTGACCGTTCATTCGCAGAATCACTTCGCCGGGCTGGATCGATGTCCTCGCTGCGGCCGATCCGGCGACGACCTCGTTGACGACAACGCCGCTCTTGCGATCGATCTTCAGCCCGATCACGTCGGGCAGCGGATACTTCCAGAGCATTTCGGGGGAATAGACGCCCGTATTGAGCGCGTGCTGATGCTCGGCATCGTGAATGTTGTGGCAATGAATGCAATTCGATCGCTCGGTCTGGCGGGCGTACTTTTCCGGGTTTCGCAATCCAGGAAGTTGCAGCGCATCGCTGATGGCGCGTGGCTTGCCGCGTTTGTCCTTCAGCTCATCGCGGTTTGCCGGATAGTTGGCATGCAATTCCAGGACGCGCTGCATCGTTGTCATCAGTCCGTCGATGGAGTTGTACGCGTCAGAACCTTCGGAACTCTGAGTTCCATAGCGGGCGTAAACCGTTCCATCTGCGTTGATGAACATCCCCGCCCAGTTCAGATCGTGGTCGAACTGAAACTGAGAAAGATCGACACCCTTCATCTCCACCTGGCGGACCGAAACAAATTTCTCGCGGGCCAGATCGCGGACTCGTTCGTTCCCGTTGGCGACATCGGCATCGAACGCCGCGCAGTCTTTGCAGGGGACGCACCGGAATGTGACAAAGAGCGGCTTCCCTTGTTCCTTTGCAACCGTCATCGCCTGCCGAATGTCGTTATAGACCCAGACATCGCTGCGGGCGCCGTTCGCATCCTTGAGCCGCTCGCGCAGCCCATCTTCGGCCCGACAGGGGACGCACGACATCAGGCAAAGCAGCAGTGCTCCGAACCGCAATGACGACATCCGATTGCCTCAATGATTCACACAGAACTCAGTGGAACTGATCAAAGCCCAGATCGCCAGGCCAATTTGCTTTTCCCGCTGATCGGGATGTGCGGTCAGGAATTGCCGGATCGCGTCCACTTCGTCTGTGGAAGGACGGCGACTGAGCACCGAGAGGACCAGGGTTTCGGCGAGCTGCGCGTTGTCCATTTCCTTCAGCAGTTTCCAGGACAGGTTGCCTTCTTTCGGCTTCAGCAGTTCCAGCACCTTGCCATCGTTGGAAAGAAAGAGAGCCGCTTTCACCGAGGGGGCAAATTCACCCTCGGGATCTCGGGGAGGATTCGCGAACGCCGCCAGGAACGACTTTCGCAGATCTTCCAGCCGTCCGTTCGGCTTGGGCTTGCCATCACTTCCTATGACCGGCTGAACACTCGACAATTCACCTGTGGCCTGCAGAACACTCCACAGCAGTTGTTCGGTGGAAAGCGGCTTTTCGATCGCCACCACATAGGATTCAGGCCGAGGTTCCCGCTCCAAACCGGCCAGCAGAATACTGGATCGCTGGTAAGTCTTCGTCAGCGCCAGTTCCCGCAGCAGCCATTTGATGTCGAACTGATGATTCACAAATTCGGTGGAGAGCAGTTCCAGCACAGCCGGGTGTGTTGGAGGGTTTCCACTGTGGCTGAGGTCCAGTGGATGAACCAGGCCGCGACCCATCATCTGGCACCAAAGTCGATTGACGATGTTGTGGACAAACTGAGGGTTGTTTGCCGTTGGCAGTTGCTCGGAGAGGATTGCGAGAGGACTGAATTTCGGCTTACCAGGGAAATTGGTTTTGCGATCCGGGGCGACGGCAAATTCTTCTCCTTTAGTGAAGGCAGGGACCTCGACTTCCACACCAAACGGTAATCGCGGCCCTGTCGCTCGAGCCTCCTTGACGAAGACTGACATGAACTCGGTCTTCTTGTCGACGAGCTTTTCCGCGATGGCTGGAAACTTCAGATCGGTACGGATCGTGGTGTGTGAAAGGAACGTATGCAGTCCCTGGAAGTCAACTTGTTTGTAGTCGTCGATGAACAGGTGGTCGTGACACTGGGCACACTGCAGATCGACCCCCAGGAACAGTCGCCCCACATCGCGTGTCAGTCCGGGCAGGTCGACCGGTTGTTGTCCGTAGTTCTCCAGTCGTTTCGTCAGGAAGTAGGCTGCCCCCCGTGCCGATTCATCGTCAGAATTCGGATTCAGGATTTCTCGAACCAGCCGATCCCACGGCTTGTTCGCGGCGAAGGATTGCTCCAGGAACCGCGTCCATTCCTCATGCTCACCGGCACGTTCCATCAACTGAACATTCCAGGCTTCGCGCATGCGTCGGGCGTACTCGGGTGAAGCCAGCAGCCGGTCAATCACGATCGTCCGTTTATCGGCAGCAGAATCCTTGAGGAACGACTGCGTTTCCTCGATCGACGGAATCCGGCCTGCGAAATCGAGTGTCACTCGCCGCAGGAACTCGGCATCATCGGCGACGGGGGCAACACTCATCCCAGCAGCCGATTCGATCAGGGCATCGATTTTCGCGGGAAGAGAGTCGTCCGCCAGCGAAATGGATCGACTGATCAAGACCAGCAGCAACCAGGTCAGGGTGGTCCGCATAGAAAGGCTCTTTCCAGGCAACATCACACCACGATCGCAACGCGACGAGTCACGGATGGTTAATGTGTCCGGCGGCACTGCGTTTGACAAGTCCAGTTTCCTTGTGTTTTCCCCCGCAAAATCAGGAAAATTCAACTCCTGTCCACCTGACCCTTGCAAGGGACATGCGTCACAATGTCGACCGTCACTCGCATGATGTCGACGAGGGTTGCAACGTTGGCCAGCAGACTCCAGACTTTTGCCAAATCCAATCCTTGTTGAAAGCCTGTTGCATGCGACTCTTTGAAGGGACTCCCTGGGATCGTCCGCCGACGTGCGAACGTTGTGGCAAACTGCTGACGGACTGCGCGTGTCCCCCGGTGGCAGCCCCCAGCACGGTGATACCACCCGAAAAGCAAACGGTTCGACTGGCCGTGGAGAAACGCAAGAAGGGGAAACTGGTCACCGTCGTTCGCGGCCTGTCGGCGGCAGGGAATGATTTGCCCGCCCTGCTCGTCAAACTCAAGAATTCGTGCGGTGCGGGTGGCACGCTGGAGGGTGACCTGCTCGAGATCCAGGGAGATCACGTGGTCCGGTTGCAGATGCTCCTGGGGGAAATCGGGTATCGGATTGGCCGTTGAATTTCCATTGCAGCGCCTACAATTCTCTGAAGCCGGTTGCGTGTTGCTGCTCGAACTTCCGACATGAGGTCCCATGACTCTGCCCGTGCACTCACCGAAGTTGCCATACCACCTTGGCTGCCCTGTCTGGGCCTGTGCCGAGTGGGTTGGGAATCTGTTCTTGTCCGGCGCACGCAAGCACGAGTTCCTGCATCAGTATTCGATGGCGTTCAACACTGTGGAAGGGAACAGCACTTTTTACGGACTTCCGTCGCTGGATGTGGTTCGCCGGTGGTGCGATGAAGCCCTGCCCGGGTTTCGGTTCGCGTTGAAGTTTCCACGTGTGATCAGTCATGAACGGCAACTGGTTCAGGCGGGGGTTGAGACAAAGGCATTCCTCTCAATCCTGGAAATCCTTGCGGCAAACGACCATCTCGGACCTTCGTTTCTGCAACTTGGCCCCTCATTTCATGGCGGCCAGATGTCCGACCTGGCAATTTACCTGCGCGAGCTGCCTGAAGAATTTCCGTTCGCTGTGGAAGTGCGACATGCCGATTATTTTGATCATGGGGTGAATGAACGGAGACTGGACGAGTTGCTGCAGCGGTTGCAGATTGATCGGGTCATCTTCGACACTCGCCCGCTGTTTTCGGCTCCTCCAGACGACGAGCATGAAATTGAGGCACAGCGAAGAAAACCACAGTCCCAGCTTCGACAGACGGTGACCGCGCAACACCCGATGCTGCGACTTGTCGGGCGCAACGACGTGGCCACGGCTGTCCCCTGGATCAGGGAATGGGCTCCGATTGTTGCCAGTTGGATCCGCGACGGACTCGATCCCTACATCTTTCTACACACCCCGCATGATCAGCACGCGCCCGAGATGGCGCGCGAGTTCCATGACGAGTTGCGAAAGTTGCTCCCGTCGATCCCCGAGCTAGCTCCGTGGCCAGGATCGTTATCGGCAACCACCATTCGACCGCGTCAGATGGAGTTGTTCTGAGAACGCCGCTGGTGGTGTGGCGGATGGATTGTGTGGGTGGCAGGTTCGACCTAAGGGGGTGCATCCGCCTTCGGTTGCAACCGGGGACACCGCGCCGTAAGGTGTGCGAGCGCTTGAGCCTGCCATGTCCCGCGAACTTCGTGGGGCGGCCCCACGTCCCTTCGGCCACGATGTCGCACCGATGATTCTCACCGGCGAAGAAATCAAGTCGCAGTTGGGCAGAAACATTCTCATCGAACCTTTCGAAGAGAAACAGCTGAATCCCAACAGCTACAATTTGCGGCTGCACGATGAATTGATCGTGTACGAGGAAATTGTGCTCGACGTTCGCCGCCCGAATCGGTACCGCCGTTATATCATTCCCCCGGAAGGATTCGTGCTGCAGCCTCACAAGCTGTATCTGGGTCGAACCCTGGAGCGGACCGAAACACACAATTACGTTCCGATGGTCGAGGGAAGGTCATCCATTGCCCGTCTGGGCCTGTTCATCAATGCCTCGGCCGGATTCGGCGACGTTGGCTTCTGTGGATTCTGGACCCTGGAACTGGTCGCAGTGCATCCGATCCGGATTTACCCGGGACTGCCGATCTGTCAGATCCTGTACCATACACTGGAAGGTGCGGTCAGCGAATACCGCAGCAGCGACAAGTATCAGAACAACCAGGACATCCAGCCCAGCCTGCTGTTCAAGGAATTGCAGCAGCCTCCCAAGGATCTGCAGATGCGGCTCTCCTTCGGGCAGGAACTGGCCGAGTAGTTCGCGGCTTCAATTTTCAGTTCGCGATCATCGTCTCGAAGGCGTGCTGGGTTTCGATGAGTTCCGCCACGGGCAAAAACGCAGGGTTGAGACCAGTCCAGCCAGCCTTGTGGAGGCGAACTTCTCAACTCCTGCGTCCCACCGATATCGCGATTTTACTTTTTGAAATCCAGGCCCGGATCGTTCTCGGGGGCGCCGAACAGTTTGAAGTTGAAGCCGGTCCCTTCCATCGTCACCAGTCCGGGCATGGAAGCCTTGTCGTCGCGTTCCAGGATCAGAACCGCGCCGTCGACCGAATAGGTCCCGCCAAAGCTTTGCTTCTTGCCCGCACGTTCGAAGCTCCAGGTGAACTTCTGATCGGGTGTCAGATTGAGAGTAAACGTCGTCCCGTCCGGCCGCCGGGCGGTTCGAAGCCCCACGATTTTTGCGGGATCGATATCAGGCGGAGGAGGGGGCTCGTTTCCACTCACAGGATCTTCCGCAGTCGGGGGCATGGGAGTAGGCGTGCCAGGGGTGGCGGGACCTGGTGTCGTGGGTGACGAGGGAACTTCGCCACCAAGGCCCTTGATCAATTGAACCGACAACTGGTCATTCGGCTGCAATCGAACGACATCCTGCAACTGCCGAATCGCCGCTTCACTGTGAGTCCCCGTGATGTAGTGATAGGCGAGCACAAAATGCATTTCCGCCGCGTTGGGATTCTCTCGAACAGCCTGTTCCAGCGTCCTGAGCTGCTCGGTGTACGTTTCCACATTCGGATAGAGGCTGCTCATCGTGGTCCAGTCCCATCCGGGCCCCGCCGACAAAACTGCATACAAGGTCCCTGCGGCCTTCGAGTAGTCACCGACGGCGAAGTAGACCAGCCCACGGAACTCGTGCAGCGCGGCATCATTCGGCTGGCCTTGAATGGCCAGATCGATCTCCGCACCAGCCTTGGCATAGTCACCGGTCATGAAGGCATCGCGAGCGGTATCCACATGAGTCAGGCTGGCCTGAACCTGCGGCGGTGGCTGAGGCGGCGCGGCGTTCGGATCATCAGCCACGGCCTGAGCTGGCTGAGAGACGACTTGAATCGGCTGCGAATAGTCGTAGTAGTTCGTATTACTCACGTAATACGGGTTGTTGTAATACCCATAACCGGAATCGTAAAACACCGAGCCCAGTGCCCAGCCCCCCAGACCCCAGACGGCAGCACTGGAATACCAGGGTCGGTACCAAGCCCGATTCGCATAGCCGTTCCAGTAACCGCGATTGTACCCCATCCCGAAACCCAGCCCCCAGGCGGCGGCATTGCCCCAGTTGCCACCTCCCCAATAGCCGTGGTGCCAGTTGTTATTCCAACGGTTCCCGTTTCCGACGGCGAAATTGTTGTGGTTGTTGTTGATATTGATGTTGTTATTGCCGAAGTGGTTGTTCCCCACGCGATTGCCGATATTGGTTCGATCACCAATATTGGTCCGGTTGCCAATGTTGTTACCGATGTTGTTGCCGGATCCGGGGCGGTTGTTCGCGATCCCGCCACCACCTGGACGTGTGAACGGATTCCGATCCCCGATGCCACCAGTCCCGGGGCGATTCCCATTGCCAATACCTGGTCGGTTACCGTCACCAAATCCGGGCCGGTTGCCCTCACCAATCCCAGGCCGATTTCCTTCACCGATTCCCGGCCGATTTCCGCCAGACAATCCGGGAAGTCCGCTGCCGGGCCGATTGCCATTTCCGTTCCCGATTCCCGGCCGGTTTCCGTCACCCAATCCCGGGCGATTTGAGCCGCCCAGATTTGGCCGATTCCCACCGATGCTCGAATTGCCGCCGCCAAGATTGGGGCGGCTCCCGCCGCTACCACCGAGATTGGGGCGATTGCCACCACCCAAACCGGATTGTCCGCCACCAAGATTGGGCCGACCGCCACTGCCACCACCCAGGTTCGGTCGGCTGCCACTGCTCCCCAGACCGCCGCCACCAATTCCACCCGGCCGGGCCCCGCCTCCACCGCCGCCACTTGGCCGGCTGATCGAGGGGCGTGCTCCACCGCCACCACCGCCGCTTGGTCGACTGAATCCTCCGCCGCCACCGCTCGGACGGCTGATTCCCCCTCCGCCACCCCCACGAGCTCCACCGCCACCGCCGAACCCACGCCCCAGGGCATCATCGTGTGACACCACGACGACAGCAGCAAACATCAACGTCACCAGCAATTTCAATTTCATGACGGGAAACTCGCGATCCGGTTGAACAAGTGTCCTGGAGAGTCGACGCGTAATCCGCTACGCGGTCTCGATCAATGTCCTGGTGCGGGAGCGTGACGCTTGATCACGTTCTCTGGAATCTCTTCCGCGGGCTGTCCACCAACCACGCGGTCATACGAACGCCATGTCATCGTGTCTTTGTTGATGAAACGGAACACGTTGATGGACGAAGTCACCTTTCCCTCGGCATTCACACCGTGCGACCTGACAATCCATTCGTCGTCGACTCGCACCCACAGTCCTTCGGAATAGCCACTGTCTGCATCAAACGTCCAAGACTTCAGTTGACCGCTCAACGGATCCCAGCCGATCCGAAGGGACCCGCTGGCGGTGATTCCCTTGCCAAGTTGCAGATAGAAATCGTGCAGCAGATAGTTCCCGCTCTCATCCCAGCGACAGGTCGACTTCACTGTCGAAGACGCGCTCTCATCCAGCCACTCGCCGACCATCCAATCCAGTTGCTGCAGGTGATCATGAGCCGTCAGCTCCTGGTCCCCCGCTTCGAAATCGGCGACCGAGGCAATCAACCATTTTCCTTCGACCTTGACGTGGATCGCGACATAACTGCTGACGTTGGGCGCGTCTTCCGGATCGGGTTGACCATGGATTACCCCTTCTTCGAGAGCGACATTCGGCGTCAGGATGCGGATTGAGTCAATCTCAATCTCACTTTTGCACTTCGGATACTTCTTGAACAACTCCGCGAAGCTCTGCGCGATCGCGTCACGGCCCTTGATCAGGTTCCCTTCTTCGTCGGTGAACTCGGCCTTCAGTGCAAAGAGTTCCGCAATCCCCTTCGCATCGTGTGCGTTATAAGCGGTGGTAAACGCGGTGGCACTGCGCCGAATCGCTTCTTCGTCCGGATCCCGGGCCTCATCGGTCTTGCTGGCCGGAGCCGGTTTTTCCCTGGGCTTTTCCTGTACCTGGGCAAAGCCGACCCATCCAATCAGCAGCACGATTGCCGCGATCATCACCGTCATCTTTTTCATGAAAGGGTTTCCTGCCACGGAGGTGCGCCATTGCCTGAAATCACAGGTCGGCAGGAGCCAACCCACTGAGTTGCGGGCGATGACGATTGTGCAATCGCCTGATCCATCGGAAGGGCGAGATCTGTCGAACGAAAGAGGGATGAGCCCCAACGGGAATGCACGAACGCATCTCGTTTCGGTGTGGCGTTTCACGGGTGAGACAACACCGCCTTCAACCCGGAATTGAACCCGACACAGGCATGAGACACATTCCACACTGAAGTCAGTATGAGCAGAGCGATATCCGTTTCCAAGCGGATGTGGAAATTCAAACACAATTTTCACGGCTGCCGTGATCGGGAGCTGGTGATGGGTTGAACACAGCGAAATCCGACATGGTTACTGGCTGTCTTGAATTCCCCCTTGCCCCGAGTCCCCACCATATAACGAGTGCAGTATTGATCGGAACAAAGGAACGAGCCACCGCGATGGACCCGTTTCTTTTCCGAAGGCTCGGCGGGATCGAATGGCGTTTCGGGACCTTGAGGATTGCGGGCCACTCCGTTCGCAGCAACTTGTGCATACGAGTCCGGTCGATACCAGTCACTGCACCATTCCCAGACATTTCCCCCCATGTCATACAAGCCATAAGGGTTGGGGGCGAACTGGGCCACGGGGGCGATCCCCTGGAATCCATCCTCGCCCGTGTCTCCGCCCGCCACGGGGAATTTCCCCTCGAAGATGTTTGCCTGGAACTTGCCTCCCGGCTTGAGTTCGGTTCCCCATGCATACAGTTCACCCGCCTTGCCACCGCGCGCCGCGAACTCCCACTCGGATTCAGTCGGCAGTCGTTTGCCAGCCCAAGTCGCATAGGCCACGGCATCGTCGTAGGCGATCTGGACCACGGGAAACTTTTCTCGTCCTGCGATGCTGCTGTCGGGACCGGTGGGATGTCGCCAGTCCGTGCCGGGAACGTAGTTCCACCATTGGAAGTAATTGTCGAGTTTCACTGGCTTTGAAGTGGGCGTAAAGACCGTGGATCCCGCCACCAAATTTTCGGGCGGCGCGGTGGGAAACTCTTCCTTCGTCGGCTTCCGTTCGGCGATCGTCACGTAACCGGTCGCGGCGACGAACTTCGCGTATTGTTCGTTGGTCACTTCGGTGGCATCCATCCAGAAGCCATCGACGTAGACCCGATGAATCGGGACTGCGTCACGAGTCACGCCCGGCAGCCCACAAAGCGATTCCCCCTCGTCGCTGCTTCCCATGGAGAATTCGCCCCCGGGGATCCAGACCATCCCTTCGGGCGCTGGTTTCGGTGCGGCAACCGTGTTGGGGACGGTGTCAGCAAATCGGCCTTCAATCGGGCTGGCGCTGCGGACAACATCGGTTTCCTTCCGGGTCGCCTGCCGCGGCGGTTGTGGTCGGAAGATGGCATAGGTCACCGCGGCGGCGCCGAGAGCCAGACTGATCTGCAGGCCCCATCGCAACCAGCGCGTGTCTGGGATGGCCGGTTGTCGCTCTGCGGGGGATTGCGAGTCCGGGGGCGGTGCTTCCGGCTGTCGTTCTGCGCGGACGGACGCTTTTCGCTTGCTCATGGATAGATTCGATTCCAGTCGTCTTTCATGCTGACAATCGACCAGCCTCGGGATCTGGCCTGATCCAGCCCCTTGTCGAGCTTGCCAACGAGGGATTGGCGGTCGTAGGCAAATTCGCGTTCGCCATCCGTGTGGTGGACAATCAGTCCCAGCCGCGGCCCCTTCCCGCCAGTGGTCCATTCCAACATCTGAAAATCCCCGTCGGAATTGCCAAATGCGGCGATCGGACGGCGACCAATGTGTCGGTGGATTCCGACGGGCTTCCCCACCTGATCATTGATGAACTCCAGTTCGGGCAAACGGACGAGCACAGGCCGCCCATCCCGCACTTCATACTTCGTCTTGATACTGCTGCCAACAACCTGCTCGGGGGGAATCCCATAGACCCGCTCGGCCCAGGGACGAATGAACTCGACACCCCCACCCGAAACGATATAGGTCTTGAACCCCCGTGCGCGAAGGCAGGCCAGCAGTTCCAGCATCGGCTGATAAACCATCTCGGTAAATCGCCGACCTGTCTGGGGATGCCTCGCCGTGGCGATCCAGTCAGTGACTTCCTGCTCAAATTCTTCAGTCGTCGTCCCGGCATGGGTCGCCATGACAAGTTCCACCAGGGCTCGTTCACCCCCTGAAAAGGCGGACTTCAAATCGCCTTTCAGCACGGCAGAGAATGGCGGCTTGTCCTTCCAGTCGGGATGCCGTGGAGCGAGTGTCTTGACTCGATCCAGCGCGAAGTAAGCCTGCACATACATCGGCTGCTCACCCCACAATGTGCCGTCGTTGTCGAAGGTGGCGATCCGATCAGCGACCGGGACGAAGGTCGCCGATCCCTCTTTCGTGACGTCCTCGACAAACTGCAGGATTGCCCGCTTGGGCGCGGTATCGTTCCACGAGGGAAGTGGATCGGCCGCGCTGGCAAGACTCGAAATGCAGACGACAGCGACGATCAAAACCTTCATCGTTGCACTTTCCTGGTGGCTTCCGGGCGACGGCCTGGCAAATCTCAAACTTCGCAGCGAGGTGGCTGTTCCAGAGGGGTACCAGCGGGATTGTACCGTTTTCAGTTCCCTCCGTCAGTTATTGAACTTTGCAGCCAACTGAAGAGGCTGCTCGATGCCGGGCTCACTGCCTCTGCTCCTGCATGGTCCTCCATGGTGGGCCGCGTAATAGACGAGCGACGTTACCGGAAAACGCAAGAAGCCCGGCAAAACTGCCGGGCTTCCTGGAACTCCAACTTTGGACGATATCAGCAGCCGGTGGCTGATGACACGTTCACTACTTCGCAGGCGTCTGCATCTTCGCCTTCATCTCTTCATGTTCCTTGTCCTGAGTCGCCTTCTGCTCGGGAGTGACGGTCGGCAGCTTCTTGGGCTCTGCTCCGCTGCATCCAACGATCGCGGCGGACAGGACAACGAGACCAGCAGACAAACGGTTCGAGATCATTTCCTGGTGTTACCTCTCTGGAGTTTGAAACATCTGAGACACACAGCGAATCATATCAACAATCGAAACCGATTAGAATTCACCGGGGATCTGACCATCAGCCTGAGCGGTGATCTTGGCCATGGTGAAACCATCGAGGTTCTGGTTGATGAACCGCACGGTCCCGTCCGCCATCAGGGCCTGAACGCCACCGACGTGGAGACTCTTGGGACCTGACTGGCCGTCGCCACCTGCGTGGCAACCCATCCCCTGGGTCGGGCTGTCGACGCAGCCGAGGATATCGTCTCCATTGGAGTGATTTCCTTCGTTGATGCCGTAGCAGTCACCGCTGGAGGTGGAACCGTTCGTGTTGTTGCAGTTGCCGATGAATCCGGCGCCGATTCGTGAGCTGGCCCACAGACCGCGGGGATCGGTGACAGTCAGACCGGCACGGATTTCCCAGACCGCAACGGTGTTGGACGTTCCATCGGTCACGGCGTTGATCCCGCCCCAGCCGTTGTAACCCATCACACCACGCTGCTGAGAAGGAACTGCTGCAAAGGAGCTGGTCGCACCGACGTTGGTCATCCCGTTCCAGCTGGGTCCCGTACCGCAGGCAGCATAGTTGCCGCGTGCCCACTGATTTGGCCCCATTCGGGTCGTGTCGAGGAACTTGTTGCCCGAGCTGGAGTAGCTGTCGCTGGGGCACTGGAAAGCGGCAATGTTGGTGCTGGTAATGTTCGCGTTGACAGCATTCCCGATCGCCTGATTAAAGTTCGCCGTGGCGAAGAGCGGGGCCTGATCAATGCTGGGAAGCAGCGACACCAGCCAGTTGGGACCGTGGGTCGACCCACCGCCAGTCTGCTGATAGCCGATCATCCCGCCGCTGGGGAAGTTGCTGAAGTACATCGCCGCGGGGAATTTCTGATACGTGTCGTGATAATTGTGCAGCGCGAGGCCGAGCTGCTTCAGATTGTTCTTGCACTGCGTGCGGCGAGCCGCTTCGCGTGCCTGTTGCACCGCAGGCAACAACAGAGCAATCAGGACGGCGATGATGGCAATCACCACCAGAAGTTCAATGAGCGTAAACGCCCGGTTACGAAGACTACGATTCCGTTGCAACGAACACCTCCGAAAAACATAAGATGCATCTGATCGACAAACGACAAACAATTCGCGTCTGCACTGCGGAAACTATAGCCC